>Ga0335075_10018215_pt1 | contig 10413 bp, 10 predicted proteins | sample Lox_Sample_24_FD_206723 | JGI IMG/M metagenome (GOLD analysis project Ga0335075, IMG submission 206723) | Soil microbial communities from Loxahatchee National Wildlife Refuge, Florida, United States - Lox_Sample_2.4 | ecosystem: Environmental > Terrestrial > Soil > Wetlands | place: USA... | reverse complement strand
CCGAAGGTGCCGTTCAGGTAAACCGCGGTTGCACGAGGTGCCCAAACCCGGAACGTAGCGCCGTCCGGCAGGATCTTGGTGCCGGTCGGGGTCGCGGTCGAGATGTTGTCCTGCGAAAGCATTCGTCGTCCTCCACCGCAAGTTCACCGGCGGGCGATCAGGTCGATCTCGACGATGCCGCCGCGGGCCAGCGCCGTCACGCCCACCGTGGTGCGGGCCGGCAGCCGGTCGGGGGCAAAATATCCCGCATAGACCCGGTTGAACGCGGCATAGTCGCGCTCGAAATGAACCAGAAAGGCGCGCACGCAAACAACATGCTCGAAGCCGGCCCCCACACCGTTCAGGGCGCGGCGCAGATTGTCCATCACCTTGTGCGTCTGCGCCTCGATCCCTTCGGGCAGAGGTGTCGCGTCGTCAGCGGGATCGGTCGCAAGCTGTCCGGTCACCAACAGCCAGCCGTCCTGCTCCACCACATGGCTATACGGCGCTACCGGCTTCGGTGCCCCGGCGATCATATGGAATACGGCGTTGCTCATGCCGGCATCCTCGGCGAATTCACCGTGGTGCGCCACCGGTTTCTATCCGATCATCGGGGATGACCGAGATGTGGCAGCACTTCGAGCCGGCCGACGTGGCGGAGGGACTCTCGCCTGCCGGCCACTACGTCGCACGCATGCCCGACGGATCAGGACTGGCGCTCCCGCTGCGCGATTTCGGGCAGACCGCGGTGGCCGGGCTGATCGTCAATCAGGCGTCGTTCGTGGTAGTTGAGCGACTCGCGGCATGGATGAGCGAGATTGCTGCCGGCATGGGGCCGCAGATCATCGCCGGATTGCCGACACTGGGCCACGTGCTGGCGCCGCAGATCGCGCAGCGTCTGGGTCACAGCAACTGGGTTGCACTCGGAACCACCCGCAAGTTGTGGTACGAGGATGCGTTGTCCGTGCCGCTCTCTTCCATCACGTCGCCCACTGTCGGGCGGCGACTATGGCTCGATCCGCGGTTGTTGCAGCGGCTGCGAGGGCGACGTGTGCTGCTGGTAGATGACGTGATCAGCACAGGTGCCTCGGCGCGGGCGGGGCTTGCCTTGCTGCGGCAGGCCGGCGCACCGGCGGCGGCGGTGATCGTGGCGATGGCGCAGGGTGATCGCTGGCGGTCGGGATGGTCCGACGAGACCCCGGTTCTCGCGGTGTTCGCCAGTCCGCTGTTCGACCGTGTCGGGTCCAACTGGCTGGCGCGTGCCGGCTCCCTCGCACTTGACCGCTGCCCTTTGGCACGGGGGTAGTAAGCAGGCTGCACTACTCCCCTTTCGGGCTCCCGTAGAGGGGTTCTGGCAGAGCTATTCGTCAAGCTCGGGATATTGACGAAAGATACCGGTCTCGTTGAACGGAACCCGCCGATCGCTCTCCAAATATGCCTTCACCCGCGGCCGCCGGGCGACCGCCTCGTGCAAAGCGGCCACGCGCGGCAGCGCGGCGAGAATGCGGGCGATTGCTTTCGGAAATGCGAAGGCCAACCCTTCGACAAGCTGGAACAGTGATAGATCGGCATAGGTGATTGCATCGCCAACCAGATGGGCATCGCCCGCCGGGTTGGCGGCGAGTATGCGCTCGAACCAGTCCAGGTATTTCGGAACCCGCGTACGTCGAAACACATCAGCCCGATGGATAGCCTCCGGCTTCTGCTCATGAAAGTAGAGGTCCTCGTCGATCGGGTGATGCGAACAATAGGTCTCGGCGACAATATCGGTGATCGTCAGTTGGATCTGATGCGTCCAGAGCCGACCGGCCTCGTCAACAGGCGCCATGCCGATACGGCCGCCGAGATACAGCAGAATTGCGGCTGTCTGCCCGATCAGGATATCGCCATCCTTGAGGAAGGGCGGCGCGAAGGGAATATGCACGACGCCGGCGTCTTCCAGGAACGTCATCATGGCGGGTATGCCGCGCCCATCGCGCTCTGACCCGCGCGCCACGTCGATGTAGTCAACCCCCGCTTCCTCGAGGGCGAGGCGCACAAACTCGCCCCGCCCCTGAATCTCGGGCCAGTAGTAGAGTTCATAGGGCATCCACCTATCCTCCATACGCGGAGCACAGTCGAGACGATCGATTGCCTGCACCACTGGCTGCGCTCGCGTCAATAGAGTACCAATCGGATCAGACGGGCCACGAACGCGCCACCGGAGGAAACCGACATGCGAGACAGGACCAGAAGGGAACTGCTGTCAACGAGCACCCGGACCTTCATCAACGTGGCAGGGCTCACCCTGCTTCCTGGCGCGCTGGTGACGACTTCGGCGGCAAGCACGGCCTCGCCGCCGAGTGCGGGTGACCGGCCTATTGAGACCATCCGATTCGCGTATCAGCCAGGGTTCGCGTACGGACTTTATTACGTTGCCCAGACCAAGGGCTGGTTCAAGGACGCAGGAGTTACGCTCGACCCGATGGACATCTTCACGAATGGCCCGCTTGAGATGGATGCAGTGATCAACAGCAATCTCGATGCCGGGGTCCTAGGTTTTGTGCCGATACTAACGCGCGCCGCCGCGGGTGAGCCGGTGAGGATTATCGACGTCGTGGACAACAGCGGTCGCACCTATGCCGTGGTCGGAAAGGCGGACATAAACGGGATCCCGGGCCTCAAGGGACGAACCGTCGGGGTCAACCGGGGCTCCAACTACGATTACTTCCTGCTGCAGGCGCTGGCGAAATATGGCCTCTCGGAGCGCGAGCTCGAGATCATCAACTTCGCCGATCCGGCAAAGGCGCAGAGCGCATTTCTGGCCGGCCAGATAGATGCCTTGGTTCCGATCACCACCAACCGGAATGCGATCCTTCAACACCGACCGGACTCCAGGATCGTGTTCAGTGCAACGCAATTCACCGAGAAGCCGAATCCCAGCCGCTCGCCTTTCGCAATCTACGATCTTTTCGCCACAACCGAGAGCGCCCTTCATAAGCATCGAAACGGGTTCATCAAACTGATGACTGTCTTCCATACCAAAGTGCGGGACTACGTCACATCGCCCGGCACCCAGGGCGCAGCAGTGGACGACCTGTATAATTGGCAAAAGAATGTGGTCAAAGCCGAGGTCACGAAAGCCCAGATCCTTGCCAACATCAAGCTGTTCGACTTCTACACAAAGCAGGAAGCCCAGCAGATCATCGCCGGCGGTGAGCTGACATACTTTCTTGAGGGGATCTCCAAATACCTGGTTGCAAACAAGCTTTTGGACAAAGTGCCCGATCTTGCCTCGATCATAGACAGCGGTCCTGCAAAGGCCATGGGATAGCCGCAACAATGCCGCGGATCCTCAAAGCAAAAGCTTATCAGCCGACTGCGGACACGCAGAAGTCCTCTGCGCCGTCGTCCCGCTCGCTTGAAGCCCTGGCACTGCGGCAGGCCCGTCGATCAGCCTCGCAGCGGCGTCGCCAGCAGATGTCGCTAGGCCTTCTATCCGTCCTGATTGTCATCACGGTGTACACCGTCCTGACCCAACTGCCGAAAAGCAACCCGGCTCTGCTGCCGCCGCCGCCGACCATCGTCAACGCCCTCATCAAAGGGATACAAGACGGGACTCTGCTCAGTGCCACGCTGGCAAGCCTGGGAAGAGTGGCGATCGGCTACATGGCAGGCTGCACAATCGCGATCGTCATCGGCAGCCTGCGCGGGTGGTATACGACAATCGGCTATCTTCTCGACCCGATCATAGACGCCCTGCGCCCCGTCCCCGCGCTGGCCTACATACCGCTTGTCATCCTGTGGTTCGGTATCGGCGAGACGGCCCGCGTGCTGGTCATTGGCCTCGCGTCGTTTCTGTCCTGCGTCGTCAGCGTGACCGCCGGGATGAAAGAGGTTCCCACGGTTTACGTGGAGGCAGCGCGGACCTTGGGCGCGACCGAGCGGCGCGTCTTCCTCACGGTCGCCATCCCCTCGTCGCTGCCTTACATCTTTGCCGGTCTGCGCGTGGCGATAGGGGCAGCATGGGGAACGCTGGTCGCCGCTGAGCTGATCGCCGCCCAGAATGGGCTCGGCTATTTGTTGCAGGCCGGCCAGGAGTTCTTTCATAGCGAGACGGTCATCGTCGCCCTCTTTGTTATCGGTGTGATCGGCTACGCGATGGACGCCGGATTGAAGGCGCTGCAAACCTGGGCGCTGCGTTGGTCCCCCAGGAGCGGCTGAAAAGCGCAATGAACGACCCCACAGTGGTCCCCGCGCTCTCGGCAAAGCAGATTTGGCACTATTTCGCGCCGGTGCACGCCCGGGGTCCTTTCCTTGCCCTTGAAAATATCAATCTCGACGTTGCGCGCGGCTCGTTCGTATCCCTGGTCGGACCTTCAGGCTGCGGCAAATCGACGCTTCTTCGTGTATTCGCCGGACTGATCAGACCGACGAGCGGCCAGGTCGAGCTGGGCGGCCAGCCGATCGACGGACCGGATGAGCGCAAGGGTATGGTCTTTCAGGAAGACGCGGTATTCCCCTGGCTGAGCATCGTGAAGAACGTGGAGTACGGCCCACGTGCACGCGGCGTTGGCCGAGCGGAACGACGGAAACTGGCACAGCAGTGGATCGACATGGTCGGTCTGGCGGGCTTCGAAAACGCCTATCCCCGCGAGCTTTCCGGCGGCATGCGCAAACGGGTCGATCTTGCCCGCGTCTACGCGAGCGATCCCGAGATCCTCCTGATGGACGAGCCGTTTGGCGCGCTGGACGCACTCACCAAGCTGAAGCTGCAGCAGGAGCTGCTGCTGCTTTGGGAACGCACCCGCAAGACCGTCGTGTTCGTGACGCACGATCTCGAGGAGGCCGGCTACCTATCCGATACCGTCGTGGTCATGGCGGCCCGGCCCGGCCGGATAGCCTCCATCCATCACGTCGACATTCCCCGCCCGCGCTCCTTCGATATCAGGACGACAGCACAGTTCACGGCCCTCACCCGTCACTTATGGAATGAGATCGAGAGCCTTGACGAGGGCTGATCAGGTCACCAGCGCCGGCACCAGCGCGCTCGCCAGTTCGGCGCCATCGAGATCGGCCTCGGTCAGCGGCCGCCATGCCCCGCCGACGAGCACCTCGCTCGGCCGGAACCGCGCCTTATAGGCCATCTTGCGGCTCTCCGGCACCCAATAGCCGAGATACACGTACGGCAGGTCCAACACGCGCGCCCGCTCCACCAGCCACAGGATCGTATAAGTGCCCAGCGACCGCCGGTCGTACCCTGGAGCGAAAAAGCTGTACACCGCCGACAATCCATCGCCGAGCCGGTCCGTCAGGCACGCCCCCACCAGCCGGTCATCCGGTTCACGGAACTCGACGATGAACGTCTCGACCGGCGTATCCTCCACCATGGCCCGATAGTCGTAGTAGCTCATCGTCGCCATGTCGCCGTCGGGGTGGCGCATCTGCTGGTAGTGCTGGAAAAGCTGGAACTGCTCCGCCGTCGCGCGCGCCGGCACCTCGAACCCCTCGACCGCCGCATTCGCCCGCGCGATGCGGCGCAGCGTCCGATCCGGCTCGAACTGCGCCGCCGGGATCCGGATCGGCACGCAGGCCTGGCAAGACGGACAGACTGGCGCATAGGCGATATTGTGGCTACGTCGGAACCCCGCCCGCGACAGCCGGTCGTGCAGCGATTCGGCATCCGGCCCGGCGATCTCCGTCACCACCTTCCGCTCGGTCCGCCCGGCCAGATAGGGGCACGGCAACGGGGCGGTGGTATAGAAGAATTGCGGCCGGCGCGGTGGCTTATACGTCATGTTCAAGCGATCCGGCGCGCATGTTCCCGGACCCGCGGCGCCCGGTCAATGGCCTCGACAAAGATCATTGCGTCAGCCGAAGGCTGGCAGTGACCTTCGCCGCCGAAGGCCCCAGCGTCAGCGTCGTGCCGTCGCGCCAGTCCGTCAGCAGGTCCCGGCTGGTGCGGCTGAACAGGTTGCCCGACTGGCCCGGCGCCAACATGAACAGGCTGCGGTCGAGATCCGAGAGGTCATACACACCCCGGAACTCCGGCCCGTGCACCGCGGCAAAATTGTTCAGCCTGCTGCCCTCGACATTGATCGTCGTGTCGCTGCCCGGAACCTGGATGCGCAACGTCCCGAAGCCGTGCAGCCAGCGGATCGCGCGCAGGATCGGGTGCGCGAACTCGGCCTGATGCGCCGCGCCCCAGCGCCAAGCCGCCGGATCGGGGCCGAAGCGCCGCGACAAGTCCGCTACCGCCTTCTTCAAAGCATCCTGCAGCATCCCGGCACAGTCACCGCCGCACCAATGCGCCCCGCCGGGCAACAAGGCAGTAGGCACGAACTCAGCCGGCGGCGCGACGGCGGCCATATCACCCGCAGGCACGTCCGCACGCGCGAGAACGGCTTCGTAGAAGCGGTCGATCCAGGCGTTGAAGATCAGTGGCTGCGGCTTGTCCATCGCCATCGTGCCGTCCCAGCCGTTCAGCAGCGCGAAGGCTTTGCCGGCGACCCCGTCCGGCGGCGTGATAGAGAGCAGCGCCGGTAAAGCCTGCTGGGCGAACAGGCTCTTCACGTCCATCTGCATGTGGGCGAAGTCGGTTGCGTTGTGGCGGTTGGAGGTGTCCAGCAGCTCGCGGATTCGCCGGGCCCGCCAGTCGGCGAACCAGTCGCGGCCCATGAAGACGGGAAAGTCGGGCGGCGCGACGCGCTCATTGGCATTCACCAGCCGCCCGCTCGCCGGGCCGACGTAGTGCGGAAGCTGATCGCCGGAGGCCCACCCGGTCCAGTCGAACTGGCCGGTGGCGCCCGGCACCGGCATCGATCCGTCGCCGGCGCGACGGATCGGCACGCGGCCGGTGACAAAAAGCGCGATCGTGTGCTGGTCGGCCGCCATAAGATTCTGTACCGGCGACGAGATCAGCGCCGCGGCCTTGCCGACATCGGCCACCGTCTGCGCCTGGTCCAGCGCGAACAACCCGGCCGCCGACGTGTCGTTCGGGGCCAGATTGGCCATCTCGACGGCGAGGAGCGGTCCCTTCGGGTCGAACAGGTCGCTGATGACCGGCCCGTGCCGTGTCTCCCGCACAGTCAGCACCACGTCGGGTTGGCCGCGCACACGGATCCGTTCCTCGCGCAGGGTGAACGGGCGCGGTCCATCGGGCGTCTGGTATTTATCGGGACCCACCGGCGTCTCGATGAATATGTCCTGCACGTCGGCGCCGGTGGTGGTGAACGTCCAGGCGACGTGGCTGTTGTGCCCAAGGATCACCCCCGGCACGCCCGGCGCGGTGGCGCCGGCCAGTGTCTCGTTCGGCGTGTCGATGCGTGCCAGGTACCAGAGGCTCGGGAACCCGTATCCCAGATGCGGATCGCCGGCGAGCAGCGGAGCGCCGGTGGCGCTGTGGCTGCCATCGACCGCCCAGGCGTTCGACGCGCGGTCCGGCTCGGTGAATGGCGCCGGGAAGGCGGGCAGCGCAGCGCCGAGCTGGTTGTCCTCGGCCTCGGCGTAACGAGTCTTGGTCTCCAGCATGGCGGCCGGCTGGCCGGCCTCGTGCTGCGGTGGCCAAAGCGCCTCGATCGTGTCGTGCGGCAGGTGGGCCGACAACCGCCAGCGGGCCAGCTCCTGGCGCCAGTTCATCGACAGCCACAGTCCCATCGTCTTGCCCCACAGCAGGCAATCGACCGGTGTCCACGGCTCGGGGGCGCCCAGCGCAATGAATTCCGGCGCGCTGAAGCGCCCGTGCGCCTTGATCCACGCGTTCACCCCGTTCGAGTACGCGCCCAACACCGCCCGCACGTCCGGCTGGAGCGCCGCGTAATCAGCCACCGCGCGGACCCGCAGGCCCAGGGTGCGCATCTCCTTGTCCATCGGCAGTGCGGCGGGGCCGAAGATCTCCGCCAGCCGGCCCGAGGCGACACGGCGCATCAGTTCCATCTGGAACATGCGGTCGCGCGCATGGACGTAGCCCAGGGCAGCGGCGGCATCGGTGAAGTTGGCGGCGCGGATGCGTGGGATGCCGTGCTCGTCGAAGGTGATATCGACCGGCGCCGACAGGCCGGGGATGGAAACCGATTGCTGGCGCGGCGGCAAAGTCAGCCAGAGCAGGCTGCCCAGCCCCACGACCACCAGCAGCACCAGCGTGCCGAGGACCGTTAACAGGGCGCGGATGAACCGGAACAGGCGGCGCATGCGAGGTCCTGGCGAAGCACGGCGGGAGACAAACCAGATGCGGCGTCCCGGAGCAACCGCAACGGTGTGGCATGCGGCCTGCTGTGGGTGCAGCACCACGCAGGGCATGCATGACACCCAGCTCGGTCTCCGCCACGTCCGACCCGCCGCCGGCGGCCGCGGCTCCGGCCGCACCCGCGCCGCAGCCGCCGTCGCCGCATGTGCGGTTCATCGACGTGCTGTCGGCGCTCAACCCCCTGCAATACCTGCCGGTGGTCGGCACGATCTACCGGGCAGTGACCGGCGACACCATCCCCGAGGCGCTGCGACTCGGCGGGTCGCTGCTGGTGAGTGGGCTGATCAGCGGGCCGATCGGGATCGTGACAACGGCGGCGATGGAGATCGCCGAGAAGATCACCGGCATCGACCCGGACCGGATCGGCCGCACGCTGCTGGCCGATATCGGAGTGGGCAAACCGGCTCAAGCCAACGCGCCCGCGTCCACCGCCGCGGCGACTACGCCGACGGCTTCCGGGCCGGCAACTCCCGCGCCGACGCAGGCTACGCCGGCAGCGGCCGCGCCAGCGCCCCCAGCGCCGGCGCCTGTTGCCGCCGGATGGACCGACGCCGAGTTGTCTCGCCAGGGGGTCACGTTCGGCGCCAATAATACGCCGAGTTGGCACGGCCTCGGCGGGGCGGACGCATTGAACGAAGTCGAGCTGGGGCGCATCCAAACCGCCGCCGCCGCGTATGCGCGCACCGCCGCACTGGCGTCCTGAGGAGCCTGCTCCCCTTGCGGGTTGGCGATCGTTGCACTGCTAGTTAAAATCAATGTAGCGGTTGCAGAATGCCCAGACTCCATCAACTATCCGTGCGTGTTACGTCTGGTAGAGAGCGGATCGAGCCATACACGGAAGGTAGTGTGGTGACGATGCCCAAAGATGTCGTAGTAGGAAATGAGACCATATCCGTACAGGCGCAGACCCGAGATTGGAGATCCAATTGCTGCAAATTCAGCGGCAGTGACTGCTTTTTGAGCTTGTATCCATCCGCCACTCAGGGCCCTCCCATTCGGTATCGCGGTGAATCTCCGGCTGAGGGTGACTTGTCCGGCCGTAAAGTCATAATCATCCGGCAGTCTGGCCGGCGCGGCTGGGTTCCTCATTTTGGGCGCCACCGCTTGGCGGGGTTTGGTGTTGGGGGCCTTCTTGATTGCTGGCGAATTCGCTTTCCAAATATGCTATCCTCTTCCCCTTATTTGGGTGCTGAGAACACCGTCGCCTCCTCAGCATTGCGGTGTGGCATCACCAAAGATGTCCTCGTCATTCCAGTTATTGCAAGCCACTCCTTGGCGCATTGTGTACGCTGCCAGTGGAGCGGCCAGTTCGTCACCGGGTGGAGCCTTTCGTTGCCGCAGCGTGGGCATTTGATCACCCCATCGGGCCAGCGGCGGCGTTTGCAACGCCGCCAGGCGCGGCACCACGATCGCCTCCTTACTGTTGTCATTTCACAGTGATGGCGACGCGGAAGACCAGATCCCGATTGTTCAGCTTGATCTCCTCGAATGTCAGGAAATCGGTGCCCGCAAATCCTGCGGCAGGCGTGTATTCCACCACCGCCCCGGCACTTTCACGCTGTCGCAACGGGCATACGGATTGCCAGGTGGAAGGCGAGGGAACCCAATCGCTGCCCGATGCGCGCCGTGCCGTGTGGCGGCGGCTGGACCGGCCAAATCCTGGGCACGCCGGGTGAGCTGCAGTCGGGATTCACCCCGTACGAGAAATCAACCGTCGCGGTCGTTCCGGCCGCAACGTTCAGGTGGTGGATCGGGGCTTGTGCGGCTGCCGAAAATCCCCGTCACGTCCGCCAGACTGGCGTCCTGCTGCGAGGACCGACAATCCCCTTCCCGTATCCCGCCGGAGCACGTTTTTGGGGCGAATCGGGACGGCGGGGCTGGCCTTGGGCCGGTCCCGTGTCAGTTGTCAGTTTTCAGTTTCTAGGGTGGGCCGGTGCCGGTGGGAGCCGGGTATTGCGGAAATGGCGCCGGCCATGGGGGATACGCGATGCCAGTGGCCCGTGGTTGGTGGTCAGCGGTTGGTGAGTCGGCAAGGGGAATCGGGCTGTCGCCGAAGTCGAGAGTGCCGGGATCGGCCAGGTCCAGGTTGCGGGCTTCGAGGGGGGTGGGGTCGGCGCCGTATTGGGTGATGGCGCGGCGGAGTTCGTGCCAGGTGGCGGGGTCCATCTGGGCGGGGATGATGCCGAGATCGACGCAGATGTCGAAGAGGA
>Ga0335075_10018214_pt1 | contig 10413 bp, 8 predicted proteins | sample Lox_Sample_24_FD_206723 | JGI IMG/M metagenome (GOLD analysis project Ga0335075, IMG submission 206723) | Soil microbial communities from Loxahatchee National Wildlife Refuge, Florida, United States - Lox_Sample_2.4 | ecosystem: Environmental > Terrestrial > Soil > Wetlands | place: USA: Florida... | reverse complement strand
ATGGACTGGCCGTGCGCGTGCAGGTCGATGAAGCCGGGAGCGACGACGAGGCCGGCAGCGTCGATGATCCGCTCGGCGCCGCCGAGTCCCGTCCCCACGGCTTCGATCCTGCCGTCAGAGAGCGCGACGTCGCCCACCGCGTCCATCCCGCTCGCCGGATCCACCACCCGGCCGCCGCCGATCACCAAGCCGCCCATTCCGAGGCTCCGCATGTCCCGAGGCCGGCAGTAGAGGCGGATTTGCGGACGGCGGCAATCAACGGCGAGCCGTGCTTCCGCGCCTCACGCGGCCTGGTCCCGCCCCTTCGCCAGCGCCAGCACGCCGATGATGATGAGGCCGGTGACGACGTAGCGCACGCCCGCGCCGACGCGCATCACGTTCAGCATCGTCACCACGACGTCGAGCAATGTCGCAGCGCCCCAGAGCCCGGCCGGGCTTGCCTGTCCGCCGGCGATGGAGGTCCCGCCGAGCACCACCACGGCGATCGACATCAGGAGATAGTCCGCGCCCATGTCGAGCGCGGCGCCGCCGGAATAGGCGGAGAGCAGGATGCCGGCGATCGCGGCGAGCAGGCCCGAGAGCACGTAGACCGAGGCCAGCGTGCGGCGCACGGCGAGGCCGGCGAGCCGGGCGGCGCGGATATTCTGCCCGATCGCCAGCACCGAGCGGCCGAACACCGTGCGGTTGAGGGCGAGGGCGACAAGGGCGGTGAGGATGATGAAGATGAGCGCGATCACCGGCACGCCGAGCAGGCGGGCGGCGCTGAACGAGACCAGCGCGGGCGCGGGTGCCGCGTGCGTGGTGCGCGAATAGGCGATCGCCATCGACTGGAACACGAACCCGGAGGCGAGCGTGCCGATCATCGGCGGAATCCTGAGCCCCTGGATCAGCCCGACATTGAACGCGCCCGCCGCGAGGCCGACCGCAACGCCCGCCGCGAGCCCGGCGGCGAGCCCGGCATCGCTGCCGTTCATCAGCCCCATGGCGACATAGCCCGCGAAGGTCATCACGCCCGGGATCGAAAGGTCGATGTTTCCCGGGCCGGCCGAGATCGCGAGCATCTGGCCGATGCCGACGATCGCATAGAAGGTCGCGAACTGCAGCGCGACCGCAAGCGTCGCCAGGATGCCGCGACCTTCTGCGACGAGGGCGGTCGCCAGCCAGACGAGAAGGGCCGCGGCGAACGACCAGATCCACGGCCGCGCGTCGAGCCAGGTCCGGATCCTGCCGTTCATCTCCTGGCGCTCATGCCGCACTCCACCGGTTCAGCGCGCGCAGGCCGAGCACGACGATGAGGATTCCGCCCTGCACGCTGAGCTGCCAGTCGGTCGAGATGTTGAGGAAGGAGAGAAGCGAGCCGGCGAGCAGCATGATCCAGGCGCCGACCACCGTGCCGATCGGGGTCACGATGCCGCCCACGAACTCTCCGCCGCCCACGATCACCGCGGCGATGGAGATGAGGGTGTACTGCGTGCCGACGGTCGCGTCGCCGGCCGTGTTGAGGCCGGTGAGCGCCAGCCCGGCGACGATGCCGCAGGCGCCCGCGAGCGCATAGAGCGCCGCCCGCCCGGCGAGCAGCGACCAGCCCGCGCGGGCGATCGCGCGCGGGTTGCCGCCGATCCCGCGCAGGACGACGCCATAGGAGGTATGCATCAGCAGGAACTCGCCGAGGGCGGCGAGCAGGACCGAGGCGAGCAACGGGAGCGGGGCGAGCGGCGGCCGCCAGGCAAGCAGCGCGGGAAGCCAGGCGGGCGGCGCGCCGCCCGGGCTCGGCAGGACCAGGAGTGCCAGGCCGAGCCAGACGAAGGAGGCGCCGAGCGTGACGACGATCGAGGGCAGCCGCCGGAGATGGATGAGCGCGCCCATCGCCGCGTAGGCCGCGATCAGGGCCGCGAAGGAGAGCCAGCCGAGAAGCGGATGGGTGGCGAGCAGGGTCGCTGCGATGCAGTTGACGAGCGAGATGAACGGGCCGATGCCGAGATCGATGTCGCCGACGGCGATCACCGCCATCTGCGCCATCGCGGCGAAGATCGCCGGCAGCGTGAAGTTGAGCAGCACGGTGAGGCCGAAATAGCTCATCGCCCGCGGCTGCATCGCGAAGATCGCGCCCAGCATCGCGGCGAGCGCCACCGCCGGCAGCCCGACGCGCAGCACGCTTGCCGGCCGCACCCCGCGACGGCGGGGAGGAGCCGGCGGTTGGGCCGCCCGCTCAGAAGGCAACGATCTGTCCCGTGCCGAAGGAGGCCCGGATCACCCGTTCTTCGGTCAGTGCCGCGTGGTCGATCTCGTCGGTGATCGTTCCGCGATAGAACACATAGACGCGGTCGCAGTTCACCAGCTCGGCATTCTCCGTGGTGTACCAGAGGAAGGCGCGGCCTGCCTCGGCGGCGCGGCGCACCTGCTGATAGAGCTCGCGCTTGGTACCGACATCGACGCCGCGCAGCGGGTCGTCGAAAAGGATGATGTCCGCCTCGGCCGCGAAGGCGCGTGCGACCAGCACTTTTTGCTGGTTGCCGCCGGAGAGGCTCACGATCGGCTGGCCGATATCGGGCGTGCGGATATCGAGCCGCGTCCGCCAGGCTTCCGCCTCCGCCTTCTCGCGCGCCGGGCTCAGGAAACCGAGGCGCGCGAGGCGGCGGAGATTGCCGATGGTGGTGTTGAGCCCCACCGACCAGAGGGGAAAGATCCCCTCGGTGCGGCGGTCTCCGCTCACGTAGGCGACCGAGCCCGCGACGCGGAGCGCCGCCCGGCGATGGCCGGCGGCATCGAAGACCGCCTGCAGCAGCGCGCGCTGGCCGTGGCCGGCGAGGCCGGCGAGCCCCACCACCTCGCCCGCCCGCAGCGTCACGGGCAAGGGCGCGTCGGGCCGCGCGGCCTGCGCGACGCGGATGGCGCCGCGCGCGCGCTCCGCGCCGGGCCCGTGCGCCGGCTCGGCGCCGCGCACGACCCCCATCATCTCGACCAGCCGCGCTTCATCGAGCCTGCCGGCTTCCTCCTTGCCCGCCACCTGTCCGTCGCGCATCACGACGATCTCGTCGGCGTGGCCGAGGATCTCGGGCAGCCGATGGGAGATGAAGACCACCGCGATGCCGTGGGCGCGCGCCTCTGCCGTGTAGCGCAGGAGCTGATCGGCTTCCGTCGCGTCGAGCGAGGCGGTGGGCTCGTCGAGGATGACGAGCCGCACCGGGCGGTCGGTCTCGGTGAAGGCGCGTGCCGTCTCGACCATCTGCCGCTGCCCGATCGCGAGTTCGCCCACCGGGCGGCGCGTGTCGATGCCGTGGCCGGGGAAGATCGCCGCCAGCGCGTCGCCGATCAGCCGCCTGGCCCGGCGCCGCCAGCCTGGGCCCGCGAGATGCGGATGAACGACCCGCGCGTTCTCCTCCGAGCTCAGGTTCGGACAGAGCGAAAGCTCCTGGAAGACGCAGCGTACGCCGAGCGCGCTCGCGCGGCGGACGCCGTAGCCGTGGCCGACCTCGTGCCCCGCGACGCGGATCGCTCCGGAATCCGGCGCCAGCGTGCCGGCGAGGATCTGCATCAGCGTCGATTTCCCGGCGCCGTTGTGGCCGACGACGCTGACCATCCGGCCCGGAGCGACCGCGAGGTCGACGCCGGCGAGCGCGCGGACGGCGCCGAAGCTCTTGCTGATGCCGCGAAGCTGGACGAAAGGCGCGCCCGGTTCGTCCGTCACGCGGCGCGAACCACAGCGCTTAGGGCATGCCGCCCGGAACCGGCGAGGGCGGCGGCGCGCTCTGCGAAAGATTGGCCGCGATCAGGCTCTCGGTCCAGGGCTGGGTGTAGAGCGGCGTGGCCACGCCGCCTTCCGGCACCGCCTTGAGCCAGGCATCGAGGTCTTTGGACGTGATGACGAGCAGCGGCACATTGACCGTCTTCGGCACCTTGGCCCCGGCGAGGATCTGCTGGGCGACCCAGAAGGCGATCGAGGAGACGCCGGGCGCGGACGAAAGCGAGAATGTCTGGTAGCCGCCCGGCGCTTGGGCGAGCTGCTTCCAGAGCGCAAGCTCGTCCTGGCGGTTGCCCATGATGATCAGCGGCGTCTTCCGCCCGGCCGCCTTGAAGGCCTGGTAGGTGCCGTAGCCGTCTCCGCCCTGGGTCACCACCGCGTCCACCGGCGGCAGCGTCGGCAGGAGCCCGGCGACCTCCTTCTGGGCGATCGACTGCGTCCAGTTCCCGTGCACCGAGCCCACGATCTTGATTCCCGGATATTTGGCGAAGCCCTCGACGATGCCCTGGTGGATATCGTTGTCCACGGACGTGCCGGCGATGCCGCGCACCTCGAGCACGTTGCCCTTGTCGCCGAGCCGCTTCGCGACGTAATCGGCCTCCATCTTCCCCATGTCGACGTAGTTGTACGCGACCTTGTACGCACAGGGCGCGGTGGCGAGGCTGTCGAACACGACCACCACGATATGGGCGCTGCACGCCTGCTGGATGACGCCGTTGAGCGCCGTCGGCGAGGCGGCGTCGATGACGATCGCCTTCCAGCCCTGCAGCGTGAGGTCGCCGATCTGCGAGGCCTGCTGCGGGGCTGAGTTGTCGGCGTTGACGACCTTGGTCTTGGCGATGGTGCCCGACGCGGTCGCGTCCTTGGAGGCGAGGTCCCACATCTTCAGCATCTGCTGGCGCCAGCTGTTGCCGGCATAGGAGTTGCTGAGCGCGATGCCGTCCTTCGCCGTGCTCATCTCGCCGGCGCGCGCGGGGGCGCCTGCGAGCGCGAGGGCGGCAAGGACGAGCGGCAGCGCGGTGCCGAGCCTGCGGTTCGCGAGTTTCATGGCGTTCCTCCCCCAACGGTCGGGCCGCCCCGGCGGATCCGCCGGCGCCTGCCCGGAGTGATCGTGGCCGAGCCGGCCCTGCGCGGCAAGGGGAGGGGCCGCATTGACCGATCCGGGCGGACGGCTAACCTCGCGGTGCGATGAAGCGCGGCCGTGGTGCCGTGCGCGTCGGGATAGATGGGGGGAGAAACTGCCTATGCCGGTCATCGATCTTCCGCGGCCCGACCATGTCCGCAACATGCGCCTGATCGGCTGGAGCGATCAGGGCGGCCGGCTCGACGGCGTGCAGATCATGGTCCATCGCGGCTACGCCTATATCGGCCACATGTTCTCGAAGGGCTTCAGCATCGTCGATGTGCGCGACCCGGCGCGGCCGCGCGCCGCCGGCTATTTCCCAGCACCACCCAACACCTGGAACATCCACCTTCAGACTCACGACGACCTGCTGCTCGTCATCCACGCCAAGGACATGTTCGCCGACACCGTCTTCGCCGACGAGCACGCCTACTACAAGGGGACGATCGGGCACGCGGTCGGCACCGCGGAGGGCAGCGCCGGAAAGCGCGACTGGTCGGCGGGCCTCGCCGTTTACGATATCGCCGCACCCGAGGCGCCGCGGCAGATCGGCTTCCTTCCCGTCGATGGCGGCGGCATCCATCGCGTCTGGTATGTCGGCGGGCGCTGGGCCTATGCCTCGGCGCTGATCGACGGTTTCAGCGACTATATCCTGATCACCATCGACATGGCCGATCCCGCGCATCCGCGCGAGGCCGGGCGATTCTGGCTGCCGGGCATGAACCTCGCCGCCGGCGAGAGCCCCTCCTGGCCCGCCACCACACGCATGGGCCTGCATCATGCGATCGTCCACGGCGATACCGCCTACGGCGCCTGGCGGGACGGGTGCCTCGCCGTGATCGACGTCGCGGACCGCAGCGCGCCCAAGCTGATCGTGCATAAGGACTGGGCGCCGCCCTTCGGCGGCGGGACGCACAACTGCCTGCCGCTTCCGGACCGGGATCTTCTCGTCGTCCTCGACGAGGCGGTGCTCGATCACCAGGAGGACGGGATGAAGCCGATCTGGGTGTTCGACAACCGCGTGCGGGCGAACCCGATCAGCATCGCGACCTTCCCCAATCCCACGGAGGCCGACTATGTCGGCATGGGCGGGCATTTCGGTCCGCACAACATCCACGAGAACCGGCCGGGAAGCTTTGTCAGCTCCGAGCTGATCTTCGCCACCTATCAGAACGCCGGCGTGCGGGTCTTCGACATCCGCGACGCTTATCGCCCGGTCGAGGTCGCAGCGCTCGTCCCGCCGCCGCCGGCGAAGATGATGGACCATCGTCCGAACCGCGCGCGCGTGATCCAGACGGCGGACGTCTTCGTCGACCGCAACGGCGTGATCTACGCGACCGACTACAATGCCGGCCTCACCATCATGGAATATACCGGTTGACGGAAGCCGGAGCGGCGGGAGGACGAGCCCTCCCGCCGCCGCGCCGGTTGCTTACTTGCCCCATATCTTCTTGTACTCTTTCTCGTAGCCGTTCGTCGGGTCGTAGAGGTTCTGCGGGCCGCCGTCGCTGTCGAGGTCGGAGTGCACGAAGAGATGCACCGGATCGACGAAGCCGCTCGGCGGATCGCCGGCGAAGGCGCGGTTCAGCTCGTCGATCGTCTGCCAGCCCTGCATCCTGAGCGGCTCGGCGACCGTCGCCACCTGGTATTGCTGCGAGCGGATGCGCTCGAAGGCCGAGACCGAGCCGTCACCGGCGGAGATGTTGTAGGGCGGGCTGGTGCCTGAGATCCCGGCCGACTGCAGCGCCGGTCCCATGAAATCGAAATAGAGGTCGTTGATGCCGATCGAATAGGTCCATTTCTTGCCGTACTGCTCGAGCAGCGCGGAGGTGAGCTGGCCCATGCGCGAGGAGACATAGGCGAGCGGCGTGTCCTTCACCGCGAGGATGGTGCAGCCCGAGCATTTCTTGAGCCATTCGACCATCGCATCGGACTTGGCGATCGCGACCTTGTATTCGGAATCGGTGAAGATCACGACGCCGGCGTGGCCGTCGGACTGGGCCACCGCATAGAGTGCCGAGGCCTTGCCGACGTCGGGCGGGTTGGTGGTGACGTTCCAGAACACGTACGGATTATGCAGCGTCCCCGCCGTGCCGCCGGAATGCCAGCCGACCACCTTGATCCCCATCTTCTCCGCCTGCTCGACGAGCGGCGCCGACTGGATCGCATCGACGCTGCCGAGGATGATCCCGTCGGGCTTGAGCGCAATCGCCTCCGAAAGCGCCGAGTTCTGGCCTGAAACCGTGCCGTGGCCGTCGAGGGCGCGGAACTTCCAGCCGATCACCTTCGCCGCCTCCGCCGCCCCGGCCTGCACGCCGCGCGCGCCCCCGTTGCGCTCGTCGTTGGCGACATAGACGACGGTCTTGTCGGGCACGGCCTTGGGCCCGGTGGTCGGCCCGGTCCAGGGGATCACGGGGTTGGTCACCTGGGCCACGAACGTCTTCGCATAGTCGACGAAGGAATCGTTCGCGTGCGCCGTGGCGGCGAAAAGCCCGGCCGCCAGGGCGCCGGCGAAGGCCGCCCGCCGGATGCGGCCGCTGGTCTCGTGCTTGGTTTTCTTCTGCATCGTTTCTCCCCTTTTTGCTCACGCAACGCTTGCGATCTCTCGTCACTGCGCTGTGGCGGCGCGCTCGCCGCCTACTTGCCCCAGATCTTCTCGTATTCTTTTGTGTACCCGTTGTCCGGATCGAACACGTTCTGCGGCCCGCCGTCGCTGCCGATATTGGCGTGGATGAAGAGATGCACGGGATCGACGAAGCCGCTCGGGGGATCGCCCGCGAAGGCGCGGTTGAGCTCGTCGATCAGCTGCCAGCCCTGCAGGCGCAGGGGCTCGGCCACGGTCGCGACCTGGTATTGCTGCGCGCGGATCCGCTGGAACGCCGAAGTGGACCCGTCGCCGCCGGAGATGTTCCACGGATGGCCGTCGCCGGAGAGTCCCGCCGCCTGCAGCGAGGGCCCCATGAAATCGTAATAGAGGTCGTTGATGCCGAGCGAGTAGGTCCATGCCTTGCCGAAGCGCTCGAGCAGCGCGGTCGTGAGCTCGGGCATGCGGCTCTGGGTCTGGCCCAGCGGCGTGTCCTCGGTGGCGAGGATCTTGCATCCCGCGCATTTGCGGATCCAGCTCGCCATCGCGTTCGACTTCGCGATCGCGAGCGCATATTCGCTGTCGGTGAAGATCACCACGCCGGCATGCCCATCCGAGGTCGCGACGGCATAGAGCGCCGCCGCCTTGGAAACCTCGGCGGGATCGGTCGAGACGTTCCAGAAAACATCGGGATTGGTCATCGCCCCGGCCTTCGGCCCGGCGTGCCAGCCCACCACCTTGATGCCGTCCTTCTCGGCCTGCTCGACCAGCGGCGCGGACTGCACCGCGTCGACGCCGCCGAGGATGATGCCGTTCGGCTTCAGCGCGATCGCCTGCGAGAGCGCCGAATTCTGTCCCGAGACCGTGCCGCGGCCGTCGAGGATACGGAACTTCCAGCCGATCACTTTCGCGGCCTCGGCCGCCGCCTCCCCCGCCCCGCGCGGCCCGCCGTTGCGCTGATCGGTCGACACATAGACAACCGACATCCCCGGCACCGCCTTCGGGCCGGTGGTCGGGCCGGTCCAGGGAATGGTCGGGCTCGTCACCTGGGCCACGAATGTCTTCGCATATTGAACGAAGGCGTCGTCGGCGTGCGCCGTGGCGGCGAAGAGCCCGGCAGCGAGGATTCCGGCGAAGGCCGCCCGCCGGACCGGGCCGCCTTTCTTGTCCTCGGTTTTTTCCCGCATCGTTCCTCCCCTTTTGCTATCGCAACGATTGTCGTCCCTCGCAGGTCCGCTAGAGCGCGATCGCCTGAGGTGGACTCACCGAAGGCGTGAATCGCGCGGGAAAAACAAATCCCTGGAGCGGGATGGGTGAGCGGAGGCGAACGCATCCTGCTCTAGGGCTCCGCCTTCCCGCTGCGCCTGGTCGCGGCATAGCGGCGCTGCGCGACGCCGGCGAGCGCGATCGCGATCACCAGCGTGACGCCGTTGAACAGCGGCTCGACGAAGAAGCTGCCGCCGAGCTGCTCGATCCCGGAGATCCCGACGGCGAGGATCACCACCGCGACCACGGTGCCCCAGACGTTCACCCGCCCGGGCTTGATCGTCGTCGAGCCCAGGAAGGCGCCGACCAGCGCCGGCAGGAGATATTCGAGCCCGACGCTCGCCTCGCCGATCCTGAGCTTGGCCGCGAGCACGACGCCGGTGAAGGCGGTGAGGAAGCCGGAGGCGACGAAGACGCCCATCACGTAGCGGCGCACCGGAATCCCGTTGAGCTCCGCGGCCCGCGGATTGGCGCCGATCGCGTAGAGGTGCCGGCCGATCGGCAGCCGTTCGGAGACGATCCAGAGGATGATCGCGACCGCGGCGACATAGAAGGCCGGAATCGGGATGCCGAGGAACGCGAGGTCGTTGATGTCGAGGAAGGCCTTCGGCAGGTTGCCGATCACCTGCTGCCCGCCGGTGTGCCAGAGGGCCAGCGCGTAGATGATCGTGCCGGTGCCGAGGGTCGCGATGAAGGAATCGATCTGCGCGACCTCGACCAGGATCGCGTTGATGAAGCCGCTCACGATCCCGGCGAGCAGGACGAGCGCCACCGCGGCCGGCCAGGGAATTCCGTAATAGACCTGCAGGCTGATGGCGAGGATATGCCAGAGCACGATGCCGTATCCCACCGTGAGGTCGATGCGGCCGGCCATCATCGGGATCATCGCGGCAAGCGAAAGCAGCGCGATCACCGATTTGTCGGCGAGCATCGAGCGCAGGTTGAGCGCGGTGGGGAAGGTCGCGGGCAGGAGGAGGGAGAAGAAGATGATCAGCGCGACCGTGAGCAGCGGCAGCCCGTAGATCGTGAGCCGCCGGCGCAGCGCCGCGCCCGGCGACATCGCGCGGAACTCGGCGCGGGTGGGCTCGAGCGCGTTCGACTTCAGCGACAGCATGGAAGCGTCCCTTCAGGCGATCTCATTCTCGGTCCCGAGGCTCGCCGAGGCGGCGGCGAGCAGATTGGCAACCGAGAGGTCCGCGGCCGCCAGCTCGCCGGTCACGGCGCCATGGTCGAAAGCGAGCGCGCGGTGGCAGATCTTGGCGATCTCCTCGAAGTCGGTCGAGACGATGACGATCGCGGCCCCGGCTTGCAGCGCCGCCTCGAAGAGGCCGTAGATCTCGGCCTTGGCGCCGACATCCACCCCGGCCGTCGGATCCTCGAAGATGTAGAGCCTGCCCGCGAGGTCGAGCGCGCGCCCGACCACGACCTTCTGCTGGTTGCCGCCCGAGAGCGCCTCGATCAGGAGGCCCGGATCGTTCGGCCTGAGCCCGACCGTTTCTCCGAGACGCATGGCCGCTTTTCTCTCAGTGCCGGGCCGGAGGTACGAGAAGAGGCCCCGCCCTTTGGCGAGGGGATTGACGAAGAAGTTCTCGCACACGGTGCGGTACGGGATCACCGATTCGGCGGCGCGGTCGCCGCAGACGAGAACGATGCCGCTCTCCATCGCCGCGCGCGGCGATTGCGGCGCGAGCGGCACCC
>Ga0335075_10018213_pt1 | contig 10414 bp, 10 predicted proteins | sample Lox_Sample_24_FD_206723 | JGI IMG/M metagenome (GOLD analysis project Ga0335075, IMG submission 206723) | Soil microbial communities from Loxahatchee National Wildlife Refuge, Florida, United States - Lox_Sample_2.4 | ecosystem: Environmental > Terrestrial > Soil > Wetlands | place: USA... | reverse complement strand
CAGTGGGAGAGCGCTCGCTTCACACGCGAGAGGTCGCAGGTTCGAAACCCGCCGCGCCCATTGGTTTGGCTGGAACGCAGCACATCGCACAAGAGCGCAGGAACTAAGGAACTAGCTGATTAGCAGGGATTTTGGACGTACAACAGCGCATGACCGCGCACCACCGCGAAGACCCCATCTGACGCGCCATGTAGCAAGAAGGTAGCAAGGACGAGGCGCGCGGGCAGCAAGGCTGCCTTGCGAAGGCTCGCTTGTACAGAGTCCGGGCCATGCGAGCACGGGCGGAGTACAAAGGGGACGTGCGGCGACGGTGCTTGATCGTGGTGCTTGCGATCGTCGCAGTTCTCGCTGTGGCCGGTCCAGCGGTTTCTATCGCGACCGAAGCGCCATCTTGGTCGTCGCCAGTGCTCGTTGATCACCATCCTCATCACCCAAATGTCACCGAAGTGTTTCTGGCTGGCGTCTCATGCCCGTCACAGTCCCTGTGCATAGCTGTGGGTCGCTACGGCGCATTTGAGTCCTCGGACCCGACCGCTGTCGTACCCACCTGGACCACCGTGCGAGACTCCCCGCTCTATATGGATGAAGTGGCGTGTCCGTCAACATCGCTGTGCGTGGCGACAAGACACCTGGACGCGATCCAAGAAGTTGTCTCCTTCAACCCGACGAATTCGGCGAGCCCTTCGTTTCGTTCCACGCACCTTTCTGTGGGTCGCTTCTCGTGTCCCGCGATAACGCTATGTGTAGCCAGCGACGGTGCTGGTGGGCTGAGGATTTCAACAAATCCCGGCGCTATCCATCCCGTCTGGCGTCACTACCCAACCGTCTACGGAACACGGGAAAGTAGCGGCCTCAGTGCCATCTCTTGCGCCTCGGTGCGGCTATGCCTTGGCGTTGATACCCTGGGCCAACTGGTTACCTCCGACGATCCCGGTGCCAACGTACCGCATTGGCACGTACATTTCGCTCCGGGACCGTATGACCACGATTCAATCTGTCGGTATCTTCCGATAACGGTCGCATCATGCGTTTCGCCAGCATTTTGCATGGTCGCCGACCAAGATGGCAAGACGTTTACCTCGGCCGATCCTCTCGCGGCGTCACCAACTTGGCGGTCACAGCCTGCACCAGCGAACATTCACACCCTCTCGTGTCCATCTACACATCTCTGTGTTGGAGACATTCCAGACGCAACGGTGGTGACCACGAACACACCGGACGCCATGCGCCCTAGCTGGGAACATACAACAGTGGCCGACGAATTCGGCGATGACGCTGGCGGACCGACAACGACGCTAACGTGCGTGTCGCAGTCTATGACATGCGTTGTGGTTGACGGCTACGGATACGCGATCGTCGGTTCTGCGCTGTAGGACAAAACTGACGGGCGGCCTACAGGTTCCAGTCGGGCGCGACCCGATACACGACCTGCTCACCGCTGGCAGCCCGCTCGGGCTCGCGCTGCCGCGCTACGCCCCTCGCGGTCTGTGGACTTCCCCCGTTTTCCGCGAACTGATCCTCGCCCAACGCTTCGAGCTGCACATCCGGACCCGCGGGGGAAACCAGACAACGGCTCAGCACAGCGGGGCGCCCGGTGATAGCCGCTGACGCGCCTGCTCTGGTGCCTGACTCGTTGTGTCAGTGGGATCGCGGCGATCCCGACAAGCTAAGCGGCGACCGGCTCGTGAGCTTCGACGACGGCCAGCCGATGGCCGAGGGGGGTCAGCAGTCGATCCATGGTCGAAACCTTCGGGACGACCTCGCCACGCTCGATCTTGCTGATCTCTGCCTGCTGCACTCCGGAGCGAACCGCCAGCTCCTTCTGAGTCATGTGCGCACTCGTGCGCGCAGCGAGCAACTCGGCGGCGAGCCGAAAGCGGGTATCCAGAGCGCGCAACTCGGCAACCGCCTCGGGCCCCTCAGCGACCGCCTCCTGCTCGATGTCATCAATGAGCTTGTCGAAATCATTCATCGCGTTCCCTTTGATCGGCCACCCATTCCATGTGCTTGAGCACATAACCCAATATATGTGTTTTAGCACATCCTGTCAAGGCTGCCGTCTACCGCTCCTCCGCTGCGTCTTACGCGCTGCCGCATCTCTACGCTCGAGGATCTTCAGCCGCCGGCGAGCCTCTCCGATCTCGGCTTGCTGCCGCCGCTTGCTGGGGTCCTCGCCCTTGTCGTAGGCGTGCAGGAGCAGGACAACAGCGCCGGCTCGGGTGGTACAGAACACGCGCAAGAGCACATCCTCCGAGGGATTGAGACCAAATCGATCACGCGCCTCGTCCTCGCTGATGCCGTGGATCTCGGCCTCAAGATTGACGATCTCCTTACCGTTCATCCGCAACCGGAACTCGAAGATGCCCTTCTCGACGGATCGCCCCCAGCCGGAACGAGCAACCGCCGGCCCGTGGGTCTGAAGCACACGCCGCATCGCCGAGCCCAGCGCACGCCGCTTGGTCGGACTGAGATCGTTCTTGATCCAATCCAGCACCGGCTTGCGGCCATCGTCGTTCTCGAAGAACTCGATCCCCCAAACACGCATGAGACCATCAGGGCCAAGGATCGGACGGCGGGTCATCCCGCCGACCTTACGCCAGCGACCAGATCGCACCGCCCTCGACAGCCTTCCGCTTTCAGGTGCAAACCAGGCAAATGAGCTCGACACCGAGCAGGACTCGGTAGCGGACATCGGGGTTTGCGGGTCACCCGCGAAACCCACGCCCAAATACGCCCCAATAGGACTGAATGGCTCCACTCTGGCTGGTCCGCAGTCACGTCAGCGGGCCGAAAACCCTGGAAATATGGGCCTCCAGGGCAAGTAGCTCGCCGAGAAGCCAATCGCTTCACACGCGAGAGGTCGCAGGTTCGAAACCCGCCGCGCCCATCGACGTTTATGGCTTGGTTGAGTGGTTTTCGCAGCTACGACGCATTGCCTGCCGGTAGACACGCAGCGCCCGAGCACACACGCGGAAGCTCGTTTGGCGGAGACTTCAGAGTAGACGCGTCGGCGCGCTGCCCTTGACTTTCATCAACCTCGATCGCCGACTCGCGCCCGGCTTCGTCGACGGCGCGTCGCGTATCGGCGCGCAGCGCGCGGACGAGCTCGCCCGCAGGTCGAGCTTCGGCCAGCTCGTGCGCCTGGCCGGCCCACAGGTTGAACGCGTCGGCGTCGCCTCGCCGGCGGGCGGCGGCGCGGTCGCGGACCAGTTGCAGCTTGCGCTCCCATTCGTCGTCGTCGAAGCGGGCCTCGTCGAGCTCGACCCCCTGGCGCGCAGCCTCCGACTCGAGCTCCCGCAGGTAATCGCTATAGCTCGCAGGGTCCGCCGGCTCGGGCGTGGGGACGAACAGGTTGACCCCAAACGGTCTGCTGCTCGCCGCGCGCACGGCGTCGATCTCCTCGCGCACGCCCTGCGTCTGCCTGTATCCCGCGGCCAGGAACCCGAGCGCACCGGCCTCGCTCACCGCGATCGCGAGCTCGGGGGTGGAGGGTCCGCCCGCCATCGGCGCCTGAACGATCGGCACTGACAGCGTGTCAGGGTGGAAGAGACCGGCCATCTATGCGACGCTCACGCGCTTGAGGTGGGCCGCGGCGTCCTCGAGCCGGTCATCGCCCCAGAACAGCTCGTCGTCGATCGCGATCGTGGGAACGCCGATCACACCGAGCGCGTGGGCCGCGTCGGTGGCGAGCCGCAGCGCCTGTTTGATCTCGGGGTCTCGCGTTGCTGCCTCGAGCTCATCACGGTCGAGCCCGGTCTGACTGCCGGTCTCGAGGATGCGCTCGGGGATGCCCAGCTCCGATCCCATCTGAAATGCGTTGCGAAAGGCCTGCAGGGTGAACTCGCGCCCACGTCCCGCGGTGAACGCGAACGTGGTTGCGAGCATGGCCGTGAGGTAGTTCGTGGGCCAGGGATCCGGCCAGCGCACCGGCGGCAGACGGTAGTCGCGGGCACGACGCTCGATCTCGGCCATGCCTGCCTGTCGGCGGCGGTAGTCGTCGAGTGCCCACGAGCTCCTCCCGGTCGCCTTGAACAGGCCTCCCAGCAGGATCGGCTGCCACTCGATCGGCTCGGGCAGCAGCGTGTCCAGCCGCTCAGCGGCCAGGTATGCGTAGGGCGAGCCCAGATCGAAGTAAAAGGTCACTCGAGGCATCGTGCTGACCCCATCGCGAGCTTCATGATATCGAAAGATATTGTGTGATATCGTGCGGCGCGTGCCCGAAGACCGCGTCCCTCTCTTCGTCAGGCTGCCGCGCGAGCAGGCGCACGCGCTGGACCGGCTCGTCGATTCCACGGGGCGCCGCAAGCAGCACCTGGTGAGCGATCTGCTCGCCGACCAGCTGGCGGTCGGCCGCATTGAGATTGCCGAGCAGAATGCCAATGATGAGGTCCTCACGCTGGAGGAGGCCGCCGCACTGCTTCGCCTGCCGCTCGACGCCGTACGCGAACGGGCGCTCGCCGGCGACCTGCCGGGCCGCGCTTTCGGAGAGGAGTGGCGCTTCTCGCGCAGCTCGCTGCTGACATGGCTTGCAAGCGGCGACGGCACGCAACCGCGCGGAGGCCGCGGGAAAGCCGCCCAACCCAAGAGCGCGTCGCAGTCACGCGATGAGCGCGGCTAGCGTCGAGCGGCGACCGCTGGTGCTCGTCGCCGGAGCGTGCCTCGGCGGCTGGGCGTGGCGCGAGGTGGCGTCGGCGCTGCGCTCGCAAGGGCATGGCGTGTACCCGGCGACCCTCACCGGCCTTGGCGAGCGCGTGCACCTCGCGGCCCCCGGCGTGGACCTGGAGACGCACGTCACCGACATCGTGAACCTGCTCGACTACGAGGCGCTCGCAGACGCGGTGCTGGTCGGTCACAGCTACGCGGGCACGGTGGTCACAGCCGCCGCCGACCGCCGGCCGCAGCGCCTGAACGCGGTCGTCTACCTCGACACCTCGCCGCTCCCCAACGGAACGGCGATCGCCGACGTCCAGCCGCCTGAGCAGCTCGAGCGCCAGCGCCGCGCGGTGCGCGAGCACGGCGACGGCTGGCGCTGGCCGGTCCCCGACCGCGACACGCTCACGACGGGCGCGTTCGGGAGCACGAGCGGCTTGAGCGACGAGCACCTACAGCTGATCGCGCAGCGCGCCACCCCCCAGCCGTACGCGACCATGACCACGCCGGTGCGCCTCGCCCACGACAGGCCCCCCGGCGTGCGGCGCGCGGCGATCTTCTGCACCGCGGGCGGCGTCGATACGACCCGTGTGCGCGAGCTGGCGGCGCGCCACGATCCCCGCGCAGCGATCTTCGCCGACGGCGACTGGGAGCTCCACGACCTGCCGACAGGCCACTGGGCGATGCTGTCGCTGCCCGGCCCGCTCGCCGAGCTGCTGCACAGGATCGCCGAAGGCTGACGTCCGTGCCGGGGGCGCGTGGGCCGTACGCGCGACGGACGCGAGCGCCGCCAGCCTGAGCGGCGCCCTGCACGCGCGTCGAGGCGCCTACACGGGTGTCGGCGCGCCCACCAGCGCCGAACCTCGCCCGGCGGGCGCCTGCGGCGCGGGCGGCGGTGCGAGCACCGTCGCACACGGGGTGCGGCCGGCGAGCTCGACCCGCAACAGCGCCGTGCCCAGCTCAGCGACCATGTCTGTAGCGCGGTAGAGCATCTGCTCCAGCTCCAGGCGGGGCAGCTGGCAGGTCTCCAGGAAGAACCGCGCCTGTCCGCCGTCGAGCGCCCCCGCGTCGACTTCCAGCTCCTCGGTGTGGACGCCCGCGCCGACAAGCGCCACCTCGGACGTGAGGATGCATGCGGCCATGTCGTCAGGGGTGGCCAGCGACGCCGCGCGCACGCGCGCGAGCAGCCTTGCTGCGTTCGGCCGCGAGCCGACCTCGCCAAGCATTTCGCTGAGGCGCTCGCGTCCAAGCGCGTCCTCGTGCACGCGCTCGTCCAACAGCCCGTCGCTGAAGAAGCACACCACCGCACCCGCCGGCAGCGACACGGTGGTCTGACGCAGACCGGTCGGCAAGATCCAGCCGAGCGGCGGGGAGGCGCACACTTTGAGCGGCTCGCGCGTGCGCAGCCCGTGCAGGATCGGCGGCGGGTGCCCCGCGCTCGCGTACGTGAGGCACCCCTCGCGCGTGTCGTAGATGCCCACGACCACCGTCGCAAGGTGCTCGGCGCTTGGATCGGCCAGCACGCGGCCGGCGAGTGCGAGCGTCGCGCGGGGCTGCATCCCGGTCTGCACGTACGCGCGCAGCGTGTAGCGCGTCAGCGCAGCCTGTTTGAGCGCGGCGTGGCCGTGACCGACGACGTCGCCGAGGATCACCGCTACCTTGCCGCGCTCGGGGACGAACACGTCGTAGAAGTCGCCGCCCGCGGCGGGACCGTCGGCCGGGCGATAGGCGACGGAGACCGCCAGCCCGCCGACGCGCGCGGGGACCTTCGGGACGAGCGCCGCCTGCATCGCGCCGGCGTCATGCATCAGCGTCGCGTGCTGGCGCTCCAGGCGCCGAGCGCGCCGCGAGTGCATGCGCGAGCGCACCCCGAACCACAGCGCCAGCGCGAGCAGCGCGAGGATGATCGGCTTGCTCCAGTCGGGGACGGGGATCGGCAGCGGGATGTGTTCGCCGATCGCGCCGAGTGGACCGCCGCTTCCGTGCGGGACGCTGCGTGCATCGCGAGCCGGCGCCGGCGGGGCGGACGCGGCAAGCGCCGACCGGTCCTTGCCGCGCGCCGCGGCGCTGATGCGGGCGCCGTTTGGCGAACGCGGTCGCCCGGCGTGTGCGACGGGGGTGCGACGCTTGGCGCCCGCGCGGACCTGCTTGACCTGCTGCGCGGGCTGCCCGCCGCCGTGCGTGACCACAGGCGCCCGCGATCCCTCCGCGGCAGCGCTCGTGCCGGCCGCCGGCGCATAGCGGACGGTGACGCCCTCGGTGGCGGCGGAGGCGCCCTGCCCGCTGGTGGCGCCGCCCGTGGCACCGCCGCCTTTGGGAGCGCCGCCGGCACCGGCTTCGCCGCCGGTCGGCGCGCTGCCTGAGGCTGGCGATTCCGACGATCCCGTCCCGGAGGAGCCGCTCGGCGAGGTGCTCACGCTCGGCGTGGTCACGCTGACGCTCGGCGTGCTGACGCTGACGCTCGGCGTGGTCACGCTCACGCCGGGCGCGGACACGCTGACGCTCGGCAGTGTGACGTTGACGCTCGGCAGCGTGACGTTGACGCCCGGCAGCGACGCACCGACTCCGGGCACGGGTAGGTTGACGCCCGGCAGCGCTGAGTCGAGGCTGCCCAGCGACACCGAGAGCGCCGGTGCAGCTGACGGCGAGGAGCTCTGCGCTGGCGAGCTCTGTGTCGCCGGTGGCGAGGACAGCGGCAGCGGCAGGCCGATCAGCCCCCCCAGCAGCATGTTGCGCCAGCGCGGACGCGGCAGGCGCCGCACGCCTGCCGGCAGCGCGTCACCGCTGATGCACAAAGGGCTTATCCGCTCCTCCAAGGACCGCCGGCGAGACTCCTGCTAGGTGTTTACCCGCATTCGCCGCGCGGTAAACGTCTGCGGCGCCGGCGGATCGCCTCTCGGTGTCGTGACAGCTACGCGGCGCGCGAAGCGCGCGTTATCGTCGGCGCCCTGGAGCTCTCGCCGGCGGGAGCGCCCAGCCGCACGGGCAGCGTCTTCAGCTGGTTGATGAACAGCGATTCGACGTAGGTGGGCCTACCGGCAAGCTCGATGTGCGGGTAGCGCGCGAGCGTCTCCTCGATCAGCACCCGCAGCTCTAGCCGCGCGAGCGCGGTGCCCAAGCAGAAGTGGCGCCCGCCGGCGCCGAACGCCTGGTGCTCGGCCTTGCGGCGCAGGTCGAAGCGATCGGGGTCCTCGTAGCGCGTCTCGTCGCGGTTGGAGGATACGTACCACATGACCACCTTCTCGCCCTCTTTGATCTTCTGGCCGTGCAGCTCGGTGTCGCAGGTGGCCGTGCGGCGGAAGTGGGCGAAGGCGGGGAACATGCGTAGCGACTCCTCGACGGCGTCGGGGACGAGCGAGATGTCGTCGAGCAGCAGTTGCATCTGCTCGGGGTCTTCCATCAGCGCGCGCATGCCGCTGCAGTAGGTCGCCTTGGTGGAGTCGTTGCCGGCGGCGACAAGCAGGAAGAAGCCCATCACGATCTCGTGTTCCTCGAGCTTCTGCCCTTCCACTTCCGCATGCACGAGCACGCTCGTGAGGTCATCGGTGGGCTGCTCCTGGCGCGCGGCGATCAGCTTACGGCAGCGCTCGAAGATCTCGGGGAGGTCTTTCTCCAGCGCGCCCTCGAAACCGTGGGGGTTGATGTCGGGGTCGGCGGCGCCGAGCGTGGAGTTCATCAGCCGCGCCCAGATCGCGTCGTCCTCCTCGGGGATGCCCATGAAGCTGTGGATCACCCGCGAGACCGCCGGCTGGGCGACGTCGATGACGAGGTCGCACTCCTCCCGCCCGTCGAGGCGGTCGAGCACGCGTCTGACGATCGCGCGGATGGCGTCCTCGTGCGCGGCGATCCGCTTGGGGGTGAAGCCGGCCTGGAAGAGGGCCTTCAGACGGTCGTGTTTGGGCGGGTCCATGCCGATGAACATCGCGCGGGCGAGCTCGATCGGAAAGCCGGCCGCAGCGGCGAGCACGCCGCCGCGTTCTGAGGAGTACGTCTGCCAGTCGCGGCTGACGGTGTGGATGTCATCGGCGGTGGTCACCGACCAGAAGCCGGCTTCTTCGGGAAACAACTGGAATTTGTCGGTCCAGTGGATCGGGCACTGGCTGCGCATCTCCTTGAACACCGCATACGGTGGGCCGTCCACCCACAACGCTTCGTCGGTCAGTTCAACAGCCTCTATGTCGCGACCAACAGTCGCCATCTCAAACCTCCACGATCGCCGTCCGTATGCTGGCGCCGATAATACTGGCTGGCTGGCCAGGATCGAGCGATTATCGCCCAAACACGGAGAAGCACCCAGAGAATGCGGTTTTTCCCTGATGCCTGCTGTAGGCCGCTCACGCGAGTCTGTCGACATGCTTTTCCGCGTTCGCTTCAAGCGCAGCTCCTCGGCCCTGTCTGCGGTCGCGTTGCTCGCCGTGTTGGCGCTGGCCGGTTGCGGCAGCAGCGCGCCGACGAAGTCCCAGTACCTCGCCAAAGCGAACGCCATCTGCGCCAGCACGAGCACTCAGACGGCGCCGTTGATCCACCAGGTGACCGCCGCGGCGGCCGGCCTCGCCCCCGGTGCGGGCGCGGCCCGCGAGGTGGCGACGCTTGCCGGCGCGATGCAGCGTTTGCACGCAGTGGCGACGAGCAGCCTGACGAAGCTACAGAAGCTCGAGCAGCCGAGCGGCGCTCACGCGGCGATCGAGCGCTTCCTGAAGCCGTTCGCCGCAGTGGTGAGCGCCATCGAGCAGGCCGCGGGCGCCCTGCAGAAGGGTCAGCCCCAGCAGGCGTTGGGCATGTTGGAGCAGGTCAGGCCGACGTCCGTGCAGGCGAGCAGCGGCGCGCAGGCGTACGGGTTGACGCAGTGCACGACGGTGCTCGCGGCGCTCGGCTGACACCGGCTGTGGTGCCGGCTGGCGCCACCGTCAGACTTGTGCGTGGGTGACTAGAGCGACGCCGCAGCCGAACGTGCCGGGCAGGGGGATCGTGGCCTCCTACGGGGTGCGCTTCTGGATCCTGGTGGTGGCGATTGGGGTCGGCGCTGGCCTGTGTGGCGCCGGGCTGATCGAGCTGCTGCGGGCGGTGCAGCATCTGGCGTGGTCCTATCACGCGGGCAATTTCCTGACGGGCGTCGAACGCACGTCGTGGACCCGGCGCGTGGTGGTGCTGGCGATCGGCGGCGTGGTGGCCGGGGTCAGCTCGCTCGCGCTGGCGCGCAGAGGGCACGGCGAGGTGTCGGAGTCGATCTGGCTGGGCGGCGCGCGGCTGCCGCTGTTGACGAGCGCGGCGCGGGCGGTGGACTCGATCGTGACGGTCGCGCTGGGCTCGTCGCTGGGACGCGAGGCGGCTCCCCAGCAGGCGGGCGCGGCGCTGGCGAGCACGCTGAGCGGGTGGGCGCGGCTGCCCGACTGGCAGCGGCGCCTGCTGGTGGCGTGCGGCGCGGGGGCGGGGATGGCAGCGGTGTACAACGTGCCACTCGGCGGCGCGCTGTTTGCGCTGGAGGTGCTGCTGGGGACGCTCGCGCTGCCGCTCGTGCTGCCGGCGCTGGCGACTTCGCTGATTGCCACGGCGACCGCGTGGGTCGCGCTGCCGACGGCGCCGACGTACTCGATCGGGACCTACCACATCCACGCGGCGCAGGTGGTGTGGGCGCTGCTGCTCGGCCCGATCGCCGGACTCGCGGCGCTGGTGTGGAGCCGCATGATCGCGCGCGCGCAGGCGCTGCGCCCGCGGCGCGCGCTGGCGCGCGTGGCGGCGCCGGTGGTGGTGTTCACGGCCCTGG
>Ga0335075_10018212_pt1 | contig 10414 bp, 10 predicted proteins | sample Lox_Sample_24_FD_206723 | JGI IMG/M metagenome (GOLD analysis project Ga0335075, IMG submission 206723) | Soil microbial communities from Loxahatchee National Wildlife Refuge, Florida, United States - Lox_Sample_2.4 | ecosystem: Environmental > Terrestrial > Soil > Wetlands | place: USA... | reverse complement strand
GGTCGACCGGGCCGCGCGAGTTCGCGATCGAGCCGAGCAGGACCAGCGTGTCCAGGTAGACGTGCGGGTTCAGCCAGGTCAGGGCCAGGATCCGGCGGAGCGCGGCGGCGAGGCTGAGCTGGCTTCTGTCGCCGTTGCCGCCGGCGGCCGCGTCGGTCTCGGCGTTCAGCGCGGACGGGCGGCGGGCCCGCCAGGCCGAGGACAGCCCGTACCAGACCAGGAACGCGACCCCGAACCAGCGCACCGCCTGCAGCGCCCAGCCGGCGTGCTGCACGATCGCGCCGATGCCGGCCACGCCCGCCAGCGTGAGCGCGATGTCGGACAGGATGCAGACGGTGACGATCGCCCCCACCCGCGACCGGCGCAGCCCCTGGCGGAGCACGAAGGCGTTCTGCGCGCCGATCGCGACGATCAGCGACAGGCCGGTGAGCAGGCCGGTGACGGCGGCGTTGAGCATGACCTCGACGCTAGGGGCGGCAGCCTAGTGAAGGCAAACGAAAGCTTCTAATGATCCTTTAGCTGTGCTTCACTTGGCTGGTGGAGCTCAATCCGGGTCAGCTCGAGGCGCTGGTGGCGATCGCCGATCACGGCAGCTTCGACGCCGCCGCCCGGCAGCTGCACGTCACCCCGAGCGCGGTCAGCCAGCGGATCAGGGCGCTCGAGGGCGCGACCGGGCAGGTGCTGATCAGCCGGGGGACGCCATGCCGGCCGACCCCGCCGGGCGAGTGGCTGGTCCGGCTCGGCCGGCAGACCCGGCTGCTGTACGACGAGGCGAGCCAGGCGCTGACCGAGGCGGGCGGGGTCGAGCTGCCGGTGGCGGTCAACGCCGACTCGCTCACGGTCTGGTTTCACGAGGTGCTGGCCGAGGTGGCGAGGTGGGACGGGGTCGCGCTGCGGCTGCACGTGGAGGACGAGACCCATTCGGCCGAGCTGCTGCGCAGCGGCGAGGTGCTGGCCGCGGTCACCAGCGACCCGGCCCCGGTCCAGGGCTGCAGCGCCCGCCCGCTGGGTGCGCTGCGCTACCTGCCCGCGGCCGCGCCCTGGTTCGCCGCCCGGTGGCGGCGCGGCGGCGCCGCCGACGCGGGGGAACCGGACTGGGCGGCGATGCCGACGGTCGTCTTCGGGGCCAAGGACGATCTGCAGTACCGGATGCTGCGGCGCCGCGGGGTCGGCCAGCCGCCGCCGGTCGTGCACCAGGTCCCGGCCACGGCCGATTTCTACCAGGCGGTGCTGATCGGGCTGGGCTGGGGGATGCTCCCCCAGCCGCAGGCCGAGGCCGATCTGGCGGCCGGGCGGCTGACGCTGCTGGCGCCAGACGTGATCGACGCGCCGCTGTACTGGCAGCGCTGGCGGCTGGACTCGCCCCGGCTGACCGCCCTCACCGCCGCGGTGCAAACGGCGGCGGAACGGAACCTGACGAGGGGCGGAATCGTTGGGTTAGACAAACGCCGAGAATTGCGCGGAACGGAAACGGTCATCGACACTGGACGTGTGACTGAGCGGAGATCTGCCCGGGCTGCGACGCTCCGGGTGGGGCTGCTCGGCAGTTGCCTGGCCGCGCTGGCGATCGCGATCACGGCGTGCGCGCCCGGGCCGAGCGTCTCCGCCGGCGGGTCCGCGGGCGGGTCGGCCGACGCGCAGGCGGCCGCGCAGCCGGCGCGACACCCGCATCACCCGGGCCATCAACCCCCCGGGGTCAGCATGCTCGCGGTCCGCGATGCGTTCAGCGCCTGCGAGCAGCGGATGGAGACCTCCGGCGGTGACATCCCGACGATGGCGATCGTCGGCGCTTCCTACACCGCTGGGGTCGGGCCGGACAACCCGTCGCTGTCGTGGGCGGCCGACCTGGCCAGGAACCTGCGCTGGGACGCGGTCATCTACGGCGATCCCGGGGCCGGCTACACCCGCCCGGGGGACGGCGCTTTCGGGCCGATGACCTCGCTGCTCAGCGCCGAGCGGCTGCCGTCGCTGAACCCGTCGCTGGTCATCCTGCAGGCCGGCTACGACGACGGCCGGGTGCCGCCCGCGGTCGAACGGCAGCAGGTCATCCGGACCATCGAGCAGATCCAGGCGCAGGCACCGAACGCCCAGATCGGGCTGGTGACCGTCTTCACCCCGCCCGGCCCGGCCCCGACCCGGTTCTACCGGACCGACGACACGATCATCGCCGCCGCCCGGTCGGTCGACCCGAACGCGATCATCATGGACCCGCTGGCTGGTCACTGGACGTACCAGCATGCCGACCACAACCTGGGCCTGCACCCGACCGCGGCGGGCGACGCGTGGATCGCGCAGAAGGTCGGCTCGATGCTGCACCGCCGCGGCATCGACCCGCGCCCGCGGACCTCCGGGGCCGCCCCGGTCACCTGCGACCTGCGGACGCTGGCGACCCGTACCGTCGCTACGCGGGCGTAGCCGGGGCGTTAGGCCGGCGTCCAGGCCGCGTTGGCACCGGACAGCACCAGGCACGGCCTTTCGCCGGGAACCTGGCCGGACAGCCAGGCGGCGAGCACGGTGGCGGCGGCCGGCTCGACCGCGAGCCTGAACTCCTCCCACAGGCGGTCCCGGGCGGCGATGATCTCCTTGTCGGTGACCTGGGCGAGGCCGACCGGGTTGGACCGGTAGGCGGCGAGCGCGAGGTCGCCGACCCGGGCGGCGCCGAGGGCGGACGCGGCGACCGAGTCCGCGCCGACGTCGACCGGGCCGCCCGCCTCGACCGCCGCGTGCAGGGTCGGGCAGCCGTCCGGCTCGACGCCGACGACGCGGCGTTGCCCGTGATCGATCGCGGCGAGCCCGCCGCTGACGCCGGCCAGCAGGCCGCCGCCGCCGACCGGAACCGCGACCACGTCGCAGTCGGGCCGGTCGGCCACGATCTCGGCCGCGAGCGTGCCCTGCCCGGCGACCACGGCCGGGTCGTCGTAGGCGTGCACGTAGTACAGGCCGTGGTCGGCCGCGTAGCCGCGGGCGGCCCGCTCCGCGTCGGCGTAGACCTGGCCGGTCTTCACCACCTCGGCCCCGGCCGCGGTGATCCTGGCCGCCTTGATGTCCGGCACCGTGGACGGGACGTAGACGACGGCGGGGATGCCGAGCCAGCGGGCGGCGGTGGCGACGCCGAGCCCGTGGTTGCCGCCGGACGCGGTGACCACCGGCGCGTCCGGCCGGCCGCCGTCGCCTTCGTTCTCACGCCTGGTCAGCAGCGCGTTGAGGGCGCCGCGGATCTTGAACACGCCCGCCGCCTGCAGGTGCTCGAGCTTGAAGCTGACCTCGCGGTCGTCGACCCGCGCGGTCAGCACCGGGGTGCGGCGCACGTAGGGGGCGATCCGGCGGGCGGCGGCAGCGTAGTCGGCGGGCGCAGGCGGGGCGGCGGGGTTCGAAGGCATGCCTCTAAGCCTGGCACAACCAGGCTAGAGCTCGCTGTCCACGTCGTCGCGGCGGCGGGCGCGGCGGCGGCGGAAGTAGCGGTCGTCCTCGGTGATCGCGGCGACGTCGCGGGCGGCGGCCTCCTTGATCCGGTCCGAGCGCCGCCTGCTGAAGCTGGTGCTGCGCAACTGCCGGGTGAGCTGGGCCGGGCTGCGGTGCGCGAGCGCGTAGAAGATGAGGACGATGACAACCACGGCCACGATGATGATCACGGCAACGCCACTGCCAGACATGTCACTAATTAGAACGCGCGCCCGGGGCTCCCGCATAGAGCGGGGTTTGGGTGAAGTGGCCGAGCAGGGCGTCGGTGACCGGGCCCGGCTGCTCGTAGTGGGCGAAGTGAGCGGCCCCGGTGACGACCGTCAGCCGGGCGCCGGGGATCGACCGGGCCGTGAACGCGCCGATCGCGGGCGGCGCGGCCACGTCCTCGGCCCCGGACACGACCAGCGTCGGCGCCGCGATCGACGGGAGCAGCGGGCGCAGGTCGAGCGCGGCGATCGCCTCGCCGCAGCCCGCGTAGCCCTCGGGCGCGGTCGCGGTGAGCATGTCGGTCACGGTCTGCACGGCGGCGGGCTCGCGGACGATGAACCGGGGCGTGAACCAGCGCGGTATCACCATCTCCGCCAGCGGCACCATGCCCTCGGACCGGACCAGGGCGGCTCGGTCGTGCCACGCCTGCGGGCTCGGCAGCGCGGTCAGCGCCGCGCAGCAGACGGCGAGCGAGGTGACCCGCTCGGGGGCGTTCGCCGCCAGCCACAGCCCGGTCATCCCGCCGAGCGAGACGCCAGCGAACGCGAACCGCCCGACCCCGTGGTCGTCGGCCGCCGCCAGCACATCGCGGCCGAGGTCCTCGATCGTGTACGGGCCGTCGGGCGCGGGCGACTGGCGCCCCGGGGCGCCGTGCCCCCGGGGCTCGTACCGCAGCAGCCGGAAGTACCGCGACAGCACCGGCACCTGGTGCGACCACACGTCCCGGTTGGTGCCGATCGGGTTGCCGAGCACCAGCACCGGCGCGTCGTCTGGCCCCTCGAGCGACGAGACCAGCTTCACCGCGGTCATCGGGGTCCTTAGAGGTCGAAGAAGACGGTCTCGCGGTCGCCCTGCATGTAGACGTCGAACCGGAGCAGGGTCTCCCCCGACGGCTGCGGGACGGCCGCCGCGATCAGCGTCGCGCGGCGGTCGGCCGGAACCGCTGCCAGGACCGGGTCGGCCGCGTTGGCGGCGTCCTCGTCGGGGAAGTAGATCCTGGTCACCGACCGGTCGAGCATGCCCCGGGCGAACACCGAGACGTCGATGTGCGGCGCTTCGGTGCGGCCGTCGCCGAACGGCAGCGGTCCCGGCTTGAGGGTGACGATCTTGAACGAGCCGTCGTGGTTGGTCTTGCACCGGCCGAAGCCGCGGAACGCCAGGTCGCCGTCGACGATCGGGCCGCGGGGGTCGTCCGGGTGCGCGAACCGGCCGTTGGGGTCGGCCTGCCAGGTCTCGATCAGCCCGTCCGGAATCGGGTCGCCCGCGCCGTCGTAGAGCCGGCCGAGGATCGTGATCGCGCCGGGGGTGCCGGCCGGGACCACGTAGGGGCCCTCGGGCCACGGCAGCCGCATCGCGAAGTAGGGTCCGACCGTCTGCGACGGGGTCAGTAGCTCGGTCATGCGTGGGGCTCCTCGAAGACGGACTGGTGGCGGCCGCGGAGCACGATGTCGAACCGGTAGGCCAGCGCCCACTCGGGCTGGGTGTCCTCCATCGAGAACTCGGCCACCATCCGCAGCTTGGACTTCTCGTCCGGGACCGAGTTGTAGATCGGGTCGTAGGCGAGCAGCGGGTCGCCCGGGAAGTACATCTGGGTAACCAGGCGCTGGGTGAACGCGCGGCCGAAGAGGCTGAAGTGGATGTGCGCGGGCCGCCAGGCGTTGTAGTGGTTGCCCCACGGGTACGAGCCGGGCTGGATGGTGATGAACCGGTAGCGGCCGCCCTGGTCGGTGATCGCGCGGCCGATGCCGGTGAAGTTCGGGTCGAGCGGCGCGGGGTGGTGCTCGCGGGTATGCCGGTAGCGGCCGGCCGCGTTGGTCTGCCAGATCTCGACCAGCGTGTCCGGCACCGGGCGGCCGCCGGAGTCGCGGACCTGGCCGAAGACGATGATCCGCTGGCCCTGCGGCTCGCCCGCGTGCTGGGTGGTGAGGTCCGCGTCCTGCATGGTGATCAGGTCGTCGCCGAGCAGCGGGCCGGTCACCTCGGTCAGCCGCTGCGGGAGGAGCACCAGCGGCTGCTTCGGGTGCCGCAGCGCGGTCGACTTGTAGCCAGGAAAGTCGAGCGGGGGGTGGTTGCCCGGCTCGGGCTTGCCGTACTCGGGCAAGGCCAGCTTGCCGGCGTCCGGGACGATGAGTCCCTGTTCTGACACTGTCACGGTGGTCTCACTCCTTCAGCCAGTTAACCCGACGATATCGCCGCCGTGCCCACCTATGCCGCCTAGAGTACAGATGTTCGCATGTCGGACACCAGTCTGGTGCCGCGCCCCAAATCCCCAGCTCGCCCGGCTGGGGGCGGCCACAACCCGGCCGTTACTCCGCGTTCTCGGCTTGGTACTCAGCGATCGCGCGGCCCGCGACCGCGAACGCGCGGTTCGCCACCGGGACGCCCGCGTACAGGCCGACCTGGAGCAGCACCTCGCGGATCTCCTCGGTCGTGAGCCCGTTGCGGAGCGCGGCCTTGACGTGCATCGCCAGCTCGCCTTCGTGCTGGAGGGCGGCGAGCACGGTCAGCGTCACGATCGAGCGCTGCGGCCGGGACAGGCCGGGCCGCGACCAGATCTCGCCCCAGGCGTATCGGGTGATCCAGTCCTGGAACGGCTCGCTGAATTCGGTCGTGCCGGCCACCGCCCGGTCCACGTGGGCGTCGCCGAGCACCGCCCGCCTGACCGCCATCCCCTGCTCGGCGCGCTCTTCGTCGTTCATCGTGTTTCCTCCCGGGTGTCAGCGAGCGTGGTGGGCGGCCAGGGCGGCGGCGATGAACGCGTCGGACGCGCCGAGGTAGCCGGCCGGGTTGAGCGCCTGCTCGATCTCGGCCGGGGATATCCCGGCCGCGGTCAGCGTGTCGGCGACGTCGGGCGTGGCCAGCAGCACGTCGCGCAGCGGCACGCCCGAGCTCGCCGCCCGCGCGGCCGCGGTCGCGACCAGGTCGTGCGCCCGCGGGGCGCCGAGGGAGTCGCGCAGCAGCGTGGTGACCCGCTCGGCCATCGGCAGCCCGCCCGCCGCGTTCAGGTTGGCCGCCATCCGGGCGGTGTCGACGGTGAGGTTCTCGAGCAGGTCACGGGCCCAGGCGGCGGCGGCGACGGCCAGCTCGAGCAGGTGGCTGAACGGCTGCCACTCGGCGTGCCAGGCGCCGGCCGCGCGCTGGTGCTCCTGCTCGGCGCTGGCGACCAGGGTCGCGAGCAGCCCGCCCGCCTGCCGGGTGCAGCCGAGGATGGCGACGGCGGCGACCGGGTTGTTCTTGTTCGGCATGGCCGAGGAACCGCCGCGACGGGGGGCGGCGGTTCCGGTCGCGGCGCTTGGCGTCGATGCGCCCTCGCCGACCTCGCCGACCTCGGTCTGCGCGAGCAGCGTCACGTCCCGCGCGATCGTCGACAGGGCCGCCGTCACCCGGGTCATCGCGACCGCCACGTCGAGGATCCGCAGCCGCTCGGTGTGCCATGGCAGCGGCGGGTCGGCCAGCCCGAGCTCGGCCGCCATCAGCGTCTTCACCGCCGCGCCGGACGGGCCGAGCGAGGCCAGCGTGCCCGCGGCCCCGCCGAACTGGACCGCGAGCCGGGTGTCGCGGACGGCCGCCAGCCCGTCGAGGGCGCCGTCAAGCCCGGCCAGCCAGCCCGCCGCGACCACGCCGAACGTGACCGGCACCGCCTGCTGGAGCAGCGTCCGCCCGATCATCAGCGAGCCCCGGTGCGCGTCGGCCAGCCGCGCGACCGCGTCGGCGGCGCCGGTGAGCGAGTCCGCGACCGCGTCGATCGCGTCCCGCGCCAGCAGCATCGCCGCCGTGTCGATGATGTCCTGGCTGGTCGCGCCCTTGTGCACCGCGGACTTGGCGGCCGGGTCGGGCACCAGCCGGGTCAGCGCACGGGCCAGTCCTGGCACCGGGTTCCCGGTCAGGGCCGACGCCCGGCCGAGCTCGGCCAGGTCGATATCGCCGGGCTTGGCGGCGGCCGCGGTCACCGCCGCCCCGGCCCCGGGCGGCGCTAGACCGGCCTGCTCGAGCGCGCGGGCGAGGGCCGCCTCGGCCGCCAGCATCGCCCGCAGCCAGGCGCCGTCGTCGGCGACCGGTCCGCCGCGCATGAACACGCCGCCGAAGATCTCGCCCTCGGACACGTCATGGTCCCTTCGTTGCCGATCCGCCGTTCTAATCAGGCATCTGTGGATGTTATCGTCCGATCATGACCGCGCTCCCCGCCGGCGGCCCTGAGCTGCCGCAACGACGTAACCTAGTCACCGAGGTCCCCGGACCCGCCTCCCGCGCCCTGATGGAGCGCCGTAACGCCACCGTCGCGCGCGGAGTCTCCACCACCCTGCCCGTGTTCATCACCGCCGCCGGCGGCGGGGTGATGCTCGACGCCGACGGCAACTCGCTGATCGACTTCGGCTCCGGCATCGCCGTGGCGTCGGTCGGCAACAGCGCCGACGCCGTCGTCAGCCGCGTCCAGGAGCAGGTCGCGCAGTTCACCCACACGTGCTTCATGGTCACCCCGTACGACGGCTACGTCGAAGTATGCGAGGAACTGGCCCGCCGCACGCCCGGCACCCACGAGAAGCGCTCGGCGCTGTTCAACTCGGGGGCCGAGGCGGTCGAGAACGCGGTGAAGATCGCCCGCCACTACACCGGCCGGACGGCGGTGGTCGCGTTCGACCACGCCTACCACGGCCGCACCAACCTGGCGATGGCCCTGACCGCCAAGAACATGCCCTACAAGCAGGGCTTCGGCCCGTTCGCGGGCGAGGTCTACCGGGTGCCGATGGCGTACCCGCTGCGCTGGCCGGGCGGCGCCGAGGCGTGCAAGGCCGAGGCGATCGAGACCGTCAAGACGCTGATCCACACCCAGATCGGCGAGGACAACGTCGCCGCGGTGATCCTCGAGCCGATCCAGGGCGAGGGCGGGTTCATCGTCCCGCCGGAGGGGTTCATCGCCGCGCTGGCCGAGTTCTGCCAGGAGCACGGCATCGTGTTCATCGCCGACGAGATCCAGTCGGGCTTCTGCCGGACCGGCGACTGGTTCGCGTGCGAGCACGAGGGCGTCGTGCCCGACCTGATCACCACGGCCAAGGGCATCGCCGGCGGGCTCCCGCTGGCCGCGGTGACCGGCCGGGCCGAGATCATGGACGCGGTCCACTCGGGCGGCCTCGGCGGCACCTACGGCGGCAACCCGGTCGCGTGCGCGGCCGCGCTCGGCGCGATCGAGACCATGGAGTCGCAGGACCTGCCGGGCAAGGCCCGCCGGATCGGCGAGATCATGCTCCCCCGGCTGCAGAAGCTGGCCGAGACCTACCCGACGATCGCCGAGGTCCGCGGTCGCGGCGCGATGATCGCGATCGAGCTGACCAAGCCGGGCACCCTCGAGCCCGCCCCGGCCACCGCCGCCGCGGTCGCCGCCGCCTGCCACAAGCAGGGGCTGATCGTGCTCACCTGCGGCACCTTCGGCAACGTGCTCCGCTTCCTGCCCCCTCTCGTGATCGGCGAAGACCTGCTCGAGGAGGGCCTCGACATCATCGAGAACGCCTTCGCCGGCCTGTAAGAATCCGCTCGGACCGGAGCGCTCCGCGCTTCTTGCTGTTATCCGCCCAGGCGGACATCGGGGGTACTAGCCGTCGCTATCCGACGGCTAGTACCCCCGATCGCTTTAGTAGCGGATGGCGATCTCACCGCCGTCGTCGGCCCGCTGGGTCGAGTCGGTGAGGGTGACGGCCTGACCGGCGGCGATGCGGCGGGCGGAGCAGGCGACGGCGACGGCGTCGAGCAGGTCGTTCTCGGCCGTGCCGGGGATCTTCGCCGGGAGGGTGAGCCCGGCAACCTGGGCGAGGAGCTGCCGGCGGATGGCGAGGCCGGCCGGGGTGTGCTTGCTGTCCGGGAGCGGCGCGCCCGCGAGCATGGCGAACGCCAGCTCGGGATGGACCTCGTACAGGCGCGCCGGCGTGGTGCGGCGGTAGGCGTCAGCCTCAAAGATCTTGGCCCGCAGGCCCCAGGTCTGGGCGGCCATCCCCTTGCCGGTGAGCTCGCGGCAGGCGCGGTTGGCGTCGGCGTAATTGGGCTGTTCCCAGACTGCGCGAGGCGGGATCGCGAACACGGTCACCCCGCGCCGGCCAAGGGCGCGCCGCGCCAGGGCGTCGGCCTCGCGCCAGCCGTCGGCCAGGAGCCCAAGGGGCATATCGATCCCGACCACCCCGGTCAGACCCAGCCCGTCGAGCGTCGGCGCCACCACGACGCCAGCCACGACTGGTCCGGCCGCGCCATCGGCGGACGAGGTGGGGAGCGTGACCGCGACCCAGCCGCCAGCGCAGCCGTCGATCCCCGTCACGTAGTCCCCGGCGAGTGCCACCGGATCACGGTAACGCCGAGCGCCGCGCTCCGCTTGCGGGCGAGAGTTCCCGGCCCGCCGGCCGACCGCCCCAACCGGGCGATGACGCTCCCCAACCGCCACATGATTAACAGCTAACACCATGAATTCGTTATTGTGTGCCATTATTGACTCCGGATCATGCCTAGTAGCGTCATTGTGTGCTATTAGGGGTGCTATACGACCGGAACGATTCACGATGAGGGGCAGACGCGCCGACGCAGGTGGTGTTGTTTCTCCTGGGACTTGGGTGACGGCGGGGTGGCGAGCGGGGCACGCATGGTGCGCCTTGCGGATGGAGGCGCGCGGGCGGGGTGGCTGGGCTTGGCGGGGCCCCCGGCGACCCAGGTAGCGCATCGAATTGACCGGGTGGCCTGCAATTTGTCCGGAAGGCGAATTGGCGGT
>Ga0335075_10018211_pt1 | contig 10414 bp, 3 predicted proteins | sample Lox_Sample_24_FD_206723 | JGI IMG/M metagenome (GOLD analysis project Ga0335075, IMG submission 206723) | Soil microbial communities from Loxahatchee National Wildlife Refuge, Florida, United States - Lox_Sample_2.4 | ecosystem: Environmental > Terrestrial > Soil > Wetlands | place: USA: Florida... | reverse complement strand
TGAATCTCGGCGGCGGAATAGGTATCCCGTATCGCCCGGAAGAGTTGCCATTCGACCTCCCGGCCCTCGGCGCCGCGCTACGTCAGCGGCTCGACGCCTGGCGGCCTCCGGATGACGGGCAGCGTCCGGCTATCTACCTGGAATGCGGGCGCTTCGTGACCGGCCCGCACGGCGTCCTGGTGACCCGTGTGGTGAACCGGATGAGCAAGTGGCGCGAGTACGTAGGAGTGGACGCGAGCATGAATGCGCTGATGCGCCCCGCAATATATGCATCCGCCTACCATCACATTACAGCGCCCTTCGCCGAAGGACGCAGGCACGAGGTCGTGGACGTGGTCGGTTCTCTATGCGAGAACAACGATAGATTTGCCGAGCAGCGCGACCTCCCCGCCTTGGCAGAGGGGGACCTGCTCGTGATTCATGACACCGGCGCGCACGGGCACTCCATGGGGTTCACCTACAACGGCCGCCTTCGGCCGCAGGAGCTGCTGCTGCACGCCGACGGCAGCGTTGAGCGGATCAGGCGAGCCGAGACCGAGCAGGATCTCTTCGCAACGCTCGCGTTCCCGCCTGAGCAGCTGAAGCCAAAAGCTGCGAGCGGCATATGAGCAGTGAGGATGATTGGAGCCGCAGCCAGGCGCTCGAACTCGCGCACCATTCCGGGTACGCCCCGCTGGATCTGTCGCAGGGCGTCGCCGCCGATGCGCCGCCGACGATCGCGGATCCGGCCGACGTCCCTTCCGCCACTGCGGAATACCCGCCGAGCGCGGGCAGCGCTGAGCTCCGCTCGGCGATCACGCGTTATTTCCAGCGCCGGTACCAGGTAACGCTCCCGCTAGACGCAGTAGCCGCATGCGTTGGCGCTAAGGAGTTCATCTCAACGCTGCCGTCGTTCCTGCGGGACGCGACGAGGTCCGGGAACCGAGACACCGTTCTGGTCCCGGCGCTGGGTTATCCGCCATACGTCTTCGGCGCCCGGCTGGCCGGCCTGCGAGCATACCGGGTGCCGACCGACCGCGATTTCCGGATGGCGCTAGACCGCCTGCCGTCCGAGGTCGCGTCCCGCGCGCTGTGTCTATGGGTCAACAGCCCGGCCAATCCCACTGGGGTGGTGGAACCGCTCGACCTGATCGCCGGGTGGGGCAGGCGCCACAGCGTGCCCGTCTTGTCCGATGAGGTGTACGTCGATTTGACCTGGCGGCACGAGCCCAGGACCGTGCTGCAGAGCGGTCTTGACGGTGTCATCGCTGTGCACAGCCTGGCCAAGCGCTCCAACGCGCCGGGCCTGCGCGTCGGCCTGTACGCCGGTGATCTGGACCTGCTGGCCGGGCTGATACCGCGGCGCCGAGCCGCGGGCCTGATGGCCGCTGCCCCCATGCAGGTGGTCGCGGCGCGGTTGCTCGACGACGACCGGCATGCCGACCAGCAGCGGGAGCGTAGCGCGCGTCGGCTCTCGGGGCTCGTCGGCCTGCTCAACGAACACGGGTTCTCCTGTGCTCATCCAGACGGCGGCTTGTTCGCCTGGTTTCCCGCGCCGGGCGGCGACGGGCCGCGCTTCGCCCGCCTGGCCGCGCTAACGGCCGGCGTGATCGTAATGCCAGGCAGCGAGTACGGGCCAACGGGCCGCGGCTACGTACGGATCGCCGCGGCACACGACCCAGAGGTTGTCGCGCCGCGGATCGCATTGCTCGCCGGGATCGATGCCTCCGGCTTGCGCCAGTCAACTCCAACGTCATCGCCGTCTTCGCCTGGAGCCTGACGCTCCCCGATTCTCTCAGCAGAGCCGATCGAACTGCCGCTCGAAGAGCACCTTCGCGGAGGACGGGCCGTCGTAACCATCGACGGGACCGGTGACAGTGAATCCCATCGCAGCGTTGCGGGCAGACGCCAGGAGCAGGGCCATTCCCCTGGTTGTCGCGGCGGTGTCGGCCCTGGTGGCCGGGCTCTCGGTCGGTTCGGCTATCGGTGAAGCCGCCGATCACGAGAGGCGCCGTTACCGCGGCACCACACAAACCCGCAGGCGGCCAAAGCTCCCAGTACGGCACAAAGCCGACGCACAGCAAGGACGCGGGATCCCCTGACTACTCGGGCTGCCGGGAGGCCGCCACTACCATTGACCGTATGGCCGGTGCGCCCGGACAGGGCACACTGCTGATTGCTTCGCGGAGGGAGGCAGGGCCTGTGAGCGTCCCGGCGGTGCACGAGTACGGTCCCTACACTCTCTACGACCTGGACGCGCTGCCCGAAGACGGCAAGCGTTACGAGCTCGCCGACGGGTGGTTGACCGAGTTGTCCCCCAACCCCTGGCACGATCACGCAGCCGACCGGCTCAAAGACATCCTCAAGAACGCGGCCAGGCTGTCCGGGGCAGAGGTCTACGTAGCCGGCGGCCCCAATGACGTTTCCACCCCGGCCGGAGTCCGCAAGCCCGACGTGTTTGTCGTCCCCCGCGACGTCGCGCGCACCGCCATCAGCGGGAAAGTCCGCACCTACTACGCGGGCGACCTGCTCCTCGTCACCGAGGTGATCTCCCCCCGCAGCGGCAGCGAGCAGGTAGACCGGGTACGCAAAGTCCGCGAGTACGCCAGCGCCGGGATCCCCCTGTACTGGATCGTGGACCTCGAACCCGAAGCCAAGGTCACCATCCTCACCCTCCGCGGCCACGAGTACGCCCTGGACACCGAGATACGCGCCGGGCACACGCTCACCGCCAGCCAGCCATTCGCTGTCAGCTTCGACCCAGGCACACTCACCGAACTGGAATAAGACAGCCACCTTCGCCGAAGCCCGCCAGCAGCGCGAAACAGTTACCGGCGAGCGGGCCGGGAAACCGTTGGTACAGCGCAGAACGTCCAGTTCGGTGGGCCGACACACTGGCCGCGGCAGTGCGTTCGCCCGTGAGAGGCTCGCTGTTATGGCAGGTGGAGCGACTGCGGGTCGGGAGGTTGTGCTCGAGACGGGTCGCCTGCTGCTCAGACCTTGGCGGGTAGCCGAGGCTGTCGTCCAGCGCGAGCTGTGGACCGAACGTGATCCACGAGTGCCGCCACACCGCCGAATTAACGCGCATGGACACCCCACGGTCGAAGACCTCGAAGATTCGATCCGTACCAGCCAGCCATCGTCGATCGGGCTGCTGGCGGTCGAGCGGAAGGCCGCTCGTGACGTCATCGGCTACTGCGGGCTGATCGACAGCGGACGAGGATCGGCAGGGGAACCGGAACTGGCGTTCGAGCTGCTACGCCGATTCTGGCGTCAGGGATATGCCACCGAGGCCTCGTTGGCGGTTCTGGACTGGGCGAGATCGTCCGGGTACGAACGTCTGTGGGCCACGGTCTGGGATTGGAACACCGCTTCTCGCCGTGTGCTGGCCAAGATCGGGTTCACCGAGACGGAGCGGAAGGAAGTGGACGCGGTCTGCGGGACCACCGTGTTCACCACGAGACGGCTCTGACACCCGATGTCTAGCCACGAGGGCAGCTCCGGGCAGCGACCCTGAGCCCACTGTCTGCCCGGCTGTTCCGCCTGCTCATCCGCCGCGGATCGCACGGATGATCAGTTCTATCAGGGGTGTCTGGTCCATCGACATCAGGATGGACAGGACGGTGAAGACGATCTTCTGGAACGGCGTCTGCACGTTGGTCGGCTCTCCGGAGGCCGTCTCGGGATCATAGGACTCGTCGAACTCCCAGCCCTCGACCTCACCGGCCGGCCGCGGGGCAGAAATGGTGTCTGGGGGACCGAGCTTGTACTGCGAGAAGTCCTGCCCGTCGCCGTTCAGGATGGACTGCTGGCTCGAGGGGACGTAATCGACCGGGTAGTCAGCAGGGACCGAGATGGAGTAGGGAAGCTGGCCGCCAGCCGGGGCAAGCGCAACCTCGCCGGCCGGTGCCGCGGCGATCGCGGGCAGCTCCGGTGCCGCGGCGATCGCGGGCAGCTCGGGCGCCGCGGCGATCGCCGGGAAGACCGGTGCCGCGGCGATCGCGGGCAGCTCCGGTGCCGCGGGGAGCGCGGGCAGCCCCGGCCCTGAGGGGAACCCGGGATTCCCACCGCCGCCACCGCCCCCGCCGGGGCTTCCCCCGCCGGAAGGGGACTCGGGCGAGCCGTTCGGCCCGGGGGTGTCGGGCTTCCCGTCGTTCTTCACCGGATCGTTCTCGGGCCCGTTCTCACCGGTGTCGCCGTTGCCGACGCTGGTCCCGTTCTCGTTGGAGCTGGGGTCAAGCCCGTTGGTGTCGTCCCCGAGCTCGTGCAGCAGCTGCTGCTCGGTCGGTATCGGCTCGTCGATCGTGTCCTTGGGCGACACCTCCTTGGGGTTGACGGTCTCCCGCGGCGGGTCGGTGATGTGCGGGTCGTCACGCAGCGACGGCGGGGACGGGTTCGGCGTGCAGGTCTCTGCCTCGTAGCAGTCCTGCGGGGGCGGTGGCGGGGGTGGCGGCGCGACGCACAGCTCTGGCTCGTAGGCACAGACGCCGACGCCCACGCCGACTCCTACGCCGACGCCGCACCAGCTGCAGCCGCCGTTGTTGCCGTTATTGCCGCCGGAACCACCGCCGGGAGGGGCCGGCAGGTTCGGCGGGGCGCCGTACCCCTCGCCGACCAAAGCCGGGGTGCAGTACGCCGCGTAGCAGCCCTGGTTGGACTGCGCCGCTGGGGGCTGCCCGCCGAAGATGATGGTGCACTCAATGGGGTCGACAATGCAGCCTGCGACCAGCCCGACGCCACGTAGCTGGCTCAGTCCATTGTTGAGCCAGTTATTCGCGTCGTTGTACCAGTTGATCACGTTGCAGAAGCCAAGCCAGCAATGGCCGCTGGGATCGGTCAGGGTCAGCGGGTCGCCGTTGACGTAACCGTAGGAGGTACCGCTGATGGCTGAGGCGTCGGGCATGCCGGCCGTGGTGCTGTCGCTGCTGGTAAAGGTGCCGGTGGAGGGGGCGTACCAGCGGGCCGACATGTCGGTGTCACCGGTGGACGGGTCGGTGTACTGGTCCTGGTAGCCCAGCGACGGCATGGTCCCGCTGGACGCGGTGACCGTCCCGTACGGGCTGTAGGACGCCGACGCGCTCAGGCTCGTCGTGCTGGTAGCCGGGCTGAACGTGGCGGTGACGTCCCCGTGGATGTCGGTGAGCTCGGTCTCGGCGGTACCGCCCGAGGGCTGCTCGGCGACCGGGTCGCCGGACGGGCCGTAGCTGTAGCTGGTGGTCCCGGCGGAGGCCACGGTATCGCCGGTGCCGGAGTAGGCCAGGTCGGTGGTGGCTGAGCTGGTGGTGCGGGTGGCGAGCCGGCCCAGGGCGTCGTAGGCGTAGCTGACGCCGCCGGGGGCGGCAACGGTCTGGCCGTAGGCGTTGGACGTGTAGTCCTGCGCGGCGCCCGAGGGCGGGGTGACCGAGGCCAGGGCGCCGGACAGGGTATAGCCGTAGCTGGTGGTCCCGGCCGGGCTGGTCGAGCTGACCGGCTGGTCCTGGGCGTTGTAGGTGTAGCTGGTGCCGCCGGCCTGGGTCAGGTCGCCGTCGGCGTCATAGGCGTAACTGGTGGTCGTCCCGCCGCTGGTCGCCGAGGTGAGCTCGTCGGCCTCGTTGTAGCCGTAGCTGGTACTGGCCGCGCCCGCCAGGCCGGTCGTGGCCTGCGAGGTCAGGTCCCCGTCGTCGTTGTACCCGTAGGCCTGCGAGGCGATCGTGGCCCCGGACGCCGCGGTCAGCGTGTCGGAGGCGAGCTGCTGGAGGCCGGTGTAGCCGAGCGACTGGGTCAGGCCGAGCTCGCCGGACGGGCTGTAGCTGATGGTGCCGGGCAGGCTGTCGGCGTTGTAGCCGTAGTACAGGGTGTCGCCGGTGAGGGGGTCGGCCACCGAAGCCAGCCGGTCGGCGTTGTCATAGGTGTAGGTGGTCGTCCCGGCCGCGTCGGTGCGGGAGCTCATCAGCCCGTCGGCGTTGTACCCGAACGACGAGGTACCCGACGGGCCCGAGGTCGCGGTGACCTGGCCTGCGTCGTTGTAGGTGAACGCGTCGGTCCCGCCGGGCGCGCTGGCCGAGGTCAGCTGCTGGTCAGTGTTGTAGCCGAACGTCTGCGTGGCAGTCGGCGCCGAACCGCCCGAGCCTGCCTCCGAGGTCAGGTCGCCGAGCTGGTCGTAGGTGTAGGACAGGGTGATCCCACCGGGCTGGGTGACCGTGGCGGGCTGGCCGTCGGCGTTGTAGGCGCTGGTCCAGGTCCGCTGGGCCGCGGTGGTGGCCGCGGACGTGGCGGGCTCGATCACCGACTCGGGCAGGTTCCACGAGTTATAGGTGGTCCAGGTGGTGTTGCCCCGGCCGCCGGTGACCGAGGTCTGGTTGCCCGCCGGGTCGTAGGTGTAGCCGGTGGTATCCGAGGCCGACGACGACACCGGCTGGACCTGGCTGGTCAGCTGACCGGCCGCGTTGTAGGCGTCGGTGGTGGTCACGCCGTCGGGGTCGGCCGAGGAGATCAGGTTCCCTGACGGGTCGTAGGCCATCGTCTGGGTGGCCAGCACCGGCGGCAGCTCGCCCTGCTGCGCCGAGGCGCCGTATTCGGTGACCGAGGTCAGGTCGCCGGCGCCGTTGTAGCCGTAGTCGGCCGAGCTGCCGTCCGGGTTGATGACCTCGGCGCGCTGCCCGGCGTAGTTGTAGGCGTAGCTCGTGGTGTCGCCGTACGCGTTGGCGGTGGAGGCCAGCTCGCCGAGGGCGTCGTAGGTGTCGGTGGTGACCACCCCGTCGGCGGTGGTGGTCGTCAGCGGGTCGCCCAGGTAGTTATAGGTGTAGCTGGTGGTGTTGTCCTGAGTGCCGGACGAGGTGCGCAGGACCTGGGTGGCGGTGGCCTTGTCGCCGAAGGCGTCGTAGGTGGCCTGGGTCTGCGCCCCGGTGGGGCTGGTGGCCGACAGCTGCTCGCCGTCGTTGTCGTAGCTGTAGGTCCACGTCCCGGGCGCGGACTGGCCGGTCAGCTGCGGGTCGGTGACCGAGGTCAGGTCCCCGAGTGCGTTATAGGCGTAGCCGGTGGTGTTGCCCTCGGGGTCGGTGACCGAGGTGAGGTTCCCGTCCTCGTCGTAGGCGTACTTGGTGGTCGCGGTGATCGCCGACGACGAGCCGGGCGGGGTGTAGGACGGCTGGGTCAGCGACAGCACGCGCCCGCCGCCGTCGTAGGTCAAGCTGGTGCGGTTGCCATCCGGGTCGACCTGCTGCGTCTTGTCGCCGAAGATGTCGTACCCGTAGCTGGTGACCGGCCGGGTGGTGGCCGGGGTCTGCGAGGAGTAGGAGGCCGTCGCGACCGGCGGCCCGGTGACCTGGTCGGCGTTCCCGGCCTGGTCGTAAGCGTAGTTCGTGGTGTAGTCAGCCGCGGTGGCCCCGGATGCGTTGCCGTCCGGGGTGGTCATCGACACCGGCTGGCCCAGCTCGTCGTACGTCCAGGTGGTGGTGTCGTCCGTGGAGCCGTTGACCACCGACTTGCCGGTCATCTCGTCAGCGGAGTTGTAGGCGTAATTAGTGGTAGCGGGCCCGTCGACGCCGGTGACCGTCTGCGACGTGACCTCGTTGTCGGCGTTGTAGGTGTAGCTGGTGGTCCGGTCCGGGAACTCGCTGCCGCTGACGCCGGACGGGGCGGCGCCGGTGACGACGCTGTCGAGCCGGCTGGCGGCGTCGTAGTTGTACTCGGTGATGGTCTGGTCGGTGTTGCCAGCCGGGTTCGGGTCGGTGCTGACGTCGGTCTCCATCAGGTTGCCGGCCGGGTCATACGAGTACGTGGTCATCCGGCCGGTCCCGGCCGAGGTCAGGTCCTGGGCCTGGACCAGCTCCTGGTCACCGTTGTACTGGTAGTTGACGGTGCGGCCCATCGCGTCGGTGGCGCTGGCCAGCAGCCCGGCCGGGTCGTAGGCGTAGGAGTCGAGCACCAGGCTCGACCCGCCGCCGGGCAGCGCTTGGGTGGTCGAGTTGGTGGTCAGGGTGACCGAGGTCTGCTCGCCGTACTCGTTGTAGGTGTAGTCATACTCGTTCCCGTTCGGGTCGGTCATGGTGGAGACCAGCCCGGCGTCGTTGTAGGAGTACCCGGTGGTCGCGCCCTGCGGGTTGGCGCTTGGCGCCCCCTGCGACGGCGCGCTGCCGCCGCTGGTGGCTCCGCCCGGCTGGGTGACCGACGCGACCTCGCCGTGGCTGTTGTAGGTGTAGCTCGTGACCCGCGTCGCGTCGCCGCCGGTCAGGTCGGACTGGGTCAGCGACAGCAGGTTCCCGTCCGCGTTGTAGGCGTAGGAGTCCTCGAGGGTGTGGGTCACCCCGGTCACGTTGTTAACCACGCCGGGGTAGGTCACCGTCAGCGGCTGGTTGTCCGGGTTGTAGGTGTACTGGGTGGTCAGCCCGGCCGGGTAGGTGTCGCTGGTCGTCGTGGCGGTCAGCGCCCGGCCCAGCTGGTCGTAGGTGTAGACGGTCTTGGCCCCGGCCGGCTGGGTCTGAAGGGCCAGGTCACCGTCGGAGTAATAGCTGTAGCTCGTGGTCGCGCCGCCGGGGGTCGTTGACGACAGCAGCAGGCCGGCCGGGGTGTCACCGCCGCCGTCGGCTGCCGTCGACGAGGTCGAGTAGGCGTAGCTGGTGGTCCGGCCGTCCGGGAAGTCGCTGGTCGCCGGTGAGGTCGAGCTGGTCAGCTCCCCGTACGCGTTGTAACCGTAGGTGGTCAGGTACGTCGTGTCGGTCGATGACGCGGACCGCGCGTCGGCTACCCCGGTCAGCAGGTTGTTCTGCGGGTCCAGCGGGTTCGACGCGTCGTAGTAGTACGTGTAGTACGTCGTGCACGCGGAGGCCGTCACCGTGCAGTACGACGACTCCGCGGTGTTGTCCGCTCGCGGGCCCGCACGGGTGCCGTGGAAGGTTCCCGCCAGGCTCCCGGGCTCGGCCGGGTACCAGGTCCGCGACAGCACGTTCCCATGGATGTCGTTGGTCAGCGTGACCAGGCTTCCGTCGGAGTCCTGGATCTGGTTGAGGAACCCGCCCGCGTCATAGCCGAAGGTCTCCGGAGCGTCGCCGTTGCCCGGGGTGAAGCTGACCAGCCGCCCGCCGTTCACCGGGTCATAGCCGTAGACCTGGGTGTAGCCGGCCGGGGTGGTGACGTTCACCGACCGCGTGGCCTCCTCAAGGCCGTCGGAGCCGGACTTGTACCCGGTGGTCAGCGGGGTGCTGATCTGCCACTGCCCGCCGTTGGGGTCGGTGTAGCCGGTGATCCGGTCTTGCGTGTTGTCATAGGACGCCTGCTGGTACACACGGCCGGACGGCAGCGTGACCTCGGTCAGCTCCGCGGTGGCGTGCTCGGCCAACGCGTACTGCCCGGCGATGGCGGGCTGGCCGAGCGGGTGCGGGTACACGGCCACCTGGCCGATCGACCCGTCGAAGTAGCCGATCGGGGTGTCGTCGAGCGCCGGCCCCTCGGTGACGTAGGCCTCCGGCCACGACTGCCAGAACCCGGCGCCCGCGGTGTCGCTGGTCAGGCCGTCCGGGGCGATCTGCCCGGACAGCGTGGCGACCTCGGTGCCATCCAGCCACAGTGACTGGCTGGTGGCCGACCCGGTGAGCACCGCGTAGTGCCAGTTGCCGTCGTCCACGTTCACCGATGAGTGCATCGGGTCGATCGAGCCGTTCCACAGCTCCCCGTACAGCTCCCCGTTGCCGCCGACGTACAGCGCCGGGTCGTGCGCGGCGCTGTTGCCGCCGGAGTTGGTCAGCGCGTCGGCCGCGTAGCCGAACAGCACCCCGCTGGCGGTCGAGCTGGCCGCCTTGAACCACAGCCCGACCGACACGTAGTCCTGGTCGGTGACCACGCTGGCCGGCAGCGCGACGTAGGAGCTGGTGCCGTTGAAGCCGGCCGCCGTCTCGTTACTGCCCGCCAGCGGGCCGGCCGCGCCCAGGGCGACGCTGGAGTACGTCCCGCTGGTGGTCCCCAGGTTGACGTCCACGTCGTCGGCGGCGGACACCGAGCCGGACGGGTCACCGAGCTGCCAGTAGTTGCGCGGCCCGGAGTCCAGCACGGCCGACCGGTAGTCCGACCCGCTGCCGTAGGTGTAGGAGGTGCAGTTGCCCGACGGGTCGCAGACACCGGTCAGGTCGTCGCCTGTGTAGCTGTAGGTCCAGGTCAGCCCGGCACCCCCGGACGTGGGCGGGCTGGTGGTCACGCTGGCCACGTGCGGGTAGGACGCCCCGGACCCGGCCGGGTTCCAGGTCAGCGTGAGCGACCGGCCCGACGCATGGTCGGTGATCTGGGTGACCTCGCCCGATGAGTTCGCGGTGAAGTTCTGGACCAGCCCCTCAGGGTTGGTGATCTGCTGGAGCGTCCCGCCGCTGGCGAACTGGTACTGGTCGCCGGACGAGTCCACCAGCGTCCACGTGCCGCTGGAGTTGTGGAGCAGCACGTCAGGGCTGCCCGGCGGCGGCGCGTAGGT
>Ga0335075_10018210_pt1 | contig 10414 bp, 12 predicted proteins | sample Lox_Sample_24_FD_206723 | JGI IMG/M metagenome (GOLD analysis project Ga0335075, IMG submission 206723) | Soil microbial communities from Loxahatchee National Wildlife Refuge, Florida, United States - Lox_Sample_2.4 | ecosystem: Environmental > Terrestrial > Soil > Wetlands | place: USA... | reverse complement strand
ATCTTCCGCAACATTTTATGCGGACCCACGCCTGGCAAGCTGCAGCCAGCGTGGGCGCTATCGAACCGGGTATTGTGGGGATCCGAAAGCAACTCAAAGAGCAATGATCTTCTCTGTTATTATCTCTTGGTCATCAACTTTCTGCATCCATTATTTGCGGAATTAAGGCATCGGCAGAGAACTTGACCGCTGTCATACAGATATCATTCTGCAAATGTAATGCCTGATCCACCTTCTACGATGGTGATCATGAAGGCAGAGCGACGAGCTCGGTGAGCTGCCGCGTTAGGCAGCAGGCTCAGGACACGTCGCCGATCGCCATGGACACATGGAATCTTACTGTAACGTCGTTTTACATTGAATCAATGTAGTTAATGAAACATGTATTCAAGTACCAATCTGTGCCGAAAATAAGCCGAGAACCACGTGCCAAAATTGTACATGCCTTCTGAGCAAGGAGACCACGCAGCAAAGCTAAGAATCATACGTACTTGCATAGCCACTTACCAGCCCATCGTGAACAAAAATGCAAAAACGCGCTATTAAAAGGATCGGTGTTCGCGCCAGAGCACCTGAGGTCCCTATCCAGGGAGATTGACTTCAGTACAGCCATCTAATAACCTTTTCCACACTCCTTTGCTCTCCGCATCGCTGTCATCGCTGCCTCTCCCTGTCAGTGTAGCTCTGTTGCCAATGATGATGACTCCAACCCTAGCCCGCGTCATAGCCACGTTGAGGCGCCGCATATCCTTCAAAAAGCCGGTCTCGCAATGAACATTACTCCGTACGGTAACGAAAATGATGACGTCCGCCTCACGGCCTTGATAGCCATCTATGCTGGATACGTTGAGGCTTGGAATGGTAGACTCTAGGAGGTCTTTCTGCCGCGTGTATGGGGTAAGTATTGCAATATCCATTGGTGGGGACCCAGTAGCTGACGGATTGATTTCTCCTCTCTGAGACGATGACGATGTACTACTCTCCACAGGACTTTGGAGGAGCTTGCAAACAAGTCGACATAGGTCGACCTGACCTGGGTTCGCCTTCGATTGGTGGCCGAGATCTTCCGGGCTTGTACATTGGATGAAGACTTTTCGGGCATCCGCAGGCCAGGGGAATTTAGACGGTGTAATTACTCTCATCTCATCTATATTTGCTGCTGTCTTGAGCTTTCCGTCATAGAATTCAGCCGAGCTGAATGAGGAGATATCAGAATGCATCCTATATTGGGTATCAAGCATGACTTTGGCCACGCCCGGCATAGTGGACATGTTGTAGTGTCTCTCAAATAGAGAGATGTCGAAACCGGCCACGACAGCGTGCTTCTGGACTGTGGCTCGGAGCTGAACATGGTCACCGACCAGGATGGCGCGGTGGCATCCTTTGGTTAATGGTATCAAACTCTCAGGTTCCGCTTGCTGGGAGGCCTCGTCAATCAGCACAACATCGAAAGATTTAGAGCGAAGAAGACCTAATCCCGCGCCGGCACAGGTGGTAAATACCAGCCTGCTCCCTTTGATGCGGTCCTGTGCCTGACGACGAGCGGCGAAGTTGTCGGAGATATCTTTTCCTACCATCGCATCGCAAGTGAACTCTCTCAGAGCGCTAGAGACTTTGCTGAGCTGTGATTCAGTTAGTATTACCTTTAAATAAATAAAAGAGATGCAATGCGAAGGGGCCGAATAGTGCATAGCAAATGTTGCTGAGTTATTGACTGGTAACGCACGTGGAGACTTACATCTGTGGAGACTCTTACTGGCGTCACACCAGTTTTTTGGGGACTACATTCCTGTATAAACCGTTGTAAAATGTTGTCGACGGCATTGTGGGTGGGGGCCGTCACCAGGAATCTCATTTTGGTTAAAGCGTTGAGTAGCTGTTCTAAGATAACCACGATTGTGTGGGTCTTCCCGGTCCCTGGTGGGCCCCATAGAAACACCAAGTTGTGCTTCATTGCCGCTTCAAGCGCTCTGTTTTGGCTGACGTTGAGGAATTTGTTTGGGGCGAATGGAAGCCTCGCATTAGGTAGCGTGATGTGTTCGTCCGCAAGGCCAACAAAGCTCGCATATAGTCTACAACAAGATTCTTTTTCGGTGTATAACGCGGCAATTGCATCAAACATGGCCTTACTGGTCACGAATGACCCACATCTAGTGAGATTCCAAGCGCATTCTTTGACGTACGGCGGGAGGTGATGCAAGCAGCGGAAGGTAGCAGAGCCCAACTCTGACGTGAGAACGATGGCGTCCATAGAGTAAGGTCGGAGAAGCGGAGCGTTTCCAGGCGGATTTGATGCGCTTAGCCGGATGTGATCGCCGACTCTGGGAATTCCACTTGGAGAATCGATACGTAAGAAGCTTTTCACAACTTCGAATCCGTCACTGAACCCGTCAGGTACAAGTTCCAATGATGCTTCCGCGCACTTCTTGTTGCTTGCAGCTTCATCGATGTGATCTAACGAGATCCCAATGAGGCATTTCGTGAATTGTTCGATTACAGGCAACCTGCCAACCAACAGCCTACTAGTCTCCGGTTCGATGCACTCTAGTAGCAGATCCATGGCAGTCTCTGGTTCCTGAATGGACAGCGTCATGAGTTCCACCAATTCCGCGAGCTGTTGCATTGAGATTTGACTGAGCTCTTGGAGTAATGTTGCGAACAACTCTCTTACAAACCCATGATACGAATTCGCACACAGGATCAATTCTTTTAGAAGAGTCGGAGCAATGTGAATAAGGTCATCCTCAAGTGACTGCTTGTGAAATTTCCAGGTTTGTGACTGAAAGAACAACGGAATCAAATATACTGCTTCTGGGAGGTATTCAAGAAGGTGGCGAGCGAGACTAGTCCGATTGATGGGGCTGCTGCTGCTTGCTTCAATGTCCAGGAGCTGACTGTAAACAGCACGGAGTTGGCTCTTTTCATTGTATTTGGTCAGTAGCTGCAATATATTTTGTATCTCATTGAGAGACGTTATGACTCGCAGCCTCGAAAGGTTCTTCTCACACACTACCTCTGTTACAGCGGGTGCTACTTCCGCCCAATCGACATCTATTAGGCTCGGTACGCTGTATTCTTTCTCGGTCTTGCCAAATAGAGGAAGGACTTCTTCGGTGTCAATGTAATGCAGCCATTGATCCAGGAGCTGCATTGATTTGACGTCTCTATTACTTATGACATATATTTCCTTGAGCGAGATTAGCTGGGTATTTCAATTGAGAGGGTAGAAAATTAGCTAGGACAGATGTGTACGTACAGCAGCAAGAACTCCGGCCCTGTACATTCTCCCAACATGAGATTGTATACGTTTATCAATCTTGTTGAGAGCGACGCTAGCCCTACAATCGAAGTTAATACCGTCGTCTATTGTCACCTGTTTCTGTCTTCGACGGTCCCCTCGGTTCTTTGTATTGTGAAAGGACGACTGGTCGGAGGGCCCTCGCGTTAAGAACACAAACGTGTTCCCTCGTTTGAGCTCGTATAGCTGGAATGTATGGTCATCGCAATACAATCGGTAGTTGACCTTTGTCGGCATGACACGGTAACCGACAGATTCGCAGCCTTGAGAGCGTGGAAGCGCAAAGACGCGGACTGTGGCGTCAACTTGGACCTCGCTGGCCTTCGCAATCTTCTGCGGTACATATATGGCCAGAGTGAGTCGCTCATCCGCTTGCAGAATTATGAACTTCTTATAGAAAAGTTCCAGGGAACGGCAAGCGCAGTTGAGGAATCGGCCCATGCGATCAGTCTTGGAATCAAAAACCGGTTTCCAATGGAGGCCTGGATGATCCAATCTGAATTGCTGTAGCTCCGTTGGTTCTACAAGTTGCGACTGCAGTAAGCCGTTTCTGATCAAGCTCGGGGTGTCTTTTAATGGAGGGAGCCGGTTCAGTAACCAGATCTGTTGTTCATCATTCAACGCACTAAAGTCAAAGAACTCTGCAAATTCGGTGATATCAGCTCCGTTCCGATCACACCACCGAAGCGTAAGTTGTAATAACTCGAATTCGGAGATGGCAAGTTTGTCCCTGCTCAAAAGAAGATCCATTACGTCAATCGGATAGTCCACATAGCTGGTATCTCTATCATTCACTGCTTCTATGGCCTCCTTAGAAGCGCTGTGCAAAACATCGAGGATAAACGGTTGGCTCGTCTCATCTGGCTCGGCCGGATCTTCAAGAAAAGGAGGAACCTTGATGCGATTACCGTCGACGCACTGGGAAAATAACCGGTTGAGCTGTTGACATTCCGAGCTTAGAGCTCCCTTAAGCCGCGCCCACTTCAAATACAAATTCTTAACCCTCCCAAGAGAGGCATTCGTGTATCTGGCGAAGAAATCCGCTCGATCATCGTCCGTGACTTGATGGAATGTGATGGGCTCCTTTACTCCAGGGTATGCCGCAGGTTGCGAGACAACTCTAGGAATAATTTCTGCATCCCAGGTCACGAAGACTTTGTAATATGAGATGTCAGCGCAATGTGTTCTAACAGCCTTGGAGCTGAGGGGACATTAATATTGGGGGTTAATACGCACATTTATCGCCGTCTAGATCACCTCCGGACATCAGATCAGCACTCGGCCTCTTGCCGCTTGTTGGGAATACTATGCAGTCGACGAGATGTGCGAACTCAGGCACATCTACCACTCTGAACTTTTGGATATCACCGGGATGCAGGCAAGGGTTTCTGGTCACCAGGACCTCAGTATTTATTAGGGTTCTTGCTTCACCGTTGCCGTCAAGTGTGATTCGTACAAAGCAGGTTCCTGGCTTGAGTTTCCCAGAAATACCAATTTTGCTGGAGGGATCGCAGACTCCAAAAAGCAGACGTGATTTGGGTATCAAAATCCTGCATCGCTGCTCATCATATTTGTTAAGCATCCTGGCATATTCCTGCTTGACAAGGCCACGAAGTGTCGGGAGAACAGAATCCATACCGTCCATAAGTAATTTTTCGGCGAGGTCAAGTCGGTTAACGAACGACAAGAACTGGAATGCTGCACGGTTGTCTCCACGGGTAACATATTGCAGAAACTGGAGATATTCTGTCTGTTTTTGAAGAAGCGCCTCGTCTGTTATACCAAGTGAATGGATCAAGAGGACAATTTCGTCGTTCAGGAACCCAAAATTGTACGGCTGGAACCGCCCGTTAGTGCTCTGCGAAAGCCTTCGTGAATAGGGTGGTCGAGTTTCCGTTATACCTTAGAGTATTCAACAACAGATAGTGAAAGATCCTTCGCGTCCTTGAACTTTCTCATAGACTCCCTAAACTGGACTTGTATCTTGCCTTTGAGAGCCGGACACAGTGTTAAGACACCCTTATAGCCTCGATATCGGATTTGAAATACGGATGGAAGATACATTTTGTTTCGGTATGCAATTTTCCTTCGTTGAACTAGCTGCCTCGCTAACTGGACTGAGATGAGCCCACAGCCATCTGTGAATATGTAATCATTAGACTTGATGTCGTCAATATCTTCACATCGGCCTGGGTCAAGTGTGACGGCCATTTCTGCACTGGAGAACAGAAGTCCTATACGTTTCGCTTTCTTACCAACAGATTTGAGCTTCGAAAAATCGCCCATGGCTTCGACCTTGGCGGAAATTTCCTGCCTTGTTGCTGCAAACATGAAGCAGGACCTTGACTTTAGCTGACTGTTGCTGTGGCCGAAAAAGTTATACTGAATACCATTCAAAACAATACCAATTTTGAGCAGCCGTGCAATATACTCAGCCGAGTCTCTGGTGGGGGCTAGGTGCGGCTTTTGACCTGGTGCTGCAACAGGTTGTCGTAGCCTAAAGTCGGCGAAAGAAAGCAAAAGGAAAAGGTGAAGGGGATCCGCCCGAGTCACCCTGCTGGAAGGAGCATTTTCCAGCCGCAGTTGAATATGTTGCTTTGAAAATGACGATACCACAGATATTGACTTGACGAGCTTTGCAGCATCTGTCTTTTCTGGTCCCGGTAGGTTTGGCACGTTGTATGCCCATGTTTTGTCATCGGGCCGGATCTCCTCCTGGAGTGTTGCATGGAACGATCTAAGGTTCGTCATGGCGATGACGGTTGAAGACTTAATGCCAGACGCCTAAATCAGAAAATAATGGGAAAGTAAGACTGGGAAAGTTCTAGATTGAGGCGATACATAATTAACTGTCGCACGGCAGGCAGAGGCTCTTCGAGCCTAAGGACACAACTGCCTTAATAATCAATGGCCCCGCGCCTTATGTATTTAGACTTGGCTTCTCCCACAGAAGCACAAAGACAACTAAGAACTCATTCATCCACGGAGAAGATCCTACATCGAGAGAATTACTCTACCACATTACCTGCCCATTTTCATCTATTCCCACGACGTTTCGCTCAACAGCCCAACTGCCGTGCGGCATTAACGGAATTTGTCATCATTAGTGTGGTTCAATGTGCCGGAAACTTAACAGTCCAATGTCTGTCCTGGCTCCCGGCAGGTGGAGTGATGCAGCCGTGTGAATGGTTGCCTTAGATATATGATAAATACCGCACTCTCGGATGCAACAACTTCTGCAAAGATGACAGCAAATCGAGTATGGCAAAGAGGACTAGTCCGAAAAATATTTTTGTCATAGGAGCTCAGTGCACCGGCAAAACGACTTTAGTGGGTGCGCTCGAAGAATATTTCTCGTCCTCTAGATTAAGCGTAATCCGCGAAGTTGCACGGGACGTCCTCAAACGACACAATTTCACCCGCGATGACATCACGTCGTCTCCTGAACGAGCCCTACAACTACAGAATTATATCCTAGAAGCTCAGTTCGAAGCTGAGACCGCTGTTTCAAGCGGACCATCAGCCGACTGGTACATCTCCGATCGGTCTGGAATCGACCCTATCGTTTATGCTCATGTCTTTGTCGGGGAGGAGGCGGCAAAGCAATTACTCGCTTCAGCGACTTGGAAAAAGCTTGAAGAGCACATGAAAGCGGGACTCGTAGTACTTTGCGAAGCTGGGTTTAGTTGGCTTGTTGATGATGGGACAAGGTTGATGCCAAAGGATTTGGAAGACTGGAAAAGAGTCGATGCAGCTTTTCGAAGCTTGCTCACAACTAGAGAGATTGACTATATTGTTATCCCAAGAGACAAGACGGACGTATTTGACCGGGTTGCTGTTGTTATAGATGCTCATAAATAAAATGGCCCGAAAATATCAAATCAGGCGAAGCTGTGAAAGAATTTTGAGTGGAGGAAACCAATTATTCTGGGCACCTTATTGTGACGTACTATATACCTCCGATGCATTGGCGGAAGAATAAATATGTCTAGTGCTTCACGATCTTAGTAGAACATTTCTATCCCATCTCACTAAGATATAGAATATGGTATGCCTCAGCTTCTCATGTACAAGAAGGGTCCAACACACAAGTCCTGACGATACAAACTAATACGTAATAAGGGACCCTTTTTGAGCTTTATCAACCACTGCTTGTCCCATTCTTAGGAGGGTTGAAATATACCGCCTGATTTGTGACAAGCATGCCGGCCATACTAGCGCTAGTCAAGGTGCTGATAATACCGGAAATCAAAGCGCTGAGTGCAACTCGACTCACGTCACCGCTTCTGCCGGGCGCAATCTGTGATAGAACGCCTATCTGGATACCGAGGGCACTAAAATTTCCAAATCCGCAAAGACCGTACGTCGCAATAATTCGAGAACGGGGACTGAGGTTGGCGTAAATGGAGTTCGTCTGTAGATCTGTATATGCAACGAATTCATTCCGTTCCATTCGTCAGTTAAATAGAAAGCCAACGCTAAAGATGTTATTTACCTCAACCACTTTGATCCCGATCAACCTTGCCACGAGAAGGAGATCACCATCTCTTGGAACGCCTAGCAGGAATGCTACAGGGTAGAAGACATACCCCAGGAGCAATTCCAGGGTTAGGTCATATTTACCGGGTCCAATATTTATGTACCGTCCCCACCAGGTTAGAATTCCGTCTATCAGAGCGACAAGCGCGATAATGCCTATATTATTGATATTATTCAGGATTCGAGAGCAACAACAAGGCAAAGGAGCAACTCACACAAAATTGTGGCCACAATCATTCCCGCAATCTTCAATCCAAGCCATGCTCCATTAGCGAAAGCGTGAAGCGAGTTAGCCGCACGATGTTCATCGTTACCAGGGACGACCACTTGCCCCGCTGTCAACGTCTCCTCCTCTTCTGGAAAACGGAGCTTGCTAACAGCAAGAGATGCTGGAATGGACATGACGCAAGATGAAACAAGAGCTTGACCATTGACTCCTAGGTTGATGTATGCGATAAGAACCGATCCGGCAATGGTCGCAAAACCAGATGTCATAACCTGATGGAGCTCCGCCTGAGTCAAATGGGCAACGAATGGCTTAATCAACATGGCGGATTCTCCTTGACCGATGAATGGAGATGCAGCAGCGACAACTGCTTCTGCTCCAGAAACTCGCATCGACCAGAAGAAGAAGATTGCAAATTTGCCGATACACCATTGCAATATACCCCAGTGGTAAAGGAGTTGTACAAAAGACACAAAGAAGATGATTGGTGGCACTACGCTTGTCAGAAACCACCCTAGCTTTGGAACGCTCGAATCCGTCAGGAAGATGGCACCGTTGTTTGCGAATCCGAGAAGATCTTCAGCAAGATTCGAAATGAAGCTGAATATGTCATAACCAGCCTTACTCCGCAGGACAAAGAGGGCAACGATAAATTGCACCAGCTGACCAACAATCACAGTGTGCCATTGAATGGCTTTCCGATTCTTGGACGTGAGCCACAGGATGAAAATGAAAACGGCTAGGCCAAAGAGCGACACGGCTCGATTGGTACGAGTATTGTCTTCGGATTCCGGAGACGCCATTGCTCCGATTACGATGACAGCAATTGTGAGCAAGGCACTTAGTGGCGTTCGTGATCGCTCAGGAAGCAGATGAACGAAGCGGACCCCGGTGTGATTCCAGATGGAATACATAGGGCTCGTAACGACCGTTATAGGAACGTGAAAGAAGAGCATTCGGAGCGTAATTACGAGGTATAGTAGAAAAGGAATGATCCAATTCTTCGGCACGGCGGTTCCAGGACGGTGAAGGATCAAGCTTGCGATCCACCATCTTCGAACGTCAGCAATCGTACTCAAATCCAAACATTAGTTGCAATTTTTACCCGGTAAAGAAAAGCCAGATGAACATATGAACCAAGATTCGATATCTTCCGTATAATCGCTCTATCGTATGTCGTTGGGGGTCCGCAACCTCCTCTTGCGAAGTCGAGGCAGTTCCTTTCTCGTCGTCATACTCCTTTCCAAGCCCCGCCTCCTTTGTAGCAGGTCGATCAGTGTCCCCCCAACGCAACGCATGGTCGTCAAGCGCCGGGTCTGGACTTGGGACAACATCCCGTTGCCCGTTTGCATTGAGATTACCTTCTGCCATTTATTTTGGAGTTTGGAGGGCAAGCCAAGGAGTCGCGGCTCAATTGCAGCAGAGCATCTCCAGGGTTCGGCAGTCTTAATTGAAGACACCTCCCTCCAGACACGAGCTCACATTATATACGACGGGGCACCTCACTGGGGCTTCCGATCGGTCCTACTGCTGAAACCGCGCATTGAGACCTCAAAAGGCTGCGCTCCCCGGATGGATCGGCGATTCCCGTCTTAGGCGGATTGTTGGCTTTTCTCCAGTAGGTGCGTGTTATGATTTCAGGCGCTATCGGCTGGATCCTGATAAGCTGACACCAGGCATGGCTGCCTTATGGAAAAAAAGGGCTCAGCGACTGGTCCAGCCTGGACCTGCGGCTGCGAACTCCGAACGCGAACGTCTGGCCCATAGCTGTCCAGGAAATGGGATCCCCGGACAAGCAATCCCCGCAAAAACACTGAAGCATATTGTAACTTAGTGCGAGAGACTTTACTGTATTTTGATAGGGCAGCGTAAATTCCAGGCTCCGTGGAATCAAGGCCTTCGGATAGCGCAGCACTGAAATGATTGATTGGCTGGCAGATGCAGAAGCGGGGCGCTAGAGTTTTGCGCAGTTGGCCGGTTTTAAGCTTTCGCCCACCGCCCATGGGTAGGGTATCCTACTTGAATACGAGAATGGGAGCTGATATGTAGGATATACCCCCACCATCTTACCCTTACACCCCCTCGCATCTTACCCTACACCCCCCGGGCAAACATGGCGCCGGTTAGTACTCAAAGCAATTCCGCGCGATCATAGCCATGGAGTACTCCGGCGCGTTTGTTCGTGTTCCAACGCGTGTATACTAACAGCAACAACAGCCACCATCATGGCGCTGGAGGCTCCGCCGCTTATCCTAATACCTACACTTCCTGTGAACAGGGCCTTCAGGCTTTGTACAATTGGTCACAAGAGCAAGGCTATGGGTTGACTATTGAAGGCACAAATCAGACCA
>Ga0335075_10018209_pt1 | contig 10415 bp, 8 predicted proteins | sample Lox_Sample_24_FD_206723 | JGI IMG/M metagenome (GOLD analysis project Ga0335075, IMG submission 206723) | Soil microbial communities from Loxahatchee National Wildlife Refuge, Florida, United States - Lox_Sample_2.4 | ecosystem: Environmental > Terrestrial > Soil > Wetlands | place: USA: Florida... | reverse complement strand
GCGACTTGGCGGTTGACATGCTTATTGCGTGCGGAGCCTGCGCGATTCCGTCGCTCACGCTCTATCTTCTCAAAGGTCCTCCGAGGACAGTCCCCCTGCCTCGCTGTCGTGCCGCACGAGCGCTAGGCGGGTTGGAGGCTCAGAGCGCGTTACTGTCCTATTTCCAGGACTATGAGCGCCCTCAGAACGCAGCAGTCCTATTCGCCGAGGATTCGGTCCGAAGTGTCGTGGCACGTGAGCTTTTGCGATGGAAATATGAGGAGGTTTTCCGCGTTCTGCTTGATGCAACCAAGCAAAGGGCCACTGAGGGGTTGGTTGAAGCGCTAGGAGAATTCCGTCGGCCCGAGAGCATTCCGTTGATGTTTGAGCTTCTTGGAGATGACCTCTGCCGAGCGCAGGCGATGAAAAGCTTGCTGATGATTCCAAATGCTACTCGCCAATTTGGACTTCTCGCGATCCGCGGGGTGATTGATGCCAAACGCGATCTTCCTTCGGCCCTGGTGCGGCGACGTGCGATCCTTCAACTTCTTGCCAATCTCGGAGTGAGCCCCGCGGATTGGGAGGATCTCTACGGAATTCTTCGAGAAAATGACGCCGCCACTGTGCTCGCCGTTGCGCAGATTGGCTTCCAAGTCGCTCCAGAATCTTCCTATCTGCGCATCGTCACTGCCCTATTAAGAGTTGCGGACACATTGAACTGGGTTCAGGAGTCGGACGTTTTGCAACTACTTGACCAACACTTTGTAATCGCGCGCGATGTTGCTCTACAGTTGCGTGACGCTGAGAGAGGACAGCGACCACAATGGGTGTCGGCGCGCTGGAGGATTTTACGGCACATTTTAGGAAGAGAGCAGATGGAATGAGGGTGCAAGCCAGAAATCTAGATGGCTGGATCCGCGATTGATCATGCTTTAAGACCGTCATCGGCGAGCCCAGTCGAGCAGGCGTCATCCATTTTGCCCGCTATTTGGAATCAGGAAGTTTAACCCCATATGAATCTCAAGCAGTACGAGCAGGAAAAATTCGATATCGCCGATATCATCCGTTCTACTCAGGCTATCAACACGAAAGATGATGGCCTGCGATCCGGATGTAGGGACCTTCTCACACGTCTAGCTGAGGACCGGTTCAATTTATTAGTGGTTGGAAGATTCAGTCGCGGGAAGTCAACATTGATGAATGCACTGCTGGGAGGTGATCACCTGCCAACCGGAATCGTTCCACTTACATCGGTGATCACAACTGTTCGATATGGCAGTCAAAAGCAGGTTGTGTTGAACTTCACCGATTCCGGTATGAGCCGCAAAGTGCCGATTTCCCAACTGGCTGAATACGTGACTCAGCAATCCAATCCCGGCAATATCAAACATCTTGCATACGCGGAAATTGAGTTGCCCGTCGAGATATTGCGCCGCGGCCTTTTCTTCGTCGATAGCCCCGGATTGGGCTCATCGATACCAGAGAATACCCGGACGACCGAGCAATTTCTGCCCGAGGCAGATGCGTTCATTTTAGTTACGAGTTATGAGAGCCCGCTGTCCGAAGAAGAGGATCGCATTCTCGAGCGAATACGATTTACGAGCAAGAGGCTCTTCGTCGTGCTAAACAAACAAGACACCGTATCCGCGGAAGAGAGAAGTCAAGCTCTTGGCTTTGTGCAGGAGCGTCTGGAGCGTTTTTCCTTTTCAGAGGCCCCTCGCATATTTTCCATTTCCGCGCGGGAGGCGCTTGAGGCGAAGAAATCAGAAAGCGAAGATCGCCTCGTAGCTACTGGGCTTCCGTCGCTTGAAAATGAACTTTTCAGGTTTCTCACGGAGGAACGCGCGCAGTCGTTTCTGAAAAATATGTACGAAAGGGCCAGAACATTCCTCACTTCGAGAGCGAAGGCGGAGAGTGAGCCGCAACGGAAAGAAGTATACAACTTGCTCATCGAGCGTATTCTGGAGCTTCGCCGAAACAGACGCGGAGCTGAACCAAAGACCGAAGAGGCCTCCGGCGACGATCAGGAAAGTGGCACGACGAACAGTCGCCTAGAATTGGAGAAGCATGCCGGGTGCTGGATCTGCGGATCTGTGCTCGACGCAATTCTCCAGTTTCTAAGGCAATATCAATACGATCTGACCATTAACCCCCAAACACAGCATGAGCATGCCGAGCGCGGCGGATTTTGCTCCCTACATACGTGGCAGTATGAGAATCTCTCGTCGCCCTATGGAGTATGTACTGCATATGCGGAACTAGCACATCGAATCGCGGGGGAAATTACACGACTCGCGGAAGAGTCAGTCCGTGATATCGGATCGCTTGAATATCCGCGAAGCCTGGCGGCGACGGTCGATACTTGTCGCGTTTGCGAGGTGCGGATCGAGGCAGAAAAGCAGGCTGTTCAAGTAGCGGTGGACGCAGCGCTCTATGTGGATGGAGGTATAGGCGGACCTATGCAAGCCTGCTGTCTCCCTCATTTGGTTTTGGTTGCAAGGTCGTTGGGACCGGGCCGACCGGTTCAAAGTCTCTTGCTCTCGCACGCCAGGCTATTGGAACGTGTTGCGGAGGATCTCCAGCGGTACGCACTGCGACATGATGCGTTACGACGCTATTTGACGAGCGAGGAAGAGCGCCAGGCTTCTCAAGTGGCTTTGTTACTCCTCGCTGGCCACCGCAGTGTTGGAGCACCATGGGCAGTCGAATCGATTGTGTTCTGACGTCTAGGCCTCGTGTTGGCGGTAATATGCTTCTGCAAATTCTGGATAGTTCGCGAGCCAGCGATGGAGGTCAACGAGATGGCTTTTTTCCAGCGCAGCCCGTAGCTTTGGATTTCTTAAGCTTCTACGCAAAATTGCGCAGATTACGGCATCTTGATCCTCCATTTCAAAACAACACTGAAATGCACCCTCATTTACCACATGATCGCGCAGAATGTTTGAGATTGCATAGCGCACTCTATATGCATGTGCGTTTGGATCATAGACCTTTGCTAGATACATGCAGACCTCTGGGAAGGATGCCGCTCCGTCCGCGGTCTTTCACATCGGGATTTTGCGACGCTGTCAACCTTTCATCAAATGTGGCTAATGGCGGCCCATTCGATGGTCTAGATAAACAACGTGGGCTTTGATCTGATCGCCCAGTCTGTACTGTGGCAGGTGGGCCATTCTCAGCATGTGAAGGATTGCAGCGGGATTCCCGTTGCTCCACTCGACAATCATCTGTATCGTCGAGTCCAAGTTGGAAGCTAAGAGGTTCGTTTTCTCGGCTTCCCGATATGCAAATTCCAGCGCAATATGTGGTGGCCAGTTTTTCATTTCGACGCGCTCCGACTTGTCTGCGCAGAGTGGCTGCAATGTACCGATGTCCTCCATGTGTGGCGATCTGGAGGCAAAGACAATGGGCGTGCGTCCGTAATGGTAGAGATCCTTGATTAGGCCAGTGACAACGCGGGATGGACCATCGAGTTGGTCGAGAGCGATCAGGAAAGATTGTGTTTCTAGGACGCGGTGCACGACTCCTTTTAAAGATAGGGTCGATAAAGAGGCGAAGTTTCCAGGAATCCTTGCCGTCTTGGCGGAGGGTCGCAATGCGGCAAGCAACGAGAGTAAAAAACCGTGTGGCGAGTAGATCTGCTCGATATAGACGGCATGCGGATGGTTCTCGACAAAGCCGCGAAGCAGCCTCGATTTGCCCACGCCCTCAGGCCCGAACACCAGGAGGGATTTGCGTACATGAGCCTGGGTCCGAAGCCTATTCATTTCTTCTTCACGTTCGACCCAAGCTAGATATTCGTGCGACGGCGCTTGTTTCGCAGAAAAAGAATGAGTCACGGAAAAACCTCTTTCTGCCCAATCTAGCTTGCTTTGTTGTGAAAAAAGCGTTGATGACTAGACCGAATGACCTCATGAGCTGTTTCTCGATCCTTCCAGCCCAGTACCTGAGTTCGCTTATGCTCAAGATCCTTATAAATCGAAAAAAAGTGTTCTACCTCGAGGAGGATGTGCTGGGGAACGTCTTTATAGTTTTGAATACTGCTGAAGCGGGGGTTTCCGGTCGCATAGGCCAGAATCTTCTCATCCGGAACCCCTTGGTCCAACATTTCGAACAAACCGACGGGCCGTGCGGCGAACACACAGCTTGGAAAGGTTGGGGCATCTCCAAGAACAAGGATATCAAGGGGATCGCCGTCCTCGGCGAGAGTCTGGGAGATGAAGCCGTAGTCGCCAGGATAGTGGACAGGCGAATGAAGATTACGATCCAGTCTGAACACGTGGAGCGCCTTGTCATATTCGTATTTGTTGACACCGTCTAGCGGAATTTCAACGACAGCAGTGACGATGTCGGGAGACTCATCGCCAATCGGAAGATTAAGATAATCCATTCATTTGCTCACTTTCGCATCTCGGGCGTAGGAGCAAATAAAAAGACCCCCACGCCATCGTAGGAGTCATCAGCCGTTCCATTTTGGAGGGCAGTTATGGCGGATTCCGTCGCCAATTAAGATGTAACACACGCGCTGATGAGGTGCAAGGTCTGATCCGTTCCTGTTGCGCGAAAGATAAAAGCAGAATGAAAAAGGAGGCAAAGAACGCGCGCAAATCGACCTGCATCCAACCGTTAGATCATTCCAATCGATGTCTGGACAGGTCCGCCAAGCGAATGGCCGGTCCGTAGATCACACCGCTCACCACGCAGAACACGACTGAGGAGATACCAAAGAATGACGATGTCAAACATTCCATTTAGAAAGATCCTTGTTGGAGCAAATGGCTTTCCGGAATCCGAGCGGGCGATCGAAGTTGCGATCTCACTAGCAAGGAGCCTTAACGCTCAGATCGTCGTCCTTGGAGTTATTGTTCCGCTAAGCCCTGAAGCCCAAGCGGAGGGAATTGGCCTCGAGGCGGCGTCAAATACACGCACGAAGATTCAGGAGCAGGTACGGAAGAGCGTCGAACTAGCACACGGCTTAGGAATCGACGTGATCAGCGAAATTGCCGATGGGGATGCCGAGAAGGAAATTGAGCGAAAGTCCGACGAGGTTTCGGCAGACTTGATCGTCGTCGGACACCGGGATATCAGTCGTGTCCGGCGCTGGCTTGAGGGATCGACTTCTGAGACGTTAGTCCAGCGCTCGCCAACTTCGATTTTGGTCGTACACGACGAGCACTCTAAGTAGTTTCGCCAACAAGTTCATTGCCGAATTCGGTTTCAGTTGCCGACGTAAGCAGCTTGATGGTTTTTGTGAAAACAGGCCGGAGGCAGCGAGGTGACAAAACCGATGGAAGAAAGCCGAATGGAGCAAGGACCCAGCGTCGGCAGCGCAAAGCGCCGAACTGCTCTCAAATTCGTGTTGATCATCGGCGTGGTCAGCTTTTTCGCTGATTTTACCTATGAGGGATCAAGATCAATCACGGGCCCGTTCCTCCAGACCCTCGGGGCAACTGGCGCGGTCGTCGGGATTGTCGCGGGCCTTGGAGAGTTGCTGGGATACGGACTGCGGTTCTTCTCAGGGAGAATTAGTGAACGAACGAAAGAGTTTTGGCCCATTACATTCGTCGGATACATCATTCAGATGTCTGCCGTACCTCTCCTTGCTGTTGCAGGGAATTGGAAGATTGCCGCGCTGCTGATTTTGCTCGAGAGGACCGGAAAAGCAATTCGGAATCCTCCACGCGATGTGATGTTGTCTCATGCGGCCAAGGAAATTGGCTTTGGCTGGGGTTTCGGGATTCATGAGGCACTCGATCAATCCGGAGCGCTGTTTGGTCCGTTACTCGTGGCTTTGATTCTTGCTCACCGCGGATATTACCAACTGGCCTTCGGCACACTGCTTGTTCCAGCAATTCTGACAGTATTACTACTCTCGATGGCGAGACTACTCTATCCTCGCCCAGAAGACCTCGAATCCGTTCCCCAGAACATGCGAGCTTCCGGGTTGCCGCGCCGGTTCTGGATTTACCTACTAGCGGCGGCGTTGGTAGCTGCGGGTTTCGCCGACTTCCAATTGATCTCATTCCATTTTCAGCAAGCTGGTGTCGTGAAGACGCTTTGGATTCCCATTTTCTATTCAGTGGCTATGGCTGTCAGTGGCGCGGGATCGCTTGCCTATGGCAGGCTTTTCGACCGCTTTGGAATCTCAGTCCTAATCCCCCTCACCCTGCTTTCGGCTTGTTTTGCTCCATTGGTCTTTCTGGGAGGATTCTGGTTGGCGCTCTTAGGCGCGGCATTGTGGGGGCTGGGGATGGGAGTGCACGAATCGATTATTCCGGCTGCTGTCGCGACGATCGTGCCGGCGAACCGGCGCCCATCCGCGTATGGCCTGTTTACAGGCGCATATGGCTTGGCGTGGTTCCTGGGAAGCGCAATCATGGGCATTTTGTATGACCATTCCATTCCGGCTGTGATCACTTTCTGCGTCATCGTTGAGCTTGCTTCGATTCCCCTGCTTGTGATCGTCCGCAATCAAGATAGGCTTGCGGTCTGATACACACTCTTGAGCGGATTAAAACCAGCTGCCGGCATACATGACCCTGGCTCGAAGCTTAGAGACCCCTGATCGCTTTCTGTCAACGCCCAATGCGCATTGACTATTCCGCGGAGCGAAGTACCATTGTCATTAGGCCAAGGAGTTCGGCCTCAACCGCTGTCCCCCACATACCGGACAGATGATGACTCCTGACAAGGGATTCTTGTCGCGGAGTCATATCATTCGTGCCTCGATTCCCAAGCGACAACATGAATAAGTAGAGTTTGCGCCATTCCTCTGCAAGAGCGACCTTGCTTGCTGGGAGCGCAACACACTCACTGAGTTTCGGAAACGTGAACCAAAATGTCACGATTGGCGCCTGCACGCCTAGAGGGGGATCAGATCGTATTATGGGCTTCCAGAGCATACTTTTTGACGGGTTCGAGGAAAACCAGAAAGGTGACCTATCCGAAGCGCCCGCTTTCTTTCGCGATCTGAAGTTGGATCAACTCATCCATGGCATCACCGCCGATTGGAAAGAATATAACCTCACGGCCTTCTACTACATCTCCCTGAATGATCTGGGAACAATCGCCTATCGTCAGGAAGTGATGCGTGATCTGGAAGACCACAGCGTGATGCAAACTCTAAAACGGTTCTCCGCACAGCTTCGACTCATGCGGCAAAACCTCCATCAGGCGACGGAGCTCAACTACAAGCACGCAAAAGAAAGGTGGTTTCTGGACGCCATCAAGATTTACTGTGAGGCGGTCCAGGACCTCTCCCGAGACTTGCTAGCGCTGAAGCTAAATTCCAGAGGGTTACGCGAGTTCTGCGAGTATCTCTCAAAATATTGCGCATCGAGCTATTTCTGCGGCTTGGTGGCGGAATCCGAAAAGCTATCCTCTGACTTGTCGACGATTCGTGTGTGCCTCCGTATTAAGGATGGATCTGTCACGGTCAGTCACTACGACACGGAGAACGATTACAGTGCCGCGGTGGAGGGGATATTCGAGAGATTCAGGGGTGGGACCACCCGCGCCTACTCAATCAAGAGAAGGAACCGAGAGGGCATGAACCACATCCAAGCCCAAATATTGGATCGTGTAGCGATGCTCCATCCCGAGATATTTAGCGATCTGGAGGCATTTTACACATTGCATACTGAATATCTCGACGAAACGATTTCGCGGTTCGATCGCGAAATTCAGTTTTATATTTCCTACCTCAGTTACATAGAGAAATTACAAGCCTCTGGACTGAACTTCTGCCTGCCTATACTCTCGCAATCCTCGAAGGCGGTGATCGCAAGAGATGCGTTCGACCTCGTGCTCGCCGATAAACTCATCCGAGAGGGCGGCCAAGTTGTCTGTAATGATTTCTCATTATCCGGGTCGGAGCGCGTACTCGTTATTTCCGGCCCGAACCAAGGCGGCAAGACCACCTTTGCTCGCATGTTCGGCCAATTGCATTATCTAGCCAGCCTCGGATGCCCGGTTCCTGGCTCGGAAGCGCAACTCTTCCTTTGTGATCGGCTTTTCACCCACTTTGAACAGGAGGAGAACATTGCGAATCTTCGCGGTAAGTTGCAGGACGATCTGGTTCGAATCCGAACGATCCTTGATGCAGCGACCTCAAAGAGCATCCTGATCATGAATGAGATTTTTTCATCGACGACCCTTAGCGACGCAATCTACCTGGGTAAGCAGATTTTGGCACGGCTTTCGGCGCTGGACGTGCTGGTTGTATGCGTCACATTTTTAGACGAATTGGCGTCGTTTAACGAAAAAACGGTCAGCATTGTCAGTCTGGTGGATCCGGACAACCCTGAACTTCGATCCTTCAAGCTGGAACGAAGACCAGTGGATGGATTGGCGTATGCGCTAGCAATCGCACAGAAGTACCGGGTGACATATGACTCTGTAACCGAACGGATCAAGGCATGAAAGCATTCCTGATGTATCCAGATCGTGATTTCGACACCAAGCAGCCATTGCCGTGGAATGAGCGGGTGTTGACACAGGATCTCGGACTAGACACGCTGTTCCAGGCTATGGCAAATGGCGATGAGTTCCTGTTTGAGATAGCAGGGAAGGCAGTTTTCTCCGGGCTCGAGAGCGACGTCGACACAATCTTATACAGACAGCAAGTTGTGAAGGATAGCTTAAACAATCCGGTGTTGATCCGGGAACTCTATGTCTTGGTGGTCGACCAAATTGTCAGGGCAAGAAAAGGATGGTGGGGTTTATCGCACTCTCCAGATTCATTGTTGTATAGTTCCGTTTTGTTGATTGAGTCTTCGCTCGGCACACTCAGAAAGCTTAGAGCCATTGCCGAAGAGTCCAGTAGCCAGTTTTCTTCGGAGGCTCTTTCCACGCTCTTTTTACTATTCCGTCGGGAACTGGACGAAGAATACTTGGTTTCTATCCAGAGCCATTTGACCGAGTTGAAATTTCGCAAGGGCACATTGTTCAGCGTAGAACTCGGTCAAGGGAACGAAGCCGTGAACTTCATGCTGCGCCAATCCCAAGAGGAGCGCGTGAACTGGTTCGAGCGGCTGCTGGGCAAAGGTCCAACCGCCTATACCTTTCGTATCGACGATCGTGACGAAACCGGCGCCCAAATTCTGTCAGACATGCGGCACCAAGGAATCAGCCGGGTCGCGGTGGCGCTTGCTGAATCCGCTGATCACGTCCTTAACTTCTTCAAGATGCTTCGAACGGAACTGGCTTTTTATGTCGGCTGCATCAACTTGTATGATCGGCTGGTCGCCAAGAATGAGCCGATCTGTTTTCCTGTGGCTGTCCCCATAGGCGAGCGCCGCCGCTGCCTGGTTGGCCTTTATGATGTGTGTCTGTCGCTCCAGATGCAGGATCGCCTGGTTGGAAATGCGGTTGCCGCCAATGACAAGAGCCTTATTATCATTACCGGCGCAAACCAAGGAGGAAAGTCGAGTTTCTTGCGCGGTATCGGCCTGGCGCAGCTAATGATGCAATGCGGCATGTTCGTCGCGGCTGAAGCTTTCACGGCCCAAATTTGTTCTGCGATTTTCACCCACTATAAGCGAGAAGAGGACGCGACGATGAAGAGCGGCAAGTTCGACGAAGAACTCTCCAGAATGAGCGAGATTGTAGATCGCATCGGGCCGAACTCAATGTTGTTGTTCAATGAATCATTTGCGGCAACAAATGAACGAGAGGGCTCCGAGATTGCGCGACAGATCGTCAGTGCGTTGTTGGACAGACAGATCGAGGTTTTTTATGTGACGCATCTGTACGAATTCGCGCATGACTTCTTCGCCAGAAAGCGCGAGGACGCGCTCTTTCTGCGCGCTGAACGAAGTATGGACGGTTCACGTAGCTTCAGGCTGTTCGAAGGCGAACCGTTGGAGACCGCCTTTGGCGAAGACTTATATCGCCAGGTATTCGATTCCAATGTACAAACTGCGTGACGAACTTCGCTGAATGGGCTTAGACGAGTGCTCTAACTTCCCGTTCTAACCGGTCGAGCCGTTCAAGAGCCGACTGCACCGCCAGAGTGCCTTCTTCTTTGACTATTCGCGCCCGTTCCAGCGCCTGTTCCGCAATGCGGCTGATTTCGTGCAGCAGCTTGCGAATCTCTACCTCCAGATGCCCACGGCTCTCTTGAATGCGTTCGAGAATGTCGTTTTGTACGCGCGCGCTGTTCACTTCCAGCAGATGTTGAAGAAATTCTCGAGCCTCGTTTACGATGAGTTTGCGTCCACCTACAAATGGTAAGAAGATGTCAGCGAGCCAGCGCAGCGGCGACGCGGGTTGCGCAATTTCGATGTAATCGAGGAAAGTAAATCTGGAACGAACCCGGAACCCTTTCTCCGGATCGACCGCGTGCGGCATGCGCGTCAGCTCACTGAGACCAGCGTCGGCCAGTTTTTTCAGAAAGCTGTTTCCCATCTCAGTAAATCGAATGGCGGCGTTGCGAT
>Ga0335075_10018208_pt1 | contig 10415 bp, 10 predicted proteins | sample Lox_Sample_24_FD_206723 | JGI IMG/M metagenome (GOLD analysis project Ga0335075, IMG submission 206723) | Soil microbial communities from Loxahatchee National Wildlife Refuge, Florida, United States - Lox_Sample_2.4 | ecosystem: Environmental > Terrestrial > Soil > Wetlands | place: USA... | reverse complement strand
GGGAGCAGGGAGTTTGCGGCCAGCTCGGCCATGGCGATGTCGTAGCTCAGCCGCCACGACATGCCGCGGCAGAAGGTGTAGCGGAAGGCGAGCAGGTACCCGAGGCATGAACCGACCTCGGCGAGGGTGACCGCCACCACCCAGCCCCACGACACGTCGGCCAGGCGCGCCTTGACCTCGTCGAGCCCAGGCAGGGCGTTGATCGCGATCACCACCACCGCGATCACCGCGGCGAGCTCGGCCACCCGGATGACGAGATGCCGCGGGCTCAGCTCCTCCGGGATCGTCCGCGACGGAGGGGTCGGCGCGGTGGCGGTCGGATCGCTCACCTCGCGAGTATCGAGCACCGGAGTCGCGAGGTGGGATCGCGCCGCCCTCCGGATTTCGTTTCGCTTGACAAACGGAGGCCCCCTCCGCTATCGTTACCGGAGGTACCCTCCGGAACACCCGTCACGGTGCCGATCATTTTAGCTTCCGAATTCGAGACCTTTAGAAGGTGAGCATGAGAACGTTGAGACAGGGACCGTTGGCCGGCCGCTACCCCGCGTCGGCGGCCATGGTGATCTTCGCCCTCGTCCCCTACCTTGGACTGTCGGCTGCCCTGCAGGCGCTGGCTCCGACCATCGGCGCGCAGCTTCACATGAGCCCGCAGACGATGAGCCTCGGCCTCGGCCTGGCCAACGCCGGGTACGCCGTCGGCACGGTGCTTGCCGTCCAGCTGGCTCAGCTCCTGCCGCAGCGGCGGATGATGGTCCTGTACGCGGCGTTGCTGGTGGTCGGATCCGTGCTGGCCGCCGCGGCCCAGGATCCCGCCATGTTCATCGTGGGCCATGTGCTGCAGGGCCTGTGCACGAGCCTGTTGTTGATCGCCGCTGTCCCGCCGCTGGCGATCGGGTTCGGGCTGCCCAGGATCCGCACGACCGCGATGATCATGAACGTCTGCATCTTCGGCGCGGTTGCGCTCGGACCCACCATCGGCGGCATCCAGGCGAGCGCCGGCGGATGGCGTCCGCTGTTCTGGATCACCGCCGCCATCGCCCTGGCCGCGCTGGCCCTCTCGGTGCTGACCTTTGAGGACGCGCCGCCCGCCGACCGCGACGCGCCGCTGGCTCCGCACGTGCTCGGTCTCGCCGCCGCGGGGTGCGCTGCCGCCTTCTACGGCGCGTCGGAGCTGCTCACCCATCCCTTCCTGAGCGCCCAGACGGTCCTGCCCTTGGCCGTCGGGCTGGCGCTGATCGTCGTCCTGATCATCAACCAGTACGGCAGTCCCCGACCGCTGCTGACGATTCGCAGCATGCTGACCAGCACGGTGCCGGTGGCGGGGATCGTGGTGGCCCTGACGGCGGCGGCCGCCTCGGTGACCGCAACCGATCTCACCGCGACGGTGCTGGCACCGCATTACACGCCCCTGCACCTCGGGCTCCTCTTCCTCCCCGAACTGGCCGGCGCTCTGCTCACCGCGGTGGTCCTGGGCGTCGTGCTCAAGACCCGCGCGCTGCACTACCTGCCGCTGGTCGGCATGGGCTTCCTGGCTGCCGGTATCGCGGTGTTCCGCATCCAGGTCCCCCCGAGCCAGACGCTGACCTTGATCGGCTCCGGGCTGACCGGGATCGGCCTCGGAGCGGCGGTCGCGCCGGCGTTGTTCGTCGCCGGCTTCTCGCTGCCGGCGGCCAGTCTCCAGCGCGTGTTCGCGATCGTCGAGCTGTTGCGCGCCGTCGCTGCGTTCATGGTCGCTCCCGTGTTCGCCCACTTCGCGGCCACCGTCGGCGGCAGCCCCATCGCCGGCACCGAGATCGTGCTGTGGATCGGGCTGGGGATCGCGGTCAGCGGCGCGCTCATCGCCGTCGCGCTCTATGCCCTGGGCGGCGCCCGCGCGCGGACGCCAGACCTTGCGCGCTTCATGGACGGCGACGGCCCGGCGTGGTACTCCCCGCCACTGCTGGCCGCCGTCCGCAACCGCCGTCACCATCGGGCACTGGCGCAGGAGGCGGCATGAGCACCGCCCAACATCCCAGCCCGGTGCAGGGTCCGATCGTGTTCGCCTACGACGGATCCGAGCTCGCGAAGCTCGCCATCGACCAGGCGGCGGCCCAAGTGACGCCGGGTCGCGCGGCTCTCGTCCTCACCGTCTGGCACCCGTTTGACGTCGGGTTCGTGCCCGCCGGAGACGTCCACTTCGACGCCGCGCAGATCTCCGACGTCAAACAGGCCGCCGAGCACACCGCCGCCGATGGGGCCTCCCGGGCGCAGGCGGCCGGATTCGACGCCGGCAGCGCCGTGGCCGAGGCGGCGCCGACCTGGAAGGGCATCGTCAACGCCGCCGACGAGCACGACGCGAGCCTGATCGTATTGGGGTCCCACGGTCGCAACGGGTTTGCCGGTGCCCTGATCGGGAGCGTTGCCGAGGCCGTGGTGGCCCACTCACGGCGCTCGGTGCTGGTCATCCACCGCGGCGACTCAGAGGCCGCTTAGGCTCCGCCGGCCAGCGACCGCCCCTCCGCGATACCGACCACGCGATCGTGAAGGTCGCCACCCACCTCCAGTCGACCCGACTGGTCAAGCCCGCCGATCCTCACCGGAGCAAAGCCGGCCACGTCGATCAACCGCTCCACCGGCGCCGTGGCGCGATCGTCGTCGGTCGCGTAGAAGAGGACCGCACGCTCCGGTGAGCGGCGGCTCGAGGCGGTGAAGCGCTCGCCCGACATGCTGCCGAAGGCCATGGCCAACCGCGCTCCGGCGGGCAGCCATCCGGCGATCGCCGCCCCAGAGGACTGCGCTTCGGGCAACAGGCGCTGGAGGTGACCGTCGGCGTCGACGCCGACCGGGTTGCTGGGAACCACCACGAGCATGTCGTCGATCGAGGCCGCGATCTCGTCGATCACGCCCTGGAGCACGCCGAAGCGCAGCGCGAGCACGACAGCGTCGGCGCCGTCCAGCGCGGTGCCATTGTCATCGGCGGCAACGGCCGCTGGACCGATCGCCGCCGCCAGACGTCGCGCCGACTCACTGTCGGCGCTGGAAAGCCGCAGGGACTCGCCGCCCGAGGCAAGCAGATGCGCAATGGCCGATCCGATGCCGCCGGTGCCGATGATCGCGGTGGTCATCGCGGACGCCCATGATCCCACCGCGACCGCGCTCGGACTGTTAGCCGTCGGTGATGCGCATGATCGTCCTCGCCTGAGGGGCGCGGCCGGGGGCGTCGACCCCGATACTGGTTGCGCCCGATCCAGCGGGATACATTCCCGGCATGGACGATGCGTCACTGGCGATGTTCCTGGCACGAGGCCGGATCGCCTTCGGGATCGCCGCCGTCGCCGGCCCCGGCCTGGCCGCTCGCGTCATGGGCAGACGCGGGCCCGCCGGCGTCGCACCGGCGTTTGCCCGCATGGTCGGCGGACGCGACATCGCCCTCGGGCTCGGCACGATCGTCGCGCTGGATCGCGGCAAGCCCGTGCGCGGCTGGCTCGAAGGCGCTGCCCTGGCCGACGCCGTCGACGGCATCGCCGCCGTTCTGGCCCGTGATGAGATGTCGCCCGGCGCAGTCCGCGCCACCGCCGCCCTCGGAGGCGCCTCGGCGCTGCTGGGGGCGGTGTTGTCACGGCGCCTTGATCCGCCGCCGCCGGCGCACCCGGGGCAGCCCGAGGCGGTGGCCACCGGCCACCCCTCGGAGTAGCCACCACCCCGCGTCAGTCGTCGTGAGGCTGAAACTGGAAGTGCGGCTCCAGCCCGGCCATGAGAAACAACCGCTGGATCTGGGACGGGCCTCGGACCAGGGTCAGCCGCCGCTTCTGTTCCCGCAGCCGCCGCTCGGTGCGGACGATGACCTGGAGTCCGGTTGAGTCCATGAACGCCAGGTCGCGCAGGTCGAGGACAACCACACTCGCTTCCGCGCTGACCGCGGCCAGCGTTGCCTCAAGCTGGTCTGCACTGGCCAGATCGAGCTCCCCGCGCACGGTGACCCGCACGCTCTCCGGGCCGATGCGGCTCGTCTCACAGCTGAAATTCTGAGACTCCGAGACCGACGAACTTTCCAAGATTGACCCCCCCTGCGTGATGACGAGCGCCGGACCGTCTCCGCGCTCATGGTGATCGTCATGCGTGACAGTCGGCACGATATCGCTGGGGAACGCGGCGCGCGCCGTGGGCCGTGTGGTGACCCGGTGCCGGCCGGGTCAGATTTCGGACCCGACTACCACACGTCGAGAGTGGGGCCTTCATGGCTTGGGTACGGCAGGGCGTAGGTTCGGACGAGGGAGGGAACGAATATGCGCCGCGTACAAGCCCGTTCGCTGGCGGTTGTCGTGGTCGTGCTGTGCGCACTGGGCTGCGCCACCTCGTCGAAGGCGTCGAGGCCTGGCCACGGCGGCGGAGCGGCTGCGCCAGGCGGACCCGGCGCCCAGTCCTACCTCGACCTCGCGCGCAAGGACTGCTTCGCGACCGCTGCCAACACGACCTCGAAGGTCTGGTTCACCGTCGCCGACGGCGTGCTGTCAGACACCTTCAGCCCGTCGATCCAGAACAGCAACGTCAACACCCTCCAATACGTCGTGACCGACGGCCGGACGTTCACCGACATGCAGCAGCGCGACATGACCTACACGGTCAGCTCACCCGATCGCAGCGGCATGGTCTGCCGCGTGACCAGCCGTGACCCGCGGCACGGATTCGCGCTGCAGACCGACTATCTGACCGACCCGGCCCGCGACAGTGTCGTGATGCACACGACGCTCGAGCCGCTCAGCGGCGCGTCGCGAGCCAGCCTGCGCCGCCTCAAGGTCTACGTCCGCTACGACGCCCAGATCGATAACACCGGCGGCGGTGGGACGAGCAACGCGCTGCCCAACGACGCGACGATCGACGCCGCCACGGGCGCTCTCGTCGCTTCCGACACGACGACCCCCACGGGGCCGTGGGCGGCACAGGTGGTCGGCGCGCTGACCGCAGACCGCCGATTCACGCGCGAGTCCAGCGGTTTTGTCGGGACCCCGAGCGACGGGCTGGACCAGCTCGACACCTACCACCGCCTCAGGTTCGCCCACGCCACCGCCACCGCCGGAAACGTCGTTCAGACCGCGCAGCTCGATGATCCGGCGCGGCCGTTCACACTCGCGCTGGGGTTCGGGCCGAGCGCGGCGGCAGCGGTCGCCACGGCCCAGCGCAGCGCCACCACGACTTACGCGGCCACGCTGCACCGCTACGAGGACGGCTGGAACCGGTACGACGCGTCGCTGCACCGCCCGCCGGCGGCGCAGGCCCGCGCCTACTTCCTGTCGGCCAACGTCATGAAGGCCGCTGAGGACAAGACCGATCTCGGCGCGTTCGTCGCGGCCCCCGCGGACCCGTGGGGCCAGTCGATGCTGGCGGCCACCACCCATGCCGGCTACACGTACCGCTCGGTGTTCGCGCGCGACAGCTACGAGACGTTCACCGGCCTGCTCGCCGATGGTGACGCAACCAGCGCCCGCCAGATGGTCACCTTCCTCTATGACCGGGCCCAGCAGCCCGACGGCAGCTTCCCGCGTGACTCCGAGCTCGATGGCTCCGTCGCCCCCGACACCTACGGCCTGTATGAGATCGACGAGGACTCCTACCCGCTGCTCATGGCGTGGGACGCCGGCTTCGCGGGTGACCAGCCGCTGTACGGCGGGCATCTGCGCCCCGACGCCGACTTCGTCGTCAGTCACGGTCCCGCCTACGGGGAGGACCGCTGGGAAGAGCACACCGCCTACTCGCCGTCGACCATCGCCTCCGAGATCGCGGGGTTGACGGCAGCCGCTCATCTGGCCCAGAGGGCGGGAGACCCGGCACGGGCACTGCTCTACCAGGCCACCGCCGACGACTACCTGCGCAACGTCAAAGCCTGGACGGTGACCGACACCGGACCGTACGGCGACCACCGCTATTTCATCCGCCTCTCGCCCACCGGCGACCCCAACGCCGCCGAGACCTACGACCTCAACAACGGCAGCCTCGACAACGTCGACCAGCGCAGCGTCGTCGATGCGGGTTTCCTGGAGCTGACGCGGCTCGGCGAGCTCCAGGCGAGCGACCCTGACGTCACCGCGTCGCTCAAGGTCGTCGACTCCGTCCTGGAGCGCCAGACGCCGTCGGGACCGGGCTGGCATCGCTACGGCGTCCAGGCCAGCGGCTCGACTGACGGCTACGGCGACTGCTACGAGCCGGACCCGACCGACTGCTCCCCGAGCGGAGCGCCCTCGTACAACAGCGTCGGCTCCGGGCATCTGTGGCCGATCCTCGATGGCGAGCGGGCCGAGCAGGATCTCCAGACCGGCGACCGCGCCGGCGCGGGCTTGCTCCAGAACACGATGGGCAACATGTCGTGGGGCGTCGGCCTGATGCCCGAGCAGGCGTGGGAGGACCCGAACATCCCCGCCGCGCCCTACGGAGCCAACCCGGCCACCGCATCGATCGGATTCATCGACGGCAAAGCCGCCGGCTCGGCGACGCCGCTGATCTGGGCCGAGGGCCAGTATGTCCGGCTGATCCGCGACCTGCAGACCGGCCGGGTCGTCGACCAGCCGGCGATCACGCGCGATCGCTATGTCACCGACGGCCCGCCGTCGCGGCTTGGGCTGACGATCACCTCACCCGCGAGCGGCGCGAGCATCGGCGGGTCCTCGACCACCGTCACCGGCACGACGACACCAGGCGCTCAGGTGTCCGTGGCCTCCGCGCAACCGGGCTCGGCCACCGACAGCACGACCGTCGTCGGCACCTCGGCAACCAACGGCCACTTCTCCGTGACGGTCCCGACACCGCCCGGCAGCGACCTGATCACGGTCGCGGCCGGTCTCGGGTCACACGCCTCGGGTTGGGCGCAGGAGACGGTGACCGGGAGCTGAGGGCGGCGCGCCGGCCGGACTGCCGGCCCGGGTGAGCGCACGGAAGTGGTCATCCGCTACCGGTTCAACCGCTGGTGCATGATGTCGGGCAGGCTCGACGGCCACATATCTGAGACCGAGGGGTCGGTCCTCTCCGCCGCGGGACGCAGTTCGGGTTCGGTGAGCAGCCCGGAGATCAGCTGCGCGGAACCCCCGACGCCCGCCCACGCGTCATCCCAGAGACTTGACACGAGCCAGCTGCGATCGGCGGGGAACATCAGCTCGGGCAGCGCGGTGAACCACCGGCCCTCATCGGCGCGCCAGGTGCGCGCTTCACGCGCGCCGGCCTGAACCAGAACGTACTTCCAGCCTGAGTAGATCACGACGCGTGGAGCGTCCCCGAAGACGACGTCGCTGCCCCCGGTATCCAGGAACCCGAGCCACCACGGCTGAGGCTCCGTGTGCGCACCGAGAACGCGCAGCAACGCGTCGTCGAAGCGATCCTCCGCGGGGCGCATCTGCTCACGCGTCGATTCGAGGCCCAGGGGAAACACCAGCGTCGCGTAGGCCGCGAAGACCGGCGGGATGCTCGCGGTGATCGATCGCCCAACCTCAACGCCGTCGTTGATCCAGGCCACGTCCTGCTGGGCGCCCACCGTCCAGGTTCGGTTGTCCTTGGTCTGGGTGTGGGGGGCCGGCTCGGGCACGAGGCGAGGCTATACCCCGACCCGAGTCTCTGAGGGGTCCCGCGTCATCGACGGACCGTTGATTGCCGTTGCGCCCGCCGGCCCCGGGCCGTTCGGAAGTGCGCGCGGCGCCGTCCGCCGCGCTGTAGCGCGGGATCCACACCCACAGCACCAGCGCCGCGGCAAAGCCAACGCCGCCGCTGGCGACGATGCCTGCGGCCAATCCGGCCAGCGCGGTGATGGCCGAGAGGAATACCGGGCCGACACTGGTGCCGATATCCGATACCTCTCGCCAGATGCCGAGGAAGGTCAGCCGACCGATGGCGGGCGAGGTGTCCGCGCCGAGGGTCATCACGATCCCCGAACCGATGCCATTGCCGAAGCCCATCAGCATGGCCACCAGCGTGAGCGTGAGGACGCCGTGGGTGAGTGGCATCAGCACGAAGCCGACACCGAGGACCAGGCTGCACGGGACGGCCACCCACCGTCGACCGTGGAGGTCCATCACCTTGCCGGCCGGGTAGAAGGTCAGAGCGTCGACAGCGCCCGCGACGCCGTAGATCAGGGAGCTCGTCGCCGGCGACAGACCCAGGTGGTGTGCCCACAGCGGGATGACGACCTGCCGGGCTTGCCGGATGGCCGACAACAGCAGGACCCCGGTGCCGAGGGTGAGGAACATCGGCCAGTAGCGTTTGAGCACGCGCCCGGTCGTCACCTGCGCGGCCGCGACGCGATGCTCTTCGCTGAGCTCCAGATCGGGGACGCGGTGGACGATGACGCCGGCGGCGATGATGGCTGCGATACCGATGCAGTAGGGCCCGGGCAGTCCCCAAAGCGCGGTCGCGCCCGCGCCGAGGAACGGCCCGATGAAGATGCCGATCCGCATCATCCCGCCCAGCGTGGAGAGCGCGCGGGCGCGCATGTGGAGCGGCACCATCTCGGTCAGGTACGACTGGCGCGCCAGGCTGTAGACCGCACTCGCGGCGCCGATGAGCAGCACCCCGCTGCCGTAGACGATGAGCGACCAGGTGCCGCGTCCGAGATCGACGATGCAGAGGCTGAGGCCGACGATCGTCGCGACTGCCGCGACGAGCATCGCCTTGCGTTCGCCGACGCGCGTGGCGAGGATCCCCGACGGGATATTGGTCACGATGGAGCCGATGCCCAGCAGCGCACCGATGAGCGCGACGATCGACGCGCTCGCGCCACGGTCAAAGGCCGACGGGGCGATCGCGGGGAGCATCGCTCCCTCCGCCAGACCGAACAGCGTCGCCGGCGCAAACGCGGCAACCGCCACCGAGCGAAGGCGAAAGTCACCCTGCGACTGCGCGATGCCGCTCTGTGCCGACACTGTCTTAGCTCTAGCAGGGGCCAGCCGGCTCACGACCGGGCCGAGGTCAACTGGCCCGTTGCCACGCCTGGTCGAGATCGACCGGCTCAGACCCGTCCCACGGCTGCTCCCAACCTCCGAGGCGCACCAGCGCGGCGAGGATCTCCCCGGTGTATCCCCAGATGACCGCGCCATCGAGAACGAACGCTGAGCCACGCCAGCCAGAGGGCGCCGTGACCGTGACGCGGTGCTCGGGGTCGGCCAATGCGCTGATCGGGATGCGCATCACCCGGCTGGTCTCGTGGGGATCGATCGCACTGACCGGCGATGGGGTCCGCCAGTGGGCGAGCACGCCGGTCACGTCAAAGCGCGACGGCGGGATGTGCAGGCGGGGCAGCAGGATCAGCGGCTCGATGGCCGCGGGGTCCACCCCGGTCTCCTCCGCCGCCTCCCGGATCGCGGTTGCCGCGGGATCGGCGTCGCCGGCTTCGCGCGCTCCGCCGGGAAACGAGACCTCGCCGGGATGATCACGTAGCGTCGTCGCCCGCTGCTGCAGCAGGACGTCTGGGCCCCAGGCACGGTCGGTGGCAACGAGGATCAGAACCGCCGCCTGCCGCTCCGCGGCCGTGTCACCCGCGGGATCGTTGCGGCTCAGCTCACCCGGGCCAGCCGCGGCCACGCCGCCGACGAGCCCCTGGAGCGATGGCGGCACGGCGTCCGGCGGGAACTGTGTCGGCGACAGCCAGCGCGCGAGCTCATCGACAGGTGAACCGTCCACAGCCCGCAGTCTGACGCGCGTTGCGTCACGACACGGCTGGTGCGGGTCGTCGGCAGCTCAGAAGCGATGGCGGGTCTGACTGAAGCCGCCCTTGGTGAAGGCGAGGACCTTCGCCGGGCGAACGGCGAACACGAGAACGGTCCCGGCAGCGTGTCGAAAGCCATCCTGACCGACCTCGTATCGCCATCGCCCGTCCCATTTCTGCGCCCAGGCTGCGGCAAGTCGGTCGAGCTGCTGTGCGTCGGTGACGCGAGTCGCCGTGCCCTCGACCACCACGTCGAGGCCGCCCTGCCAGTCGCTGGCGCCCGTGGTCAGCACGACGCGCGGGTTGGCGGCGAGGTTGAGCGCCTTCTGCTCGTCTGGACCGGTGGAGAAGTGCAACGCGTCGTCGAGCCAGACAGCGACGAGCGGGGTGACGTGAGGCCGGCCGTCTGTGCGGACAGTCGAGATCCAGAACATCTCGGCCTGCTCGATCGCCCTGAGGGTTTCCTGCCAACCGGTCGGCTTCGCTCCTGGCTCGCTGAAGCGCGCGTCGAGTTCAGTGCGGGGTGTCGTCATCACGGGTCTCCTCGGTCGAGTTGGCGCATGCCTTCCTGGCCGGCTCTCATGACATAGACCGTCACACATCGAGAAACTCATCGGTCCGGGACCGTGCTACCCGTACCCCGGATTCGGGGGGCTTCACGGTGGATGTCTGCCCGGTTCGGTGCGACGATCGAACACGTTGACGACCAGGGTGGTCGGCACTGAAGATCAAAGGAGGCAGTGCTATGTACAAC
>Ga0335075_10018205_pt1 | contig 10416 bp, 7 predicted proteins | sample Lox_Sample_24_FD_206723 | JGI IMG/M metagenome (GOLD analysis project Ga0335075, IMG submission 206723) | Soil microbial communities from Loxahatchee National Wildlife Refuge, Florida, United States - Lox_Sample_2.4 | ecosystem: Environmental > Terrestrial > Soil > Wetlands | place: USA: Florida... | reverse complement strand
GGGTGAGCAAACCTGAGCTAGGATGAGCAAGGGGTGAGCCGAACGGCGCAAGCCGGGAACCTCTTTGTCAGTTGCTGTAGCCAAAACGGAAACAAGAAAATTACAGGGATTCTCATGGGTGGTCGAAACCAACCACACTTCGTGGGAATACGTACTCACACACTGACCGGGCAGTGGAAGCTTCGAGCGGAATATTAACTTGCAATCGCGCCACGCGGCCTCCTGTGCGGGGATCGCGATGGCGGATCCACCACATACCTCACTCATAATCCGCACTTTTGGCTATTTATTGGGGAGGGAATACGCCTTATCATTCGTCAAAGAGATGGTTCTAGCTATGAGTTTGTTAGAGAGACATACACTTACTCGCGAGAAGTTCAACTGCACCTATTCGGCTTCCTATAACAACGACTCATGATTGCCGCTCCTACACCCATAACCTCTATTACTCTAAATCCTTGAAGTCGAGCTCATTTAGGCAAACCTCATAATAACCCAGAAGCTAGAGCAGCGGCCAATTCAATCAACGTCGTGGCATATCTTTCATTCTGGCGTAGCCTAGGTACATTACACCTCAAGAAAGGTTGACGGGAAATTTACCTCCAAATATGGAGGCCTCTGCCGCCGCTTTTGAAGACACTTTTTCCCTTCATGCTAAGACCAACTCTAGTGGGTAGAAAGTTGGTGCCAACTCACTGCCAAACCAACGAGCGCTACCGCCATTAGATGGTAGATTAAAGTTACTTTTAGGACGATTTCTCAGAGTTGACCAAGAGATTTTACTAGATTATACCGTAGAATTATATTCTTGCCGATATTTTGGACTCTGTACTCGCTCCCAAGACTTAATCCTTCAACCATGAATATCTACGCTTTATGCTGAAATGCTATCTGGAAATAGTTCTATCTGAGCTCCTAGCCGGTTAAACAACTCAAACTCCATCCTTTCAGCAGCCTTCGGTCCACGAAGTATCTGACCCATTATATCGGGCCCAGGTGGGAAGTCATCCTCAAACACGGGCTCTCCAGCACCTTTCGCGTTTACAGACACAGCCTGTCTAAAGTGCCATTGTAGAAGCTGGTCAACAGGTCGCTGAGGGTTATCGAGAAACTCCTGATCAGGATGCTTGCCAGCTATCCCGTCACCATCTTCAAGAAAGCACACAACCTTGTAATTATCCTAAGATTATTGTTAGTTAACTATACGCTTGTGGTGAATTATAAGGTATACATACATCAGGGTCAATTGAAAAGGAGTACGCATCAAACAATTTGTGTAGATCGCTTTTGAGCAATAGCCCATTCTGCACAGAGTTGATGGTTCGACCTGCCTGCAGAGCATGGCATAAGCCCAAACCCGACCTGCCGGCGAGGCATCGACAACTCAAGCCAAAGCTCCCGTGATGGCTTGGCCAGCCGTGAGCAGACCAAGAAACCGCCTCGACGGCGCACCTAGCACATGCCTCGACGGAACAACCCCGGATCCGCCTTGATGGTGAAGATCCGAAGCTGCCATGATGGCAGAGATCAAGAACCCGCCTTGATGGCATGACCCCGACCTTCCGACCTCAGAAGCTTTCCGATCCCCGCGACCGAAGAGCTTACCGTTGACAAGCTGACGAGCCTACCTCCTCCACGCGCGCTGCCTCTACAAGCACAATCAAGTAGGAAGAGACAGAGAAGCCCAGGCACAGTGACAAACGGAAGAAAGAGCCAAGCACGAACGGAGCTTCCTTCGACCTAGAAGAATCCATTACCATCATTCATCACAACAAACCAGTCGTCCCATGCTGATTACGGCCAACGAATTTCTTCAGAACTCCAAGTGCCTCAACCATCTGCTTCCAGGAGTCGAATATCCGGGGTTCGGTTGATTGCCATATCCGCAGGAGAGGAACGATTAGGTGGATGATAATCAATATCCACAACATATGTGTCCTGACCATGGAGTTTTGTCCTCTTCAAGACCACTCGCACATTTCCCTCCCCGACGCGAAGATTACCTCTAGTTAAGGTGGCCGCATTGTGATGTTCTTCGAGGGTCCTGCGGAGAAAACCGGAAGTCCTCCGTTCATATCTGAACCATGGAATTACTGCAACGATGCCAAAAGCGTCTGGGAAGAGTCTAACAACAACTACGAATCCGCCATGAAGCCCCCAGTTTGTACCAAGACCTCGGGACTTTGTGAATTCTAAGGCTCCAAAGTATCCTTCGGACTTCGCAGACAGCATCACCGTTTTTCCAAGCTTGTTCCATTGCGTATCTGAACCACCGGGCTTCCAAGTCTTGTTGGATCCATTGGCGGACGAAGAAGGAACTGCAGCTACAGCGATTCCATCAGAAAAGTGTACTTCTTCCGACGGATATCTACCCAAATAGCAGTACGAGGAATGTGATTTTTGCGACCGCCGTTTTCCCGATTTGTGTATGTGCACAGTTTTCAGCTCAGCCGAGTCAGCTTTTTCATGTTGCAAGAAGATCAATGTTGAACGTTTCTCACGGTAATATCTCTCGGAAGCTCGGTTTAGTTGAATGCCAATAGACACACTCAAATTGCTTTCGTAATGACAAGACAAGACGCCAATGAACGATGTAACGTTGCGTTCGCCACCTCGAGTTCCATCAGCAATCGGCATTTGGATTTCGAGACCTCTGTTTGTTGTCCTATACGGTGCTTGCTTTGTCTCGTGGGAAACAATATCGAATGAATTTTTGAAAACGATCGGATGATGAGCGAGTATGCCTTCGTTCTCCAGGCCATCCATGCCCTCCCAGTCCGTTGAACTCCTTGGGTATTGCCATGCGAACAAAGACTGATCTTCCGAGTCCTTAATGATCTCCTCCTGTAGTCGAATGAACGCTTTGTTGCCTTCGCCGTAGAGAAGCGGCATATTGACATCAAAGATACCCATTAGACAATACGCGATATCTTCGGTACGCGTTGTTTCCCTGTTTGCGGCCCAAGACATGCGACGAGCAACGCTCATTGTTGGTAACAGCTGTGGTTTAAGCAGAACACTAATATCAACGCCAGTGATAGAAGATATTATTTCTCGAAGTGAGTTTTTGGTCCCTATGGCCTCCCAACCTGCTGAAAAGAAGACCACACTTGCCGGAGCTATCAACTCTTGAAGCGTCCATCCTCGAGTGAACCAGCGGGCTTTCTTCAGTGAATCCTCGAGGGGTGTCGTCCTCTGCCCTGCATCCTCAACGTCTTCAAGATATGCATAGCATATCGTAGCGGTTTCGTACCACGGGTACATGGAATTAATCGCTTCTGAAAGCTCCGCAGATGAGTCTTTGTTAATGCAGCAGGTGTCAACCCAGATGTATTCTAACTGCGGTTGGTTTTGACAAGCCTTTTGGCACGCGTTACGGATCTTACTCCAACTTCTCTTTTCCGTGTTGCTTTCATGATGACTAGCGGCTTCAATGTGCTGAAAGAGGACTTCCCTATCACCCCAAGTATGGGAAAGGATAGCATAGGGTGGGAGCTTGGGGCCATTGAATGTCTCCAGTCGGAATGTTTCAGTATGCAAAAGACGCATTTTCCAGATGACGAGTCCTAAAATTAATGCTGTAGGATATGTTACTCGACGACTTTCAAATTGGAAGGTCAATCTCTGGTCAAATGATGTGGACGGGTCTTACTACCCGTGGAATACTCAACACGATTGCATTTTGCCAAGCCACAAATCTGCCTTGTTGCTGACCGGGTCCACGTGGAATTCCCCACTCATCCGATGTGCCGTCGGAGCTCTATTCATGACGAACTTTTAATAATTCGGATCGTCCGAAATACTCATCCCAACTGACTCATCTATCTCGAAGTATTCTCTTTCTGACCCTCTTGAGATCTTCACCACAAATGCGGCTTTTGAAATGTGGAAGCGGTGGCGAATTCAGCCTAACTGATGACCGTACTGGCGATGACATTCCTCCTTATGCCGCACTCTCACATACTTGGGCCGAGGACTACGAAGAGGTCACCTTCAAAGACTTGATGGAAGGTACTGGCAAAAGCAAGGCTGGCTATGACAAGATCAAGTTCTGCGGACGGCAAGCTACGAAGGATGGCTTGCATTACTTCTGGATCGACACTTGTTGTATCGACAAATCAAACAGCACAGAGCTTCAGGAGGCCATCAACTCTATGTTTCGCTGGTACCGAGATGCAACCAAATGTTACGTGCACCTTGCAGACGTTTCGATATCTGATTCTCGTGAGAATGCTCAATTGCCACAATCCACGTGGGAACCGGAATTTCGAAGCAGCAGATGGTTCACTCGAGGCTGGACGCTTCAAGAGCTCATTGCCCCGCGGTCGGTTGATTTCTTCTCCCGAGAAGGCAAGCGACTAGGGGACAAGAAATCGTTGGAGCGACAGATTCACGAGATAACTGGGGTTGATATTGGAGCTCTTCGTGGGGCCCCTTTGTCTCGCTATGGCGTTCAGGAGCGAATGTCGTGGGCTGCCAAACGCCAGACAACAAGAAAAGAAGACAAAGCATATTCCCTGCTGGGAATTTTCAACATTTACATGCCGATCATCTATGGCGAGGGAGAGAACGCGTTCTTTCGGCTCCAGAGGAAGATCGAAAAGTCTTCAAAGGGTAGGTCCTTCGATCGCTACTCTGCCGCATATTCATACTAATAGCATTCACTCTTTTATAGGACAACTGGAAACTCTACCTATTTCATCATCCACTGTCCCTTTCCAACGCGACCCGGATTTCGTTGGACGCGGATCACTTCTAGATCAGATTGAACAAAGATGTGCTGTGCCGGGGTCCAGGACGGCCCTTGTCGGCCTTGGTGGAGTTGGGTAGGTAGAGTCCCATGGACTGTTTGCAACCGCTAACTTCGAGAAGAAAGTCTCAGCTTGCTATTGAGTATTCGTATCGAATCAGAGAGCGATCGCCCGAAACATGGGTCTTCTGGGTCCACGCGAGCAATGCTGTTCGGTTTGAACAAGGCTATCGGGATATTGCAGAGATACTCAAGATTCCTGGTCGGGGGGATCCTAAGGCTAAAATCTTAAAGCTTGTTCATGATCGACTGCAGAAGCCAACTGGGAGTAAATGGATCCTTGTTCTAGATAATCTTGACGATGCCGATTTCCTTTTCGACGCTCCGAGCTCTATTCAAGTAGGACAAAAAGGCGGCGAGGATATTACGAGCTCCCAACCGGCCGTAGCCTACCTCCCTCAAAGTGAGAATGGGTCAATTCTCATTACAACACGGAATAGAAGCGCAGCATTGCGTTTAGCAGAAGTAAGCAATATCATTGCAATCGAACCCATGGCTAGCGAGGACGCGATAACACTCCTCCGGAACAAATTAGGAAAGCTGGAAAACAACGAAGCTACTGCTGCTGCTGAGCTCGTCGCATCGCTTGAGTGCATGCCGCTTGCTATTGCCCAAGCAGCGGCATATATTTCCCAGAGGGCTCCACGTTCCTCAGTCCGGCGATATCTTGAGGAATTCCAAAAAAGCGAAGGCAAGAAGGTGAACCTCTTGAATTATGAACAGGGACAGTTTCGCAGAGATCGAGAGACAGCAAATGCTATCGTTGTTACCTGGCAAATCTCATTCGACCGTATTCAAATGACGAGGTCGTCAGCAGCTGATGTACTATCGCTTATGAGTTTCTTTGATCGACAAGGAATCCCCGAGGCACTCGTTCGGAAAGGAACGAAAACGAGAAATTTTGATGATGGTAGTTGGACTGGTGGCATAGGTGATAATGGAGACGAAGCGGGCTCAAGCAACAGTAACGAGTTTGATGACCAATTTGAGTCCGATATTCTGACTTTGCGCAACTATTCTCTTGTCTCTATTGGCGTCGATGGGACCACATTCGAAATGCACGCATTGGTGCAACTGGCCATGCGGACATGGCTGAAAGCTCAAGGTCGGCTTGAAGGTTGGCGGCAACAGTACATTAAGACTCTCTCTAAGGAATTTCCCACCGGGGTTTATGAAAATTGGGAGAAGTGTTCATCACTTTTTCCACATGCGAAAGCTGCGATAGCCGAAGAGCCTGAAGGGGAAGACTCAATAAGACAGTGGGCTACATTGTTGTATAATGTAGCATGGTACGCCTGGGGAAGAGGTCTTCTAGCCGACGCAGAAGACATGTCAGTGAAGTCCATGAAAGTGAGGAGGAATTTGCTCGGTCTCGAACATCCAGAGACGCTAAGCAGTATGGCATTGGTAGGCTTGGTGTACATGCTTAATGGTCGATGGAAAGAGGCCGAAGAACTTGAAGTACAAGTGGTGAAGACAAGAAAGAAGCTGCTAGGAGTGGAGCACCCGACTACACTCACTAGTATGGGCAACCTGGCATCGACATACCGGAACCAAGGCCGATGGAAGGAAGCTGAAGACCTCTTTGTGCAAGTGATGGAGACGAGTTCAAGGGTATTAGGCCCGGAGCATCCGGACACCCTGACCAGTATGGCCAACCTCGCATCGACATATAGGAATCAAGGGCGATGGAAGCAGGCTGAAGAGACAGAGGTGCAAGTGATGGAGGGGTTCATGAGGGTGTTGGGCTTGGAGCATCCAGACACGCTAACCAGCATAGCCAGCCTGGCGTCGACATATCGGAATCAAGGGCGATGGAAGGAGGCCGAAGAGCTCTTTGCGCGGGCGATGGAGGCGAGTTTAAGGGTATTAGGCCCGGAGCATCCGGACACCCTGACTAGCATGGCTAGCCTAGCGTCGACATTCCGGAATCAAGGTCGATGGAGGGAGGCCGAAGAGCTAGAGGTACAAGTGATGAAGACGAGTATGAAGGTGCTAGGCTCGGAGCATCCAGACACGCTGGCTAGTATGGCTAACCTATCGTCGACGTTGTGGAATCAAGGCCGATGGAAAGAACTTGAGGAGCTTGACACGCAAGTCATGGAGACGTCCAGGAGAGTGCTAGGCACCGAGCACCCTTCCACACTAACCAGTATGGCTAATCTAGCATCAACGTATGCAGATCAGGGGCAATGGAAGGAGGCTGAAGAGCTGTACGTGCAAGTGATGGAGACCAGTAAGAAGGTGCTTGGTGCGGAGCATCCGCACACGCTAGCCAGCATGTCCAATCTCGCGGAAGTTTACAGGAATGAAAGCCGATGGAAGGAGGCTGAGGAGCTAGGGGTGAAAGTGTTGGAGACGAGACAGAGAATTCTGGGTTTGGAGCATCCGGACACGCTAGCCAGCATGTCCAATCTCGCGGCAGCTTACAGGAATGAAAGCCGATGGAAGGAGGCTGAAGAGCTATGGGTGCAAGTGTTGGAGACGAGACAGAGGATTCTGGGTTTGGAGCATCCTGCCACGCTGACTAGCATGTCCAATCTCGCGGCAGCTTACGGGAATGAAAGCCGATGGAAGGAGGCTGAAGAGCTAGGGGTGCAAGTATTGGAGACGAGACAGAGGATTCTGGGTTTGGAGCATCCTGCCACGCTGACCAGCATGGCTAATCTAGCATCAACGTATGGAAATCAGCGGCAATGGAAGGAGGCTGAAGAGCTGTACGTGCAAGTGATGGAGACAAGTAAGAAGGTGCTTGGGGTGGAGCATCTGGACACGCTCACCAGCATGAACAATCTTGCCTCCACATTGAAAGGAGATGGCCGAGTTGCGGAGGCCATCAGCCTGATGGAGGAATGTGTGCGTTTACGAACGTCGGTCTTGGGTGTTGATCACCCCCAGACTCTGTCTTCGGTTGCATTGTTGCGTAGTTGGCAAGAGAGAGATTTGGAGCCTACTGCCTCGAGTGTTTGAAACACTATCAGCGGACAATGGATGCAACCTCAATAAGACGGGCTCCTAGGTCGAGACGATCATACGCTTCGAGCGTTGCTATGAGGAAGGTCTTGCGCGTTGGAGTTTTGCTAGCAGCGAGGGAGAAAGAGGGTTGCAACGAGCATCTAATGAATGCAATGTCAAATCCAATTCGTAGAGCAATAGGATAATTACGGTCGAACCTACCTAATGATGGTGGAAGACCATGCAAGAAGGATTCTTGCTAAGGCTTCTACCACCTCCTATTGCTGCTCATCTCTTTGTATTGCTCACTGGTCTGCTTCTTGCGAGGCCTATTCCTGTTGCCCTTCAATGCCCACGCTTCTTTGTTGTAGATGTAGCTGCTGCAACAGCGGCTGTTGGAGAGGCTGTACGAGAGGCTGCGCGAGAGGTAGCACGAGAAGCACTACGGCTATCATGCTGGGGTCTGTGAAGGGTTCAAGGTCAAGCTCGTCGAGGCCTAAGAGGTTGATACCGTCGTAAACGAATTCCGCAGAGGTGGGTTCACGTGTTGAGGCCGGTACTGAAGCTGAAGTTAATGCTAGCGCTGAAGCTGGAGGCTTTGCTACGTTAGCAACTGCGTGTTGAACTCGCGGGCGACGTGGAGTCAACTTACCTTTGGCGATTGCTGGGTCTTCCTGGCTGTTGCGAGGTCGCCCACGTGTGCGAACAACAGTAGTCAGGCTCGATGATCGATACAAGATGTGTTCAACAAAAGGTCAAAAATGGTGCAGTGGGTGGGCGGAATAGCAACTCCATGACAGGAAACGAGGTATTCCGCCCATATTCGGGACGATGGAATGCCTCCGACTCTTTGCGTGGCAGATCCGAGGGCTGCCGAAACGCGGCAATGGGAGTGTTGTTTGCTCACCTATGCGGATGGTGGTATTAGTGAAAGAAGCGCGTAGGATACTCACTCAATTTGGGGAACAAGTGTAGTGATCTTGGTGACGTCTCCTACGGAGAATGAAAGTTAACTCGAGTGCCCTAGAACCTGGCTAATCTCAACTTAAGTTTTAGAAACAACAGTCTTAGTATCAAAGGACTTGCAAGTGCGGTATTTTAATATCTAGTGCTATATATGGAAGTAAAGATCTACGTTTGCTTAATTGAGGGACGAGAGGATCACTACCGCAAGACTACTTCTCTATGCGGTAGAATAAGGCTATGCACAGTATCGAGAAACGAGAAACCATCACGGCGGCTACACCAGCTAGAGGCGTGGCACAAACCGACGTCAGAGTGTCGAGGCGCGTGTACGAGCAGAGATGGAGCCATTTTCTTCATGCAGCTGGCATACTGGCGTTTGTCAGTCCGCCGTCGATGAGGGTTCTTGGCTTGACGCCGACGAGTGTGCTTGCCGGGTTGTTCTTGTTCATGGGAAAGCAGAGCTTGATCGTAAAGTTCGTCCTCCATGAAATTCGTTCTCCTTTGGATGACAGTCAGAAAGGCTAACAATTGTCATAGTCCTATTCTGTACCGCTTCTTCTTCCTCCTCACGCCACCCTCCGATTGAGAGTAGGCGAGGGAGTACGAGGGGAGAGTTGGAGGGTTTCTTGTAGACGAGGCCAAAAGCGGCGGGGCATAGCCATTGCCCGAAGCAGGCCCCCACTAAACCTGAGGGGAATTTCCCGTTAACGATATTACCTAGCCACACGGCTATGAAGCTAAACTAGGCGACTTAACTTTCAACAAATGGATATCTTTAACTTCGAACCCTTCCCCCTTCAGACAGTCCGCAAAGTATGTTGTTACATAATGAACCTCTTGGATCAGCACTAGCAAAGGATTTCCTAATAGCATCGTGCTTGTCCTTTGAGCAAAGCCGCACCCCTTTTCCCAATGCATTCCCATGATCATGCCATGTGATAAATTCCCTCTTCCTGCCACCCGTTTCCCAGTCCCGTTTCCAATTTCCGTAGCAATTGATAGACCCCGGATACCGGCTAACAAGCATGACCAGACTCCTAGATATTACACAGGTAACCAAAACTCCGTCGCTATGCTGTAAAACTCCAAGCAAGCTTCACCCCTAATTAGAAAAGAAGGCAAGTAAAACGCAAGTTTTGAGCTGCCGGCTCAAGGTTGTTTGAGATGGGTATTGGTGTTGTGCGCACCATTAGTCAGGAAGAGAATGGGTCAAACCAGTCGTAGCGAAGGCAATGAAAATAACGAGAGATAATGTGGATCGGTTGAAATCACAGACAAACAATTGAGCATGGTAAGAGCACTGAACGCAGCCGCGACAACGATGGTTCCAAGTGGGGTTCGCGAAGCGTTCGCAGCGCCCATTTTCGTGCTCGATGCCGTGTCACGGGTGACACCACTCCCAGTCGCTGCAGCCGTGGTTGTCACGGTAGCACTAACCGGGTTCGGTGTTGTTGTTGCAGGAAACAGCGTAGTCGTCTTGCCGTTGATGACCACCGCGGTGGCGCTGGGGCTCAGGCTGATGATAGTCCCATCAATGGTGATGATGCCTCCAGGTGTCAGCGTCTGCCCGTCAATGAGAAATGTCGTGCCCGCATTCGCTGTAAAGACGGTGCCATCAAAGGTAATCAGCGGCGGATTCGTCGTGGTGCCATATTGAAGGTAGGTGGTCTTGCCATTGACGACAA
>Ga0335075_10018204_pt1 | contig 10416 bp, 6 predicted proteins | sample Lox_Sample_24_FD_206723 | JGI IMG/M metagenome (GOLD analysis project Ga0335075, IMG submission 206723) | Soil microbial communities from Loxahatchee National Wildlife Refuge, Florida, United States - Lox_Sample_2.4 | ecosystem: Environmental > Terrestrial > Soil > Wetlands | place: USA: Florida... | reverse complement strand
CCGGCGGTCCCTCTAGAGTGCCCAACTGAATGATGGCAACTAAAGGCGAGGGTTGCGCTCGTTGCGGGACTTAACCCAACATCTCACGACACGAGCTGACGACAGCCATGCAGCACCTGTCTCTGCGTCCCTTGCGGGAAAACTCCTGTTAGGGAGCGGTCGCAGGATGTCAAACCCTGGTAAGGTTCTGCGCGTTGCGTCGAATTAAACCACATGCTCCACCGCTTGTGCGGGCCCCCGTCAATTCCTTTGAGTTTCAACCTTGCGGCCGTACTCCCCAGGCGGAATGCTTAATGCGTTAGCTGCGCCACTGAACAGCAAGCTGCCCAACGGCTAGCATTCATCGTTTACGGCGTGGACTACCAGGGTATCTAATCCTGTTTGATCCCCACGCTGTCGCGCCTGAGCGTCAGTAATGAGCCAGTGAGCCGCCTTCGCCACCGGTGTTCTTCCCAATATCTACGAATTTCACCTCTACACTGGGAATTCCACTCACCTCTCTCATACTCAAGTCTAACAGTTTCAATGGCAGTTCCGGAGTTGAGCTCCGGGCTTTCACCACTGACTTGGAAGACCGCCTGCGCGCGCTTTACGCCCAGTAATTCCGAACAACGCTAGCCCCCTTCGTATTACCGCGGCTGCTGGCACGAAGTTAGCCGGAGCTTCTTCTACGGGTACCGTCATTATCGTCCCCGTCGAAAGAGTTTTACAACCCGAAGGCCTTCATCACTCACGCGGCATGGCTGGATCAGGGTTTCCCCCATTGTCCAAGATTCCCAACTGCTGCCTCCCGTAGGAGTCTGGGCCGTGTCTCAGTCCCAGTGTGGCTGATCTTCCTCTCAGAACAGCTACCGATCGTCGCCTTGGTGAGCCTTTACCCCACCAACTAGCTAATCGGACGCGGGCTGATCTATTGGCGATAAATCTTTCCCCTTACGGGCTCATACGGTATTAGCTCAAGTTTCCCTGAGTTGTTCCGTACCAATAGGTACATTCCCACGTGTTACGCACCCGTCCGCCGGTGGTATTGCTACCCCCTAGACTTGCATGTTTGAGGCCTGCCGCCAGCGTTCGTTCTGAGCCAGGATCAAACTCTCAAGTTATGATCCTGAACAACGAAAGCTGAACTGCTCTCTATTTGCGTTAGTTCGCATCACATGACGAGGTTTGATCGCGCCGGTCCCGTCACAGGCCCGGGCACGATCGAACATCTTTTGTGTATGCAGAAGAACGCGAGCAATTCAGCGTTGTTGCTCGATTAGTCAGCGGACTTGCGTCCGCGTGGCTGGCCGAGCCGCCGCCCACGTTCCCCTTCCTCGAATCACAATGTCAAAGAGCCGTTTCTAAGCACGAACTTTCATTCTGCCAGAGACGAAACACCGCCCACAAGGGAGGCCCCAGCGGGCGGCGAGGCGCGGTGTATAGGGGGGTGTCTTAGGAGTGTCAAACGTATTTTGGGCCGATTTTCAGCTTTTTTTTACTGGCCCAAACCGGCCCTGTGGATGGCCGAATATGACAAAACCTGGGCGCGCCGCGACGTCTATGGATAGCGCCAAGGCAAATCCCGCCCCCGATATCTAGACCGGGGACGGGTTCTTTCAGATTTTGCGGGCTTAGCTGTTGCGCGCTAGGTCGTGGAGTTCGACCACGCTGAGATCCGTGAACACGATCCGATCGTCCGGGTCGTAGCGCAAATCGCGCGCTTTCAGCCACGCAGATTCGCCGTCGCGGAAGACGACGCGAACCGCCTCGACGCGTCCGTCGCCATGGCGGTCGATCTCGCGGATGCGGCCGACGGTGAAGCCGTCCTCACGCATCACGCGCAGATCAATAAGCTCCGTACGCGGAATATCGTAGAAATGGTTGAGGGTCGCCGCGGAGTAGCGGTCGTGCCACCACGTCAGCGGATGCGAACGATCGAAATCGTATTCGGCCTTCTGCGCCTGATAGCGATCCTGATCGTGCTGATACTGATCCTGCTGTGCATCGAACTGCGCCTGATTGGCGTCGTTTTCCTGTTGGACCGCAGCATTGTTCTGCATGGCGCTATCGGATGCCTGCGAATTCAGTTGCTGCGTCTGCGCGCGTTCTTGCGGTGTCGGATTCTGCGTATACGGATCGCCTGACGCAGGATCGGCAAAGGCTGATGTTGCGCCAAAGCTCAAGAACGCGACGCTTGCGCCACAAAGGGCGAGAGATTTCAGCTTCATTGGTGGTTCCTTTCTGACCCTTCTGACTTAGTGCGGCGTTGTCGGCGGGATCGCCGGCACGCAATTCGAATTCGTCGTGCCGTTCACGGTCGACGGGCATGTCGAGGATTGCGGCGTCATCGCCGGATTGGTGGTCGTCGCGTTCGGCTGACCGGTCGGCGAAGTCTGGTTGGATGTATCCGGCATCGGCTGACCGTTCGTCGTCGTGCCATGGTCCGGCGTGTACGGATTTGACGTCGGCTGTGTCGGCGTCGTTGTCGAAGGCGTTGTCGGCGGTGTGGTTGCCGGCATTGTTGTCGACGGCGTGGTTGTAGATGGCGTTGTGGTCGACGGCATCGTGGCCGTAGGTGCCGTCGATGCCGGCGCACTCAACGCTGGCGCAATAAACGCGGCTGCGAGCAAGGCACCGCATGCGGTGTGAATGATCTTCATGACGAATCTCCCATCTGGGCCGCGGATACGCACGGCCGCCATTCAGCAAACGTGATTCACCAACGGGCGTTCCGGGAACTTCGCGCCTGCGAAAATAACACCTTGGAATTGCCACAAAGAGCCGCGACGCGCTTCGCGTGTCCGAATGTTCACGCCGTTAAGCTTGAAGTTCCCCCACTTTACGCAAACGTGACTGCTCGGAATTCCCACTAGTCTTGCGGGAGGGGAACTCCGTCCTTAAGTCTCGCCTGCCATTCGAGGGGTTTCCATATGCTTGATCGTCGTACCGTTCTTCTGAGCGGCGCTGCTTCGGCTGCGCTCGCTGCCACACCGGTTCTTGCCAAAGCCGCGACAACCACCGCCGCGCCCGCCGCCAATCCCGAAGCCGCGAAGATGAACGCGATGTTCGATTCGTTCATGGACGACGTCTTTGACCAGGCGCCGGAATTCTCGACCAGCCTCGGCATCGACAAGGGCGACCGCGCCTACCAGAAGTACATGGTCGGCGACCGCTCGCTCGAACAGGTCGAATTCTTCAAGCGCCTAAACACCGATCAGCTGAACCGCCTGAAGACGATCGATCGCCGCAAGCTCACCGGCATGGATGCCGTCAACTACGACGTCGTCCTCTACGGGCTGCAGCAGCAGGAAGACGACAACAAGCGCTTCAACTACGGCGGCGGCGGCGTGGGCGGCCCCTATGTTATCAGCCAGTTGACCGGCTCTTATTCCCAGGCGCCCGACTTCCTCGACAGCCAACATCGCATCGAGGACAAGAGCGATGCTGACGCCTATCTCTCGCGCCTCTCCGAATTCGCGACCGCGCTCGACCAGGAGCGCGAGGTCGCCGAGCATGACATTGCGATGGGCGTGACACCGCCCGACTTCGTGCTCGCCCGCGCGCTCGAGCAATTGCACAAGCTGCGCGACGTGCCCGCGGAAAAATCTCCGATGGTGGATTCCGTTGTCCGGCGCACGAAGGAAAAGAAGATCGATGGCGACTACGGCAAGATCGCAACGCGGCTTCTGGTGCAACGCGTCTATCCCGCGCTCGACCGCCAGATCGCGCTTCTGAAGAGTCTGCAGGCGAAAGCCGTGCACGATGCCGGTGTATGGCGCCTGCCCGACGGCGATGCGTATTACGCAGCGTCGCTCGAGGCCGCGACCACCACGACGATGAAGCCGGACGAGATCCATCAGCTCGGCCTCGACGTCGTGAAGGACCACACTGCGAAGATCGACGCGATCATGCAGGCCAATGGCCTGACCAAGGGCACGGTGGGCGAGCGCCTGCGCGCGATGTATAACGATCCGAAATTTCGCTACGAAAACACCGATGCCGGCAAGGACAAGCTGATCGCCGATCTGAATGTGAAGGTTCAGGCGATCCGCGCGAAGCTTCCCGGCTATTTTGGCGCGCTGCCAAAGGCCGATTTACAGATCAAGCGAGTGCCGAAATACACCGAAGCTGGCGCACCGGGCGGCTATTATCAGAACGCCACGCTCGATGGCTCACGCCCCGGCACTTACTACATCAACCTGCGCGACACCGCCGAAGTGCCGAGCTGGACATTGCCGACGCTCACCTATCACGAAGGCATTCCCGGCCATCACCTGCAGATCTCGATCAGCCAGGAATCGCCGCTGCCGCTCATCCGCAAGGTCGGCGGCTTCACCGCCTATGTCGAAGGCTGGGCGCTCTATGCCGAGCAACTCGCCGGCGAAATGGGAATGTATGACGACGATCCCTGGGGCAAGATCGGGCAGTTGCACGACTCGATGTTCCGTGGCGTGCGTCTCGTCGTCGACAGCGGCATGCATGCGAAGAAGTGGAGCCGCGAGCAGGCGGTGAAGTATTACGTCGACACGCTCGGCGACCAGGAAGCCTCAGCAATCACCGAGATCGAACGCTATTGCGTATGGCCCGGTCAAGCGTGCTCCTACATGGTCGGCAAGCTCACCATTCTGCGTCTTCGCGACAAGGCGAAAGCGGCGTTGGGTGCAAAGTTCGATCTGCACAAATTCCACGACACGGTGTTGCTCTCGGGCGCACTCCCGCTCGCCGTGCTGGAAAAGGTCGTCGACAACTACATCGCGACGGCCTAACCGCGAATCTGACCGGCGGCGCTGATGCATTCGCACAGCGCCGCCGGCTTTGCGTGTTATCGCTCCGCCGATTTCGGCACGATGCGGCCTTTGTTTGTGCCGCATGTCGAGACATCGATGTCTTCGCGCGCTTTCGGCCCCGCCCATTCCATGCGGTGCGCTTCCATATAGATCCGGCTCAGCGCCTTGGAATAGACCAACCGGTCGCGCGTCGCCGTCAGCTTGAACACCGAAATAGGATCGTAGCTTTTGGTGCACGCGCCGGATGACTGCGACAGCGTGCGTGCGCCGATCACTTCATTCTCCCCATCGTGATCGAGGTCCTCAAGCGCCATCAGACGATATGTGCCTTCCGCCAGCACGACGCGTGGAACGCCTTTCGGATCAAGCGCAATGACGCGCATCGCGCCCGACTCGCTGGCATCCGGCTGCCCAAACACGAACAGCATCGGCTCGCCCGCCGCGTTCGCGAGCTTTGCCGTCAGAAACAGGTAGTTGGAATGCAGGAGATTGTCCCTTACCGGGGGCGCAAGCATCTGGTCGCCTGTCAGCGTCGTCCAGCCGCCTCCAGCAGCAACCGTCACCGATTTACCGCTGGGATCGACGATATCAAGACGCGGCGAAGTCTCATTGCCCCGACCGTGACCTTCCTCGACAGCAAATGTGTAAGGCGCCGCGCCCTTATGCCAGGCGTAATGAGAAGCCTCGATCGCAACCCATTTCTTCGCGGGTACCGCGTCCGATGCAAAGGCGAAATTCATTGCCGTAGATGCGCAGACGGCGGCCCACACAGCGCCTATACAACGCATCATCGACATCGGCCCCGAAGCAGCGGGCCAAGCATTCTCGATATCAAACTCAATCTCAACCGGCGGCGCTGATATAGTCCCTCAGCGTCGCCGCCTCGCGCACGGTTTCCTCGATGCGCGATTTCACCACGTCACCGATCGAGACGATTCCGATCAACCCGTCCCGCGCGTCCTTTACCGGCACATGCCGGAAGCGGCCTTGTGTCATCATCTCCATCAACTCATCGACGGTATCGGTTTCGCCGCAGGTCGCGACGTCGTGCGTCATGTAGGCGCTCACCGGCTGCGCGAGCGCACCCGCGCCCTGCTCGGCGACTGCGCGCACGACATCGCGCTCGGAAAGAATTCCCGCGAGCATTCCTTTTCCATCGCGTACGATCACCGCGCCGATGCGCCGGCGCGCGAGCAGCGAAGCGGCGTCGGCAAGCGTCGCGTCGCTTGCGATCGCGACAATGTCGCGCCCCTTCACAACCAGGATGTGTTTGACTTGCATGGCAGCACCTCTCTCCGGCTTACGCCGGTCTGAAGGCTTCGCTGCCGCGCCGTGCCAGGACGGCGAATGATGCGGCGTGGCGTGGCCAAGCCTCGGTTCCCCGTGAGGCGATGCTGCGCCTCTCGGCCCTGGCAGACAAGCATTACGAGCGCTCAAGGCAATCGCGGCCCGCGAAATGGCGGAAAACGGGCATCGATTTCTGCGTGGTGCGCGTCCGGAACGCTTGAGGGGCCGAGCATTCTGGGGCACAAGGACGCCCCGACGGAGCTGTGGCCGAGTGGCTGAAGGCGGCGGTTTGCTAAACCGTTGTACGTTGTAAAGACGTACCGGGGGTTCGAATCCCCCCGGCTCCGCCATATCAAAACAAAAAAACCTCAAAGGGACCCGGGTTAGATTACCGCTCATCGACGCCGCATTGAGACAGAAAAGCAGATTCGCAGCACTTTCAAATTTCCCGCGCGGCGTGACGTGGTCTTCGCTATCGAAGTATCTCCATTCCCGTCGCTCTCGCTGCTTCGAGAAGTTCGCGGAGTTGCCGCTCCTTCAAGGGGCTTGTTTCAGCCCTTATGCTTGCAAGCAGCAGTGCATATTCGTTTTCTATGGCGCTGCTAAAAACGCCAGGATTGTCTGTGTTGATGCTGACGAGCAAGTTTTCGGCCGACTGCTTCAGCAGAGCAAGAGTAGGGCTGTCGGCGAGCTCCCGCGAACCGGAAATACGCAAATTGGAAGACGGATTGAGCTCTACGACAACGCCCCTACGGCTAAGCACCTCTATCAAATGTTTCTGAGCGGATGCGACTGCACGCTCTAGGCCATGACGGGCGCCAACATCGAGCAGCTCTTCGCGCGCTGCATAAATGGCCTTGTCACGCACATCGTTCGACAAGGCTGGGCGCCTATCGCCTTTGCTTCCGGGCTGATCAGGCAAGCGTGTTTCTTTCCATTTTTCGAGAAAATATGCCGCGTTGCGGCTGCGCCGATAGATGCGTGAGCCGTCATGCTCAACCAGATCGACAAGTTGATTGCGCTCCTGCCGCAGATCGCCGGCGAGATCCTTTCGATCCAGAAAATCCAAGAGCCAACACTGGGAATCAAAAGCGGCACCGCGCGGGATTAGCGGAAAGAGGCCGCTGGGGGGATAGCTGATGCCGTCTGCAAGAGCTAACCCGTGGCCAATCGAATCACCGGATTGGAGACCGCAGGCCTCGATCGCAGTGGCAATTTGGTATAAGCCGTCAAGGGGGTCAGCATAGTCCTCTCCGGCATGCACCGTGAGGCCCAAGGGGCGCTCCCATCCATGTGGACGATGCTCGCCACGATCTACGAGCGATATCCATCTGCTGAGGAATGGAAATGTCTCACCGCCGCTGCGCGCCCGATGCGCGATCGCCTCAAGCGCCGACAAAGCCTCTGGATTTCCGCGAAGTAACTGAAGGTGCATCGCGTAGACATTAAGTGCGGTGTCCCGTTCCTGGCCGGCAACGTCAATGCGCGCCAACGCGCCCAAGTATTCTTGGTACTTGGTCGGATCAGCGAGTGCGAGCCTTAGCGCTGCGGTATCCCGATCCAACTCTCGCAGGCGTTGAAACAAGTTCGGCACGCCGCCGGGAACAACCTCATTGCTGCGCTTGAAATGCACGGCGAACCGAATCTCGAAATCACGATTCGTGTGAGCCCGCTTCAGCTGCCCGATGAGCCTGTTGAAACGGCTGAACTGGCGCCAATACTCGACGGCGGTTCCGAACGGGGCGATACGCAGCTCCACCCGCTTCAAATCTTCCGACTCAAGCAGATATCGGCATGCATCACCGGTCGGCTGCATCGCGAACCGTATGGACTGCGCGTACGATTGCCCCTGTTGCGTGCCGCGCCCGGCCGCGCCAGACTTCCGATAGCGCCGAGGCATTTTGTCGATGCGGTTTTCCCGCTTAAGCGATTTAAAGTACCGTGTGTCGAAGTCGCGCAACCCGCGGGCACCGACTAGCGCAGGCTGTCGCGCACGGCGATAGAATCGATTTTTCAGGTGTGTGTATCGATCGAGGAGCTTTACGACATCATCGTCCGAATGATCCGGCGTCTGCACGTGCCGCCAAGCTGAGATCAGAACCTGACGCTCAGAGCGGAGCTGATGTTTCGACCAAACAAACCATTGCTCTCCTGTGGGATTAGCCATATCGCGCGCCTCTTCATTGAGATCGACGCCGACCTTCGCGGCGAGATATCCGCGCCATTTCTTCGCCGACATCACATCGGCGCTAAGCACGTCGCTCTCTCTCTTGTAGAGACTGCCCATCTCGCGCATTCGCTCGGACGGCAGTTGGTTGATCATCAAACCGATCCATGCCTGTTGCACCAAGCGCACGCCGCTGGAATGAACATGCATATCGGAAAGTCCCCGCTTGCAGAGAACGCGCAGAGCATGGTCTCCCGAGCGCGGGGTAGTTGGCCACATCGCCAGCGCCGCTCTATCGCTCGCCTCGGTCCCGCGCGGAAGACGTTGCGCCCAAGCGAGCGCGACCACCGCGTCGGGTTCAAGATCGTTGCAGAGGGCTATCCAGGATGGGATAGATTCGAGTTCGATCCAAGGCTGCCTCAGCGACCAGTCGATATGGATCGCGCCCGCCGATTGCATCCTGAGATACCAGTGTAGAAATGACGGCGCCTGGACCAAGAACCGTTCAAGCGCGTATTCGATATCGGTGGATGACAGGCGCAACGCCTGCAGTGGCATCGCGCGCCGGAGGTGATCGACGAAGCCGAGTTTAAGGGCGTCCTTGGCAAGAAGCCGTACGCCACCGTTCTCGACCCGCGCGTTCCAGCCTATAATGGCGCGCGAGATCAACCAATCCCAGGACGAAGCCTCTATCTCATTTCTGGACGCCACGGCGCGCTCGTTTCGTCCCGCGTTGGCGCGCGTTGGCGTGGTTTCGTTCGCGCAATACCGCGCCTAACTTGCGCAGCCCGCGATTGGCTGTCCAAAGCCACTGCTCGGTCTCGCCGAAAACTCCGTTGACGCTAATGCCATCGTCGATGCTCTCCCGCACAGCGCCGTCCCGTTTGGTTGTCCTCAGCTTGAGGCTGCGTCGAGCTAAGATATCCTTGAGCCAGTCTTCGCCGAAAAGCGTGGACGGGGCATTGTCCGGAAACGTCGAAAGGTCAGGGTTCATCGGCGAACCGCCTTTCGCCCCGATGCCGTCAGCAGTCTTGCCTGCGTCCCTCTTTCCTTCGAATGCTTCGAGAAGCTCGACCATGATCGCGCGCGGAGTCTGGCCGCCATGGAGATCGTAGCCGCAGTCGCGAAGCAGCTGCCGAAGCTCCTTCTCTGCGTTGAGATACTCCTTCTTCTCTTCCGGCTTGGTCCTGTCCGCCATCTCCGGCGTCAGCCGCTTGCACGCTTCACGCAGCGCGAAGGAAACGTCCAAGTGAAGCGCCTTGATCTTGATATAGCGCAGCACAACGCTCAACGTCCCGATCAGCGTGGCCCATTTCGCCATCTCTTCGTCAGCCGCGGAATACATCTCATCGGCGAGGTCATGCAGTTTCGTTCGCTGGTTCTCGAACTGGGGTTCATCCGCAGCGTTCCTGAGCAACTCGACTTGATAATGCATTGCCATGATTTCCGAGTGGATAATCGCTGGTAGGCTCGGCGCCAAACCATGCAACAGCCAAACGAGCTTGCGTGCCTGGCGCGCATTAGAGCGGGCAATATCCCTCTGTTTCGGCGTCGCGTTCGTTTTGAAGATATCGAACCGCGCATCTTCATATGGCGCGTTGGTCAGACCGTTGGAAGACTTGAGCCTGGGCAGATCGTCCGAAACCTTGAAAAGATCATCTTCAACATAGGTCGGCACCTTGTTGTCGTCGAAGACCGGCCAGCCGTGACATGCCATACGGCCGATCCCACGCAGCGTCCTAGTCCACTCCGCAAAGTCGGTCCTCTCGGCCTCGGACTGCACGTCGGCAAATTGGACGACCTCTGGGCCCTGCGGCGGGGCGAGGGCGATATCGGACGCCTCGTAGATGCGGCTCAGGCCCGCAAGATTGGGCGTATTACGATGCGCCGCGAAGCATTTCTCGACATTCTCTTTGCCAAACACCACGAGCGCCGCTTGGGCCCAGCGTGAGCGCTTGAGCAGAGCTTCGATCTGCTGACGGGTATAGAGCGGCATCCGATCGCGGGTCGTGAGGGCGGCTAGCGAAGCACGCGCAGCGCTTTCGTCGTCGCTAGGCCTAAGCGACGGCGCGGCTTCATGCACGCGCACGGCATGCCAGGCGCGCCTTAAATCCGTGATCAGGCAGGAATAGAGCGCAACAGCCCGACGATCCTCCGGCGAGCGCTCGCCAGGCTTGCGCTCCTCGACGATGT
>Ga0335075_10018203_pt1 | contig 10416 bp, 9 predicted proteins | sample Lox_Sample_24_FD_206723 | JGI IMG/M metagenome (GOLD analysis project Ga0335075, IMG submission 206723) | Soil microbial communities from Loxahatchee National Wildlife Refuge, Florida, United States - Lox_Sample_2.4 | ecosystem: Environmental > Terrestrial > Soil > Wetlands | place: USA: Florida... | reverse complement strand
GATCACCATCACCACGCTTCCGCCGGAGTTGGTGCGGACCTGGTTGGCACCCGACGGACGCGCGCGGATGTCCGTCACGCCAAAGGGAGATGCCAATAACGATCAGGTACTCAGTCGGTTCATCGCCGCCTGTATCAAGGTAGTCCCAGAAGCGACCGGTGCGTCGCTCAGCATCCAAGAGGCCGGACGAGCGGTGGTGGGCGCCTTCGTCGAGGCCGGCGCGTTGTCTTTCGCCGCAATCACGGCCCTCTTGCTGATCACTTTGCGCCGCGTGCGCGATGTGGTCATCACCATGGCGCCGATCGTCTTGACCGGTTTAATGACCATGGGCAGCTGCGTCATCGTCGGCCAGCCGCTGAATTTCGCCAATATCATTGCGCTGCCGCTGCTGTTCGGAATCGGGGTGGCCTTTCACATTTACTTCGTGATGGCCTGGCGCGGCGGCGCAGCACACCTGCTGACTTCTTCCCTGGCGCGGGGCGTGTTCTTCAGTGCGCTTGCAACCGCCACGGGTTTCGGCAGTCTGTGGGCCTCCAGCCATCCGGGGACGGCCAGCATGGGCAAGCTATTGATGATATCGCTGCTATGGACGTTGGTCTCGGCACTGCTGTTCCAGCCGGCGTTGATGGGGATCTCACCAGCGAGGCGGCGCATCCGGTACATGAGGTCGACGGAGGCGCTGTGATGGGACTTGAGGCAGGTCCGGACGATCAGATACGCTTACGCTTGCTTGGCGGCTCGGAACTATGTAGTTTGCAGCGCAAAGCGCTTGGTGTCGACGTGCGCCTCGCATGATCGGCATCGGGACGGAAGATCAACCGGGGGTCATTCGCGGGGGCATCGATGGGCTTGATTCATCCCCTCATGGGGATTGTCGGCCTGGCTGGCCTGACGATCGCGGCCGGATACGCCCTGCTCGCCGTCGTGGCCGTGCTCGTGTGGCAGCTGCGAAGGATGCCGAAGGAGAGCCGGCCGCGGCTTCCGCCGCTCACCATACTCAAGCCGCTGTGTGGCGCCGAGCCGAGCCTGTACGAGAATCTGCGCTCGTTTTGCGAGCAGGATTACCCCGAGTTTCAGATCGTTTTCGGCGTGCTCGATCCGGCCGATGCTGCGCTCTCGGTGGTAGAACGATTGGTGGCCGAATTCCCCTCCCTGCCGATCGACGTCGTGATCAATTCGCAACTGCACGGTGGCAACCGCAAGACCAGCAACCTGATCAACTCGCTCGCGCAGGCACACCACGACGTGCTCGTCATGGCGGACAGCGACGCCCGGGTTGGACCGGACTATCTCAAGACCGTGTCGGCGCCGCTGCTCGACAGAGAAGTTGGCCTCGTGACCTGCATATTCCGCGGAATTGCCCTGCCGCGGCTCTGGTCGCGTCTCGGCGCGATGTACATCAATGAGTGGTATATGCCCTCGGTGCTGCTCGCGCGGCTTTTCGGTCACCAAGGCTATGTTTCCGGCCAAACCATCTGCTTACGGCGTGAGACACTGCAAGCCATGGGCGGCCTGCAGGCAATAGCGGATCACCTCGCCGACGACTATCAGTTGGGTGAACGGGTTCGAGGCCTGGGACTACGGATCGTGCTCTCGCATTACGTGCCGACCGTCGAGCACGATGAGGCCAGTTTCGACTCGTTGAGCCGCCACGAAATACGATGGATGAGCACCATACGTATCCTGCGACCTCGAAGCTTTCGCTTGATCTTCCTCAGCTTCAGCTTGCCGCTTGCGGCCTTGGGCATCGCCCTGAACGCCGCCGACCCCGTGTTCTCCACGGCAGCTTGGGCACTTTTCGAGCTCACGGTCGTCGCGCGGCTCACGTTGTATGGCATGTATCGGCTGCGGGACGATCGCAGCCTGCTCTCGGACCTGTGGCTCGTGCCTGTGCGGGATCTGCTCATCTGCTGGGTATGGTGGCGCAGCTTCTTCACCTCCCGCGTTACTTGGCGTGGCCGGGAGTTTGACGTCGATGCCCGCGGCATCATGCATCAGACTCCTTGAGGTACCCGACGGCTCCTCACGCCGCGCATGAGGCGGGCTTCGTAATCGAGAGCGAAATCTGAAAATCGCCGCATACATCGGGGGTGTGCTCGGGCTCGCGCTGCTAATCGTTCTCGTCGTTCGCTCAGACTTCATCGGGATGCTTCAGGTATTGGGACTGGCCGGCTGGAGGCTGCTCTGGCTGATCCCCTATCGCGCGCTGTTTTTTCTCCTCTATGCCATTGGCTGGTTCGGTCTGATCCGGCCCTACGATCCAAACCGGCACGTCGGGCTTGGATACGTGCTTTGGATCACCTCCGTGCGCGAGGCGATCGACCGGCTGCTCCCCGTTGCCAGTGTCGGTGGTGGGGTCGTCGGTGTTCGCTTGCTGCGCTGGCGGGGCATTGCGGCGACGCCCGCCAGCGCAACCGTCATCGTGGAGATTCTACTGACACTGGTCGCGTCCTATCTGTTCGCGGTCGTGGGTCTGCTCCTGCTCGTCGATGCCAGGGACGCCGGCTTCGAATATCGTCATCTGATCCTCGCGTTGCTCCTCAGCCTGCCGATGCCCGTCGTAACCGCGTTGCTGCTCCGCTACGGCTCCGTGTTCGAGCGCCTCGCAGGGCTTTTGCGCCCCCTGGTAGGTGCAAGCGCCATGTCGGCAGGAGCGATGGCGTTGGACCACGAGGTTCGCGCCTGTCTGCGCCGAGGCCGAGCACTGCTGGTCGCCGGCGGCCTGCAGTTCATCGCCTTGGTGTCGGGTTCCATGGAGATCTGGTTTGTCTTGCGTTTGTTCGGGCACCCCGCGAGTGTCCGCGCCGCCCTCATCATGGAGAGCATGACCCAGGCCCTGCGCCATCTGGCCTTCATCGTGCCGGGTGGTCTCGGCGTGCAGGAAGGCGCCCTGGTGCTCTTCGGCCATGCACTGGGCGTCAATAGCGAACTGGCGCTGGCCGTTTCGATGGCCAAGCGTCTGCGCGAGGTGCTCTGCGGCCTGCCGTCGCTCGCGTCCTGGCAGTGGGTTGAGGGCCGGCGCCTTCGAGGACCGACCCGGAATCCATCGTAACGGCTCGATGCCGCGTCTCCGGGCCTCCTGAGCCGCACCGGAGCAGTCTCTTCCGCGGTGAGGCGCTACACGCTGTTCCTGCGATCCCCATTCGAGTTCGCGCAAGACGACCCGCGAAGCCTCGCCACGCTGCCGAAGCGAGACGGTTACGCCGCGATTCCGGACGACCTCAGTGGCGGGATGAGCAGGTCCGCGGGAATATGAAACCGCTCCCGGAGCTTGCGCACCATCGTCATGCTCAGCTCGCGTTTGCCGGTCAAAACCTCGCTGACCCGGCTGGCCGTTCCCAAAAGGGGAATGAGGTCGCCACGCGAAAGTCCGTGCTGATCCATCAGATAGGTGAGAAGGTCAGGCAGCGACGGTACGCGCCGCGGCCATCGAGAACGCTCATACGTTTCGGCCAAGCATGCCTGAGCCACCATGCGGGCCCGGTCCGCCGGATTTTTCGAGTCCATCAGCCTCTCGATCAGTGCCTTCGCCTGAGCGTGATCCGCGTCGTTTTGAATGACGATCAATGTGGTCTTCATTACACGCTCTCCGCATCAACCTTGTCGTAGTCCTCGTGCGACCCAAAAAATCGGATCATCAGCACGCCGTGGGCGTACTGCACTATGGCAATCAGCCGATAGTCGTTGCTATGAGCCGGCGCTGCGTCCGCTTACTCAGGCGAATGGCTCCTACTGCCGGTCATGCGGCCCACTCCTTTCGATTCTGTTTCAGCCAATCGGTGACACTGGTCAGCAGCGATTGCGAGGATCGGATGCAGGCGGCGGCTTCTTCCTCACTGACGATGTCGCCGGAATAGTCGTTTACGTTTCTCATTCGGCGCATTTTATCGAGCACGATCATCCGTTCGTTATCGAGGCCGATCGTGAGAGGCAGCGTCTGAATGATCGTGGCATGATGACCGGGCTCGCTCGTGGAGGGGCGGCATCCGTGTGCCAGGAGAGCGAGGAGGCCACACTGCATCACCGCTTTGTAGGCGAGATCGAAACGAGTCTCCGGGCTGAGTCCGGGGATGCCTGTTTCCCGGAGATTGCGCCGTGCGGCAGTAAGGAGTTTCGATGCATCTTCTTTCGTGGCGCTATGTGGCTTGAGCCTCCCGATCTTTATCAAGTTTTCCAAGCTCATCGTCGCTACCAATGATGAATAATTTCCGCGACGTCAAGATGCGTGCCACGAAGGAGTGCGCTTCGCGCGCTTTGCGTTTGAATTCTGTTGGCGAGTAGATATGGGGATTGATCTCCCGGCGTAAATCCTGTTGGTACGGGTGCAGGACGCGAATAACGTCTTCGAAGCTGGCGGTACCGACGATCAGCAGGTCGATGTCGCTGGTAGGGCGTTCTTGTCCGCTCGCAACAGACCCGTAGACGAAAGCGATGTCGATTGCGTCGCTCAGGGGCGCCAGGGCGGTCCGCAACTGATCGGCTACGCCGGAGGTTTTCTTGAGGATGCTGCGCAATTCCTCGTAGATGGGATAGCTTTCGTTGGCACGAAAACGTATTTGGTTGCCTTGGGCGTGCCCCTCGATGACGCCTGCGCGTGCGAGCAATGAAAGCTCGCGCCGCACGGTACCGGGTTGCGTGTGGGTCATACGGGCGATTTCGCGCAGGTGAAAGTGCTCGCCGGGATGGAGGAGTAGCAGTCCCAGAACCTTGCGGCGGTAATCCCCGAAGAGCAGTGTCGCCGGATCGGAAAGCTGACGTGTAGCCATTTAAGCTACGATAGTAGCCTAAAAGGCGACGTATTGCAACCGGGTAGCCGCTGTTGGTGTCGGCGCACCCTGAACGAGCGCGGACTTTCATCCTGCCACCCACGGGACGCTTCGCTTGCATCGCGCCTGGCTCTTCCAGGTACGCCGCCGGACAGCTTTCGTGCAGCAAATGAGCCCTGTTCTGGGGTCGACGTACAGCTCGCCGGGAGATGCGAGGCGAGTCAGTCCGAATTTTCCATATTCGATCACCTTGCCGTCTCGAATTTCGACTTGAGTGGCTATGAACTGGCCGAGATGCTCGTGGATGTGCCGCTGCACGGGGTTGCGTCGATCGATCCTCGAGCAGATCTCCCCGAACACCTTGTTCCAGGGCCGTCCGACTTGGGAATGCAGGTAGCGCCGCAACGGCGCCAGGTTTTCATTCAGCTCGCGATAGCCATACCCGACACGCATGCCGAGGCGCGATGGCCCGTCGAGACTGTTGCGGAAACGCAGAGCGCGCGCCCTCAGGTCTTTCGAGCGCCGGGGCCTTTCGACGATGACTTTGTACATGTCTGAGCGCATGACGTCGTGTGATTCGCGCGTTCGCTCCAAAATCGGAGCTGGACAGGCTACATCATGCGGGGTGCTTGTCAACTCGGTTGTTCGCTCAGAGCAAGCAACACGAACTGTCTGTCAGATGACACCCGTCAGGCCTTGGACGTCAGAACAGACGCGCAGCAATGGCGTCAGCTGTTCCGTCGGCATCGCGGGTTATGGAGGCCCGCGCCGAGGAGCGCGAGCGAAGGGGGCCCCGGCACTTCTCTGAAATCGCCAAACGGAACCCGCTAAACTGTCTCATCCGTCCGTCCGGAAGCCTCCCAATGAAAAGAACCGCCCCGGTGCTTGCCTCTTTGTTGCTCCTCGCCACCGCCTCCGGCATTGCTGCGCCGGCGGGCGGGGCGCTGGACTATCCAGTGGCTCCCCGCGACCAGATCGTGACCGACTACTTCGGCACGCAGGTGCCGGCGCCTTATCGATGGATGGAGGACATGCAGAGCCCCGCCCTGCACAGCTGGGTGGAGGCGGAGAATCGGCTGGCGGACGGTTATCTCGCGAAAATACCGGTGCGAGGCTGGATCACCCGGCGCCTGAGGCAGTTGTGGAACTTCCCGAAGGAGACTGCGCCGGTCCAGGTCGCCGGCAGCCGGATCTTCTTCCGGCGCAACGCAGGCCTGCAGAACCAGTCGGTCCTCTACGTGCAGGACTCGCCCGCGGCAAAGCCGCGGATCCTGATCGATCCCAATGAGCTCTCGCCCGACGGCTCGGTCGCGCTCGTCGACCTCGAGCCATCGCCCGACGGACGGTATCTCGCCTATGCACTGTCGTCTGGCGGGTCCGACTGGGAGACGCTGCACGTGCTCGACGTATCGACGGGCAAGACGCTCCCGGACGTCGTGCAATGGGTGAAGTTCTCCAACATCGCCTGGACGAACGGTGACAACGGCTTCTTTTATTCCCGTTATCCGACGCCGCCCAAAGGCAATGCAATCAACCAGCAGGTGGTCGACCAGCAGCTCTACTTTCATGCTCTCGGGCAGCCCCAGAGCGCGGACCGGCTGATCTATCGCCGGCCGGATCTGCCGCACTGGATCATCGGGGGACAGGTGAGCGAGGATGGCCGCTACCTCTTCGTGGTCCTGGTCAACGGCACGGCTCCGCAAAACGAGCTTTACTACGCCGACCTCGGCAACCCTGCCCAGCCCGACGTCACCGCGAAGCTCGAGCCTCTCTATACCCGCAACGATGCCGAATACGTCGTCGTCGGTGTACAGAAGGGCACGCTTTATCTACAGACGACGCTCGATGCGCCGAAGGGGCGTGTAGTCGCAACTACGCTATCCGATCCGGCGCCCGCGCATTGGCGCACGGTGATTCCGCAGGGCAGAGGGGTGATCCAGGAGGCGGACCTGGCGAGCGGGCGCGTCCTGGTGCATTCACAGATCGATGCCACCAGCCGCCTGTCGCTCTACACGACCGATGGGAAACTGCTCCGTGACCTGCCTCTGCCGACTCTGGGCACCGTTACTGCCGTGTCCTCGCGCAACGACTCCAACAGCGTCTATTTCGGATTTACCTCGTTTCTGTACGCGGAGCGGATCTACCGCTACGACGTGCAGCAGGCGAGTGCGCAGACAGTGTTCGCGCCAAAAGTGAGCTTCGACCCGAGCCTGTATGAGACGAAGCTGGTCTTCTACCGCTCCAAGGACGGGACGCGAGTGCCGATGTTCATCGTTGCCCGCAAGGGCGTGAAGCTGCAGGGTCGCAACCCCACGATCCTCTACGGCTATGGCGGCTTCGATATCACGATCATGCCGGAATTCAATCCGATGCTGCCTGTCTGGCTCGAGCTCGGTGGGGTATATGCCGAGGCCAACCTGCGCGGCGGCGGCACCTACGGTGAGGAGTGGCACCAGGCCGGCATGCTCTCGCACAAGCAAAACGTGTTCGATGATTTTGCGTGGGCCGCGAAATACCTGATCGCGCACCGCTATACCGATGCCCGGCACATCGGGATCCAGGGGTACTCCAACGGAGGCCTTCTCACGGGCGCCTCCATCACGCAGCATCCCGAGCTCTTCGGCGCCGCCTACATCGGGCATGGCGTGCTCGACATGCTGCGCTACCAGGATTTCTCGGGCGGCGCGCTCTGGGCTCCCGAGTACGGCACCTCGAGCGACCGGCGCGCGTTCAAATGGCTCTATGCCTACTCACCGCTGCATAACATCCATCCCGGTACGTGCTACCCGCCGACGCTGATCACGACTTCGTGGGACGATGACCGCGTCGTACCGATGCACGAGTTCAAGTTCACCGCGGCGATCCAGCGTGCGCAGGCCTGCAGCAACCCGATCCTGTTGCGGACAACCGGCGCGACCAGTCATACCTACATGCCGACGGACAAGCAGATCGCGCAGACGGCCGACGTGTGGGCCTTCGAGGCTTACGCTCTGGGGGTGAGAAAGTCGCCGCGCCATGCGGGCCACGCCCTCGCGAGCGCGACGCCCTGAAGAGCTCGTGCCGGTCAGCGTGATCGTGATCGCGACACGACGCAAAACCAACGCAACCGCCGTCTCGGCGGCGCCGCGAGCCGTCTCGTGCGCCGCCGCCCAACCTGACACTCGACCCTGGCCACGCCTCGACCACGAGGCGCGCTGCGGCTGTCGCCAAAATGCGCCAATTCTGAGGAACCCTGCGGCGGGCCCGCTGTTCTAACGGCAGGCCCGTAAGATCCCGCGACCGTAAGCTGCTCGTGGAAGGAGGTTCTCATCATGAACTCAGCTGTATCACAGTCCCGCACGCCCGAAGCGGCCGCCGCCTTCGGCGGTGCAATGGACGCGATCGGCGGCATCGCGACTGCGGTGTTGGCCGTCATCGGTCTCGCTGGATGGCGCCCGGAACTCCTCGTCGGGGTGGCAACCATTGTCTTCGGCGCGGCGCTGCTCATCCAGGGCGGGACGCTGTTGTCGGAGTATTCCCAGGTTTTCACTCCAGCGGGAGCCTTGCAGACCGCATCCGAAGCAGTCGGTGGCGACGGGTTGGCGGCGATGTTCCCGGTCGGCATTGCGGGCATCGTGCTCGGCATCCTCGCGCTGCTCGGCGTGGCTGCGTATACGCTGACGGCGGTTTCCGTCATTGCCTTCGGCGCGGCGCTGATGCTCAGCGCGCAGTCAGTGCAAAGGCTCTACCGGATGCAGGCTGAGCTGAGGCGCGCGTCGGTCAGCGGGTACTCGGTCCGCGAATTCCTCGCGGGCGAGATGGCCGCCGGCTCGGCCGGAATCCAGTTCGTCGCCGGCTTGGCGGCTCTCGTGCTCGGGATCCTCGCGGTGGTGATGGCCGCCACGGTGCGTAGCGAGCTCACTCTCGTGGCGCTGCTCGCCATGGGTCTGACCAACATCATCAGCGGCAGCGCGCTGAGCGGTCTGGTCCTGAGCTTCATGCGCTCGGAGTCGCAGACCGGCGAGTTGCAGACCGGCGGCGGCGCGAAGTTGCGCTGAGCGCCTCGGGCGGCAGCCGCGAACCAAGAAGGAAGAAGGAGGGGCCGTCGCGTGGCGGCCTCTCCGGATGTGGAACTTTCCTGCCGGCGGCGGGTTCAACGCTCAAGCCTTCCCTGCGCAGGCCGTGTGTGCCGCGACCGGCCGCAGAAGACCTCGCGATCCACCATCGGACGCCAAAGGAGAGTAAGTCCATGTCATATCTCGATGTCGCCCCCCTGATCAATGCTTTACGCAACACCCCGGAGGAGTTCGAGCTCGCCGGCGAATGGCTGTGCCACGTGCGCAGCTGGCACAGCTTCCGAGTCGGCCCCGAAGACCGGGTCGAGATCCGCGCGGCCTGCAATTGCGTGCTGCTCGCGGTGCGCCCGCAGCAGGAGCGCGAGTTCGCCAGCAGTTTCCGCGAGTGGCTGGCTGCCTACTGGCGGCCGCTCGAGATCAATCGCGAATTCGCCTCGCATTTCGGGCGCAGGTCGCGGCTTCTGCAGTGGATGATCGATGCCACCGGCGGCCTGCACCGCTGGCTGCTGCAACGGGGCCGGGGCCGGCGCGAAATCGGCGTGCCGCTGTCGCCTATGGCGTGATCGTCTGACGGGCGCCGTGCCACCGGCCGTCCCTGGCGGCAGGGCACCCGGCCCGCGCATCCGTGCGCGGGCGCTCGCCGGAGCGAGGACACGTCAAGTGTCCTCGCTGAAAGGCACCGGCTCGCCCCGATGGAATCGCAGGGGGCGGCCCGCTATCCTGTCGCCTCGGTTCAAGGTCAAGGCGAAAGGTGGAGCAGGGTGGCTAAGATACCTCCTGGAGTGGGTCCGCGATATCCGCAGGTCTTGGTTCTGGTGGGCGCCACGGGTGATCTCGCCCGGCGCAAGCTCTTCCCGGGGCTGTTTCACCTCACTGACGTTGGATTCATCCCCGGTTGCCGCATCGTCGGCGTCTCCCTCGACGACCTCGATGCGCAGGGTTTCCGTAAGCTCGCGCGTAGTGCACTGGACGAGTTCTATCCACGCAAAATCTCCGACGCGGATTGGGCGTCATTCGCCGAGGGCTTGGACTACGTCCCCTTGGGTGCCGGGCCGGCCGCGCTGCGAGCCGCGGTGGAGCGCGCGGAGAAGGCACTAGCGACGGAGAGCCGGCGCCTGCACTATCTCAGCGTGCCGCCGAGCGCTGCGCTGTCCGTCGTGCGCATGCTTGGAGAGGCCGGTCTCGTCGAGCGCTCACGGATCGTGATGGAAAAGCCGTTCGGCACGGACTACGCGAGCGCCTGCTCGCTCAACGCGAAGCTGCACGAAGTGTTCGCGGAGGAGCAGATCTTCCGTATCGACCATTTCCTAGGCAAGGAGCCCGCGCAGAACATCCTCGCGTTCCGTTTCGCCAACGGTCTCTTCGAGCCCATCTGGAACCGCAACTTCATCGATCACGTGCAGATCGATGTGCCGGAGACGCTCGCGCTCGACAAGCGGGCGGCGTTCTACGATCACGTCGGTGCCTTCCGCGACATGGTGGTGACGCACCTCTTCCAGATCCTGGCCTTCATGGCGATGGAGCCGCCGACTTCGCTCGAGCCAGCGCCGATCGGCGAAGAGAAATACAAGGTCTTCCGCAGCATGGTGCCGATA
>Ga0335075_10018201_pt1 | contig 10417 bp, 4 predicted proteins | sample Lox_Sample_24_FD_206723 | JGI IMG/M metagenome (GOLD analysis project Ga0335075, IMG submission 206723) | Soil microbial communities from Loxahatchee National Wildlife Refuge, Florida, United States - Lox_Sample_2.4 | ecosystem: Environmental > Terrestrial > Soil > Wetlands | place: USA: Florida... | reverse complement strand
GAGCCCCACCGCGATTGTCTGCTCGAACGACATGATGGCCGTGGGCGTGTTGCGCGTGATGGCGGAGCGAGGCATCCGGGTTCCCCGCGATATGTCGGTCGTCGGCTTCGACGATATTCACCTGGCAGAGTTCGTGAACCCGCCGCTGACCACGGTGCGCATGTCGCGCCAGGACCTGGCCCGCGCCGCATTCGAAGGGCTCAAAAAGCTGTGGGCGAAGGATTGTTCGGGATCTCGGGCGCCCATCCGTGTGGGCACCAGGCTGGTAGTGCGGCAATCAACGGACTCGCCCAGAGAAGCCGCCAGCGCGCTGCAACCCAAGCCGCGCTCGCGCAAAGCTGAGAAGCCGGCTGTGTTCGCCTGAGCCGGGCTCTTCAATGCGGCTGGAGGGCGGGCGCGTTACCACCACAGCACGTTCAGGAACAAGCAGAGCGCCAACAGCACTATGCTCAGCACCGCCAGCGCCGGCGATGGGCGAAGCGCCTTTCGCAGCGTCTTATCGAAAACAACGTCCGCGCCGCCGGGCGCGTCCTGGCAAGCGCGCTCCCTCATCAGCAGGCAGGCGGACAGAGCTACGGAAAAGCTCAGGATCGCCTCGTAAAAATTCGCATTCATCTGGCTGCCGAAGCGCGCGAATCGCATCCAGCATGCAACTTGCAGCGCCAGCGCGGCAGCCACGCCCGCGCAAATGCCTGCAAAGGCGCCGCGCTCCGTAGTGCGCCGGCTCGTGACGCCCGCGAGCACGGCGGCAAATACGGGAGCATAGAATAGCGCCACGATGAGCTGCAGGAATTCCATGATGTCGTGAAACTGGAAGGCAGCATAGGCCGCTAACTGCGCCAGCGCCAGGCAAGCGGGCACGGCCATCTGTCCGGCGCGAATGTAGTGCTGCTCGGAGCGTCCGGGGTGCAGGCGAACGCGATAAATCTCCTCGGTCCAGAGGGCGGAAAAGCCTGAAACATTTCCGGCCAGCCACGCCATCAGGCCGGCGATCAGCGCCGCGGTCCCCAGGGCCAGCAGGGCGGGACCGAATTCGAGCGCCATGAGCGCCGGCATGGTCTGGTCGAAGGAGACGGTTCCGCGCAGCAGAGCGGGCGCGGCTACGCCGGGAAGCACAACGAGAAACGCGATTCCCATCTTGCCGAAGCCCGCCAGCAGCGGCACCTTTCGCGCGTCGTCGGCGGTGCGCGCGGCGAGCGCCCGCTGAATCATTACGAAGTCGGTACACCAATAAGAGAAGCTGATGACGAACCCGAGGCCAATGAGGACGCAGATGCGGTCCAGGGACGCGTGCGGCGAAAAAAGCGGCAACGGCCTCCAGAGATGCCAGCGGTCCGGCCGGTGCGCCCAGCTCGCGGCGTTGAAGCGCACCGTGAAGAAGAGCAGCGGCGCAAGGCCGGCGACCATGACGAAGAGCTGAAAGACCGAGGTGAAGATGGAGGCGCGGACGCCGCCGGCCAGCACGTACGCCAGCACCACCGCGGCGCACAGCAGGGCGCCGGCCTGAAAGCGCCAGCCCAGGATCACGTGCAGAACCTGCCCCAGCGTGTAGAGCGCCACGCCGGCAAAGCACACCGTGCCGGCCATGGAGATGCAGGCGTTAAGCAACCGTACTTTGGGGCCAAAGCGCATGCCCAGGTACTCGGGAAGGCTGCGCGCGCCGCTGCGCATGTAAACCGGCAGAACGACGAGGCCCAGAAAGATCATGCCGGGAATGCCGCCGACCCAATAGAAATGCAGCGCCTGCGCGCCGTACTGTGCGGCCATGGCGCTCATGCCCACCACTTCAATGGAGCCGCAGTTGTAGGCCAGGAACGCCAGCGCCGCGGCCCAGAGGGAGATCGACCGGGAAGCATTGAGGTAATCGTTGGCGCTGGACCAGGGGCGGCGGGAACTCCAGCCGATGCAGAGAACGGCGGCCAGGCAAAGCGGGAAGATGACGAGGCCCCACGGGCCCACAGCGGTTGCTCTCATGGATTCGCTCGGAGACGGGCGCCGCTCAGTTCCATTGCGCTCAGGCCGGGTGGAGACAGCACTCTTTGTACACAAAATTGCAAGCTCCGTCCAGACGGGCGCGGAAAATCGCAGTCTGCCAACGGGTTAACGGCAATGGCTCGGGTTTTAACGGCGGGAAGAAGATTATTGGGGCGGCGTGCGGGGACTGGGGATGCGGGCGGGCAGGCAAAAAGAAAATGGCCGGATTAAGAATATCGCTTGACAGTGGCAAATGAGCTGGCTGATAATCCTGAGTCGATCCAGAAAACGATTTCCCGTTGCGCCCCTAAGGCCCACTACGGAAACGGGCGGCGTTTTCACGGGAAAACGATTTCTGAGACGCGGCCCGATGCCGGGCCTCCACTTTCGCTCCTCACGGCCGAGGTCTTCAGGCGCAATTCCTCGCCCGCGTTTCTGGCTCGGCGTGCGCCACTTTTCGGAGGCAATTGCATGAAGCACCAAAATGTTCCTCGCATTGGTTTTTGGGCACTGTGTCTGTTCGCCATCGCCGGACTGGCCCTTCTTCTACCCTTTCCCGCTGCCGGCCAGGCCACCACCGGACAGATCACCGGCCGGATCACCGACCCCACCGGAGCCGTCGTTCCCAGCGCCGCCATAACCGTAACGGATGAGGATAAAGGCGTTTCCTTTGCCCCCGGGCCTGTACACGGTGACAGCTTCGGCGCCGGGATTCAGTGCAGCCGAATTCACCCACGTGGCGCTGGCCATCGATCAGCAACTTGCGCTCAACTTCAAGCTCAAGGTCGGCAGCGCCGAGTCGTCCGTGGTGGTTACCGACGCCGCCCCGCTGCTGCAGACGCAAAGCGCCGAAGTGGGTACGGTGATCAGCGGCAGCGCGATCACTGACCTGCCGTTGGAGGGACGCGATTTTACCGCGCTCACCTTCCTGGTGCCGGGAGTGACCAGACTTCCCCCTCAGAGCGGGAGCATCAACAGCATGGGGGCTTCGATCAGCGGCCAGCGCGAGTACGGCAACTCCATCCTGCTGGACGGGGTCGAATCAACGACCAATCGCACGCAGGATATTACGGTGGACCCCAACGTGGATTCGGTGGAAGAGTTCAAGGTCATCACCGCATCGTACAATGCGGAGTTTGGCAACGCCGCCGGCGGCGTCATCTCCATTGAGACCAAGGCCGGGACCAACTCGCTCCACGGCGACGCCTTCGAGTTCTTCCGTCCCAACTATCTGTCGGCAAAGGAGACTTTGCCCGGCGTGAGCAGCCCGCAACCCCCCTCCGCCCTCAAGCAGCACAACTTCGGCGGAACTGTTGGTTTCCCGATCAAGCGCGATCACTCCTTCTTGTTTGCCGCTTATGAAGGCATGAGGCAGAAAAATCCCTATTCGTATGTTGACTCTACCGTTCCGTTCAACCTCATCAACTTCCCCAGCGACGGAAGCGTGGACTTCTCCGGTCTGCTCGATCCATACGCCGGCATCACCGCCGCGGCGGGCACTGTTGACCCCATCTTCGATCCCGTCGTCTCAGTGGATTCCTATGGCGGAGCCGAAAAGCAGTTTACAGGAAACATTATTCCCCAGTCGCGCGTAAGTCCGGCGGGTCTGGCAACGTTGCTGGACTTCTTTCCCAAGCCGAACCTGACCGGCATCGATAATGGCTGGTTCCGGAATTACGAGGTCTACTCGCCTACCGATACCAACTTCGATAAAGTGGATGCGCGGTTCGACCAGGTCATCACCGACAAGGACCGGCTCTATGCGATCTATCACTGGCAGGGCTACAACACCCTGGTGACCGATCCTTATTGGGGCCACACCGTGGTGCCCGGCGCCGGCGATGCCGACCAGGCGAACAAGGAAGATTATGAGCCCCAGTCCATTTCGGTGACCTACGACCGTATCTTCAGCCCCACCCGGCTCAACGAAGTGCGCTTCGGCTATCTCTTCTATCGCGAGAATCTCTACAGCCTATTGAACGGAACGGACTATTCCGCCAAGTACGGCGTCGGCAATATCACGGTCCCAGGGTATCCGGCGACCATAGGATACCCGCAGATTTATATGGCCGACGGATATCTGGCCGGCGGATCGACCTATAAGCCGTACCACGTCAATGACCAGAACTATCAAATTACCGATTCCTTCACGTGGAGCAGGGGACGGCATGAGTTCAAGTTTGGCGGCGATCTGCGCCTGCTCAATTCGCACCCTAACTTCTCGCTCTTTCCCACCGGGTTCGATTACTTCGATAGCTACGGCTACGCCGAGACATCGAACTTCTATTACACGTATATTCCGGGAGCCTATAACTGGGCGGGCGGATCGGATATCGCGGATCTGGTTCTTGGATTGCCGACCGACGTGTATATCGGCCTGCAATTGACGAACCCGCACACCAAGAGCTGGAACCTGGATTACTATGCCCAGGATTCCTTCAAGGTGACGCCGCGGATGACCATCAACTATGGCCTGCGCTACGAGTACCAGAATCCCTGGACCGAGGCCAATAACAACATCTCCAACTACGACCTGGCCAGCGGCAACATCCTGGTAGCCGGCCGGGGAGGCAATTCCGACTCGCTGATGGTCGCCCGCAAAAACGATTACTCGCCGCGCTTCGGCTTCGATTTCCAGTTGGACCCCAGGACCGTGATCCGCGCCGGCGGCGCCTTCTTCTACTCCCCGGAAAACGATGGCCGCGAAGACATCCTCACCCAGAACTATCCCTTCGCCCGCCAGGCGGCCTACACGGACTGGGTTTACGATGGCCCGGCCAGCGGTCCGTCTGCGCCGTGGGAATATCAGTTGGATACGGGCGTGGCGCGCAGCACCACCATCAACCTTCCCAATTCGGGCGGCGCCATCGTCCCTTCCGCGGTCGTGAATGGAAATCTGGAAACTACCTACGCAATCAATCCCAAGATGAAGACCGGCACAACCGCCTCCTTCAACCTCACATTTCAGGAACAGATCACAAACACCACCTCGTTCGAATTTGGCTGGGTGGGCTCAATCGCCAGACACTTGCCGTATGAAATCGGCGACATCAACGCCAACCCCGCCAATTCCGCCAACAGTTATAACAACCTTCTCACCAAGTCGCTCGGCAATATCCAATACCTCACGGATTCGGGGATCAGCAGTTACAACGCGATGGAGGTGAGGGTCAATAAGCAGACCTCGCGCAATACGAGTTTTCTGCTCAGCTATACCTGGAGCCACAGCCTCGACAACGGCCCCGCGCCCTTCAACCTTGGCCACGTGAACAACGATGCCCCGCAGAACCCCTACGATCTGAAGGCGGAATATGCCAGCAGCGACTTTGACGAGCGCAACAATCTTGTCTTCAGCGGCGCCTTCGTCCTGCCGGTCGGCAAAGGCCAGCGGTGGGGCTCCAATTGGGGCCGAATTCCCAGCGCGATTCTCGGCGGATGGCGCTACAGTCCTATCCTTTTTGCTCACTCGGGCACGCCGGTAAACATCATCCGCGGAACCAACCCGGCCTCGATCCTGCCCGGCCTGCGCCCCGACCTCACAGGCAACCCGGTCATACCGCGCGGCCAGCGAAGCATCTACCACTGGTTCAACACCAAGGCCTTCAGCGTGCCTTCGAATATCGCCGGCCAGTCCTTCCTGCCCGGCACCGCGGGTCGTAACCTGCTGGTCGGGCCCGCGTATGTGAGTCTCGACTCTTCGCTTGCCAAGGACTTCAAAATCGCGGAGCGATACACGTTGGACGTGCGCGCTGAAGCCTTCAACACCGCAAATACGGTGCACCTTTCAAATCCAGATTCCAACTTCAACAGCGGCACCTTTGGCCAGATCAACAGCGTGTTGGCCGGCTCCGACCGCGAAGCGCAGCTTGCGGTCAAGGTCATCTTCTAAATTGATTCGATGATTAAACTTTCAATACCAGGGCAGCGTCCGCACCCAGGGGCGCTGCCTACCGGGTTTCTCCGTTCGGCCCTGGCTCAGCCTCGCCGCTGCTTCCTGGAGTTTGTTGCCATGAGTCGCCGCTTCCTCGGCCAGTTTATGCGTGCTCAGGCCGGATGGCGCTGCGTTGCGCGGTCCGCATTTTTGCTGCTGGCTCTCTTTGCCGCGGGAGTCCTTCCTTCTCTCGCGCAGGTAAGCACGGCCTCGGCGTTTCACGCCTACTTCATTAACTGTTCGGCCGCGCGGGCCGGTGACGGCTCGCGCGCGCATCCCTGGAACACGCTGGCCGCGGCGCAGTCGCATGTCTTCGCCGCCGGCGACAGAATTGCACTCACGCGCGGCGCCGTTTGCCACGGCGCGTTCTCTCCGCTGGGCTCCGGCGCCGCCGGAAAGCCGATCCGTCTGACGGCCTACGGTGAAGGTCCGCGTCCGCGCATCGTGGCCGGGCCCGCCGACCGTCAGGCACTGGGCCTCTTCAATCAGGAGTACTGGCAGATTGACTCCCTCGACGTCTCCGGCGGCAGTAAGTATGGCATCTTCGTGAGCGGCGACAAGGGCACGCTGCATCACATCTATCTCAAGAATCTCTTCGTACACGACGTCCGCGGCGGCGCGATGAAGAGCAAGGACAACGGGCTCGTGGTGGTGAGTCCCGGCAGCCGCACCATGATCTTCGACGATGTGCTGGTGGATGGGGTGGACGCCGCACGCACCAATCAGTGGGCAGGCATTCTCATTGGCGGCGGCCCGTTCGGCATGGATTCGCCGCTCAACCTCCACGTCACGGTGCGCAACTCCACCGTGCATGACGTCCAAGGTGATGGCATCATCCTCTTCCGCGACTCCGATGGTCTCATTGAAAACAGCTCGGCGTGGGAAACGGGTATGCAGCCCACTGAAACCATCGGCACGCCCAACGCCATCTGGACGTGGACCTGCACCGATTGCACGGTGCGCGACAATGAAGCCTTCCTTACCGACAGTCCGGGCGTGGATGGCGGCGCGTACGACATCGACTGGAACAACAAGCGCAACACCGTGGAGCGCAACTACGCGCACGACACGCAGGGCTACTGCATCGCCGTGTTCGCGGCCGGCTATGTGACCAGCGACAGCGTGGTGCGCGACAACCTTTGCATCGACAACGCTCTGAGCCCGAGGCTGGCAGCGCTGCAAGGCGCGGTCTACCTGCACACCTGGAACGGCGGCGTGATTCGCGGGCTGCGCATGGAGCACAACACGATCCTCTGGGACCCGCCGGTTGGTGCGGCCGCGGCCCTTGTGGACGATGCGGCCACAGGCGGCGCGCCCATTGTTTTCACCGGCAACCGCATCGAGTCGAGCGCGCCGCTCTTCTATCGGGCCAATGCGCAGTTTGCGCCTGCGGCGAACAGCTACATTTATTCCGGCGAGGGTGACGCGCGGTTCACGCTGGGAGACAGGCATGAAGCTACGCTCGCCGGGTTGCAGGCTGCCGGTCTTGAGAAAGGATCGGCGATCGAGAGGGGTTGGCCGCCGCAGCCAACAGAAATTTCGCTGCGGCTCGATGCGACGGTGGACTTCGCACTCGATGCCGACGGCCTGCTCGCGCCCGCGCCGCGCGCGCAGTTGATGGTGTTGCGCAGTCTGGCCGCGCAATACGCGGGAGCGCTGGCCGTAACCGTGCATCTTCGCGAGCCGGCCGACCCCTCGCAGGAACGGAAAGCGGAGCTGGCCAATGCGTTGCTCGATCTGGACGCGCCGCAGATCCGTTTTGTTCACGACGGGCAGACGCCCGGGGGCATCCGGCTGTCCACCCCGAATGGACGGCTGCTCGGCGAGTGGCATGGATTCCAGAACGCGGCGACTTTGGGCGGCGCGGTGCGCGCGCGGCTGGGAGCGCGGCTGGGAGCGCCGCATTTTGCGGCAATGGATTTATCGCAACTGGAGGAACAGCGATGACCAGGCGAGGTGCAGCGATATCGAAGTGGGTGCTGGCAACTGCCGCCTGGGCCGTGCTTGCCATTGCCGGCGTGGCAACACCGGCGGCCGCCCAGCCGTTCGCGCTCAAAGACGGCGAGACCGTGGTGTTCTACGGCGACAGCATTACGGCGCAGCGGCTCTACACGCGGGACGTGGAAGAGTTCGTGCTCACGCGCTATCCGGCGCTGCATGTCCGGTTTGTGAACGCGGGCGTGCCCGGCGATACGGCTGCCGGCGGTTATGCGGGCTCCATGGCCGAGCGCGTCGCGCGCGATGTGGCGCCCTGCGAGCCGGGCATGATCACCGTAATGCTGGGCATGAACGACGGCGGATGGGGCTATGGATCCCCTACGCAGATCGAAGCCGATTTCCAGACGAGATATAACGCATTGTTGGGCGCGCTGCGCAAGGCCGCTCCGGGCGCGGCCCTCACGCTCATCTCTCCCACGCCTTACGACGAGATCACGCACGGCACCGAGTTTCCCGGCTATTCGCGCATGATCGGCCGCTTCGCCGATGACGTGGCGCGGATTGCCGCGCAGTTGCGCGCAAACGGCGGGCCGCCGGTCCTGTTCGCCGATTTCCATCGTCCCATGGTAGAGGCGCTGGAGCGCGCCAAGGCTCGCGATCCGCAGCTCGCGCCGCTGCTCATCCCCGATCGTATTCATCCGGCCGAAGCCGGTCACTGGATCATGACGGCGGCGTTGATGTCGGCCTGGCACGTGAACCCGGTGGTAAGCAGCGTTGCGCTGAACGCGCCCGCCGCCACGGTAATTGAGAGCGACCGGACTTCAATCACGCAGTTGCAGAAATCCGCGGACGGTCTCGAATGGACGCAACGCGACGAAGCGCCGCCCTTGCCGCTCGACTTCAACAACGCGATGACGCCGCTGCTGCTCGAAATCTCGAATCTCGCCGATCTCGACCGGCAGATGCTCCGCGTCGATTCGCTCGCGCCCGGCGAGTACGAGCTTTCCATCGACGGCAAGTCCATCGCGGTCTTCTCGCAGGAAGAGTTGGAACGCGGCGTCAATCTGGCGCTCTATAAAACACCGATGCTCAACCAGGCGCGTGGCATCGCCGGGACCGAGGACCAGCGCGCCCAGCTCGACCAGGCGAGGTTCATTCTCAGCGCCAACGTCAAACCGGGCGCGACGACCGGCATCGCCGAGGCCACGCTGCGCCAGGCCGAGGACGAACTGGACGCAGCCGCAAGGCGGGAACTTGCGCCCAGACCTCATCGTTTTGAGCTGGAGCAGCAAGCATCGCCGGCCGGCAAAAATCAGCCTCTGTTTTAAGGCGCGCAAACAGATGCGGAAGGCCGAATTGGCGGAGGGTGTCGCGTTACACACCGGCGCGGGGACTCTAGGCGACACAGGGAACGCGGGTGCGCTTCGATCGCCAAGGCCGCGCGGTGATCGAGAACCAGATGGGGGCCGGCGCCGCCATCGTGTTCTTTGGGGTGAAAGAAAGCGAAAGCTGAGGCTGGACGGGAAGGAAATGGGGATACAGATGCAGTTTTGGGTACGATCGTTCCGCGCGTTATTCTTCGCATTCTTTGTGCTGGCATGTTGCGGCGGCTCGGATGCGGCGCAACATGCGCCGGCTGCGCCGCCGGCTGGGCCGGACCTGGATTTTTCAAACGTCCTCTACGGCGCCGCCTACTATCCCGAATATGAGCCTTACGACCGCCTGGACAAGGACGTGGCGCTGATGAAAGCCGCCGGCCTGAACGTAGTGCGCATGGGCGAATCCACCTGGAGCTTGTGGGAGCCGTCGGATGGGCAGTTCGAGTATGCGTGGATGGATCGCGTTGTGGACGCGATGGGCAAAGCCGGCATCAAGGTCATCCTGGGTACGCCCACGTATTCCATTCCCGCGTGGATGGCGCACGAGCATCCTGAAATCCTGGCGAGCACTCTCAGCCGCAACCCGTTCGGCGGGCCCTCCACGCCGGGCGTCTACGGCATGAGGCAGAACATGGACACCGATTCACCGGCCTACCGCTTCTACGCCGAGCGCCTCATTCGCCACATCGTGACGCACTACAAGGACAACCCCACCGTCATCGGCTGGCAGCTCGACAACGAAACCGGCAGCTACGACGCCGACAATCGCGACGTCTTCATCGGCTTCCAGCATTATCTCGAGAAGAAATTTAGCACGCCCGAGGCGCTGAGCAAAGCCTGGTTCCTCAACTACTGGGGCCAAAACCTGCACACCTGGGAGGACCTGCCCACGCGCGACGGAGCAGAGAGCACCGGCTACAAGCTGGAGTGGACGCGCTGGAGCCAGTTGCGGGTCACGGATTTTCTGCACTGGCAGGCCGATCTGGTGCGCCAGTGCGCTTCGCCGCGCCAGTTCGTCACCACCGACTTTGCCGGCATGATGAAGCCCGACGTCAACGAGGAAGCTGTCGCGCAGTTCCTAGACATTCCCGCGGTCAACGTCTACCACGGCACGCAGGACCACTTCGACGGGGCCGAGCAGTCGCTTCAGGAAGACTTTACGCGCTCGCTCAAGCACGGCAACTTCCTGGTGACC
>Ga0335075_10018200_pt1 | contig 10417 bp, 9 predicted proteins | sample Lox_Sample_24_FD_206723 | JGI IMG/M metagenome (GOLD analysis project Ga0335075, IMG submission 206723) | Soil microbial communities from Loxahatchee National Wildlife Refuge, Florida, United States - Lox_Sample_2.4 | ecosystem: Environmental > Terrestrial > Soil > Wetlands | place: USA: Florida... | reverse complement strand
AAAAGGGGGCTCACAGCAATAGTTGAAATAGGGATTTATTGGCAATACATGTACTTTTACTATTAAATTAGGTGTTAAGCTACATACAGACAGAATGGATACACACTTTTAAGCTGTCTGAGCAGTTATTTCCACACTTTTAAGCCCTTTATCAGCTTTTAAGACCTTAATTTCCGTATAAAACCCTGTTCAATTTGAACCTCAGGCATGTAATTGACTGATAAGACCAAGTTTTATACAGCAGTAAATGCGGTATGCTATGCCTAATCAGGAAATGAGTCCAGCCAAATTGACCAATCATCTACAGTTTTGTGCTCTACGCACTGAACCAGCAGTGTGTTACATTTCCTCTACCTGATATCCTTCCCGCCACAAGCACTTATAGCTCTTAACTACCTCCCACAAATCCAGTCTCCACACAACCAAACTTCATTCAAGCCTCTCTAACTCTGGCATTCCCTATCGGGTAATCTGTAGTATCTACCCATTTGCATGCCCTTCCGTTCGTTAACCCTTCATCTGACAACGGAACCTCTGGCCCCTCGATCAAAGTGATCTAGCACATCGCCTCCAATGGACAATCGGCTTTGCCATATTCCCCTCTGGGCGCATCTTCACATGCTACGCCGGCGCCGGACTCAACCTGAAGACGATTTCAATCTCACAGCTGAGATCGAATACCCGACACAGGGGACTAATTACTCTCCGAACGGCAGCAGTGTCAATATGTTGCAATGTGGTCCGTGCTCTGAACTTAAAGCCATTTGTGTTGGAATAACTTGGATTGAACCTACGAAAAGCTGGGCATAAGGCCCCTACTTATAGACAACTGAGTAACGGCTGTATCCAACAAGACGGAGTCTTGTTGCTCCGTAAAGATCGTCTTACTAGTCATAGTTGATCCTTTTATCATAAAAGGATGCAGCTATTGCGAGCCTCGCCGCAGCTGCGGCGAAGCTGGAGACAGCCGGGGTATGGGGACTGTACCTCGCAACACAATATAGCTAGCTATATCTTCAGCAGTGACTCGACAGATCACTACATAATAGTCAAGCTCTTCAATTCGAGCTGGATGGCTATTATGTTGTGGGCTCTAGATTCGGGAAGGCTGACTTCTGATGAGCAGACTGCCCTGGCGCACGCAAAGGGATGGCAGCTGGTGAAGACTGATTGCGGAGAACAATTCTGTTGTGAGAGCATATACTTCGATAACTCCGCATGTCACCACCCAGATTCTTACTTTGTAAGTGCACGATGCTCCACTAAAGTTAAAGAATACCATATTGCTGGCGCGAACTCAAAATGTTGATTTCGATCTCCGACTGAACATCACCTCATCACGAAAGCGGAATAGCCAACCCCACCGCCACCAGTATCCGCCCAATCAAACCAACTCAAAGATCTCCTTTCCAGAGGTCCACCATCGTCGACCTTTCCACCTCAATCTGCTATCGGCGCCTCAACTTCCATCTGACCATGCTAGCCACCTACCACGCCGTCCCATGATAAAACAGCCATTCCTTCTACGTCCACCTCTCAAGCTCGCAACGACGCAAGTTCCCGGGCTCCCCAACGGCGCACACGGTATGGTTTCTCTCTGGCGACGGCTCAACGCTATACTACTTCCAGCTGTCGTTGTCATAGCTACCTACAAAGCATGCGCATAGCCATGGTGTTCGCACAGAGCGAAGGCAGTCGGGGACGGAATGGCGGGCTGGGAGGCAGGTGAAATCTCAGGCAAGCGCGTGGTTGCGGACTGCGTTCGATGCGGGTGGTAATGAGGTCTATATGGGTGCAGTAGAGTCTAATGCCGTATTTAGGTATAGGCCGCAGATTAGCCTAGTCGTAGAGACGTTTTTAAGGGATCTGAGATTGCAGTGCGCGGAATCAGTGGTGGTAGGGATTGATGGGGAATTTTGTGTGAGGACATGACGCAGTTGTATGTGAACCAGTTTGGAATAATAGGATGGCATATAGGGTGCATCCTGCTTTCATTTTTCAGATGGAGCCGCCGGAGATGGGACCAAGGCCCCTCTCAGATAGGACTTTGGCGTAATGAATGGTCTGAGAAGTTGACAGTTATGCTCAAGCGAATAGCATTTAGGGTTGAGAATATGCAGCTACTCGATTTGAAATCATATACAGCTGAGAAAATGATATACAGCTGACGAAAAAAACAATATATACAATTAAAATACAAGAAGCAAAATCATTAAAATGTATAAACTACAGCACAACAGGACTGGTTGTGCCGCATGCGTCTATGGTTGCAACCTTATGAACAACACACAACACTTGCTTCTCGACTCATCCAGAATTTACAAAGCAAAGACTCCTACCACGGCCCGGCACTCAACAAGGTGGTTATAGGAAGCTGGATCTACTTTCGAAGCTCTGCTGAAAGTTATCGAGACTCGGGACAGAATTTGGTTAAGGATAGCTACTCCTTGTGTGACCCTTTAACCTCTCACCTGACTACCCATCGTACAGCTAAAAAGGGGGTATAAGGGAATACCAGCTGCTGTCTTTGGGCCGTCGGTGATGATCTTCGGGATCGGAGTGTCGACTGCCCGGAAACGATGTGGCTTCTGCAAGCTTCCTATTGATGATTTAACGAGTGCAATAGAGAGTGGTGCAATGAGGCTTGAGCGTTTGCGTTGCTTGGCCCACTCCAGTCGCGGGTTTTGTTCAATGTGAAACCTGATCACGACATTGCATCTGTCATCTCATCGACCTTTAGAACTTGCGTGCTTCCTAGCTGAGGAAGTGGAATGACTTCGCAATCTCGGGCGGCTGTTGCCGCCCATTGATCGCGTTCGTATTGACGAGTAATTCCGCCGATATGCTTTTGTCACTCTTCCATTGCTTGACGAAAGGCTTCGTCCGAATTCTGGCCTCCGTCTTTGTAATTGTCTCGAAGATGTCTTCGCAGATACCGTGCTTGGTAGCATGGCCCTTTGAGATGATTCGTAACCAGAGAAGTCTGTGTTATCGGTGGATGCTGTGGCTAAGTTTTGTTAGGGAACAGGTCGACAGATTCACAAGCTGAGGCACATACCTGTTCTGCGCGATAATGGGTGTATAATTGAATCATTTGTGTCGCTGAATGTCGATGTTTCAGGACTTTGGGGAACCTCAGCCGTTGCAGTCGACGGGCGAAACTCGTCGCGTGTGCCGGTAGCCTTTCCCCATCGTGGATACTCAGTCTCATCGTCCGACATGGCCGGGGACGGAGGCGAGTCTGCAAACTCCATGAATCCTGCGAAGTAAAGTTCGAGGTAGCCGCGTCTCTTCTCCTTTGGGTTGAGAAGTCCATGGTGGACATCTTCTAATGGCAAATCCCAGGTTGTCTCGAGATAAGGCGATGGTGGTGGGGTATGCTGCATTATCTGACTGTCTGGCTCGTCCATATTCATAGTAATCAGGAGAGACCCTATTTCGAGTAGGAAATGAGCGATCGGGGTTATTGTGGTGGGATTTGCGCAAGGCTTCGCACAGGCTTTGCGATAGCGGTGAAGTTCGTGCCGACCGGTAGTAGCAATATATCTAGTAGGTACGGAGGCTCTGCAGAGCAATTATATCTAAACCTTGATTGCCATGGTGACTCTGCAATAGTCATATATCGTTGTAATGATGAAATGAGGTGGCATTTGATGGAATGTGTGGTGGTGGGAGAGGCGATGAGAGAATGAGGCAGTGAGGTTATTCTATTTCCATCTCGCTTAATGAGTCGACTCTCCACGTGCCACATTTTCATGCTTTTACGGCCTCATCATTTAGGCACGCAACTCTCTTGACCTCCATCTGGCCGTTGGTAGCCGTGTCGCACGTCGATGATCAGTCACCAGCTTTCATGGCCGATATGAGCTTTCTATGGCATCTCCACCATCATTTGTGTATCAACACTACGACACCGTTCTTATAGTCCCCGCAGGCGAGACCGAAACAGATCGCGATGGAGAGACAGCACTTAGTGCTGGACAGGCAACGCCTCCCTGGACAGATGCGACCCTCGACATACCCCCCACCCCACAGAAACGAGGAGTATTTGGTCATATGGTGCCTCTGAATAAACTTGCTAAAGAGTCCCTCCGCCGGTTGGCGCTAGAGTCAGAACGCATAGACACCGAATATCACAGGAAGTTTCTTGAGACCAATTCCGAAGATCCCCAAGCCTCCGAACCAACCTATTCGTTCGTACTTTCGCTCGATCGGCTTCCAGAACTGCCCAGTATAGGATGGCGCATTGGCCGTGGGAGACGGAAGTTGAGAAATCTGGGAGTCGACCTTCTATTACCGACCGATGACGATAACGACAATGACATTGCTGGACTACATGCACGCCTCAGCTGGGTCAAGGGCGGCGGCGGTTTTTTTCTTATTGCAGACAACCAGCGAGGTATGACCGTTAATCTCAATGGGGAGACATTGGCATATTCTCAGCGCCTTATACCCTACAATAATACGATTGGTATTGGCCAGTACTACTTCACGATAAAATTCTTGGAACGCAATCCTGCGGAGGAGGAAGAGTTTCAGTCACAATTACTTTTGATGTATTCTGCAGTCCTCAAGGAGAACGCTCCAATGATCATGCCGACGCCTTCAAGGAACGAGATGAGGATCGGAGACTGGGTTGTGAGGAAACCCATAGCCCGAGGATCTTTTGGTCATGTTTCGAGCGTCACACATGCACATACCGGAAAGCTAGCAGCCGCGAAAGAACTCTGGCGTACCCCTCAGAACTCCTGGAGTGTTGATCGCGAAGTGGCTATCTGCAAAGCCCTTATGCAAATGTCATGCGTAAGTAGACAGGTATGAAGTGCCCTCTCCCGCTTACGATATTTAGGAACGACTGGCAGCTCCTTTTGAGATATATCACGAGAAAGTCCACAATAGAGTTGAAAGGGTAAGCACTTTTGATCCCCACAGGTTGCGTTTGATTGACTGGTAGTAGAATCGTATCATCGCTTTACTTGACGATACATGGAGGCCTGGTTCGAATGATGCTATTGATAAATTCATCCTCTATTCGCCCCTTGCAACGAGTAATTTTTATGCCCTCATCACTTCTGATGCATCACGGGAAATCCGCATTGAGCTGTTCGCTCAGGTCCTTGAAGGTCTCGCATTTCTCCACGACAATGGCATGTCACATCGGGATATCAAGCCTGCGAATCTTGCAGTCATAACTTTTGATCCTCCGCAAGCCAGAATCCTTGATTTTGGATGTGCTACTTTCTCAGCACGAACTATGTACGACTCGCCTGGAACGATTCTATACTTGGCACCAGAACAGGAAAAAGGAAAGTATCACGACCGTAGCGTCGATTACTGGGCCGTTGCCCTTGTGGGATTAGAAGTACTCGGGTTCAAGCATCGAGGAAGAGTGGACGCTGACCAATTTACCAAAATCCAGTCGTGGCTTGATGACTATGAACAAGGGCGAAGCCCTCACCCCATTGCCATCTGCTCCCGAGCAATGTTGAGATGGGACCCGCAGGATCGAATCACAGCGCAAGAGGCCCTTTCTCGTCACTTATCCGCTCATCGTTATCATTTACAAAGTAAAGAGCTGAAGCGCTTCGGAATTCCAATAGAAAGAGATATCAAAAGAGATTTTGGAACATAGAGAAGTGGATACTGTAGCATTTATAAGATATATTTGCATGTTCAATTCAACCTTAGATTAAGATTTTTGGGACTTATCTTCTCGTTTCATCAAGACTCCTCCCTATATATCCTGCTTTACGAATTATAGAACTACTTTACAAGGGGACATGTATGTCTCTCAATACATTTCATTACCGTTTTCTAATTGGTGCCACATGGATCACGTGTTGTTACTTCGTGTCAAGCGAAAGCGAGAACGAAAGCGAGAACGAAAGCGAAAGCGAGAGCAAGAGCAAGTAGTTGCTCGACGCGATAAGTGAGTATTTCATGTCAAGAACCTTAGCCCAACCACAAACACACTCTTTCCAATCCAGTTTATGATCTTTTCGAGCTCGTCAATCTCACTCCTTCATTTCAATTCCATCAAAAAGTCATTGTTCAAGTGATCAATATGGGAGAAAGCAAAATGATTGATTTCAAGCTCTACCGCTACACTCCTTCTCTCGGCGCCGCAATTATCTTTATCATTTATTTTGGCATCTGCGCGGGCTTCCACACTTGGAAGATCTTCCAGAAATGAATCTTATACTTCATTCCTGTCCTTATTGGCGCGCCGTGTAAGCATGGAACCGAGCCCTCTCCATCCCTCAGGGCTGACCACGGTTTGACAGTTGAGGTCATCGGCTACACTGGCCGCACAGTATCGAGTTCCAATCCTCTTGCGCTTAGTCCATTCATCACTCAAGCCCCACCCTCTTACTAGCACCTCCTTTCTTCGCCGCGTCCATCTACATAGTCCCGGGTCGAATAATTTCCTCCTACTCGCCGAACATCATTCTATCATTCCAGTCAAATGGCTGACTAAGGCCTTTGTTGGTGGAGACGCCTTGTCCTTCCTGACGCAGTTCACAGGCTGGAGAATACAAACAGGCAATACTCTCGCCGCATACAATTTCGGGGAGAACCTGATCATGGTTGGTTTGGGAATTTAGCTCGCTTCCTTCGGGTTCTTCATTATCGTCGCAGGAATCTTCCACATCAAAATCGTCAGGGAACCAACTCCGATTGCGATGAATAGGGGCAGCACTGCGCGTTGGAGACCCTCGGAGAGATCATGGCCGAGCGTCCTCTGGACATTATAGGTAGTGAGCTTGCTCATCCTCATCAGATCAGAGTTCAGATTGATCGAGTATGCCGGAGGAAACGATGGGTAATTGATCAGTCATGAATTATCTTTACATCTTCGACGCGTTGTTGATGTTGAGGGTACTCGTCACTCTCATCATCTTTCATCTTGCCGAGGTCGCTCCAAGAAAGAAAGGTGAAAGTAGAGGACGCCTTGAGCTGAATTGAACCCGTGAGCTGTCACAGGCATCGTTAATTGCTCTGATCATGTATCAAGAGGAGTACACTACAAGAAGCAATTTGCTATTCTCCCAATCCGAGCTCCTTTTGAGGAACAGTCGAGCGTCTGCTTACACGGTTTCAGCCAAATCACAGATTATTTCTTCTCTGCCTGTGACTTTGATCTCTGACTGTCGCATTTCCTGTAAACCCTGCTTGCAACATGAGACGACGTGAGTCGATCTTACCTGAAGGCATTCTATCTCAGTGCTCGATTAACGGACTCTGTTTCAGAACATACGCAAATTCGTTCTCTTGCGTTTATTGTTCATGACTCGTCCTCAGAAATCCTAGAAGGCACAGCGGGAAAGAAAGGCTCCATTGGTAGCGGGTTTGTTGGATCCATAGTAGGTAACTGAGTTAATAAGAGCTCCGCGATTTGGGTTGTGTCACACAACTGCACGGCCGCCAGTGGTACGCTGATAAGGGACTGCCATTCCGGGCCCAGCATAGCGCTAACTGCCATTACTTCTTGTTTCGCCACACCGATCGTCCACCACTGTCGAGGCAAGAACTCAAAAAGGACAAGATAATGAGCAAAAATTACAAGGCAACGAGGGCGCCTCTCCATGACTAAACTTGGGAAGGTGCCAGGGGTCATGAATTGCCAGGCCAGTATCTCGAGATGTATCCCTGGACGTAGTCCGTGAACGAGCAGCCCACCATATAATTTACCTAAAGTTGTCAAACAGCTCTGTAGAACTCCGCGATGTGGCGCATCGGGGTCGCTGTCGTCTATATCGTCGACCATTTGCTGAAGTTTTGGTGGTATAGTAATTGGCCTAGAAGGAACAACGATCCACATCACAGAACCGAGTATTGGCGCGATAGGAGACTGTGCAGCCTCCCAACCAGCAATCTTGAGAAGCACGCTGATGCCGGTTTGTATGCCTTGCAACTTCACTGCCTCTCCCCTGTTCGTGACCAATGACGAAAACGACAGGATGATTGATGCTATGATAACTGCGAAAATGTTTTTTCTCGATAAATTTGCAAGAGCTTTCCTATAACTTTGCAGAGCTTTGCCCGAATAAAAGGCCGTCATGTGGTTATTGTCCAAATGAGGAGCTTCGTGGCATAAGTGAACAGCTGCGAGAGCGAGTAGGTTGTCCATTAGAAAATCATGTTCGAATGCCATTTGGGGCACATGCCTGCTCCATGCTTCTTTGTTGGCAGGATGTTCCCTGCAATTCATGGAATTGACTGTTGCCGTGCAGAAGTGGTGCATCAAGCGCAAGTCGATCCTGCTTTTGCGCTCCGAGGTTAAGAGCGGCGTCGGACTTGGGAGGCCTCGCTCGACTTTGATCATGGCTGACTCAGGATGGCAGCTCGACCCTTGCATACTCCTTTGAGCCATAGTATCTGAGGTTCCTTGGTGCTGGTCGGTCGCCGATCGTTTAGGTAAAAGTAAATAGATGCAGTTGGCTTTCCGAAGTCCGCATGCCGTGCATTGCGGCCGAAGCTCATCGCACTACCATCGTTAGCAAAATACTTGAGTCTGTAGTATTTGAACCGTACTTTGACCCGCCTCTGCTTACATGCCTGACAACCGGTTCTTGTCTTCTTGTGAGGTCTTTTCGGGTGAATCATGACGGCGGATATTCTGAATCCACTCCTCCGTATCACAACCAAATTCTGTGGGGTTTCAGCACAGGGTAGCGAATCTTTGTATGCGCACAGCCAATGAATAAGACAGGTCACACAAGACTAGACCCCAATGTAGAACCCGCACTATGACAGAGCGAACCAGGAGCTTATTGACTATATTGGATGAAGTAACCGTGTAGTCTCATCGTATCCTTTCTCCAAGAGCTCTACTACGAGCACCCATTAGGTAAGCTGCCACGCCCTGCGCTTGACAAGACCACTCCGCGCCCTTAAGGTGACATAAGGTCTCTAAGGACGAGGTGCTAGACTTTAATTCGTGGACAAGTGCGAAATGGTAGCCTTCTATTCGTCCATTCCAAAATCGACAGAGGCAACCCGATCTGCGGAAGCGAAGCGCCATAGGGCTGAAACAGAGTAGCCTTACTGAAAACCTAGACTAAACCGCCCAGCAACATTTGCCCGTTGGATGCCAGGCTCAACCTTGCTCCGACACAGCAAACAATCTGAAGTCAATGACGCCGTATGTAAGTGGGCTCTTAGATTTATCAGCACAGCTGCCCATCTCCGTTACCATATCGGCAGGAGACAGTTCTCATTAATGACTGCAATGTAAAGCCGGCGGTATTTTCAATGTCGCGACTCGTTGAGATTGATGTTCGCATATCTTTCCCTGTGTCTCATCCCTCAAAGACTTCTGTACACCAACTAGAGAGGTTGAGATAGGTTTATGTCTCGCTCACATTGCGGCAGCAAGAAGGATATTTATTAGTCGATCGTACCCTGAATTGAGTCAAGTAGATGACACAAAGAGGAATGAATCAGGAAGCTGCAAGAAATATCAGCTATTGAAAGGGCAAATCGCTTCCTGCATGCACAGCTATCTTGCAGAAGATCTGGGAAATGCGTGGAATGATTCTGAACCTTTTATGAATCAACTGCTCTCCATCGCTTTTTGTGGCTAAAGTAGATCTCTTTACATTCGCGGCAGGAGGGCAAAAATTCAACTGCCGCAGTACCAGGTGCTAATTTCCTCTGTTCAAATGTTAAGGCTGCCTCCAAGATGCTTCTGTACGAAACAAACCTCTCTTTGTTGATTAAAAGATGACAATAGATATATAACCACGCCTTCCGGTATGGAAGGCCAGGAGTAGGAGACATTTTAGCTTATCTCCTAAGCTTGGCCAGAAAAAAATGATGTCCCAGATTTCAATGCGATAGCTTACCGCTTCCCTGGCGCGTAACACCAACACGCTGCTTGGTGTGAACACGGCAGAATTCACTCATCAGAACTATTCTGGCCCCTAACTCGGTTCCTAACTTTCCACCTCCAGTCTAACCAAACCTATTCCTTCAAAACAGAGCGCACCAACAAGAGCCCGTTGAATAAGGTCACAGCATGGCCGAGTACATATCGCCTTTCTTGCGAATCCCGCGGGAGATACGCGACAAAATATATCAATGCGTTCTTTTGGACCCTGCTGCGCCTATCTTTGAAGGTCAGAATAAGGATACCAAGTATAAGAACTATCTCGGTCTCATGTATGCCAACAAGTCAACGTATGAGGAAGTCAAGGCTATGTTGGGGGAAATCAAGCCGTTGTTCATCATATCTTGCAACGTCGAGCATCTGGGCGAGTTGATGACCGATCATGCTATTCCATACATTAGTGACCACCACGCCAGTCAAGTGAAGTGTCACTCCATCAGGCTTCATGTCAAGTTCCCCATGGGCAAGGAAAACGAAAAGGTATTGAAGGCATATGTTCTTCTCTCTGTTCATGTTAAGGAGACA
>Ga0335075_10018199_pt1 | contig 10417 bp, 4 predicted proteins | sample Lox_Sample_24_FD_206723 | JGI IMG/M metagenome (GOLD analysis project Ga0335075, IMG submission 206723) | Soil microbial communities from Loxahatchee National Wildlife Refuge, Florida, United States - Lox_Sample_2.4 | ecosystem: Environmental > Terrestrial > Soil > Wetlands | place: USA: Florida... | reverse complement strand
GCGCGTGGAGGAACCGCTGCCCGAGGGCGCCGGCTCCATGCCCGGCGTCATCATCCCCCGCAAGACGGTGGCCGAACTGCGCAAGCTGCTCGAAGAAATGAGCGGCAACGTCGAGATCGGATTGTCGGATACCCGCATCCAGTTCCACGTCGATGCCGTCATGCTCACCAGCAAGCTGATCGACGGCACCTTCCCTGAATATGAACGGGTGATCCCGCGCGGCAACGACAAGGTGCTGCGGGTAGGCAAGAAGGATTTCGCCGACGCGGTCGGCCGCGTCGCGGCGATCTCCACCGAACGGTCGCGGCCGGTGAAGCTGTCGATGCAGCGCGACCGGTTGGAGCTGTCGGCGTCCAGCCCCGAGCAGGGCACCGCGACCGAAGAACTGGACGCAGATCACGTAAGCTACGACGCCGGGCCGTTAGAGATCGGCTTCCAGGCGCGCTACCTCAACGACATCACCGACCAGATCGGCGAGCAGGTCGAGTTCCGCTTCGCCGACGGTGCCGCACCGACGATCGTAATGGACTCGGCCGACGCCAGCGCGCTGTACGTCCTGATGCCAATGCGTGTCTAACTACCTCTCCCGCTCTGCGGGAGAGGTCGCCGCGCGGAGCGCGGCGGGTGAGGGTGCCGCCACGGCGTGAACATTGCTCCACCCCTCCGCCTCGTTCGCCTGCATCTGACCGAGTTCCGCAACTACGAGACGCTGAGCTGGCGGCCAGCGGCGCGGATCAGCGCGCTGTTCGGCCCAAACGGCAGCGGCAAGACCAATCTCCTCGAGGCGATCTCGTTGCTGACGCCCGGTCGCGGCCTGCGCAGTGCCCGCACCGCCGATCTGGCGCGGCGCGCGCCCGGCGCATCCGGCCGCTGGGCAGTCGCCGCGCGGTTCGATACCCCAGCCGGACCAGCCGAAATCGGCACCGGCATCCCACCGGACGGACCGGCCGATCGTCGTGTGTTCCGCCTGGACGGCGCGGCACCGCGCAGCCAGGCGGAGGTTGCTGCGCGGGTCGCGGCGGTTTGGCTGACCCCGCAGATGGAGCGGCTGTTCATCGAACCGCCCTCCGGCCGCCGCCGGTTCCTCGACCGGCTGGTCTGGGCCCTGGAACCCGGCCACGCCCGTGAGATCGCCGCGCACGACGCGGCCATGAGCGGGCGCAACCGCCTGCTGGCCCAAGCGAGCCGGGACACAGGCTGGCTGAGTGGGCTGGAGGATGCGATGGCGCGGCATGCGGTCGCGGCCACCGCCGCCCGGATGGCACTGGTCTCGCGCCTGGACGATGCCGTGGCCGCCGGCGCGGTGGTGGGGTTCCCGCCGGTGCGGATAGCTCTGGATTGCCCGATCACTACCCGCCTCGAGGCAGCACCGGCCGTGGAAGTGGAGGAATGGCTGCGTCGCGAGCTGGCCGGCCAGCGGCGCGGCGATGCTGAAGCCGGCACTGCCTCGATCGGCGCCCATCGCTGCGACATGGTGCTGACCGAAGCGGCAAGCGGCCTGCCGGCCGGGCTCGCCAGTACCGGCGAACAGAAGACCATGCTGCTGGCCGTGATCCTGGGCCATGCCGGCCTGATCGCCGAGGCCCGCGGCTTCGCCCCGCTGCTGCTGCTCGACGAGCCCTGCGTGCATCTCGATCCGGCGCGTCGGCGGGCCATGTTCGCGGCGCTGGGGCGCCTGCCCGGTGCGGCGCTGCTGACCGGAACCGATGCGGACACGTTCCTGCCGCTTGCGGACGCGGCCGAAGGGCTGCGGACCGGGGATGGCCGGCTGACCCCCGATCCGCGCTTTTTGCCAACGTCGGACGCGTTCTCCCCTGTCCCCGGGACGCCGTAGCGGCTATATATCTAGAGTATCCACAGGAACCCTGGAGTCGTCCGTCGGCATGTCCGAAAACGCCGCGTCGCAGCCTGATTCCGACCCCTCTGCCGGCATCTATGATGCGTCCTCCATCGCGGTTCTGCGGGGCCTCGACGCCGTCCGCAAGCGGCCCGGCATGTACATCGGCGATACCGATGACGGCTCCGGCCTGCACCACATGGCCTTCGAGATCATCGACAACGCCGTGGACGAGGCTCAGGCCGGATTCGCCACACGGGTCGAGGTGGTGCTGAACGGCGACGGCAGCGTCGGGGTGCGCGACGACGGGCGCGGGATCCCGACCGACATCCACCCCGAGGAGGGCGTCTCCGCTACCGAAGTCGTGCTGACCCGGCTCCATGCCGGGGGCAAGTTCAACCAGAACTCCTACAAGGTGTCCGGTGGGCTGCACGGCGTCGGCGCCGCCGTGGTGAACGCGCTCTCGGAGTGGATGGAAGTCCGGATCTGGCGCGACGGAAACGAACACTTCATCCGCTTCCGCAACGGCGATGCCGAGGCGCCGCTTGCGGTGGTGGGACCATCCCAGCAGCCGAGCGGCACCGAGGTCACGTTCAGGCCAAGCCCCGCCGTCTTCACCCGCACCGAATTCGATTTCAGCCTGCTGGAACGGCGGTTGCGCGAGCTTGCCTTCCTGAATTCCGGGCTCAGCATCGTGCTGCGCGACGAGCGCCATGCGCCGGCGCAGGAAGCATCAATGCGCTACGACGGCGGCTTGGTGGCATTCGTCGAGTGGCTGGATCGCGCCAAGACGCCGGTCTTCACACCGCCCATCAGCCTGAAAACAGCCGACGAGCAACAGGGCATCCGGGTCGAGTTTGCGCTGGAATGGAACGACAGCTTCCACGAGACGATGCTCTGCTTCACCAACAACATCCCGCAGCGCGACGGTGGTACGCACCTCGCCGGATTTCGGGCGGCGCTGACGCGGGTGGTGACGAAGTACGCCGAGGGCATGGGCAAGAAAGAGAGCCTGTCCCTGGTCGGCGAGGACATGCGGGAAGGCATGACCGCGGTGCTGTCGATCAAGGTGCCGGACCCGAAATTCTCTTCGCAGACCAAGGACAAGCTGGTCAGCTCCGAGGTGCAGCCGGCGGTGCAGGCGGCGGCGGCGGATGCCATCGGGCACTGGTTCGAGACGCACCCCAAGGAAGCGAAGTCGGTGGTGCAGAAGGTGATGGATGCGGCGGCGGCGCGCGAAGCGGCGCGCAAGGCCCGTGAGCTGACGCGACGCAAGGGCGTGCTGGACGTTTCCACGCTGCCGGGCAAGCTTGCCGACTGCCAGGAGCGGGATCCGGCCAAATCCGAGATCTTCATCGTCGAGGGCGATTCTGCCGGCGGCTCGGCCAAGCAGGGGCGGGACCGGAAGTTTCAGGCGATCCTTCCGTTGCGGGGCAAGATCCTGAACGTAGAGCGCGCCCGTTTCGACCGCATGCTGGGCAGCCAGGAGATCGGCACGCTGATCACAGCGCTGGGCACCGGCATCGGCCGAGCCGAACCCGAGCAGGGCGGCTTCGACGTCACCAAGCTGCGCTACCATCGCATCGTGATCATGACAGACGCGGACGTCGATGGCTCGCATATCCGGACGCTGCTGCTGACCTTCTTCTTCCGCCAGATGCCGCAACTGTTCGAGCGCGGGCACCTGATGATCGCTCAGCCGCCGCTGTATCGCGCCAAGCGCGGCAACGAGGAGCGCTACCTAAAGGACGACCGGGCGTTGGAGGATTTCCTGCTCGACAAGGCGCTGGCCGGTGCACGGCTGACTTATGCCGACGGGCGCACCTTCGAGGGCGCGGAACTTGCGTCCGAAATAAACTGGCTGCGCGAGGCAGCGCTGCGGCTGCAGCGATTGTCGGCAACGGCTCCGGTCGCGTTGCTGGAACAGGCGGCGATCGCCGGCGCGCTGACCCCCGATTCGGCGCGCGCCGCCGCCGCGGCGCGGACACTGGTGGCGCGACTGGATGCGGTGTCGCTGCCGTCCGAACGCGGCTGGATGGTCGCCGCTGACGGCACCGGCCTGACGATGGGGCGCGTGGTGCGCGGCGTGACCGAGACGCACACGTTGGACCCGGCCGCCCTGCGCAGCGCCGAGGCACGCTGGCTGGCCGAACGTGCCGAGGCACTGGACGCACGCTTCAAAGAACCGGCTCATCTGAAACTGGACGGCCAGGAGGCGACAGTCGCCGGTCCGGCGAGTGCGTTCGAGCGGGTGACGGCGCACGGCCGTCGCGGCCTGACGATCCAGCGCTTCAAGGGCCTGGGCGAGATGAATCCAGATCAGCTCTGGCAGACCACGCTGGACCCCGCGGCGCGCACGCTGTTGCAAGTGAAAGTAGGTGATCTGGAGGACGCCGCGCAGGTGTTCAGCACGCTGATGGGCGACGTGGTCGAGCCACGCCGCGAGTTTATCGTGGGCAACGCGCAGAAGGTTGCCAACCTGGACGTTTGATCGAGGGGCGTGGCCGGACCTCCGGCGCCTGCTATCGTATCATTTCAGTTCTTGATCTGCGCAATTGACGGCAGGTCGGGCGCACTCCAGCCGCCACCCAACGCCTGGATCAGTGCGACGCTGGCGACAAAGCGATTCTGCTGCACGGTGAGCGCCGACTGCTGGTCGGTGAGTAGTACCTCCTGCTGGGTAATTACGGTTGTGTATGCAACCGTGCCGGCTTGATATTCGTTCAGCGCCACCGTCACCGCCTGTTGCGCCGCGGCGATGGCGACGGCCTGTGCGGCGGCCTGCTGTTCGTAGATGCGTAATGCCGCCAGCTCATCCTCGACCTGCTGGAACGCGCTCAGCACCGTCTGGCGATAGGTCGCCACGGACTGGTCGTATGTCGCGCGTGCGGCCGCTACTTGGGCCGGACGCAGTCCGCCCTCGAACAGAGTCTCGTTGGCCGCTGCGCCGAGCGACCAGATGCGGTTGGCAACATTGAAAAGTTGGCCGATTGGATTGCCCACAAATCCGCCGACCGCGGACAACGAGATAGTGGGGTAGTACGCTGCGACTGCGACCCCGATCAGCGCGTTCTCTTCCTGCATGGCGCGCTCGGCGGCGGCGATGTCCGGCCGGCGCTCCAGAAGCGTCGAGGGCAGCCCAGGCGGCACGACCGGGATTGCTTCCGGCAAGGGCGAGAACGGGATACTCAGTGCCGCAGGTGGTCGGCCGATCAGCACGGCGATCGCATGCTCATATTGGGCTCGCAGCACCCCGACTCCCACAAGCTCTGCGACCACTGACTGAAGCTGGGCCTGGGCAGTAGCGACGTCCAGTTGAGAGACGGTCCCCGCATTGAACTGGTTCTGAGTGATCTGCAGCGCATGGCGATACGCCGCGGCAGTGTTCTGCAGCAGCGTCGTCAAGGAATCCTGGGCGCGCAGATTGAAATAGTCGGTTGCCAGAGTCCCTTGTTCGGAAAGCTGGGCATTGGCCAGATCGGCGGCGCTGACCTGAGCACCGGCAGCCTGGCTTTCTACCTGCCGCCGAATCTTGCCCCACAGGTCCGGCGCCCAGTCAGCGCTGCCCTCCAGGCTGTATTCGGTGTTCGGTCCGATTCCGTGCCCGCCGCCCGTAAACCCGGATACCGACCCGGAACTGGTCGTGCCGCCTCCGCCGCTCGATCGTGTGACGCCTGTATTGACTCCGACGGTGGGATAAAAGTTGGCTTGTGCCTCGCGCACCAGCGCGACAGAGGCCCGGTAGGCAGCCTCGTTCTCCTTCACCGTCTGATTGTTCACGTTGACCTGCCGCTCGAGACTATCGAGCAACGGATCGTGGTAGATCGACCACCACGGACCACGCGCAACTGCTGCCTCCTGCGGCGTGGCAATCTTCCAGCCCGCAAGTTCTTTGTACTGCGCCGGCACCGGGGCAGGAGGTTGCCGATAGTCCGGCCCCACCGCGCAGCCGCCGCAGGCGAGCGCCAGCGCCGCAATCGCAGCCCGCCACAGAGCCATACCTGTCAGGGTGGGGGGGCTCACTCCGCCGGAGCCCCCGGTGCGGCGGCCGTTCCCGGGAACGCCGCACGCCAACGGGCCCGCGCCGCCAGGCGGAAGCGATCTAGATAGAGGTAGATCACCGGTGTCGTGTAGAGCGTCAGCACCTGGCTTACCATCAGGCCGCCGATGATGGCGATCCCGAGCGGTCGCCGCATCTCGCCGCCGCTGCCAAAGCTGAAAGCAAGCGGCAGAGCACCCAGCGTGGCTGCCGCGGTCGTCATCATGATCGGGCGAAATCGGAGCAGGGAGGCGCGGAAGATTGCCTCGCGGGGCGACAGCCCCTCCGCGCGTTCTGCCGCCAACGCGAAGTCGATCATCATGATCGCATTCTTCTTCACGATGCCGATCAGCAGGATCACGCCAATCAGTGCGATGATGCTGAACTCGATGCCGAACAGCATCAGCGCGAGAACCGCACCTATTCCGGCTGAAGGCAGGGTGGACAGGATGGTTATCGGGTGAACCAGGCTTTCATACAAAACCCCAAGCACGATGTACACCGCGACGAGAGCTGCGGCGATCAGCGCGGGCTCGTTGGCCAGCGACTTCTGGAACGTGGCGGCGGTCCCGGCAAAGCTGCCGTGGATCGTGGCCGGCATGCCGATTGCCGTCGTCGCCTGATCCACCGCGGTCACCGCATCGCTCAGCGACTTTCCCTGCGCCAGGTTGAACGAGAGCGTCGTGGCGACAAAGTTGCCCTGGTGGTTGACCGCAAGCGGCGTGCTCCCGGGTTGATAGCTGGCGAAAGCGGCAAGCGGCACCATGGTCTCGGCGCCGGTGCTGACAGCAGCGCCGGAGGATGCGCTGCCTTTTCCGACATTCGCGATCGAATTGTTGGCGGCATTGCGCTCCGAGCTCTGGGCAATGCTGACGGCGGTGGCTGAGGCGTTGCTTTTGGCGGCAGCACTGCTTGTCTGGAATGTGCCCACCACCGCGTTGGTGGTTGCAGTGCCGCTGGCGCTGCCGCCCTCGGTGCTGACGTAGATGTCCTTCAGGGCCGCCGGACTTTGCCAGTATTGGGGCGCGACCTCCATGACCACATGGTACTGGTTTTGTGCTTTATAGATGGTGGAGACGCTGCGTTGGCCGAACGCGTCGTACAGCGTGTTGTCCACCTGACTCATGTTCAGGCCGAGGCGCGCGATGGCGGTACGATCGATCGTCAGATCCGTCTCGAGTCCTTTCTGCTGCTGGTCGGAGTTGACGTCGCGCAGCACCGGGCTTTTCTCCAGCGCCGCGAGCAGTTTGGGTCCCCATTTATACAGCTCCGCGCTGCTGTCGGCCTGCAGCGTGTATTGGTACGCGGCGTTGCTCTGCCGGCCGCCGACCCGGATGTCCTGCACCGGCTGCAGGTATAGCCGGGCACCCGGCACGTGCGCCAACTCGCGCCGGAGACGTGCCATCACCGCTTCAATGCCCGGACGTTGCCCCAGCGGCTTCAACGCGACGAACACGTTCGCGGTGTTGCCCTGCCCGCCGGCACCGCCGCTGCCCTGGCCGGTAAAGCCGACAACGTTCTGCACCGCCGGATCATGCTGGACGATCGCCGTCATCTGCGTGAGCTTCTTCTCCATCGTTTGGAACGAAGTATCCTGATCCGCCACCATGCCGCCGAACAACCGGCCGGTGTCCTCGGTCGGGAAGAAGCCCTTCGGGATGATGACGAACAGTGCGACGTTCATGGCCACGGCTGCGGCCAGCACCAGCATCACCAGCGCGGAGTGCCGCAGGGCCCATTCGAGAGTACGTCCATAGAAGGCGAGCACACGATCGAACAGGCCGGGCTTGGCCGCTTCCTGCGCGGCCACCGCTTCTGCCCCGCGGGGGCGTAGCAGCACGGCGCACATCATCGGCGTGGTAGTGAGCGAGATCACCAGCGACACCAGTACTGCCATCGACAGCGTGACCGCGAATTCGCGAAAGATCCTGCCGACGATGCCGCCCATCAGCAGGATCGGGATGAACACCGCAACCAGCGACAGGCTGATCGAAACGACCGTGAACCCGACTTCCTTTGCTCCGAGCAGTGCTGCCGCCCGGCGAGGCATGCCGGCTTCGAGATGGCGGGAGATGTTCTCCAAGACCACGATCGCATCATCCACGACGAAGCCCGTGGAGATCGTCAGCGCCATCAGTGACAGGATATCCAGGCTGTATCCGAGCAGGTACATCGTTCCGAACGTGCCGATAATGGATATCGGCACGGCCACCGCCGGAATCACCGTCGCGCGCGCGCTGCGGAGGAACATGAACACAACGCCGGTCACCAATGCCACGGCGATCAACAGCGTGCGTTGGGTATCGATCAACGAGGCACGGATCGAGGGAGTCCGGTCGTTGGCGATCGTCACATTAACATCGGCCGGCATGGCTGCTTTCAGCTCGGGAAGAGCAGCCTTCACCGAATCGACCGTGTCGATGATATTCGCACCTGGCTGGCGAAACAGGATCACCGCTATCGCCGGCTGCCCGTTCGACAACGCAAGGTTGCGGATGTTCTCTACGCTGTTGGTCACCTGCGCGACGTCGCTCAGGCGCACGGCCTCACCGTTGCGGTACGCGATAATGAGCGGTTGGTAATCGGCGGCGTCCAACGACTGGTCGTTGGTGTAGAGCTGGTAGTGGCGGCCGTCCGCCTCGATCGCGCCCTTCGGACTGTTGGCGTTGGCCGAGGCAAGCGCCGCCCGTACATCCTCGAGCCCGATGCCATATCTCGACAGGGACAGCGGGTTGAGCTCGACACGCACCGCCGGTGTTGCGGCGCCGCCGATGATCACCTGGCCGATGCCGCTGATCTGCGACAGCCGTTGGCCGAGAACGTTGCTTGCGGCATCGTAAATCTGACCGCGCGACAGCGTCTTCGACGTGAGCGCCAGGATCAGGATCGGCGCATCGGCCGGGTTGACCTTGCGGTAGGTCGGATTGCTGCGCAGATTGGTCGGCAGATCGGCGCGCGCGGCATTGATTGCTGCCTCCACGTCGCGTGCCGCTCCGTTGATGTCGCGGTCGAGGCCGAACTGCAAGATGATCCGGCACTGGCCGACCGAGCTGGTCGAGGTCATCTCGGTCACGTCGGCGATCTGGCCGAGGTGGCGTTCGAGCGGGCTGGCTACGCTGGTGGCCACCGTATCGGGACTGGCACCAGGTAGCGTCGCATTGACCGAGATGGTGGGGAAATCGACCTGAGGCAGCGGCGCCACCGGCAGCTTCGCATAAGCAAACAGTCCGGCGAGCGCGATACCGATGGTAAGCAGCGTAGTGGCGACCGGACGCGCGATGAACAGCGCCGACAGGTTCACGACGACGCCTCACCTCCGACGATTTTGGTCGGGCCGTGCCCGGTGAGGCGAACAGCGAGTCGATCGAAATACAAATAGATCACCGGCGTCGTGAACAGCGTCAGCACCTGGCTGACCAGCAGCCCGCCGACGATCGTCACGCCGAGCGGCCGGCGCAACTCCGAGCCGGTGCCTGTGCCAAGCATCAGCGGCAGAGCGCCCAGCAGCGCCGCCATTGTTGTCATCAGGATCGGCCGGAAGCGCAACAGGCAGGCCTGATGGATCGCGTCGCGCGGCTTCTTACCCTCCTCGCGTTCCGCGTCGAGAGCGAAGTCGATCATCATGATGGCGTTCTTCTTGACGATGCCGATCAGCAGGATGATGCCGATGATCGAAATCACATCGATATTGTCGCCGGCGATCCACAGCGCGATGAGTGCACCCATGCCGGCCGAAGGAAGCGTGGAAAGAATCGTGATCGGATGGACGGAGCTCTCATACAGCACACCCAACACGATGTACACGGTGACGATGGCGGCTAGCACCAGGGCAAGCTCGTTGGATAGCGAGCTTTCCAATGCCGCTGCGGCGCCCTGGAATGCGGTGATGAAACTCGCCGGCAAGTTGATATCAGCCTCGGCCTGCCTGACCGCCGTAACGGCCGCCCCCAGCGAGGCATCCGGCGGCACGTCGAAAGATATGGTGGTGGCGGGAAACTGTCCGAGATGACTGATCTCCAGCGGCCCGGCCTGCTGCTGCATGTGAACGATCGCACTAAGCGGCACCTGGCCGCCGGCCACAGCGGAGGATGGTAGATAGATGGCATTCAGTCCGGCAAGCGACTGCTGCACTGCCGGCGACCCCTCCATGATCACGCGGTACTGGTTCGACTGCGTGTAGATGGTCGAGATGATGCGCTGGCCGAACATGTCATACAGCGCGTTGTCCACCGTAGCCGGCGTGATGCCGTAGCGGGCGGCTGCCGTGCGGTCGATCACCAGTTGGGTCGCCAGTCCTTGGTCGGAGAGGTCGTCCGCGACGTCCGTCAGATCCGGCGACGTGCGCAGACGTTGCACCAACTTCGGCACCCAAGTGGATAGTTGGGCGATGTTCGGGTTTTCCAATACGAATTGGTATTGCGTGCGGCTGACGGAAGAATCGAGGGTGAGGTCCTGCACCGGTTGCAGATATAATGAAATGCCGATGATGCCGGAAGCGGCTTGCCGGAGGCGATGGACGACCTCGGTCAGTGACGAACCGC
>Ga0335075_10018197_pt1 | contig 10418 bp, 7 predicted proteins | sample Lox_Sample_24_FD_206723 | JGI IMG/M metagenome (GOLD analysis project Ga0335075, IMG submission 206723) | Soil microbial communities from Loxahatchee National Wildlife Refuge, Florida, United States - Lox_Sample_2.4 | ecosystem: Environmental > Terrestrial > Soil > Wetlands | place: USA: Florida... | reverse complement strand
CCGCGCCTCGTTATCGCCGACGAACCGACGACCGCGCTCGATGTCACCATCCATCCGCAAATTCTCCGCCTGATCGCCGATATGCAGCGGCAACACGCAACCGCGGTCATTTTTATCACTCACGATTTGCGGCTCGCCGCCCAACTTTGCGACCACGTGATCGTCATGTATGCCGGCCGGGCCATCGAAAGCGGGCCGGCGCGGTCGATCCTGTCGACGCCCGCGCACCCGTATACGCGCTGCCTGCAACTGGCTAATCCGGCGATGCGCAACGAGCGGCGCGCGCTCTATGTGATGCCGGACCAGATGCCGAGCCTGCGCCAGCTGCGCGGCATGTCCGGATGCCATTTCGCCCCGCGCTGTCCGCTCGCTACGCTGGATTGCCGCCGCGCCGAGCCCCCGAACGTAGCCGCCGCATCCGGCCACCACGTCGCCTGCATCCGCGCGGACGCGGTGGCAAACATCGCCACGGCCGAAGAATTGGCGGCGACGCCGGCGATCTCTGAGCGGATCGTGCTGCGGGTCGAGAAGCTGCAAAAGCGCTACGCCATCGGCGACGGCCTGTTCGGCAACGCGCGCACCATAGAAGCGGTAAAGGACGCCTCGTTTAGCATCGCCGAGAACGAGTTCGTCGCCCTGGTAGGGGAAAGCGGCAGCGGCAAGAGCACGGTCGCCAAACTTCTCGTCGGACTCGAGCAGCCCTCGAGCGGGCGGATTTTGCTCAATGGCGACGACCTGACCGATCGTTCGCAGCGCAGCCGCGCGCGCCGCGCCGTGAGCTTGCAGATGGTGTTCCAGGATCCGCAATCGGCACTCAATCCGCGGCGACGCGTCGCCAGCATCATCACCCAGGCGATGGAGGCCGGCAGCCGGCACACCAGCTGGACCGAACGGCTCGCGCGGACCACCGAGCTGTTGGCGGAGGTGGGTCTGGCGGGAGATTTTGCCGCGCGCCTGCCCGGTCAGTTGTCGGGCGGACAGCGCCAGCGCGTCAATATCGCGCGCGCATTATGCAACATTCCGAAGATTCTGGTCGCCGACGAGATCGTTTCTGGGCTCGACGTCTCGATCCAGGCCCAGCTCCTGAACTTGCTGGCACGGCTGCGCTGCGAGCTCGGTTTCGGGATGCTCTTTATCTCTCACGATCTCTCCGTCGTCCGTCACCTGTGCTCCCGCGTGCTGGTGATGTACCGCGGCGAGATCGTCGAGCAGGGGGCGATTGAAACCGTGTTCGCCTCTCCACGGCATCCCCATACCCGGGCGCTGCTGTCGTCGGTACCGCCGGACGATCCCGAAGCGGCGTGGCCTGCGCTCAAGCCGGTGGGCGCTGCAGCTGAATGAGAAAAAATCTCAGGAGACGCGTTGATGACGACGGCGGCTGACAACGACATGCTCGCAGTTGAGTACGACGCCTACGGCGGTCCGCAGGTTCTAAAGCTCCGCCGCCGCGCGGCGCCACAGCCCGGCCCCGGCGAGGTTTTGGTCGAGATTCGCGCCGCCAGCATGAACCCCGTCGACTGGAAGGTGCGCTCAGGCATGCTGCAAAAATTCTTCCCGGTGACGTTTCCGGTCATCACCGGCCGTGACGGCGCCGGTGAAGTCGTTGCCGTGGCCGCAGATGTCGACGCATCTTGGATCGGCAAGCGGGTGTGTTTCCTGGCGCCGCGCGGCGCCGGCACCTGGTGCGGGAGAATCGCGCTGCCGGCGACCGAGGCGGTCCCGATTCCCGCCGGTCTGTCCTACCAGCAGGCTGCGACATTGCCGCTTGCGGGCATCAGCGCGTGGGTGGCGATGGTGCAGACGGCGAACGTCGGATCCGGCATGCGCGTTTTGATTCACGCCGCCGCGGGCGGAGTCGGCAGTCTGGCGCTGCAACTCGCTCGCGCACGCGGCGCATCGGTGATCGCGACATGCTCGCAGCGCAATGTCGATTTTGTTCGCGCCCTCGGAGCGCAGGAGGTGATCGCCTACGACAAGACGGCGTTCGAGAAGCACGCAGCCGACGTCGACATCGTGCTCGACGTCATCGGTGGCGAGGTGCACAGACGCAGCTATCAGGTGCTGAGGCCGGGCGGGATGATGGTCTGCCTCGCGGCCCAGCCATTCGAGGATTTAAGTGCGCAATATGGCGTCAAAGTCGAAGCGCCGCAGGTGCTGTCTGACCCGGCCGCCTTGGCGGAAATAGTTGCGCTTGTTGCCGCCGCCAAGCTCAAGCCGTGCGTCGAGCAGGTGCTGCCGCTGTCGGATTTCGCCAAAGCGCAGGAGATGTCGGAAAGCGGCCACGCGCGCGGCAAGACGGTTTTGCTTGTGTAGTTATGTCGTCCGCACGCCTGCGTCGCGCAAAAGCGGCAGCACCGCCTCGATGAAATACGGCAATTCGTTCTTGAAATTCACGAACGAAACCGTCGCGCCGGCGAACCCCGCCTCGCTGATCCTGACCAACTCGCCGGCGATATGCGCTGGCGTACCGACCAGTGGATAAGTGCCCGCGCCGGCTGCAAAACGCTTGCGATGCAGCCGATACGCATCGTCTTCATGCGAGCCGGAGAATTTCTGCTTTTGCCCCATATAGAAATCGACGCTGGCGGCGTCTGCCATGGTGACGGCGTAATACTCGTAATAGTCCTCCGCTTCGGTCTGCGTCGGCCGACATACCACGTGGCAGGTGGTGTAGACGCCGATTTCGCGACCTGCCGCCGCCGCGCGCTCATTCATCTCCTTGACGTGCTCACGGCCCTTCTCGATGTCGACGAACGTCGTCAACAGGAAATCGGCAGCTTTGGCGGCGAAGTCGCGTCCCGGCGGCGAGAATGCGGCATTGAGCATGACCGGCCGCGGCGACTGCAGCGGACGCGGCCTGCCGGAGACGTTCTTGAGCTGATAGAACGTGCCGTCGTAATCGAACGGCTGCGATGCCGTGTAGATGCGATTGACGATGTCGAACCATTCGAGTCCTTGCGCGTAGCGATCCTCAATCAGCTGCAATCCGAATAACGCAAATTCCTCCGGATTCCATCCGCACACGATGTTGAGCCCGGCGCGGCCGTTAGCGACGTGATCGAGCGTGGCCAGCGCCTTGGCGGCGTAGACCGGATGGACCATCGGCACGTGAACGGTCGCCAACACCCCGATCCGTTGGGTGACGCCAGCGAGTCCCGCGGCATACGTCAACGTCTCGAACGACCATTCGCGGCTGTTCATCTCGCCGCCAAAACCCTTCCAACGTGCGATCGGCAGCAAAAACTCGATGCCGGTGCGGTCGGCTCGTTGCGCGACCTCGACGGTTTCGCTCCACAGCGCCGGCCAGCGTTCGGGAACCCGCGTGAGGGCGAGTCCGCCGTCGGAATTCATGGAGAACACGCCGAGCTTAAGCCGGTTGGGACCAAACATCGGGTGACGCGAGACATTCGTCATGAAAATTATTCCAAGCCTGCCGGCTGATCAGCGTGCGTCTGCGGCGGAAGGCGCGATAGTGGCGTTGCCTATCTTCCGACCCAGGTGCTCAACCTTCGGCGTAAAAGTGCGTTTCCAGCAACAGGCAACCGGTGTCCGACTTGAACGGTCCGTGATAGACGCCCGGTGGACGCACGGCGTAGGTATAGCCTTGGAATTTCTCGCCACCTCTGCCACGCTCGTCGTTGCCGACGATAAGGTCGCCCGAGACGAGAAAAACCTCCTCCCAATATTCATGTACGAACGGCGCGGTCGTATAAGTGCCGGGCGCAAAGCGCAACAGCCGGGTACGGTTGCCGCGGCGGTTGTTTTCGTCGAGGCTGCCGGCGATGATCTTGTGCTGAATGCCGGGCGGATAGCCCGCCGGCGTGTGCCACCCCTCGTTCATGTCGAGGCTGTGGAATTCCTTGTGTCCCTTGTCAAAAAAACCCATCGTCGTCTCCTACAGCATGATCCGGAAACAGCCTGCCCCAGAGGCGAATCCGGGGCGAAAGCCGGCGTTCCGAAAAGATCGTGCGCAAACAAAATGCTAGAGCCGCGTTCCGAATTCAATCAGAACGTATAAGGCTCAGGGGGTTCGATGCCGACGCTTGGTGGCCGCCACGGTGGCGGCATCGAACCACAAGGTATTGAGTTTGCCGATGGTCTAGCCGTGATCGGGTAGCGTTTGGATACGGTAGCTGTGGGTGATCTTTCGCCGCAGCACCGGATCGTCCAACTCCATCTCAAATTGTTCCGCCGGCGCGATGCCGCCGTGGACGGCGAGGGTGCCGCAGAACATGGCGGTGCCGGGCGGCAAGCGCTCCTCTCCGCCATAGAGCCGGAACAGCTCGTTGAGCGGGCGCATCGTCGCGACGGAGCCTTCCTGATAAAGGCGCCGCTCGCCGTTGACGCCGACATAGGATCGCAGCACCAACGCGTCCCAGTGCGGCGCCACGTCCTCCAGTCGCCAGATTTCGCGGCTCACCGGTTTGGCGCACATCTGCTTGGCAAGCGAGACGCCGACCGCTTCCGCTTGGCGGTCGGTGTGATCCGATCCGAGACCGACGAAGCTGCCGTCGGCGAAGGAATAAGCGACGCACTCGACCTCGCCGCTGGAGTGTTCGCCGAGTACTTCGATAGTGTCGGCGGTCGTCAGCAGTGACGTTGCCATCCGGTAGAAGATCGGTGTGGTTTTCGGCCGCTTCACGCCGATCGCTTCGAGTTCGCGGATATGCTTTTCGAGCGCTGCGGTATCGCGGCCGGTCCAGCCGGCAATGACGAGTTGGCGGATGTCGCGGACGTCGAGCGGTCGCTGCGGTTGCAAATGTCTCCTCCGATCAAGCCGTGCGCGATCGGCGGGCCGAATGCGCCGGGCGCTGCGTTGGCGTTCGTCCGCGAGCATGCGTCAAGATCCGGCCGTTGCGGCCAATGCCGGATCGGCCATGCCGGCCGAGGCGCCCGCCGCCGTCTCAGCGTTCGCCATCACGCTCGTCGTCGCGATTTTTGGCCGGCCTCTCCTTGGCGGATTTCTTGCTGTCGCGGGTCAGCGATGAAATATCCTTGGCGTCGCGCAGGACATCGGTCATGCGCCCGAGACTGCCGCCCTCGATGCCAATCTCTTTCATCAGGCTGTCGATCATGGGCGCCTGCACGCGGTAGCGCAGCGCCGAGTCGATGACCTCGTCGGTGACATTGCGATTCGATCCGCCGCCATTGACGCCGTCGACGTGCAGAATCTTTATGCCCTCGATTTTTTCCAGCGGACGGACGCTTTCGCGCACGATTCCTTCGATGCGCTCGAGCAATTTTTCGCGCAAGCGAGCGGCGCGCGCATCCTGGCTCAGCACATTCTCCGCCTCATTGATCTGCCGGGCGCCGGCGGCGTCGACCTCGTAGCGCTCGGCGGCCGCGAGCGCGCGGATCTTTTCCGCTTCCGCCGCCGCTTCGGCCGCTATCTTCGCCCGTTCGGCCTCGCGCTGGGCGGCGATCGTCTCGGTGAGCTTGTGCCGCTCGGCGATCTGCCGCTCGCGCGTGGTGATGGCATGCTCTTCCGCCTCGATGACTTTCACGCGCACAGCCTCGGCGGCGGCGAGCGCGGCGGACCGTTCGGACGCTTTCTTGGCGAGCTCCACGGCCTTGGCGATTTCGGCAATTTCGACCGCCTTGTCGCGTTCGATCGAGAGCGTGCGGGTATCACGGTCCTTGGCGATGCGGGCTTCCTCGATGCCGCGCTCGGTGGCGATGCGAGCACGCTCGACTTCCTCCGCCGCCGCGATTTCGGCTTCTTCGAACGCCTGCCGCTTGGCGATCTGCAGTCCTTCGAGATGCCGCTCGCGTTCCAGCCGAATTTGATCAAGCGCCCGTTCTTGCGCGATCCGCTCGGCTTCGGTCAGCTGGTTCTCGACGATCTCGGTGCGGCGTTTCTCCGCCTCCGCCTTGATGACGGCCAGCGTCTTTTCGGAAAGCGCGATCTGGCGATCGAGTTCGAGAATCTCCAGCGCTTTCTGTCGGGTGATCTCCAGCTCGCGCTGCTCGCGCTCACGTGCGATGCGCGCCACCTCGACCTGCAGCTCGAGGTTGATTTGTTCGCGCGCCGTTTGTTCGCGGGTCTTAAGCTCGGCTTCGTCGAGCGACCGGCGCCGGGCGATTTCGCGCCGTTGGGTGTCTTCTTCGGTCCTGATGCGCTCCTCGGTGATGGCGCGCTGCTGCGCCAGTTTCGCCTTCTCTACCGCTTCACGAGAGGAGAGCTGGGCCTCCTCGGCTTCCTGCTCACGCAAAGCGCGCTGTTTGCTCAGTTCGGCGCGCTGCACGGCGCGCCGGACTTCGACCTCGCGCTCCTGGTCAAGCCGGGCATACTCGGCTTCGCGATCGATCTCGAAGACTTTCTTCTGCGCCTCCAGGTTCTGGTTGCGAATGTCGACCAAAGTGCGCTGCTCGATCTCGTTGCGCATCTTGCGGCGCGTTTCGATGGATTCGGTGAGTTGGGTGAGGCCCTCCGCATCGAAGGCGTTGGACGGATCGAAATATTCGAGGCTGGTTTGATCGAGATCGACGATGGCGACGCCCTCAAGCTCGAGACCGTTGGCGGCAAGCGCCTCCGAAGCGAGGTCACGAACTTGGCTGGCGTAATCGCGCCGCCGCTCGTGCATGTCTTCGAGCGTCATCTGCGCGGCGACCATGCGCATCGACGAGGCGAATTTGCCTTCCAGAAGGCTGCGGATGCCGTCTTCTTGCAAGGTTCGCCGGCCCAACGTCTGCGCCGCGGCTGCGACCGCCGCTTTGGTGGCGCCGACGCGCACGAAGAACTCGGCGATGATGTCGACACGCATGCGGTTGCGGGTGATCAGCGCGCCGTTCTCCCGGCGCGCCACTTCGATGCGCATCACGTTCATATGGACCGGCGTGATCTCGTGCAGCACCGGGATGACGAAGGCGCCGCCGTTGACGACGACTTTTTCGCCCAAGAAACCCGTTCGCACGAACGCCGTCTCTTTGGTGGATCGCCGGTAAAGCCAGCGCATGATGTAGACGAGGATGACGACGACGAGAGCGACCCCGATCAGCCAGAGCAGCACCGTCCCAAACGTGTTCGCACTCATTTCACTCCTCCACCCAGCTCCGAACGCTCAGAACAGCCCGGCTGGTTTTCCGCTCGCGATCCACCCGCCGTCACGCCCTTTTGCCGATCGCCGGCGAAATCGAGTGAAACGCCTCGACTGCCGCATCGACAAAAGCCGCGTCATTGATGTTCGCCCGCACCCGCTCCACGTGGCGCCGGCTCGTCGCGCGCACGGTCTGCTCGATCGCCTCGAACAGCGCCGCGTCGGCTTGCGGATCATGGAACGGCGCGCCCGGCCTGTCGAGCGCGGATACGCCGCCTTCGGGGAGCAGAAACCGCACCGGGCCCTCCATCTGATTGAGCCGTTGCCCAATCCATTCGCCGGCGGCTCGATTTTCGTCGCGAGTCGTCCGCATCAGCGTGACGTTCGGGTTGTGGACCACGAATTTCCGGCCGTTGAACTTCTCCGGCACGGTGTCGCGGGGCCCGAAATTAACCATGTCGAGAGCTCCGACCGAACCGACATAGGGCAGGCCGGTCCGGATCGGCGCGCCGAACCGGTCTTGGTCGGCCGGTAGGATGCCGCCGACCAGCATGTCGGCGACCTCGGTCGTGGTGACATCGAGGAATCCGGCAAGCAGCCCGGAATCGCCGAGCGCTTCCATCGCCCGTCCGCCGGTTCCGGTGGCGTGAAAGACGAGGCAGTCGTATTCGGGCTCCAGCCGCCGCGTCATCGCCTGCACGCACGGCGTGGTGACGCCGAACATGGTGATGCCGAGTGCCGGCCGGGCCACCTTGCGCTTGGCCTCGTAAGCTTCACGCGTCGGCATTTGCGCGACCATGCCGGCGAGAGCGTGCGCGGCGTTGGACAACACGCGCTCCATGATCGAGTTGAGGCCCTGCACGTCGGCGACCGAATGGAACATGACGATGTCGCTTGCGCCGACATAAGCGCGCACATCGCCGGCGGCGACCGTGGAAACCATGACCTTCGGCACGCCGATCGGCAGCGCACGCATGCCGGCGGTGGCGAGCGTGGTGCCGCCCGAGCCGCCAGCGGAGATGATGCCTCCGATCCGCTGTTCGCGCACGATCCAGCGCGCGAACGCCTCCGCCATCGCGGTAACCGATCGGCCGCGATCGTCGGAGAAGACGTCGGCGCTGCCGCGCGGATGCATGCTGGCGACCTGCAGCGGCGTCACGTCGGCAGTCGACGGCTTGCGCGAGGTCGACAGATCGACGGTGCGGGTCGCAATACCAAGCGCCCTCAGCCGGTCGCGGATGAAAGTAAGCTCGCGTCCCTTGGTGTCGAACGTTCCGGCGACAATAGCGGTGCGGCCGATGCTCTCGGAGAACGGAATGGCGAAAACCCGCGCGCCGTCGGCGTCCGGTCGAGACGCTTCAACGTTCGTCTGCCGCAGACTTGAGGCCGGCATGGTCCAACGCTCGGACAGCGCGGCGGCCGGGCGCAGGTTTTCCGCCGCCGCGGGTGCGGCGACACCGGTTGCCGCGGTGTCGCCGCGTTCGACCCGATAGACTTGCGCCATCAGCGCCTCGGCGCTTTCGCCCGAAGCCGTGGGCGCCGGCTCGTCCTCGTCTTCTTGTTTGCCGACGCCGAGAAGCCTCTGCTGCAGCTCTCGATCGACCGCCAACGCCGCGGCCACCATCACCCGGTTGATCCGCCCGTTGACCATAATGGCGACGTGATCGGACACGGCGGTGGCGACACCGATTTTTTGCTCGATGACGAGGACGGCCATGTTGCCTTCTTCGGCGAGCTGCACCAGCATCTTCTCGACTTGATCGACGATGATCGGCGCCAGGCCCTCCGTCGGTTCGTCCATGACCAGAAGGCGCGGATTGCCGAGCAGCGCACGCGAGATCGCCAGCATCTGCTGCTCGCCGCCGGAAAGTTGCGAGCCGCCGCTGGTGCGCCGCTCGTAGAGGCGCGGGAATGTCCGGTAGATGCGCTCGACGGTCCAGGCTGCGTCGGGGCCGCCGCGCGCCACGAGGCGAAGATGTTCTTCGACCGAAAGACTGGGCCAAACGCGCCGACCCTGCGGCACATAGCCCACGCCGTGCCGGTGAATGATGTGCGGCTCGAGACCGGACGTCTCGCGGCCGAAGATGTGGATGCTACCCGACCGCGATGCCTTGAGTCCGGTGATGGCGTTGCAAAGCGTGCTCTTGCCCATGCCGTTGCGGCCGACCACAGAGAGAACACCGTGCTCCAGATCCATCGAGACGCCTTGAATGGCGTGGCTCTCGCCGTAAAAGACGTGCAGGTCGCTGATCTTGAGGGCAGGGGGTGCGCCGTGCTCAGCCACTACGCCCCCCGAGATAGACCTCCTGCACGTCGGGATCGTCTTCGATTTCCTGCGGCGTCCCCTCCTTGAACAGTCGGCCATTGTGCATCATCGAGACGTATTCGGTGACGCGCAAAGCGACGTCGAGATCGTGTTCGATGATGATAAAGCCGATGTGCTTGGGTAGCGCGTTGAGGATGGTGACGAGGTCGCGCCGCTCGGCCGGCGACAGTCCGGCCGCTGGCTCGTCGAACAAGATAAAGCGCGGGGCGCCGGCGAGCGCCAGCGCGATTTCGAGCTGACGTTGCTGGCCGTGGCTGAGCGTCGCAACCAGCTTGTCGCGAATTTCCTCCAGATGAACCGCGTGCAGGATCGATTCGGCCTGCATCATGGTGCGGTCATCGCCGCGCGGCCTGCTCAAGGTGAAGCGCCCGCGCGAGGCGCCGCGGCAAGCCAGATACACGGAATCGCGAACGCTGAGGCCGCCGAACAGCTGTGAGATTTGATAAGTGCGGCGCAGCCCGCGCCGGATGCGCTCGTACACCGGCAGCGTCGTAATATCCTCACTGAAAAAGCGGATGCGGCCCGATGACGGCATGAAATCGCCGGTGATGGCGTTGAACAGCGTGGTTTTTCCGGCGCCGTTCGAGCCGATCACCGCGCGCCGCTCGCTGGCCGCGATTTTCATGCTGATGTCGGAAAGCGCCACCAGCGCTCCGAAATGCCGCGCCACGTTGTCGAGTTCGAGCGCGTGCGCGCCGGACTCCTGCAAACGCTCGGCAACCGACACTTCGGCCACTGGTGGCTCCATTGAACTGCCCGCGCCGTTACGGACAGCTCGGGTTGTCGCGGCCGACCTTGCCGAGCTTCAAGAACTCCGCTTCCGGAATCCCGAGCGTCTGGTTGACCTGCGGGATGACCTTGATCAGCTTGTTGTAGAGCGTGCCGTCGGGCTTCGCCGTGACTTCCGTCAGGAACTCGTCGGCGATCGCATTGCGGTTCTTGTCCAGCGAGACCTTGCCGGTCGGCGTTTCGAGCACCAGGCTCGACAGCGTCGCCCGCAGCTTGACGCCGCCGTCCGACACGTCGCCGTTGACCTTTTGCAGCCCGGTCAAGAG
>Ga0335075_10018193_pt1 | contig 10419 bp, 8 predicted proteins | sample Lox_Sample_24_FD_206723 | JGI IMG/M metagenome (GOLD analysis project Ga0335075, IMG submission 206723) | Soil microbial communities from Loxahatchee National Wildlife Refuge, Florida, United States - Lox_Sample_2.4 | ecosystem: Environmental > Terrestrial > Soil > Wetlands | place: USA: Florida... | reverse complement strand
GGAACCGGCACCGCGCGGGCGTTGATCTGCGAGCGCAGGGCCTTCACCGGATCGTGCGAAAGGCGCAGATTCTGGGCCAGCACGTTTCCGGTTCCGAAGGGAATGACGCCCAGGGCGGCCGACGATCCGGCGATGCCCTGGATCACCTGGAAGATGGTGCCGTCGCCGCCGCAGACGAAGATGGTTTCGAAACCGCCGGCTACGGCTTCCTGCGCCTGCTCGCCGGCGGAGTGAGCCGACAGGGTGTCCTGGAGCTCGACCGTGCAGCCTGTCTCCCGGCGCAGCATGACCGCGAGGCGATCCACTGTGGCGCGCCGGTTGCGGCGCTCCATGAGCAGCGGATTGAGAAAGAAGAGAACACGACGCATCTGCAAATTTCGAGACTATGCCCCAATACAAGTGCGCTTCGGTAAATAAATGATGAGAAGCGGCGCGGCGAACCCGCGAAGTGAACATAGCGAGACTGGCCTCTTCGGCTGCCCGCAGCCGGCCAGCCGAAGGCCGGTGCTAGAACTTCAGCGGCGTCTCCCACTCGGAGAAAACAATCTCGCTCAGCGGCTTGCGCTGCCGCGGCGCCAGCTCCGCCTTGCGCATCTGCTCGGGCAGCTGGTCGGGGTCGCCGAGATATCCCAGCGCGATGACCGAACCGGCTTCGTAGTCGTCGGGAATATGGAAGGCCTTGAGGATTTTTGCGCGATCGAAGCCGGCCATGGCGTGGGTGTGGAAGCCAAGCGCGGTGGCCTGCAGTCCGAGGTACGCGGTGGCCGCGCCGGTGTCGTGGAGGCCGTGTCCGTTAGGCGAGCCATTGTGAGCGAAGGTCTTCTTGGCCACGGAGAGGATCAGTACCGGGGCGTTTTTGGCCCATCCCTGGTTGAACTCGACCAGGTTGTCGAGGATCTTCCTGTAGGTTTCATCGCCTTTGTGGCCCACGAGGAAGCGCCAGGGCTGCTCGTTGAAGGAGGAAGCCGCCCAGCGCGCCGCTTCGAATACTTCTTTCAGGCTCTCCGGCCTCACCGGCTTGTCGGAATAAGCTCGCGGGCTCCAGCGCTTGCGGATGTCTTCGATCACGCCCGGAAGGGCGGGCGCATGTTTCAGCTTTTCAATCTCTTCAGGCTTCTGAGGCAAAATGTCGCTCCTCGGGAAATCTCCCGGCAGATTGGATTCACAAGTGAGTGCAATGGTACCCGCAAAGCAGGAGATATTCTCGAATTGGCGGGCAAAGTCTGCCATTGGACAGTCGCGGGCCTGTTGTCCACAGCTCCCACAGCGCTCCACAGCAATTGCACCGCGGCTGCGCCTTGCCGGGCCGGGAAGTGCGGGCGTAGCCTCCTCAGAGTGGTCCGAAACGCTTCCCTCCGCCTGTTCCTGCGCCATCTGAGCCAACCTCGATGGTTACCAGATAGTTCATACCCGCGAGGGATGCGGGTACGCGGACTTCTGCACAGCCGTTTGCGGGGAATTGAGGCCTTATGTTCCAGTTTGACATCTAATACACTAGATATTGTGGTTGGGACTTGACACGCACTATTAACAGAGGTACTTTCCCATCTGCGGCCCTAAAAAGCGCCGCAAGGTTTTGGGACGTTCGATCGATGCTCCCGGCCCCGAATTGAAGAAAGAGGAAAGAAGTTCGGGTAGGCGGGCGGCAGTTCCCGAAGCCTCTGTTTTGATTGAGGTTATCCCCCTCACTGCGATGTAATTTCGTCGCCGAATCCGCTTTACCCCCGCTATCGAGCGGGTATCCCAACTCGAACCTCCCCGTAGGAAGGAGCACCACGAATGGCTGAGGCCACCAGGAAATCCGTTATCACTGCCTCCCCGAATGCCGCCGGCACGACCGGCCACGAGGCTTCCGCGTCCGCCGCGAAGGCTCTCCGCTTCGAGCGATTTTTCTCGAAGTCCACTGTCTCGCCTTATGACGAGGTGCAATGGGAGCGGCGCACCGCCGCCATCACCGACGCCACGGGCAAGACGATCTTCGAACAGAAGGACGTGGAGGTTCCGGTCGACTGGTCGATGACCGCGACCAACATTGTCGCCAGCAAGTACCTGCACGGGCAGATGAACACGCCGGAGCGTGAGACGGGCGTTCGCGCCCTGGTGGCCCGGGTGGCCGAGACGGTCCGCGACTGGGGTCTGGCGGGGGGATATTTCTCGACGCCGGAGGATGCTTCGATCTTCCACGACGAGCTGGTGCACCTGCTGGTGACGCAGAAGGTGGCCTTCAACTCGCCGGTGTGGTTCAACGTGGGCTGCGACCGGCTGGAGCCGCATTCCGATGCCCAGAACTGGCACTGGAATCCGCACACCTGCGCGGTGGAGTTCTCGGTTACCGGCTATCGCACGCCGCAGTGCTCGGCCTGCTTCATCAATGCCGTCGACGACTCGCTGGATTCGATCCTGACCCTGGCCAAGACCGAGGGCATGCTCTTCAAGTGGGGATCGGGCACGGGGACCAACCTGTCGACGATCCGGGGCTCGATGGAGCTGCTCTCCGGGGGCGGCACCGCGTCCGGACCGCTGAGCTTCATGCGCGGATTCGACGCCTTCGCGGGCGTGATCAAGTCGGGCGGCAAGACGCGGCGCGCGGCCAAGATGGTAATCCTCAACGTGGACCATCCGGACATCATCGACTTTGTCGAATGCAAGATGAAGGAAGAGGCGAAGGCCTGGGCGCTGATGCGCGAGGGCTACGACGGCTCCTCGGGGCCGGACAGCGAAGCCTACAGCTCGATCTTCTTCCAGAACGCCAACAACTCGGTGCGGGTGACCGATGAGTTCATGCGCGCGGTCGAGAAGGACGGCGATTTTACCACGTACACGGTGAAGGACCACCTGCCGGTGAAGACGCAGAAGGCGCGCGAGATCATGAAGAAGATCGCCGAGGCCACCTGGCAGTGCGGCGACCCGGGCATGCAGTACGACACCACCATCAACCGGTGGCACACGTCGAAGAACACGGCGCGCATCAACGCGTCGAATCCCTGCTCGGAGTACATGTTCCTGGATAATTCGGCCTGCAACCTGGCCAGCTTCAACCTGCTGAAGTTTGTAACCGCGGCAGGCACATTTAATATCGAGGCTTACCGGGCCGCGATCGATATCATGATCACGGCCATGGATATCCTGGTCGACAACTCGGGATATCCGACCGAGTCGATTGCCAAGAACTCGCATGATTACCGTCCGCTGGGCCTGGGCTACGCCAATCTTGGCGCGCTGCTGATGGCCTTCGGCCTGCCTTACGACAGCGACGCGGGGCGTGACTTTGCGGCGACGCTCACCGCCATCATGTGCGGCGAGGCGTACCTGCAGTCGTCGCGTATCGCCGAGAAGGCGCCGGCGCTGGCCGCGGCCACCACGCTGACGGCGTCGGCCAATCACCAGGGCGGAGCCTGCCCCGGCTTCTACGTGAACCGCGAGCCGTTTCTGGATGTGATCCGCATGCACCGCGCGGAGGTGAACAACATCGGCAAGTCGAAGACCGCCGACGACCGGACCTTCGCCGTGCCGCAGCTCGACGCGCTGATCGAAGCCAGCAAGGATTGCTGGGACAAGGCGCTGGCGCATGGCGAGAAATTCGGCTACCGCAACTCGCAGGTGACGGTGCTCGCGCCGACCGGCACCATCGGTTTCATGATGGACTGCGACACCACCGGCATCGAGCCTGATCTCGCCCTCGTCAAGTACAAGAAGCTGGTGGGCGGCGGCATGATCAAGATCGTGAACAACACGGTTCCCGCGGCGCTCTTCAAGCTCGGCTATAACAACGACCAGGTGGATTCGATCGTGAGCTATATCGACTCGACCGGGACCATCGAAGGCGCGCCGGGCATCAAGCCTGAGCACCTGGCGGTCTTCGACTGCTCCTTCAAGCCGTCGAAGGGGACGCGGTCGATCCACTACAAGGGGCACGTCAAGATGATGGCGGCGACGCAGCCGTTTCTTTCCGGAGCCATCTCGAAGACGGTCAACCTGCCGCACGACTGCTCGGTGGACGACATTGCCGAGGCTTATCTCGAGGCGTGGCGGCTGGGCCTGAAGGCGGTCGCGGTCTACCGCGACGGATCGAAGGGCGCGCAGCCGCTCAACGTCTCCGATGGCAAAGGCGCCAAGGCCATCAAGGGCGCGAAGGAGAGCGCCGATGACGCGGTGACGGCCGCGGCCGACCGTGTGCTGGCTGCGCTCGCGACGGGCAAGCCAGGGGCCGAGGCGGATGTGAAGACGCTCGAAGCCAAGATCTCGGAGAAGATCGAGGTCACGGCGAAGTCAGTGGTTGACGCAACCGCGGCGTTCGCGGCGACCCTGGGTGCGATGGTGCGAATCGGTTCCCAGCCGGTGCCCGACCAGCAGGATTCGAGCGCGCCGCCGCGGGCGGTTCGCCATCGCCTGCCCGAGGAGCGGGCTTCGCTGACCCACAAATTCGGCTTGGCCGGACACGAGGGCTATATCACCGTCGGCCTCTACCCCAACGGGCAGCCGGGCGAGATCTTCATCAAGATGGCCAAGGAGGGCTCGACGGTCTCGGGCCTGATGGACAGCTTCGCCACTGCCATCTCGCTCGCGCTGCAACACGGGGTTCCGCTCAAAGTCCTGTGCGAGAAGTTCGCGCACAGCCGCTTCGAGCCCTCGGGCTGGACCGGCAACGAGCAGATCGGTTACGCCAAGTCGATCATGGATTACATCTTCCGCTGGCTGCAGCTGCGCTTTCTCTCCGGGCATCAGCTCAGCCTGTTCGCGGGACTGGCGCCGGCCGCGGGTGTGGCATCCGGAGACGCGGGGGAGATGCAACTTGGCCCCGAGCAGCACAGCTCCACGCGCGGCATGGGGGCGACCTCGGCGCCGCAGGGCGGAATCCTGCCGGAGATTGCGGCCGGGGGAAGCGCGCACGGCTACCAGGCGGGGGCCATCGAGGATCGGGGCATCTATCATGCCTCGGACGCGATGAAGGACCTCTACGACATGGGCGACGCGCCCAGCTGCCATACCTGCGGGGCGATCATGGTGAGGAACGGGAGCTGCTACCGGTGCATGAGCTGTGGCTCGACCAGCGGCTGCTCTTAATCAGCGGGGGCAAACAGGAACGCCCGGCCTCTTGGCCGGGCTTCTTGTTTGCTGAAATGCATTTCTCTGCGACTGAAGCGGTAGGAGTGAACAGCAGGTCCCTCGAATAAGGCAACAGCAGGTCCTTCGTCGCTTCGCTCCTCAGGATGAGGGGCTTTTAGTTGCCTTCCACCGGAATCGATGTCTGCTCCGTGGTCAGATTCAGGGACGCCTGCTGGGCGCGGGCCTGTTTCTCGGCCTTGGAGGTGGGGATGTCGCCGTTCATCGCCGTCCACGAGCAGCGGATCTCGCTGAGGAAGTAGCGGTCGCCGTAGCGGGTGAAGACCAGGTGAGAGTGGCCCTGGTAGGGCACGGCGTCGGCCGCATCCATCAGAGTTACGACGCCGAGCGGGCGGTTGCGGTTCTGGATGATCAGCACGTCGTTGGATTGCGAAGAGAACATGTATGAGCCGGCGGGAAGCTGCTTGCTGCCGACGACAAAGCTAAAGGGAATCTTGGCCTTGGCCTGGTGGTCCTGGGCGTGGAGGCTACCGGCGGTGAAGATACCCGCCAGCATGACGAGGGCTATGGCTGTAAATCGCTTCATGGGAGTCTCCTAACGAATAGGAGATTAGCCGTCCGCGGCCAGCCAAGTCGTTAAGCGGGCATCCAATAGTCGCCCAATTTGCGGCCGGTATTTTTTGACGCATTCAACGCCATGCCCGCAACTGGACACGGTATTTCGCGATCCGGACACCGCGGCGGCCGGGCGCGAAGCGGCTTTTGCGGCGCATCTCCCGTCATTGCCGCGTGATACGCCATCGCGTGCGGGCAGGGCAAATTACCGTGGTGACGGAATTTTCGGCGTCCTTCTCTACCCCTATGCGGGGCCGATATGCGAGCATTATCTGTTCGAAGAAATGCGCGTCCGGGCGCGGTGAAGGTTTTCTGAGGCGTACGGCCGGCGCCCGGCTGGGTGAGCGATGGGAACAGGCTTCTTGGCGGTGGATACGGCGAGTCCCTGGCTGCCGATTGTGGCGCTGCTGGCCGGCGGGCTGGCTTTCGGCATTGCGCCGCTGGCCCTGGCCCGGCTGTGGGCGCTGAAGTTCTCGCCGCAGAAGCCGGGCGCGCAGAAAAACGCCATCTACGAGTGCGGTGTGGAATCGACCGGGGATGCCTGGATTCAATTCAAGGCGTCCTACTATCTGTACGCGATTATCTTTCTCATCTTCGATGTCGAGGCGGTTTTCCTGCTGCCGTTTGCCGTGGCGTTTACGGGACTGACGGCGGGGGCGTGCGTGGCCATGCTGATCTTTCTTCTGCTGCTGGTTGAGGGGCTGGTGTGGGCGTGCCAAAAGGGCGTGCTGACGTGGAGCTGAGATAGGGCTCGTACTCTGGGTGGAATGGCGGTGGCATGGATCAGGATTTAAAAGCCGAGCTGAGCAAACACGGAATCTTTACCACGACATTCGAGGAGATCTACAACTGGGGCCGCAAGAACTCGGTGTGGCCTCTCACCTTCGGGCTGGCCTGCTGCGCGATCGAGATGATTGCGACCACCATGGCCCGCTACGACCTGGCCCGCTTCGGCGCCGAGGTCTTTCGCGCCTCACCCCGGCAGGCCGATCTGATCATCGTCTCCGGAACCGTGACCAAGAAGATGGCGCCGCAGGTGGTTCGGCTCTACAACCAGATGCCGGAGCCGAAGTATGTCATTGCGATGGGGGCCTGCGCCATCTCCGGAGGGCCGTTCCGCGACGGCTACAACGTGCTGCGCGGAATCGACCGCTACATCCCGGTCGATGTGCATATTCCCGGTTGTCCGCCGCGGCCCGAGGCGCTGATTGATGCCTTCATGACGCTGCAGAAGAAGATCAGCCAGCAGCAGCTGACCGGCGAGGGCCGTCCGCGGCACCTGCATGCCGATCTGCCCAGCGAGTTCCCGGTTCCGGAGCACGCCGGGCACGGGCTCGAGCCGGCGGAGAACGCGGAGGTTTGGAATCCGCTCAGGGTGATTCAGGGATGAGTTCGGGAACGATGAATGCGGAGACGATCAAGGCGGAAATCGAGGCGGCTGTTCCCGGCTGCCATGTCGAGCTGGTGCTCAACGGCAGCTCTTCGGCGCAGCACTCTCTGGTGATCGACAACGAGCATGCGCTGCAGGTGGCGCGGTACCTGCGCGACGATTCAGCGCTGCGCCTGGACTTCTGCTCCAACGTGACCGGGGTGGACTGGCTGGATGCCGAGGTCAGCGAGACGGTGAAGACGAAGAAGCTGGTGGATGGGGTGGAGCAGGAGGTCAGCGAGGTGAGGAAGACCCGGACCCCGGGGCGGCTGGAGGCGGTCTATCACCTCTTCTCGATGGAGAAGAAGCATGGTCCGGTCATCCTGCGGCTGCGGACTGCCGATCGCGCCGGCGGGACCACCGTGCCCTCGCTCACGCCGGTGTGGCGGAGCGCGGAGTTTCAGGAGCGGGAAGCCTTCGACCTGTACGGGATTGTCTTCGCGGGGCATCCCGATCTGCGCCGGCTGCTGATGTGGGAGGGATTCGTCGATCATCCGATGCGCAAGGATTATCTGCCGCCGGAGGAGAACGAAGATGGGGATGGAAGGGACCAGCGATGATGTTGGAAGCGGCGAGCATCGAGAGGACAACGGAGGAGCGGACGCCGGTCGAGGCCGCCGAGCTGAGCGCCAGCCCTGAGAACGGCCAGCTGCTCGAGCTCTCGATGGGGCCGCATCATCCGTCGACACACGGTGTCTTTCGCATGAACGTGCAGCTGGAGGGCGAGCGCGTGATGCGGCTGAAGCCGGTCTTCGGCTATCTCCATCGCAACCACGAGCAGATTGCGGAGAAGGTGAGCTACTTGGCGTCAATTCCCTATACCGACCGGCTGGACTATCTCTGCTCGATGACCAACAACTGGGCGTATGCGCTGACGGTGGAGAAGCTGGCCGGCCTGGCGGTGCCGGAGCGCGCCGAGTATATCCGGGTGATTACGGCCGAGCTTACGCGGCTGCAGAACCACGCGTCGCTGATCGGATTTCTTCTCCAGGATATGGGGGCCAGCGGCACGCCGCTGATGTATGCCTTCCGCGAGCGGGAGAAGATCCTGGACCTGTTCGAGTCGCTCAGCGGGGCGCGAATGATGTGCAACTACATGCGCTTCGGGGGCGTGCGCGTGGACCTGCCGCCGCAGTGGGTGGAGCGGGCGCAGGCGCTGGTGGGTGGATTTCCGCGCTTCCTGGACGAGTTCGAGCGGCTGCTGATGGGCAACGAAATTCTCATGGGGCGGACGCAGGGCGTGGGCGTGCTGCCGCGCGAGCTGGCCATCAATGCCGGCATCACCGGGCCGATGCTGCGCGCCAGCGGCGTCAATTACGACATCCGCAAGGTGGATGGCTACGGCATTTACGGGCGATTCAAGTTCCGCGTGCCGCTCGGCGAGCACGGCGATGTCTACGACCGTTATATGATGCGAGTGCTGGAGATGCGGGAGTCGGTCGGGATTCTAAAGCAGGCGCTGGGGGAGATTCCGGGCGGCCCGATTATCGATGCGAAGGCGCGGCTGCGCGGACTGCGGCCGAAGGCCGGCGAGGCTTATGGACGGATCGAGTCACCGAAGGGCGAGCTGGGATTTTTTCTGATCAGCGATGGCTCGACGAACCCTTACCGCTACCGCGTGAGGCCGCCGAGCCTGATCAACCTGACGGTGCTCGAAGATATGTGCCTGGGGCGCAACGTAGCTGATGTGGTGGTCATCCTGGGCAGCGTAGATATTGTGCTGGGCGAAGTGGACCGGTGAACCGCCGGATGCGAAGGGGAGTGAACGGATAAACCATGCTGGGTGAAGGCATCGTAAAAGGGATGGCGGAGACGGCGAGAAACTTCTTCGGCAGCTTTGTCGACAGAAGCCGGCTCACCACCGCGCAATTTCCTGAAGAGCGGCTGCCGCAGCCCGAAGCGACGCGGGTCTTTCCGTTTCTGATTTACGACACCGAGGACAGAGAGAAGGGCCTGCGCTGCGTGGCCTGCAAGATCTGCGAAGCGGAGTGTCCGCCCAAGTGCATCTACATTGAAAAGAGCACCGACAAGAAGCCCGACTATGCGGGCAAGCCGCAGTTCTATCCCCAGGTCTTCGACATCGATGTCTCGGTGTGTATGAGCTGCCAGATCTGCGTCGAGGTGTGCCCCTTCGAGGCGATCAAGATGGACACGGCCTTCGAGCTGAGCACGGACGACCGTTTCGGCGGCCTGTTGTGGCAAAAAGACAGGCTGTCGCGGCCGAACGAGTATTACCACTCGATCCATCCCACGGAAGCTGCCGAGGTCGACCGGGCGCTGGCGGAGAAGAAGGCCAAGGCAGAGGCGAAGCCGGCCGCGGGGGCTGCAGCGGCCCGATGACGCAAGCGCTCGACCAGATTTTCGTGATCGCGAAGCATTGGCTGGTCGTTCATTCGCCGGCTGCGCTGCAGCCCGTGGTCTCGATTCTTCTGTCCATCGTGCCGGTGCTGGTGGTCTTTCCCGCGTTGTTCGCGGTGACCACGGTTCTCGAACGCAAGGGGCTGGCCCGCATCCAGAACCGCTACGGCCCGAACCGCGTGGGGCCCTTCGGCATCCTGCAGCCGCTGGCCGATGGGCTAAAATCGCTGACCAAAGAAGATATCGTTCCCCGGTCGGCGGACAAGGCGGTGCATTTTCTGGCGCCGCTGCTGCTGGTGGCGACGGCGTTCCTGGAGTATGCGGTGTTGCCCGTGGGCCGGAACATGGTGGTGGCCGATCTGGACGCGGGGGTGCTGTTCTTCTTCGCCGTCAGCGCGGCGATGGAGCTCTCCATCTTCATGGCCGGCTGGTCGAGCCGGAACAAGTATTCGCTGCTGGGCGCGATGCGCGCGGTGGCGCAGATGATCAGCTACGAGGTGCCGCTGCTGCTCTCCTCGATCGCCGTCGTCATGACCGCGGGGTCGCTCTCGACGGTGACCATTGTCGAGAGGCAGAGCGGGTATAGCGGCATCTGGCCGCACTGGTATGTGCTCACGCCGTGGGGACTGGGCGGATTCATCCTGTTTATGATCGCGGCCACGGCGGAGTCGAACCGCTCGCCCTTCGATCTGCCCGAAGGCGAGTCGGAGATCATCGCCGGCTATCTTACCGAGTATTCGGGATTCAAGTTTGCGCTCTTCTTCCTCGGCGAATACCTGGGCATGTTTGCGATCAGCGGGCTGGGCATCACGCTGTTTCTGGGTGGATGGTCGGCGCCGTTTTCGTTTCTGACCTGGGTGCCTTCATGGATGTGGTTTCTGGCCAAGTTGCTGACGCTGATTGCGATCTTTATCTGGGTGCGGGGAACGCTGCCCCGCCTGCGCATGGATCAG
>Ga0335075_10018192_pt1 | contig 10419 bp, 6 predicted proteins | sample Lox_Sample_24_FD_206723 | JGI IMG/M metagenome (GOLD analysis project Ga0335075, IMG submission 206723) | Soil microbial communities from Loxahatchee National Wildlife Refuge, Florida, United States - Lox_Sample_2.4 | ecosystem: Environmental > Terrestrial > Soil > Wetlands | place: USA: Florida... | reverse complement strand
GTCACCTGCGGGGCGACACGGAAAGCGAATAAGACGACTTATATAACGGGTGATGAAGAAAACGGCGCGAAGAAAACGACGATGTTCACACCGGTGGATCTACACGACGATCAAGTCGGCGATGACAATGTGCGTTGGACACTGTCGACCGTCGGTACTCGGCACTTGGTCGAAGTCGAAGTTCTCCAGGCGCTTTGGCGCTTTTCGCTGGCGGGAGTGTCGGTGGGGCGAGTCGAAGACATTACGCAAACGCTCTGGAGCACCCCGGTGAGCTCGGGGGCGGTCTCGCGGCTGAACGTCACATCGGAAGATCTGGAGATATGGGCCGATTTGATCGAGGGAAGGCCAGGAATCGCATATGAAGCGGGATACGAGAGAACACTGAACACTGGAGAATACTGTCTTGCAGCTCTCCACCCCTTCCCCGGTATAGAGTTTCCCTGGACACGCTTTTGGGTCAAAGTGATGGCCCGAGTGTCCGATGCGAAGAAAGAACGAGCCGACTGATGAAGAGCGGGGCCGATTGTCCTCGAAGAAAAAGATGGCTGCGGCGCTGCTGAGCTCATACTGCTTTTTCCTGCTTTGCTGGGTTGAGGAGTGAGTTGCACGCTCGAACGCATCGAGGACGGAGCACACACTATAAGAAGGGAACGTTTCGCGAGCGCAAATCTGAACTCGGAGCGGCGGGCCGAGAGCGGCGCCATGCGAGCACGAGGTCACGAGTTGTGCTGACCATATCCGGTGTGACCAGGGAGTGAGTGGGAAGGGTGAAAAGTCGGTCTGCCAACGCGCTCGCGTTGGGGAACGGTCCCTGGTTCTTGACCGTCTCGGGAATCCCCGCAACCTTAGTAAGGTCTGTGCGGTAAAAGCGGGAAGCGCCCAGTCCGCTGCGGTTGAGGGTGTCCACGAGCGTATCGCGGGCGGACCGATCGGGCGCTAGCAGTGCGAGGCGCAGCGGCTCGCTTGGTAGGGGCAAGCCGGGACAGTCCAAAGCCACGATTCCCAGTTCCGACCATTCTTCTACCCCGGCCGCCCAAATATCCCGCCGATACGATGGCTTTTGACGGTACAGCTCGAAGGCGGTTGCGACTCGCTGCCAAGCGCGCTCAGGGAGGAGAGCGGGGTTGGTAAGCGGTTTGTAGGTCACGTCCCCTAGTCCGATTCCGGGTAGGGCGGAGAAGAGTCGGTAGATTCCGGGTCGTGTGAGAGTGTTGAATGCCATGGCCGCCGCGCGGCTGCTGAGCAGGCGCGCTCTCGTGGTGTAGCGGGCAGGCCGAACGGATCGTAAATCCTTGTCTGACAATCGTGAGATGAGCGCGCCGCCATGCAGCAAGTTGAGAGGTTTGCCTCGGCCGAAGCTCAACACGACATATTCACCGGGCCAGTCGACGCTCTCCCGGGGCAGATATTGCGCGCTGTCCTGAATGAGCCGGATGTGTCTCTCTTTGCAGACGCGAATCAGTTCGGCGGAACTGTCATTGAGTCCCAGGAGACTGGTTGCAACGATCGCCACCGTATTGGGGGACAGACTGGATCTGAGAGCTGCAGGATCGTAAGCCCAGTGGGAAGGTGCGATGTCGACCAGTCGTGGGTATACGGACGCATGTAAGCACGCCGCGACAAGATCAGGACAGCCGTACGCAGGGATGATGATCTCAGGTTTGTCTACGGGGACCGACGACGCGCAATTGGCCATCGCCTGGGCTAGGGCCGCCGTTCCGGACGAATAAAGCGTGATCTTTCGATTCCCGAAGAATCGCTCCATGGAGAGACCAGCGCGAGCGTCCCCCCGCTTCAGCGGTACAGCCCGGCGCACCGGCGGCAGTGCGGAGAACTTCACCGCGTGGAAGGCTCCCAGGAAAGGATGGTACGTCCAGCCAGTGTCAGAAGGGCGGCGTGCAGGACAGCCACGTTCACTTCGACGAAGTAGACGCCTATTCTCGCGACCGCGATCTTATGCAGACCGGGTGCGATCCGGGCGGCGACGGGTGAGAGGTACAATGCGAGTTGGATGATTAGCAACACCCGGTAGAATGAACCTTGAAAGGCCAAGGCGACATCGGCGCCCAACGCGCCCAGGAGGAACCAAGGGGTGGCCCAGCGCATCACCTTGTGGCTGAACACCTCGAACGAAAATCGGCCATAGCGAGCGACATTGAGTACCTCGGCACGGATGAGCAGCGAACTCATACCCCGGGTCACAGTCCGCAGCTTGCGCTGGTATTCCTTACGGGCATCCGAAATGTTCTTGTAATAGCCGATGACTCGCAGGTCTGAGACCGCTCGCATTCCCAGCTGCACACAGCTGAGCGCGGTGCCGAAGTCGCTCTGCACACGGCTGTCCCACTTCTGGCAAACGCTGCGCCGGGCCGCGAAGAAGGACCCGCTCAGGCCGACGAGGGAATAAAAGCGGGTTTCCAGACCGCGCAGCCACATCTCGTAGCGAACGTAGGCCCCTTCACCTTGCAGCGTACCGTCTGCAGTAATGAACCGGTCGACGCTGGAGACGGCGCCCACAGTCGGATCGCGAAAGGCGTCCAGAAGATGGTGCAGCACATCCTTGGGCAATAGCGTGCCGGCGTCGGTGAACACGATCAGATCCGCCTCGGTCGAGGCGATTGCCAGCTGCTGTGCATGCTCCTTACCTTTCCGTACCGGGGAGCGAACGAGGCGGATCGCTTTCTCGGCGTAACCGTGAACAATGCTGTCGGTGGTGTCGTCCGAAGCGTCTGAGGCCACCATTAGGTCGAGCTCGATATCCGCTCGCTCGAGAGCCAGAGTATTCTCGAGCTTCTCGGCTATGTTCGAGGCCTCATTCCGCGCGGCAATGACGATTGCTACCTTGCGAACGGGAATGGCAGGTAGGCCAGGATTGGTTTTCCGCGGTGGCAGGATCAGCAAAAGAGCCGGATACCAGAAGTAGCTATAGGTGGCCGCGACAACACAGAACCAGAACAACGCTTCCATCATGGGCTCAGCGAGCTCTCTCGCGAGGACTCATTGGAGTACCGCAATGGGCGTCGCCGAGAGTTCGGATCTCGAAGCGCTCGACTCCACTGACCCTGCCCACGCCGACAGCATCACCAGCGCCCAGATCTCATTAGCGGAAGGGCCGCATCCCGCCAGGTAGTCGTCCCACAGCCGACGAACGACTGCCGGACGAACCGGGAACATGCTGTGGAACGCCGAGCTCTTAAGCGTGTCACTAGCCCATTCCCTGAGAGGATCCCGCAGCCACTTGTCAACCGGGACGCTGAAACCCATTTTGGGCCTCTCGATCAGCGAGCGTGGAACATAGCGGTCCAGGATTGCCCGCAGCAGCCACTTGGTCGTTCTGCCTCGCAGCTTGAGCTCCGTAGACAGCCGCCAACTGAACTCGACGAGTCGGTGATCCAAGAGCGGCAGGCGCGTTTCGAGGCTCGTGGCCATGCTGGCCCGGTCCACCTTGGCGAGATTATCGTCCGGCAGATAATTGAGCTGGTCGGCAAGCAGCATCGTCGGCAGGTCGTCCGTGAACTCAGCCGGCCAGTCGCGGGACGGGACCTCAGGGTTTCCTTCCAGAATCGAAGGTTCGATCCACCAAGACGTCAGGTGCAAATAGGCCTCTGAGAACGTCTCTGCTGTCAATACGCGAGCGAGCTTTCGCCGGGCATCGGCCGAGCCGACCTGGCTGCCCAACCGAGCCAATTTATTCACGAACCAGGGGCTCTCTAACGATCCACCGCCCGAGAGGGACTTCGCTAGTTGTCGTCGAAGCGCTGAAGGTATCCACCGGCTGCGACGCCATGCTACGGGAGCCAGTACATATCGATTGTATCCAGCGAAGAGCTCGTCGCCACCGTCGCCCGAGAGCGCTACGGTGACCTGAGTCCGAGCCAACCGGGAGATCAGGTAAACAGGAAAAAACGATCCGTTGGCCGTCGGCTCGTCCATGAAATCGACGATCGACGGCACCTGGTCGACGATCTCCTGCTCGCGAAGCGAAAACTCTTGGTGATGTGTACCGAGGTGGTCCGCGATCGCGCGCGCGTGTTGGGACTCGTCGTATCGCGGATCATCGAATGCGACGGTGAATGTGCGCACCGGCTGTGAGGACTGGTGCTGCATCACTGCAGTGATCAGGGAAGAGTCGATGCCCCCGGAAAGAAATGCGCCCGTCGGAACATCGGCGTGCATCTGCTCTCGCACGGATTGCCGTATCAATTCCTCGCCTAGCTCGATGGCCGCTTTCGGATCGTTGACCAGTGATTTCCGGCCCTTTGTTGCTTCATTCCGGCAGTTCCAGTAAGAGCGCGGCTTGAGGTCGCGAACGCTCGATCCAGCGGGGTGCGGCCAGTCGACCGGCAGCCGCCGATCACGGCCCGCCTGCACCGTGAGCACATGCCCTGGCGGGAGTTTGTAAACGCCTTCGTATACAGACAGTGCTCCCGGTACGCAGCCGTCCCTCAGGTATGCGTTGGCCGCTCTGCCACTTATTCGCGCATCGAAGCCCTGTACCGCTCGAAACGCGCGCAGCTCGGAGGCGAAGAAGAGATGGCCGAAGAGCTCGCCCACGTATAGCGGCTTCTCACCCATGCGATCGCGCGCGAGGTGCAGAACCTGGTCCCGCGCATCCCACAGCGCAAACGCGAACATGCCCACGCAGCGCCGCAGAGCATCATCGATGCCCCACTGCGTAATAGCTGCGAGAAGGACTTCAGTGTCACTCTCACCACGGAAGCTGTGACCCAAGGCAAGCAATTGCCGGCGCAAGTCCTTAAAATTATATATTTCGCCATTAAACGTTATCCATAAGCGCCCCGCATAATCCATGGGCTGATGCCCGGTTTCGGTCAGATCAATGATGGCGAGGCGCCGATGGGCCAGGGCGATCTGTCCTGAAGGGGATTTCCAGAGACCTGACCCGTCAGGACCGCGGTGCGTCAGAGATTTCGCCATGCGCTCGACGATGCGATCAAGCGGATCGATCAGTCGGCCCGCGGCGCCCTCCAGCGCTATTGCCCCTGCTATTCCGCACATGCTGTATGGCGCCCGGATGACGTTCGTGTGATGAGTAGTTTCCTGGAAATCATGGGTATGATAAAGGGCACAAGGCTCAGTGGAAACAGGTAGCGCTGGACTGTGAAAGTTCTATGGTTTTCCCATCTTGTGCCCTACCCCGAAACCGGCCTAGGGGTGCTACAGAGAAGTTACCACTTGGTTCGGGAGCTCTCCCGTGCACACCAGGTTTACCTGTTGGCCTTTGTGCAGCGCAAAATTATTGAGGATCTGATGGGCGATGTGGATGAGGGGCTTCAAAGGGCGCGCGAGCATTTGGGCCAGTACTGCGCCCGGGTACAATTTGTCCCCATTCCCTCTGACTCCTCGCGGTTGCGCCGGACGTGGCTTGCAGCGCGCAGTTTGACTGGCACGCATCCTTACACGATCAGGTGGCTCCAGTCGGACGTTGCCTGGAGAATAGCCTCAGACTGGAGCGCTTCGATCGACTTCGATGTTGTGCATTTTGACACGCTTGGTCTCGCGCCTTACCGCAAGATCTTCACGCGTGGCGCGAAGTTGCTGGATCACCACAATATCGAATCGGACATGATGCTGCGGAGGGCCCGGACCGAGGGACATCCTCTGAAGCGGCTATACTTTTGGCAGGAAGGACTGCGGCTGCGACGATACGAGCGCCGCGTCTGTCCGCATTTTGACCTGAATATCACTTGTTCGAACCTAGATACCCAACGCCTCAAGCGCGTCGCGCCGAGCGTGGCGGTAGCGGAAGTGCCCAATGGTGTCGATGCGGAATACTTCCGCCCGAATCGGGACTTTGAGCATTCGCGCAGTCTCGTGTTCGCAGGAAACATGTCCTGGTATCCGAATGCGGCAGCCATGCTCTTCTTCGCGGATAGAGTCTGGCCTTGCCTGAAGGCGAAAGTGCCAGGGGTGACTATCGACGTGATCGGCGGAAATCCTCCGGCTCGTCTGTCGGGTTTAGCGGCGCGGGACCGGGATTTCCGGGTCCACGGCTTTGTTCCGGACGTGCGACCGTATATCAGCCGGGCGGCGGTATACGTGTGCCCAATCATGGACGGTGGTGGAACTAAATTGAAGATACTGGATGCGCTTGCGATGGGAAAGGCAATCGTGGCCCATCCGATTGCGTGCGAGGGAATCGAGGTACAGGACGGGAAGAACGTGATTTTTGCTCGCGAGTCGGATGAGTTTGCCAAAAGCATCGCGACCTTATTGGAAAGTCCGGAACTCAGAAAGCAGTTATCGTTGAACGCGCGGTCCTTGGCCGAGTCTTCCTACTCTTACTCTTTCATTGGCGGGCAGTTCGTGTGCGCGATCGAGCGGTGCCACGCGTCTCGCGTTGAGAGAACTGGGGAGGCGATGGGCACTGGCGATGCCGACCGGTCAGATGTCGACTCGAGTGATTCCGCTTCGGGGAGGACTAAGCACACTTAAGTGAACGAGCTATTCGCCGTGATGAGGACGCGCCCAGTACCGCTCCGGTGGGGCGCAAGTTCAGTACGGTTTGAGCATTAGTCTTAGCGCTCTTACACCAGTTGAGCTCTAGCATGTGCAACTTCCACGTACAAGCATTCGAAGCGCCGCGCCGCGACAGTGGGATCATAGTGCGAGCGTACCTTGTAGTGACCGCGGATTCCCATGTCGGTTGCTAGTGTGGGATTCCCAAGAAGCTTGATGATTCGGCTCGCGAGGGCCTCAGGGTCTTTCGGGTTAACCAGATACCCTTCGACGCCGTCCTGAATGATCTCAGGCGGCGCACCCAATACCGACGCGACGATGGGTCTTGCTTCCGCCATCGCCTCGATCACTACCATTCCGAACGGTTCCGGCTCGATCGAGGCGTGCACGACGACGGTGCACTTTCTGTAATACGCCGCGACGTCAGTCACCAGTCCGGTAAACTCGATCTGGTGCGCAAACGGACACGACTGCGCGATTTCGCGGCACTCATCTAAATACCTGGGGTCGCCATCGGAGGCATCTCCGACAATATATACTCGTAACCTCGGATATCTCGGAAGCACATGCATCGCGGCACGCAGGAATTCCTTCTGACCCTTCCATTGAGTCACTCTGCCAAAAATTCCAATCGCGAGATCCGTGGGCATGGGGGGCGGCGAGGCGTTGGGCACGCGTTCCACGAAATTCGGAATCTCGCGAATTCGTGTCCGATCGACACCTGCTCGCACGGCGGATTCGGTTACGGCTCGAGAGACGGACACGAAGGCCTCGACATGGCGAATACTCCTCCTGCGGCTGCGCTCCATCGGAAGGTAAAGGAATCCGTGGAGGTGACTCACTACGGCGATGCCGAGGAGGCGTGCGGCCCAAAGCGGCTCCAACGCGAAGTTATTGGCGTGCAACACGTCTACGTGCTTCTTCCGGCAAATATAGGCTAAGCGCAGCACGTAGGAGATGTTGGCCAAAAATTCCGTGCCCATCGCCACGAGCTCCAGGCTACGGCGCAAGGGTGGCCAGCGAAATCGCCCGCGGATCGTCCGTTTCCAACTCTGCAGCGTAACGTAGTCGACCGGAGGCGCGAGCAGTCGTACGTCCGCCTCACCGGCGAAGCCGCGAGAAACGAATCCGTCCGAGCAGGCGCTCACGAGCGAGGCGTCGATCAGATTGTTGTCCAGGTGCTTGAGCAGGTTTCTCGCGACGGCGAGGGTTCCGCCGAATGCGATGGCCGTATCGACGATCAGAACCCTGAGGGGGCGGGATGCCTGATCCAATTCGGGCAGGGATCGCTCCGGCGGGCTCGCCGGGGTCTCGCCGCCCGAAGGCGCCGCAGTTGTGCGTGACATCCTCACGTCTCTTCAGAGACAGCCTGAACGGGCTCAGGGCTACGATCCTGCATACGCCACTCGGGAAAATCGCGGCCGAGTAGTCGGATAAGGCGATCGATTTGCCGTCGCTGCAATTCGGCGATGGCCTCTCTCAGGCGGGGAATGTCGCTCAGCACGTCCTCCTCGACGACCGACCGATAGGCCTGCTTCTTGGCCCAGCTTTTCATCCAGGCGGGGACGTGCGGCGAGATCCGATCCCACGTTTTGGAGTATTGAATCCGGTTCAGTATCCCGGCGCCGGCGACGGCGGTCATGCCCTTGGGCTTCTGGTTGTGGGCCTTGCCCGAGACCTCGCCGATCGGATGGGATGGGAGCTTGAGCCAGCGATAGATCCGATCGACTTCGCGCTGCGGATCCTCCACCAACGCTTCGAACGTGAGGGTCAGGACCGCCTCTTTGCCGAAGCGCTCGAAATACGGCTTGAGCTGCATCGCATAGTCGCTGAAGGCCAGGTACCCGGGATCCGCCTGCACGGCTTTGAGCATGGGCCGCAGTTCGCCACCGTGGTGTGCGTCCCTCAGGGCGTGCCAGTAGTGGCTCACCACCCGATCGAACGGGTTTCTCATGATGTAGATGAGGCGCGCCTCGGGACTGAAGCGGTGGAGCCGCTCCGGTACACCCTGAAAGATCGGGAGCTTGGTGTAGTGGGTGCTCGACTCGCCGCGATAGCGGTACTGCGGGTCCTGATCCCAGAGGCTGAGGTACCACGCCTCGCCCTTGTGAAGTCCCAGTTCCTCGACGAAATAGCCGGGCTCCTTCACGTCACTCATCGCAATCTGCGGGTGAGTGTCCAGGTACTCGTGGAGCGAGGTGGTCCCGGATTTCATCGCGCCGATAATGAAGAGGTTGGGTCTGACGGGCGCTTGGGGCATTACGCGAGGCTCGCTTCCGAAGGGGTTCCCGGGGCTGTCTCAGCCAGAAGTCGCTTGTTCACTTTCCCGTTGGCGTTTCTCGGCAGGCTGTCGCAGAGGATAATCTCACTCGGCACCATGTAAGGCTCGAGAGACGCCGCGCTGTCGGCCCGTAGCGACTGAACGGTTAATCCGGCCGCAGGATCCGTCACCACGTAGGCTCGGATCGCTTGACCCAGGAGCGCATCGGGCATGCCGACGACGGCGGCCTCGCGCACGCCGGGGATGCGGTGCAGGGCATTCTCAACCTCCACCGGGCTCACCTTCTCGCCGCGGGTCTTGATGATGTCATCGGTCCGCCCGACGAAGTAGAGATAGCCCTCATCGTCCATGCGGAAAAGATCATGGGTGCAGAGCACTTTCTCGCCGGGGAGCTTCCCGGGCTTCAGCATCTCCTCGGTGAGATCGGGCCGGTTCCAGTAGCCCGCCATCACGTGGGGGCCCCTCACGTAGAGGATGCCGACGCCTCCCGGCGGCACCGGCGTGCCGTCGGCGGAAAGGAGATAGACCTCGGTGCCGGGAATTGCCTTGCCCACCGATCCCGGTTTGGCATCGACAAGTAAGGGATCGAGGTAGCTCACGCGCTTGCACTCGGTGAGCCCGTACATCTTGTAAATGAGCGCTTGGGGGAAGATCTCGCGCAGTCCGCCGGTGAACTCATCCGGAAGTGCCGCCGCGGTATTGGTGACCCGGGTGACCGAGGGAAAGGCGAGGGCCGAGCGCCGGTGGGCCGCGAGCAGGGTGGCGAAGATGGTGGGCACGCCCGGGAACACGGTGATCCGCTCATCCCGCATGCGCTCGAGCACCTGCCCGAGAAACGCGAACGATCGCTCGAGCACCAGGCAGGCCCCGAGTGCGATCGCCATCAGGAGCTGATAGAGGCCGTAATCGAATGATAGCGGCAGCACGCAGAGGATCCGCTCGTCGGCCGTGAGATGCAGATACTCGATGACGCTGCCGGTGGTGAACACCATGGCCTGGTGCGTCTGCATGACACCCTTGGGCGTGCCGGTGCTACCCGAGGTATAGATGATGGCGGCAAGGTCCAGCGGGATTACCGGTACCGGCTCGGCAAGCGGCAGCGTGGCTTTGAGCGCAACTTCGAGCGACTCGGCAGGGGCCGAGCACTCCCCTGAGCAGAGCACGACCGGCGGCTGCGAGATCCCCTGCAGGGCCTCGAGGTAGACCCGCTCGAGCGCGCCGTCGGCGATCAGCGCCCGTGCGCCGCAGTCCTCGAGGATGAAGGCGAGCTTGCGCGCCCTGGTCTGCGGGTTGATCGGGACGAAGACCGCGCCGGCCATCAGAGTGCCGAAGATCGCCGTGACGCAGGCCCAGGAGTTCTCGAGGTCAATCGCGACCCGATCTCCCCGGCCGATGCCGCGGGTGCGCAATGCTCCGGCGAGGCGCTGAGACGCATCGAGAAGATCCGCGAACGTATAGGACCGTCCGTCCACGGTCAGCGCGGTCCGGTCGCGCCTTTCCGAGGCGCCGCGTTGCAGCAGGCTATCGTGCAGTAGGCGAGGGGCCGTCATGGGCGGGGCGTGGGACCGGGATCGTGACATAAGTCCTTGAGCATTCGGCTCTTTAGTATACTTTGAGGCCACGGGGCGGAAGGGATAAGGTTCGCATGACACTGCATG
>Ga0335075_10018190_pt1 | contig 10419 bp, 10 predicted proteins | sample Lox_Sample_24_FD_206723 | JGI IMG/M metagenome (GOLD analysis project Ga0335075, IMG submission 206723) | Soil microbial communities from Loxahatchee National Wildlife Refuge, Florida, United States - Lox_Sample_2.4 | ecosystem: Environmental > Terrestrial > Soil > Wetlands | place: USA... | reverse complement strand
CCATGCCTTTGGCGCGTACGCGCCAAAGGCATGGGCCGGGCAAATGCCGCACCGAGACGCTAGGCATAGCGCTGGAACGCCGGGCGTCAGCCTCGCTGCCGGGTCGGGCAAAACGTCAGCGGGTCTGGGGCCTCTGGGCCCCAGCGGGGGGTGCAGGGGGGCGGAGCCCCCCTGGCCTGCGGTTACCCAGGCGGTGTCCAGCCGAGCGGGGCGAGGGTGAATCCGTCGAACGCGAAGGCGGGTGCCACGACGCATGAGACGAGCGTCCAGGCTCCGAGCGTGCGGGCGCTTTGCCAGCACTCGGCGGGCACGATTCCCTGAAGCGTCTCGTGCTCGGCAAGGTTCGGTCCGAGCCGGAGGGCTGTGCGGGGCGGGGAGAGTTCGAGCGCGAGCGGCGCGCCCGCATGCCAGAGCCAGAGCTCGGCCGCGTCCACCTTGTGCCAGGCGCTTTCCTCGCCGGCGGCGAGCAGGAAAAGGATCGCGCTTGCGGCGCCGCGGCCGCCATCCGCCGGCCGCTCGCGCCAAGTTTCGCGATAGTGCCCGCCCTCGGGATGCGGGGCTAGTCCGAGGGCTTCGACCACCGAATCGGCGCCGAGCCCTTGTGTGGCAACGTCAATCGTCATTCCCTCGGTTCCCGCGACAGGAGATCTGGCAATGGCGGTCAGCGGCCTCCCCCCGTACGACGAGACCAACATCTTCGCGCGCATTCTGCGCGGAGAAATCCCGTGCCGGAAGGTGCACGAGGACGAGCATGCGCTCGCTTTCCACGACATCCATCCGCTGGCGCCCGTACATGTGCTGGTGATCCCGAAGGGGCCCTACGTGTCGTTCGCGGATTTTTCCGCGCGCGCGACAGAGGCGGAAGTCGCCGGCTTCTTCCGCGCCGTGGGCGCGGTGACGCGGAGCCTCGGGCTCGAGGCGAAGGGGTATCGCCTGCTCGCCAACATGGGGCCGGACTCGAATCAGGAGGTGCCTCACTTTCACGTGCACATCTTCGCCGGCCGGCCGCTTGGACGGATGCTGCCGCCCGCATGAGGCGGCGCAGGCAGGCGGGCGCGCTCTACCCGCCGCCGTGCTCCGGCGACGAGTGGACCACGCTGCGCCGCACCGATAGGCTCCGAAGAGCAAAAAAGGGGGAGCCGGGGCTGGTGCCGGATCGCTATGGCTTGCGGCAGGATCGGGTGCACGGTTTCGCCCGGCGGCAAGTTCTGGCGGCCGCAGCCGGTGCGTTCGCCGCGCGGGCGGCCCCGGCGCACGACATTGCCTGGCCGGCGGCGCTGACCATGGGCACCGGCAGCGCCGGCGGCACCTATGCGGTGTACGGCGAGGCGTGGGGCGCCATCGTCGCCGCCGCGACGGGCGTCCACATGCTCTACCGGGCGACCGAGGGGCCGAACGAGAACATCCTGCTGCTCGATCGCCGGGCCATCGATCTCGGGATGACGACGCTCGGCATCGCGCACGAGGCGTGGACCGGCGGCGGCGCCTGGACGGACGGCGTCCGGTTCCGCACTTTCCGGGCGATCTTCCCGATGTACGAAACGGCCTTCCACGGCGTCGCCCGCGCAGAGAGCGGGATCGCCAGCGCGGCCGGGCTTGGCGGCAAGCGGGTTGGCGTCGGGCCCGAATCCGGAACCGGCGGGACCTACCTCCCGCGCATGCTGCAGATCCTCGGGATCGCGGTCGCCGGGTTCCGCTTCGGCAGCTTCTCCGACCTTGCCGACGCCTTCGCCGTCGGCGCGATCGACGCCTGTCTCCTGGCCGCCGGACCGCCGATTCCCGCGTTCACTTCTCTGGCACAGCGGACGAACCTGCGCTTCTTCGGATTCACGGAGCAGGAGGTGGCCCTCCTGGTGCGCGAGCTGCCGGAGCTTTCCGCAACTGAGATCCCGGCCGGCACGTACGCCGGGCAGCCGACGCTTCGCTGTCCGGGGATGTTCAATTTCGCGATCTGCCGGCTGGGCCTGCCGGACAGCCTCGTCTATTCGGTCACCGCCGCGGCGCTCGCGGGCGCGCCCCACATGGCCCGGTTGCTCCCATTGGCGGCGGAGACGGTCGCGCGGAATATCGAGCAGGATCGATTCCTGCCGTTCGATCCCGGAGCGGCACGATACTATCGCCGGCTCGGCTTGACGCTGCCGGACCGGCTGGTGATGGAGTAAGGAATGGCGATAAACGGCGGCGCCGAGGTGGCAATTCAGCTCGAGCACGTGGACAAATGGTACGGCACGCATCAGGTGCTGCGGGACATCTCGCTCACCGTCGGCGGCGGCGAGCGCGTCGTGGTGTGCGGGCCGTCGGGCTCGGGCAAGTCGACGATGATCCGCTGCATCAACCGGCTCGAGACGCACCAGAAGGGCCGCATCGTCGTCGACGGCACTGAGCTTTCCGACGACGCGCGGGCGCTCAATACCGTGCGGCGCGAGGTCGGCATGGTGTTCCAGTCCTTCAATCTCTTTCCGCACCTGACGATCCTCGAGAATTGCACGCTGGCGCCGATCCATGTGCGGCGGATGAAGAAGGCCGAGGCCGAGGCCCTGGCGATGGAGTTCCTCCGCCGCGTGCGCATCCCCGAGCAGGCCGCGAAATACCCGACCCAGCTCTCGGGCGGGCAGCAGCAGCGCGTCGCGATCGCACGCGCGCTCTGCATGCGGCCGAAGATCATGCTGTTCGACGAGCCGACCTCGGCGCTCGATCCCGAGATGATCAAGGAAGTGCTCGACGTGATGATCGAGCTCGCCGAAAGCGGAATGACGATGGTCTGCGTGACGCACGAGATGGGCTTTGCGCGGCAGGTGGCGGACCGCGTGGTGTTCATGGATATGGGCGAGATCGTCGAGACCGGACGCCCCGCCGAGCTTTTCGGCGCGCCGAAGACGGAACGGCTCAAGACGTTCCTGGGCCAGATCCTCGGACACTGACAAGAGTGTCGCCTTCGCCCCAGGCGGCGATGGCGGCGAGCTCCGCCTGCGGAAGGTCCGCGATGATCTCGCGCCGGCCGAGCGTGACTGCGCCGCTCTCGCCGTCGAGCGAGAGCCAGTCCCCCTCGGCGATCTTCCTGCCCGCGATGTGGGCGGAACCTCCATGGTCGTCGAGCTTCAGCTCGCGGCAACCGACCAGGCAGACCTTCCCGAGCCCGCGCGCGACCACCGCGGCGTGGGCCGTGCGGCCGCCGACCGCGGTGAGGATGCCGGCCGCCACCGCGAACCCGGCGACATCGTCGGTCGAGGTCTCGTGCCGGACGAGGATCACCGGATCGCCGGCCGCCGCGAGCGCCTTGGCGCGCGCGCTGTCGAAGGCGACGCGCCCGCTCGCGACACCGGGGGCGGCGGAGATGGCGGTGGCGAGCGGCGGCACGTCGTCGGCGAAGCGCGTGATGCGCGCGCTCTCGGGGTCGATCGCATTCCCGCGCTCGCGCGCCGTCGCCCGATCGAGCAACCCCTCGGAGACGAGATCGACGAGGATGCGCAAGGCGGCGCGCGGCGTCCGTTTGGCCGAGCGCGCCTGGAGGAAGAAGAGAGTTCCCTCCTCGACCGTGAACTCGATGTCCTGGACATCGCGGAACTCGCGCTCCAGGCGTGCGGCGCCCGCTGCCAACTCCTTGGCCGCCTCGGGCAGGCGTGCGGCGAGCAGCGCCGCGTCGCCCGGCATGCGTCGCCCGGCCACGACGTCCTCGCCCTGGGCGTCGAAAAGAAAATCGACGTAGAGCTCCTTCGCACCGGTCGCGGGATTGCGGGAAAACGCAACACCCGCGCCCGATCTTCCTCCCGCGTTGCCGAAAACCATGGCCTGCACCGCGACCGCCGTGCCCGCAAGCTCGTCCAGCCGGTTGAGGCGGCGATACTCCTTCGCCCTCTGCGTTTCCCACGAACGATAGACCGCGCGCGCGGCCGAGGCGAGCTGCTCGTGCGGGCTTTCCGGCACCGCGCTTCCCATCGCCTCCGCCGCGATCGCCTGGTACTTCCGCACGAGTCGCTCGAGCGCCTCCGGGTCGAGATCGTCCTCCCGGATTATGTTCTCCGATCGTATCATATCGGACAGGCATTCATCGAACGGCGCCGCCGGCGCGCCGCCCACGATCTCGGCGTAGCCGCGGATGAAGCGGCGGTAGCTGTCCCAGGCGAGGCGCGGATTGCCGGTGAGCCCGATCAGGCCGTGCACGGCTGCCTCATTGAGGCCGACATCGAGGATCGTGTCCAGCATGCCGGGCATCGATTGCGCGGCGCCCGAGCGCACCGAGACGAGGAGCGGCGCACGCGGATCGCCGAAGCGGCGGCCCGTCTCCTCCTCGAGCCGGGCGATACCCGCGTGCAAGCCGCGATCGACCGCGGCGAGCGCGCTCGTCTCGCTCCGGTTGACCGGGCCGCAGAGGGAGGTGGGCAGGACGAACGCGGGCGGCACGGGCAGGCCGAGCCGGCTCATCCGCGAGAGCTGCGCGGCCTTCGCCCCCGCCACTTCCGGGGCGAGCGGCTCGGCACCGCCCGCGATGAAAAGCGGCACGGTGCCCGTCATGCCGAAAGATCCTCGAGCACGCGGTCGCGCAGCATGAGCGCCGAATGGGAGAGCCGGTCGGTCGCGGTCTCGAGCGCGCGCGCAAGCTCGAGGCTGAGAACGAGCGATTTCGCATCCTCCCGCGGCGCCAGCATCACCGTCGCGAGCATGTCGCGCTCCGCCGCGTCGGCGCTGCGCTCCGCCACCACGACCTGATCGATCGCCTGCAGGGCGGCGACCGCGTCCGCCCGCTCGCCCTGCGGCAGCCGCGACGCCGCTTCCACGGCGCGCACGAGATGCCCCGCACTTTCCAGCACGATGGTCGAGAGCCGTGCCAAGGGCGCCACATCGAGCGCGGCCTCGTCGGGCGCCGGCACGAGGCTCAGGAGAAACGCGCAATCCTCGAGCGCATCGGTGCTGTTCTCGATCTCGTCGATCAGCGGGCGAAGCTTGCCCGCCTCGCGGATGCGCGCCGCGACCTCGCGCGCGGAGAGCGTGAGCCCGTCGGCCTTCTCCTCGATCGCCTTGGCGCGCGCGGCGAAGGCACGGCGCTCCTCCGGGCCAGTCAGCCCGGGCACGGCCAGGATGTCCGCGATCCTGCCCGCGAGCATCCGTGTGAGGCCGAGATGGCGGACGAGAACCGTGAGCACGGAGCCTTCGGCGGTCTCGAAACGATGCGCGAGGTCGGCCTGGATCTCGTCGCGGATCAGCCGCGCCGTTCGCCCCGCGGCGAGGCCCTGGCTGGTATCGCGCAGCACGTGCTCGAGGAACTGCACGCACTCCGCGGTGCCCAGCGCGGTGTCGAGCCGCGCTCCGTAGGGAATGCGCCCCGTGGCGGCGCGCTGGACGGTATCGAACACGAGGTCGGCGCCGCCAAGCTCGAGGAAGGCGCGGTGCCCGAAATCATGCTCGGCCGCCCAGGACAAGAGGCCGAACGCCGCGCTCTTGCCGACGAAGGTTTGCAGCGCCTTGCGCGCCTTGTTCCAGTCGATCAGGAAGACGAGCCGCGAGCCGAGGAATTCGAGGAAGCGCTCGAGCGCCGCCTCGTCGGCGGCTTCATGGCGGCCGGTGAGCAGGTAGAAATGCTCCCCGCCCAGCTCCCCTTCCGGCTTGTCCCCAAGCGGCGTCCAGGCAACCACCTCGCGGGCGAAGAGGCAGACGAAGAACTTCGCGCGAATGTGGTGGACGTCGGTGTAGGTGATCGTCACCGCCTCTGGCTCGACATGGACGACGAGCACGTGCGCCTCGGTCGTGCCGATATCGTTCTGGATGGTCAGCCGCCCGCCGGCGCGGACCGCGGTCGTGCCGAGGCCGGGGTGGCCGAAGGCGAGCGGGGCGGTGCGATTGAGCCCGCGCATGAAGGATTTCACGCGCCTTCGATCTTCTTCCGCGAGGCCGTGCACCCGCGCCCCGTCCAGCGTCTCGACCGCGGTCTCGGCGGCCAGGCGGTTGAGCGCCTTGTGCAGGTCCATCACGAGCAGATGGAGGCTCTCCGGCCCATCCGGGCTCGCGGAGGTCAGCCCCTCGATATCGGCGAGCCCGAGCGTGTCGCCCGCCGCAACCGGAATGGATTTCTCCACCGCCTCCACGCGCCGCGCGAGCACGCCGCCCGTGTCCGCGCCCGCGGCCTCGAGGGGTGCCAGCATGGCGGCGAGATCGCTCGCGATGGGAAGAAGGAGCGCATCGGCGCCGGGCAGCAGAAGCTTCCCCGGTCCGACCGCGCGCGCCCCGGCGATCAGCCGGTCGAGCGCCGGGTCGGCGAGCCCGGAAGCGCGCCGTTCCGGGCCGAAGTCGCGCGGCTGGCGGCCGGGCATCGCGGCCTGCACCGAAGCTTCCTGGAGAAGGCTCATGCGGAGCTTGAGCCGGTCGTTGGCCTCCAGCGCCTCGCCCAGCAGCGAGGGCAGCAGGACCGCCCGCTCGCCCAGTCGCTCGACAACCGCGATCTTCGCCGTCACGTCCGCCCCCTTCCGGCCTCGCTCCAGAGGCCGCAAGCATGCCGGTGGGCGGCGCGGTCGGGATTGCGTTAGATCAGGCGCGCCGCACCCTTCACGGAACGGCAACAATCCCGCGCCCCGCCTGGCAGCGCCGCCTCGTCGGCGGGGGGGCAGGTGGCGGGTATCTCCTTCAGCCGCCCGAGCAGCCAGCGCCCGGCCGGGCCGGGTGGCGCGTCCGTGAGGTAGATCGCGGACATCGGCATGAGCTGCCCGCCGGGCGGCGCATCCTCGATCGCGATCGCAACCAGGGAGCCGCGGGCGAGGTCCTCGCGCACCAGGAAGAGCGGCATGCCTCCGAAGCCGAGGCCGGCGCGGAGGAAGGCGTGCTTGGCGCCGAGATCGGCAAGCCGCCAGGTCTTCGGCGAAAGCACCCCGAACTCCTGCCCCTCCGATAGAAGCGAGCGGTCGGTCAGCACGAGCTGGACGTGCCGGGCGAGGACGGTGGTCGGGATCGGCTGGGGGCGGGAGGCGAGCGGGTGGCCGGGCGCCACAACAACGCCGAAGGGCACCGCAAGCAACCGCACGCGGGTCAGCTCCGGGGGCGCGAGCGGCAGCGAGCCCATCACGCCCAAGGCGCAGGTCCGATCGAGCACCGGCTGCACCACCGCGCCGAGGGCCTCGACATAGAGCCGGAGCGGTATCGCCGGGAAACGGGCCTGGAAGGCGGAGACGGCCAAGGTGAGGATCTCGATCGGGAACATCACATCGACGACCACGGAGAGCTCCGGCTCGAGGCCGCCGGCAAGACCGCTTGCCCGCGCCTTGAAGAGATCCATGCCGCCGGCGACGGCGCGCGCGTCGGCAAGCAGCGCCCGGCCCGCGTCGGTGAGGACCGGGTAACGGCGGGTCCGCTCGAACAGCTTCAGCCCGAGCTGGAGCTCGAGATTGGCGACCGTGTGGCTGACCACCGACTGCGCGCGCCGGAGGCGCCGGCCGGCAGCGGAGAAACTTCCCGCGTCGGCGGCGGCGATAAAGGTGCGGAGCTGGTCGAGCGAGACGCCGTCGAGCACCTATCTTTTCCCACGATGGTTCCTATCGAAAAGTATAGGCTAGCGCGCTGCACGTGACGACTCCAATTGGTCCTTATGTCGAGCGGAGGACCACGGAGATGAACCTGCTGCATGTTGATTCGAGCATCCTGGGCGCGGGCTCGGTGAGCCGCGCGCTTTCCGCGGAGATCGTCGCCGCCCTCCGCACGCACCATCCCGACGCTACGGTGACCTACCGCGATCTCGGGGCGGCGCCGGTCGCCCATCTGACGGGCGCGCATCTGGCCGCCGCTCAGGGCGCGGCGCCCGAGGCACCGTCCCTTCAGCGGGACCTTGCCGCCGGCCAGGCGGCGCTCGAGGAATTCCTGGCGGCCGACATCGTCGTCATCGGCGCGCCGATGTACAATTTCGGGGTCCCGAGCCAGCTCAAGGCGTGGATCGACCGGCTCGCGGTGGCGGGCAAGACGTTCCGCTATTCCGAGCAGGGTCCCGAGGGGCTCGCGGGCGGCAAGAAGGTCATCGTCGCCTCCTCGCGCGGCGGCTTCTACGGACCGGACACGCCTGCTGCCTTCCTCGACCACCAGGAGAGCTATCTGCGCGGCATCTTCGGCTTCTTCGGGATCACCGACGTGAGCTTCGTCCGCGCCGAGGGGGTCAATCTCGGGCCGGACAAGCGCGAAGCGGCGATCGCGGCCGCGCGCGAGGACATCACGCGCCTTGCCGCCTGAGCGAGCGGGCGCGCCGGGGAGATATATGGCCGGACTATTCCCGCACCTCAGCCGCCTCATCGAATTTATATGCCCATCCGCTCATCTTCCCCGCGTCATGAGCACCGGCCGAGCACCGGCCGGCGCGCGGAGAATGGAGCGAGCACAGAATGTCCGTCGGCAGCGATGCTTTGGGATGGGTCCGGCCCACGGCGCTCACGGCGCGGCCGCAGCGTCCTTCCTGGCATCTGCTGCCCGCCGGCTGGCGCCTGTTCCGCTCGATGGCGCCGTGCGACGAACTTGTGATCGCCCGTTATGGGGCGGTCGAGGTCCGTCGCGTTCCGGCCGGCTTCGCCGCCGTGACCTCCGTCAAGGGCGAGAGGCTCGCGGCCGCCAGAACCGCGTTCGGACGCGTCGCGGACTATGCCGAGGGCCGCAACCGCGGGTCCGTCCGCCTCGCCACACGCGGGCCGGTGACGCAGGTCTCCGCGGCCGCGCCATCGGCTCGGGGCCGATGGCGGGTGAGCGTTCCGATCGCGGGCGCGACCGGCGCGCTGGTTGCATCCGCCGCTGGCGGCGGCAAGGTCCGGATCGAGCCGGAGGCAGCCAGGACATTGGCCGTCGTTCGCGTCTCCGCCCGCCCGACCCCCGCACTGATGGCAAGCGCCGAGGCCGCCATTTTCCGCGCAATTCCGCCCGGCACCTGGGCGGCGGACGGCCCCGCGCTGATCCGGATGCATTCCCCGCCGCGCAGCCGGCTGCTGGGCGGCTGGTTCGAGGTCGCCGTTCCGCTCGCACCTCTCCGGGAGGACGTTCCGGCCTGACGTGCAGGCCCTGGAACGAAGCCGGCGAGGCGGTATGATCCGAAGGTGACGTTGCCGCATCGATGAACGAAATCGCGGAGGATCCGGAGGCTGCGGGAGAATTCCGGATCACCCGCCAGGCGCTCCGGGACGGCTCGCTGCTCGCCAGGATGCGCGCGCTCAGGCTGCCGGGCCTCGCCATCCGAAGCGACGCGGAAATCGAGGCCTCGCTCGACGCCGCGCTCGCCGCCCACCCGCCCGGAACCGATGCCTTCGTGTTCGGCTACGGCTCGCTGATGTGGAACCCGGCGTTCCTTTTCACCCAGCGTCATCTTGCTACCCTCCACGGCTGGCATCGGCGCTTCTGCCTGCAAATGCCGTTCGGCCGCGGCACGCCGGAGCGGCCCGGGCTGATGATGGCGCTCGATCGCGGCGGCTCGTGCCACGGCGTCGTCTTCCGCATCGAAGCCGCGCGGGTGCGCGAGGAGCTCCTCCTCGTCTGGCGGCGCGAGATGTCGGGCACCGCCTATCGCGCGCGGTGGGCAACGGTGCGGACCGCGGCTGGCAACGTCCGGGCAGTGGTGTTCGTCGTCAACCGCGCGCATCCGCGCTACCTCGGCAAACTGACCGAAGAGGAGATCGCCGCCACGCTCGCCCACGCGACCGGCCCACTCGGCAGCGGCGCCGCCTATCTCAGGCAATCCATCGCCGCGCTCGCCTCGCTCGGCGTCGTGGATCATGGGCTCGAGCGGCTCGCCTCCGACGTCGCGCGGCGGGCGGCCTCGACCTGAGGGCGGCATCGTCTTGCGCGAGGATCGTGTATCGCTAGAGCGTGATGACCGAAGGCGGAATCGAGGCCCCCGCGAACTCGTTCGCGGGGATCCCGGCGCCGTAGGCCTGAATCACGCGATAAAACAATGGCCTAGAGCGGGATGGGTGAGCGCGAGCGACCCCATCCCCCTCTCGCCCTCCGTTGTGCATTTTGTGAGTCCGAGACGTAACATATTATATCAAATGTAACACTCTTATCCCCGCACGACGCGCCGCGGCGGCAAGCGGCCTCAGGTTACAAATGTGACTCCAACCCTTGGCGTGCAGCATCGAATGCGCGAACGTTCTTGCGAATCGCCGTTGATTGGACTTGCCGGCGGCGCAACCCTCGCTTCCTTGCGCGGGGCGCGGCGCGCGGCATCACGAGGCGGCGCTCACCGGCGAGCCGCGGCTGCGCGGATGACCGGGCGCCAGCCTCCGGCAGTGGGGAATCTCGGCAGGCGATCCGCTCAGCCCAGCGCCTTGCGCGCCGGCCCTTGCTTCAACGCGGCCCGTATCTCGGCGAACTGGGTAGGGGGGAGATACATCCCGAGGACCTCGAAGGGCGCGCCGTCGGCGCGGATTTTTCCTTGGTCGAGCCACATCAGGCGCGTGCACCATTCGG
>Ga0335075_10018189_pt1 | contig 10419 bp, 11 predicted proteins | sample Lox_Sample_24_FD_206723 | JGI IMG/M metagenome (GOLD analysis project Ga0335075, IMG submission 206723) | Soil microbial communities from Loxahatchee National Wildlife Refuge, Florida, United States - Lox_Sample_2.4 | ecosystem: Environmental > Terrestrial > Soil > Wetlands | place: USA... | reverse complement strand
TGTTCCTGGTCTTCCTGCTGGCCGGCGCGGCCAACCTGGCCACCGGGGGCACCGCGCTGTTCACGAAGCTCACCGTGTTCCTGGTGGCCGGGGTGCCGGTGCTGGTGCTGCTCGGCCTGGTGCGGGCGGTCGCGCTGCTGCGCCGCAGCACCGGCGCGTCGTGGCGGGACGCGATCGGCGCGTTCTTCATCTGGCAGTCGACGTCGCTGGTGGTCGCGCGGGCCTCGGTGCTGGGCCTGTTCGCCAAGAAGGCAGCGTTCCTGCGGACGCCGAAGACCAGCGAGAAGGCGAGATGGTGGGAGGCGCTGCGGGCGAACTGGGCCGAGTCATCGCTGGCCCTGCTCGGCGTGGCCGGCATCGCCTGCGCGCTGAGCAAGGCCACCGAGGTGTCCGGGCTGCTGCTGGCCGGCCTGCTGCTGTTCCCGACGCTCGGCATGGCGGCGGCGCCGCTGAACAGCTGGGCCGCACAGCGGGCGGCGCTTCCGCCTGAACTGCAGCAAGTGCGCACGATGGAGTGGAAGCGCGGCCAGCGGCGCCAGGCGTTCGTGCGCGGGGCGGCGGTCGGCGGGCTGGCCACGGTCATGGGCGTGGTCATCGCCGCGGTGGCACTGTTCCTGGCCCCCGGCCGGCATCAGGTGCAGCCGCCGAACCTGGTCGCTCCCGCTCAGCCCACGCATACCGCGAACCCGACCCCCAGCCCGACGCCCTCCCCTACCCCGACGCCCACGCCCAAGCCGACGCCAACGCCCACCCCGACGCCGACACCCACCCCCACACCCACCCCGACGCCCACGCCGACCCCGACGCCCACCCCGACCCCGACCCCGACGGCGACCTCGACGGCACCCGCCGCGTCACCGGCGGCGCCCGCCGCGTCACCGGCCGCGCCGTTATAAGCCGCCGCGTCAGCAGACCTCCTCGATCACAGCCGTGATAGCGCCGAGCTGGGCCGGATCCGTGCTGGCCGACGTGCTGAAGGCCAGGTCCACCCAGTACGCCGTGCCGGGGGTGAGGCCCGGGATGATGTCGGCCACAGTGAACGTGGAACTCCATGAGGTGGCGGCGGCCAGCGCGCGGACGGTCTGGGTCTGGCCGAAGGCGGTCCCGGCGGACATCCCCCTGCTGGGTGGTGCGGTGCCCGTGCCGTACCGGCCCTGAATCGCCACGTTCGCGGCCGCGGCCGGCGTCCCGGCGCCGCCCGATATCAAGATCTTCAGCTTGCCGGTGACCTGCGGCGTGATGGCCAGTGCCAGGCCGGCCATGACGAACGAGGGACTCTGCGACGTGGTGCCGGCCGGGCTGGCCGGGGCGTACCGGGTGGCGCCGAGGTAGGAACCGGGGAAGGTGACGGTGCCCGAGAGCACGGGGTACGGCGACGTGGTGGTCGCGCTCAGCGAGACGCCGCCGAACTGCTGCACCGCGAGCACGCCGCCGCCCGCGTCGAAGCGGTAGGCCGTGGACGTGGCCGGCGTGGCCGAGCTCTGGTGGACGGCGTTGTCGGAGAACGTGACCTCGTTCGTCCGGCCGGTGCCCTCCGCGGTGACGCTGTAGTGCACGAAAGTGCCCGCGCCGTCGCCTCCCCGGCCTTTCTCCCGGCAGTTGGTCTTATTGCCCCGGACCGTGGTGCGGCCGAACGGGGCGAGCTGAATCTGGTAGCCGTAGTACGTGACGTTCGGCGCGGACGCCTGGCCAAAGTTATCGGCGAAATTATCCACGATCCACGCGTTTGAGCAGTGCTTGAAGACATAGGCGTGGCCCTGGCAGGCGTACACGTGGTTCCGGAAAACGCGCCAGCCGGCCATGTTGTCCATCTGGACACCGATGGCGGATCCGGTGAAATAGCAGTCGACAATGCACTCGGTCAGGTAGCCGTCGGTGAGGGTATTGACGTGCCTCTGCACCCAGATCCCGTAACCGCCGCCGGGCTTGTAGACGTTGCACCGGAAAATGCCGTTCTCAACCTGGGAGCCGATGGCGGTGGAGTTGCCGCCCGCGTTCTGGTCGGCGATGACGATGCCGGACCCGCGAGTGTTCTGGACCGTGCAATCCTCGATCGCGGATGCCCTGGTGAGCAGGGCTATGCCGTGTCCGGTTCCGCAGGTCTGGCTGGCGGCGTTGCCGTCGATGATCACGCCGCGGATCATGATCGAGCTGGACGGCACCGGGGACGCGCCCGTGTTCGGGTAGACGGTATCGGTGAGCACGGCGGGCAGGTTGGCTCCTGCGGCGGCCATGATGGTGGCCGCGGGAGCGACCGGCGCGGCTCGGGGCTTGCCGGGCCGGGAGGCGGCCGGGCCGACCAGACCGGTGGCATCAGGTATCTGCAGCGGCCGGCTGACCACGTAGCCGCCGCCCGGGAAGGCCAGGGACTGGCCGGGCGAGAGCGCGTTCAGGGCGGCCTGGAGGCGTGCGGTGTCGGTGACCCCGGTCGCGTCGCCGGACGGCGGCGGGGCGGTCACGATCCCTGCGGGGGCCGGCACGGCTTGGCGTCAGTCGATCGTGAAGTAGTCCGGGCCCGCGTAGCGTCCGGTGAGCTGCTTGCTGCGCTGCATGAGCAGGTCGTTGAGCAAGCTGGACGCGCCGATGCGGAACAGCGCCGGGGTCAGCCACAGCGGCCCCGCGGTCTCGCGCACCAGCACCAGGTAGCGGATGGCGTCCTTGGCGGTGCGCACGCCCCCGGCCACCTTCACGCCGACCTGGCGCCCGGTGGCCTGGGCGTAGTCGCGCACGGCGGCCAGCATGACCAGGGCCACCGGCGGCGTCGCGGCCGGGGTGACCTTGCCGGTCGAGGTCTTGATGAAGTCCGCGCCAGCCAGCATGGCCAGCCAGGACGCCCGGGACACGTTGTCCAGGGTGGCCAGCTCGCCGGTCTCCAGGATCACCTTGAGGTGCGCGGTGCCGCAGGCCTGGCGCACCTGCCGCACCTCCTCGTAGACCTGGCCGTACCGGCCGGCCAGGAATGCCCCCCGGTCGATGACCATGTCCACCTCGTCGGCGCCGGCCTCGACCGCGTCACGCACGTCGGCGAGCTTCACCGCGAGCGACGCCCGGCCGGAAGGGAACGCGGTCGCCACGGACGCCACCGCGACCGGGCTGCCCGCCAGCTCGGCCCGGGCCACGCCGACCAGGTCCGGGTAGACGCACACCGCGGCCACCGGCGGCACCGCCGGGTCGGCCGGGTCCGGCCGGCGGGCCTTGGCGCACATGGCCCGGACCTTACCCGGCGTGTCCGCGCCTTCCAGCGTGGTCAGGTCGACCATGCGCACGGCCATGTCCAGCGCCCGCATCTTGGCGTCCCGCTTGATGGACCTGGTCGCCAGCCCGGCCGCCCGTGCCTCGGTGCCCACCTGGTCGACGCCGGGCAGCCCGTGCAGCACCTGCCGGAGCGCGGCGTCCGACGTGGCAATGTCGGCGCCGGTCCACCGGGCCAGGCCAGGCTGCGTCAGCGACTCGATCCCCATGAGGCTGACGCTACTCCGCCGGGCCGCCCGAGCCGATCCGGGGCGAGCGGGCGGTGGCGAATCCGGGCTTGATGACCGTGTTGATGATCCTCAGCCGCTCGTCGAACGGCGCGAACGCGCTCTTCATGGCGTTGATGGTCAGCCACTCGATGTCGCCCCAGCCGTAACCGAACGCCTCACCGAGCGCGTGGAACTCCGACGACAGGCTGACCCCGCTCATCAGCCGGTTGTCGGTGTTGACCGTCACCCGGAACAGCAGCTCGCGCAGCAGCCCGATCGGGTGATCCTTGATCGACTTGGCCGCGCCGGTCTGCACGTTCGAGGTCGGGCACATCTCCAGCGGGATCCGGCGGTCCCGGATGTAGCTGGCCAGCCTGCCCAGCGAGGCATGGCCGCCCGCTGGCACCCGGATGTCATCGATGATCCGGACCCCGTGCCCAAGCCGCTCGGCACCGCACCACTGCACCGCCTCCCAGATGGACGGAAGCCCGAACCCCTCGCCCGCGTGGATCGTGATGTGGAAGTTCTCCCGCGCGACGTACTGGAACGCGTCCAGGTGACGGCTTGGACGGCTGCCCGCCTCGGCGCCCGCGATGTCGAACCCGACCACGCCCGCGTCCCGGTGCCGAACCGCCAGCTCCGCGATCTCCAGCGATCTGGCGGCGGTGCGCATCGCGGTCAGCAGCGCGTACACGGTGATGCCCCGGCCGCGGCTGCCGCGCCGGAATCCCTCGAGCACCGCCTCGACGACCTGGTCCAGGCTCAGGTCCCTGGTCACGTGCAGCTCCGGGGCGAACCGCACCTCCGCGTAGACGACGCCGTCGTCGGCCAGGTCCTCGGCGCACTCGGCCGCCACCCGGATCAGCGCGTCCCGGGTCTGCATCACCCCGACCGTGTGCTCGAAGGCTTCCAGGTAGAGCTCGAGCTGGCCGCGCTGGGCAACTCCGGTCATCCAGCGGGCCAGCTCGGCCACGTCGGTCGTGGGCAGGCCGTCGTACCCGGTCTCGGCGGCCAGCTCGACGATCGTCTGCGGCCGCAGCCCGCCGTCGAGGTGGTCGTGCAGCAGTACCTTGGGCACGCTGCGGATCTCATCCAGGGTCACCACGCGTTCCATTGTCACAGACCGGCCGGCCGCGGCTACGCGGTGATGCGGTCGATCACCAGCGGCCCGGCGGCGGGCGGCTCGGGGCCGACCTCCACGGCGCTGCTGAGGACCTCGATCGCCGCCGCGAACCGGGTCTCGTCATCGCCGCGCAGCTCGAGCACGGGCTGGCCGGCGGTCACCTGGTCGCCCGGCTTGGCCAGGCAGATGACACCGGCCGCGTGGTTCACGTCGTCCTCTTTGCGCGCCCGTCCCGCGCCGAGCCGCCAGGCGGCCACGCCGACCGCCCGGGCGTCGAGCCGCCGCAGCCAGCCGGCCTGCGCAGCGGTCACCACCTGGCTGTGCCGGGCCCGGGGCAGCGGGGCGTCGGGGTCCCCGCCCTGGGCCGCGATCATCTCGCGGTAACGGCCAAGCGCCCGGCCGCCGGCCAGCGCCGCCTCGGGATCGTCCTCGATGCCGGCCAGCGCGAGCATCTCCCGGGCCAGCGCCAGCGTCACCTCGACCAGGTCGGCCGGGCCTTCGCCGCGCAGCGTCGCCACCGCCTCCTCGACCTCGACGGCGTTGCCGACGGCCCGGCCGAGCGGCGCGTCCATCTGGGTCAGCAGCGCCGTGGTCCGCACCCCGGCCTCGGCGCCCAGGCCGGCCATGGTCTGCGCCAGCAGGCGCGCGGCCGGCATCTCCCGCATGAACGCACCGCTGCCCACCTTGACGTCGAGCACGAGCGCGGCCGTGCCCTCGGCGATCTTCTTGGACATGATCGAACTCGCGATCAGCGGGATCGACTCGACGGTCCCGGTGACGTCGCGCAGCGCGTACAGCCTGCGGTCGGCCGGGGCGAGGCCAGACCCGGCCGCGCAGATCACACAGCCGGCCGAACGCAGCACCGCGATCATCTCGGCGGTGGACAGCCCGGCCCGCCATCCGGGTATCGACTCCAGCTTGTCCAGCGTGCCGCCGGTGTGGCCGAGGCCGCGCCCGGACAGCTGCGGCACGGCGGCCCCGCAGCTCGCGACCAGCGGCGCGAGAACCAGCGAGACCTTGTCGCCCACCCCGCCGGTCGAGTGCTTGTCGACCGTGGGCGCGGGCACCGCGCTCAGGTCGAGCCGCTCGCCGGAGCTGACCATGGCCGCGGTCCAGGCGCGCAGTTCCCCCGGCGACAGGCCCTGGAAGTAGACGGCCATGAGCAGGGCGGACATCTGCTCGTCGGCCACCGCGCCGCCGGTGTAAGCGGCGATGAGCCAGCGGATCTCGTCGTCGGTGAGGGCATGCCCGTCCCGCTTGGCCCGGATCAGGTCGACGATGCTGGTCGCGGGGTCAGGCACCGGTGTCCCGGCGCGCGCTCAGGTCGGAGCCGGTGAAGGCCGAGGGCAGCAGGGCGCCGATCTCTACCGGCCCGCCCTCGGCGTCGAGCAGCAGCCCAGGGCCTCCGGCCTCGAGCAGCAGCTGGCGGCAGCGCCCGCACGGGACCAGCGGGGCGCCGTCCCCGGCCACGACGCTGACCGCGGCCAGGGTCCCGCCGCCGCTGGCGTGCAGCGCCGAGACCAGGCCGCACTCCGCGCACAGGGTCAGCCCGAAGGACGCGTTCTCCACGTTGCAGCCCACCACGATCCGGCCCGCAACATCCGCGCTGTCCCCCTTCACCTGCCCGGCGGCTCCCACCTGCAGCCGGGAGTACGGGGCGTAGGCGGAGCGCGCCGCCGTCTGGGCGGCCGCGCGCAGCGCCGGCCAGTCGATCGCCAAGGTCGCCCCCTTTCCCGGCCCGATCTGAGGCCAAAACGCATCCAGTATCAAGTCGCTAGGCTAATGGCGGCGTGCGACCAGGTCGACGCCACACTTATACGGCAGTTGTAGATCGTGACCTTTGCTGCGTATCCGCAGGTCGCGGTTGCCGCTGGGCGGGCGGTGTCACGCTGGTCCGGCGACAGCGATCGACGCCGCCCCCGAGGCGATCGATATTGCGCGCAGCCGGGTCACGGTCGCCAACGTCAGGTTCGAGGTCGCCGACGTGTTCTCCTGGCGCGCACTCGCACGATTCGACACGGTCTTCTTTGCGTTCTGGCTGTCGCACGTGCCCGCCAGCCGGTTCGAGCCATTCTGGCGGCAGCTGCGGGGCCTGGTTGCCGCACACGGCCGGGTGCTCCTGATCGATGAGCATCCCGACGTCCGCGGCAAGGAAGACTACGCCGCGGGCAGCGACCAGATCATCCGCCGACGGCACGCTGTCGTATTACCGATGCTGGACACCCGGCCCGGTCCCGCTGTCCCGGCTGATCGCCATCGCAGTGACCAGGTGGCGGATTGAAGAAGATCACCAGCTCGCCAAGCAGAGCACCGGCCTGGACGCCGCGCAGGTCATCCGCTGGAAAGCCTGGCACCGCTGGACCGCGATCTGCCTGCTCGCCTACATCTACCTCGCGGTCGCCGTCGCGGTGCAGCGCCAGCAAGGCGCCAGCTCAGACCTGGAGGCCGGGCTCACCCCGATCACCGTCCCGGAGCTGCTGCGGCTCCTGCGCGACATCGTCATTCCGCCGCCCAGGCGAGACCAGGCCCACCGCCTGCACTGGTCGACCTGGCGACGCCGCCACCAGCACCGCGCCCGCCAAGCCCACCAACGCTGGAACGCCTATACCGAGACAACACCATGATCACAACGAACTACAGCTGCCGTGATTGAGTCTTGACAATAATTCCCGTGATAGTAACGTCCGGACTGGAGGCCTATTAAGGGCGATCCATTCCATCCCTTCCCTACCGTGTGGAGGCAACGCAGATGCGCTACAAGAGAAAACTCAGTCACTCGCCGCATGGAAGCAGTGCACATCTCTCGCGCTTAGCTGCAGCGTCGGCGGTGGCAGGTCTTCTCGCCCTGGCCCTCGTAACTACCGCGCCGGCGCATGCCGCTACACCGCACCCAGGCGCCGCTGCGGCATCTCCGGCAGGCACGAACGCGTCATCGCATTCCTCCGCATACGGTGTGACCGGACCAGCCGCGTCGGCGTCCGCCGCCACGCACAATACGCCGCCGCCCAGCACCATGAGTCCACGTCTCGGCGCGGATTGCACCAATCAGCTCCTGAATTTTGGCTATAAAGTCACCACTCTCCGCGCCACGATCTGCAATACGGCAGCACTCTCCTCAGGCCTGAACGAGATCGCCAAGGGAGCGGCAGTGGGCGTCTGCAGCGGCGCCCTCAAGGCTACCGGTGTAGGCATCGTGGCGTCAGGAGCCGCCTGTCTCGCAGCGGTTGGGCCGGCGGTCCTCCAGTATCAAGAATTGTGCTATTACAATGGCGGCTACGCGTGCCTGAATGCATGGAGCGGCGGCCCGTACGTGAACGTTTACGCGGACGGGCCAGAGACAAGTGATACTCATCAGGACTTTATTATACTCGATAACGAAGAGACCGGCTACTACGAACTCGCCTACGTCGGCAGCGAAGGCGATTCCGGGGAATGCATCGGAGATTACAATAACAATTCAGGTCTCGCTGACGCGGGCCTGGTTGCGTGCGGAACCGCCTCAGGCAACCAAGGATTTGGAACCAACATGGATTGGGGAACCAACGATTGCCCTTCTGGCGAAGCGTGGTTCTATGACTATCACTGGAACGGTTATCTCGGGCCGCCGGATAACTACGTCAACGGATCGCATTTCTACCTGAACAAGCCATGGCCGACGACGGGCAACCTTTGCTTCTCCGTCACATTCGACGGTTAACCATCGTCCTGGCAGCAGGCCGCTGGTCCGGCACAGTGCCAACGGATGCCCGGACAGGCGGGAAGGCAGGCGCGGCTGCCGTGATCATTCCAGTTTGCGGAGAAGACAAAGGGTGCAGCTCGTTTTGAGTGAGGGGGATAAGGCAGCGAGTGCGTGCTCGCCCTGGGCTGTGCTGGGGTAGAGCCGCTGGTGTTCGCGGGCCAGGTGGTAGCGCCAGTAGTCGTCGTAGTCGCCGTTGGCGATGACGGCGCGCAGGGTGAGGATCGCTTCGGCGCCTTGGAGTCCCCACCTGGCTTCGGTGATGTCGAGCCTGTCGCCGATCAGGTGGCGCATGCTCCTTCGAGGACGCCGGTGGCGATGGGCCATCCCGCGGTCAGGGCCTGGTCGTAGCGGAGGTACTCGTCCTTGCTGGTCAGGTAGCGGACGCAGGCATCAGTTCCGGTCCGCTGGGCGCCGGCGAGGCCGGCGGCGTCCGCCTCGGCGGTGATCTCGGCGGCTGCCCGGGCGCTGTCCCCGGCCAGTACCGCGAGTGCTTTGACCGCTACCCAGTCCTCGGCTGCCGGATCCCCGGCGGCATGCAGGCACCAGGCGGCCTTCCAGATGTATTCGAGCACGTGGATCAAGTCGATCACGATGTGGATGGTGACGCCGCGCCGCTGGGCTTCGCAGCGGATGAGATCCAGCTGGTGCTCGGCCCCGTCGACAAGGACCACCCAGGTCCTATGGTGGGCCGGATCGCGGGCCTCAGCCTGGTCAAACGCGGCGGCGATCATGTCGGCGGGGTCGTGTTCCACCGACCCGGCCAGCCATTTCGCGATCGCCCCGGGCCGGGGCCGCAGCCTGCGGTGGCCGTGCCGGCCGCCGGGCGGGGCAATGATGTCGTGTGGGCGCCTGGGGGCCGGCTCGGCGTCGTAGACGCAGGTCAAGGTGGCCATCCGCTTGCGGTTCGGCTTCTCCCCGGCGGCCAGCCGGGTCCGCATCCGGCCCTGGCGGGCGGCAGCTTTGGCTCGCCGGCAGGCGCCCGGGACAGCGCGGCTGGCTCACGGCGCCTGGTCCCGGACAACGCCGCCGACGACCGCGGTCACCATCCTGGCGACCGCTGCGGCGTCCGGCGGGGCGCTGGCCCGGTCGGCGAACAGCCGGTGCCCGGCGCCCATCAGGACGGCGGCGAGGGTGTCGATGTCCGCGCCGGCCGCGACGCGGCCCAGGTCCCGCTCCGCGGCGAGGTAGGACGCGATGATCTCCATGGCCTCGGTCAGCACCGGGACGCCGGCCGGCCAGGACTCGCGCAGCCGGGCCCGCAGCTCGCCGCGGAAGTCGACCAGCGCGACGATCGCCACCGCGGCCGAGGAGAACAGCGCTGTCAGCGCCCCGGCGATGTTGCCGGCCACGGTGCCGGCCCCGGCGGACCCGGGCAGCGCGGCGGCCAGGGGATCCATCCGCCCGGCCCGGTCGAGCACGAACTCGGCCAGGAACGCGTCGAAGTCGGCGAAGTGCCGGTGCATGACCCCCTTGGCAACCCCTGCCTCGGCGGTGACCGCCCGGCTGGTCAGCGCGGACGGCCCGTCCCTCAGCAGGACCCGCTCCGCGGCGTCGAACAGCTGCCGCCGCGCGTCGCGGATGGCCACCCCTGTGGGCACCTCGCATCCCTCCATCCGCTGCCGGGTAGCACCCGATTGACAAGTGGGCAATCGCCCACTTATAGTGGGCGCATGACCACTATACCTCCGGAGCAGGCAGGCGCCCCCGCTCCCGGGCCCCGTGAAGCGCACCAGGCCCGGGAAGTAGCACAGTCGTTCGGCCCGGAAGCCGGGCGCTACAACCGGGCCAGGCCCCGCTACCCCCAGGCACTGATCGAGCGGATCGCCGCCGCGAGCCCCGGCCGCGACGTCCTCGACGTCGGCTGCGGCACCGGCATATCCTCCCGCCAGCTCCAGGCGGCCGGCTGCCGGGTGCTCGGCATCGACCCCGACCCGCAGATGGCCGCGTTCGCCCGGCAGCACGGCCTGGCCGCCGAGGTGGCCAGGTTCGAGGACTGGGACCCCGCCGGACGGACATTCGACGCGGTCACCGCCGGCATGACCTGGCACTGGGTCGACCCGGCCGCCGGCGCGGCCAAGGCCGCCCAGGTACTGCGC
>Ga0335075_10018188_pt1 | contig 10420 bp, 11 predicted proteins | sample Lox_Sample_24_FD_206723 | JGI IMG/M metagenome (GOLD analysis project Ga0335075, IMG submission 206723) | Soil microbial communities from Loxahatchee National Wildlife Refuge, Florida, United States - Lox_Sample_2.4 | ecosystem: Environmental > Terrestrial > Soil > Wetlands | place: USA... | reverse complement strand
GAGCTCCAACGGCGCGCCGCGATAGAAGTGCCAGATTTCAGCGGCATCGACGCGATGCCAGCGCGACACCTCGCCTTCACGAAGGAGGAAATAGATCGCCGTCGAATACGCGCGCTCACCGGCGTCGCGGAACATCTCGCGATAGTGGCCGCCTTCCGGGTGCGGCTTGAGATCGAGCAGGGCGATCAGGGGCGCAGCTTCGTCATTCATGGCAGCAACGGATTCTTGGCGCCGCGCTGAAGCAGTACACGGACGCCGGCGATCAGAGATTTGGTATCGGCGAGCGCGTTGTGCTGACGGCCCTCGAAGGGCACGCCCAAGGTTGGCCCCACGTCGCAGGAATGAAGCCTTGCCGTCGGCACGCCATTGGCATTGAACCACGGCCGCAGGTTGATGAAAGGGGGCGGCGGCGCGAAACCGCTCACCCCATAGAGCCGGATGTTGTCGACAAAGATCAGATTGTCGGTGCCGAAAGCCATCGTTGTGCCGCCTCCGGAAAATCTCAGAAAGTCCCCATAGGCTTTCGTGAAGTCGACGCCATGCGCGGCGATGTCTTCATTGGTGATGCCGGTGAGCGTCACCAGATAGTCCGACAGCACGGGATTGAGACGTGGACGCACCAGCACATCCATCTCCGCTTCGACCTCGAATGTCGCGGCGTTCACGCGCACGGCGCCGATCTGCACAAGTTCGGTGAATTCGCCCGGTCGCGACCAGCGATTCGCCATCGAACCGTCCCATGCAGTGAATTCGAGGTCGTAAACGACTGCGGAAGTCCCTGTTCGCTGTGGAAAATCTGTCATCGATGGAACCGAATCAAACACCCGCGCATAATTAATGCATTGTTAACGCGCACAGGCCGACCCTGTGCATGCCGGAAAGCCAAGCGATGGAGAACACCATGGCGGCCCTTCAATCTGTCTCCCGCGTCGAAGCCTTTCAATCGGAACTCCCGGAGGCGCTGACGCCTGTCGCAAGGCTCGCGATGCTTCATGGCGAAGCGCAGGAGACGGCCCGTCTCGCCAATGTTCTGGGCCGGTCCGTCCACGTCGCAATCGCGTTTGCCGTCATGGCCACGGCCACCCTCGCGCTCGGCGGCAACGGGTTTCTCGAAGGGGCTGTTTGGGCAGCGTTCGTGACCGTCGCGATCATTGCCATCGCCGTTGCCTATCGACGCACCATCCGCAAGCCGTTCGAGCGCGCGGCGCTTAAATCTTTTTCACAGGATTTGAACGCGATCCTCGTGTTCTCCGGCTTCGCCTGGGGCGCCGGTTCGTTCCTCGCCCTTCCAGCAGCGGCAGGCATAGCGGCCACGGTCGCATTCAGCGCGGGCGCCGGTGTGGTCATCGCGCTTCTGTTGCGCGAACAGGAACGCGTTTTTCTCTTTCTTGCGCCAGTCGCTGCGCTTACCTCATTTGCGTGTGTGCTGCGCCCGCTGGCCGGCGGCGCGCTCGACGCAGCCATGGTGTTGATCGCATGCAGCGGGCTCGCCGCCCTCGTGGCCTGGTTTGCACAGACGCGAACAAACGAAGGCGGAATTGTGGAATTGGCAGGTTTTCCGCAGACATAAGGCGCTTTCGGCCGCAGGTCATGCAGCGTTAATATGGGCTACGTAGTATCGCCATCCGGCGACCCGCCCACCTAGCGCAGACCCCTCATGAACCTTGCAGCACCGACTCTTTCCAGCGGCGACGAAACCGAAGCCGCGCAGCGCCTCTCCACAGCTTCGAAATCCACATCAGATCCTGCACTGCTCGCGTTCCTCCAGGGATTGTTCAAGAACGCGGCGCCCGAAGACATCAACCGCTTCACGCCGGAGTCGCTCGCGGCCCTCGCCCGCCTCGTCTTCAAGCGCGCCAACGCGCGCAAGAGCGGTGAAACCGCCCTCGACGTGTTCTCGCCGAACGCCGAAGAAAAGGCCTACGGGCTGAATGAATCCATCCTCGTCGCGATCAACGACGACATGCCGTTCCTGTTCGATTCGCTGATCGGCGAGTTGAATGCGCAGGGCGCGCGCCTTCGCGTCGTGTTCCATCCGATCATCAAGCAGGACGGCGGCGCGATCAGCGTGATCGTCGCGCTGCTCGATCCGCTGCCGGAAGAGAAGCGCAAGGCACTGATCGACGGCGCCAGCACGATGTTCGCGCAGGTGCGCGTGGCTGTGCACGACTGGCAGGCCATGGGCGGCAAGCTGCTCGATGCCATCGCCGGCCTCAAGAAACACCCGCCGCATATCAGCGCGCAGGAGCTCACCGAGAATCTGTCGTTTCTGGAATGGCTCGCTGACAATCACTTCACCTTCCTGGGATGCCGCGATTATCGCTACACACAGGGCGCAGATGCACGCCTCGATCCGATCGAGGGCAGCGGCCTCGGCGTGCTCACCGACACCGGCACGAAGGTGGTGCAGCGCGGTTCGCTGACGCCGCAGATCATCGCTTTCCTGATGCAGCCCGATCCGCTGATCATCACCAAGTCGAACGAGCGCTCGCTCGTCCATCGCCGCGTGCATATGGACTATGTCGGCGTGAAGATCTTCGACGATGCCGGCAAGCTCACCGGCGAGCGCCGCTTCGTCGGCCTTTTCACCTCCAGCGCCTACAGCAAGCGCCCGAGCGACATCCCGCTGCTGCGCACCAAGGTCGAGCATGTGAAGCAGCGCGCCGGCCTTGCGCCCAACAGCCATGACGGCAAGGCGCTGGCACATATCCTCGACACCTATCCGCGCGACGAACTGTTCCAGATTTCGGAGGACGATCTCTTCCCAATCGCGCTCGGTATCCTGCGCCTCGGCGAACGCCCGAAGGTGAAAGTGTTCGTGCGCTTCGACCGCTTCGACCGTTTCGTCTCCTGCCTCGTCTATGTGCCGCGCGACCGCTACGACACCGAGGCGCGCGAGAAGATTCACGAAATTCTGGCGAAGACCTTCAACGGCCGCATGTCGGCATCGACGCCGACCATCGATGAATCCGCGCTCGCGCGCGTCTACTACATCGTCGGCCGCAACGAAGGCCCGCGCCCGCATGTCGACCTGCATTCGCTGGAAGGCAAGATCCGCGACGCGATCCGCACCTGGGAAGACGGCTTCAGCGAAGCCCTCGCGGCCAAGCACGGCGAAAGCCAAGCTGCGCAGATCGAACATGCGCGCGCCGCGCATTTCTCGCCTGGCTATACCGGCATGTTCACCCCGGAAGAAGGCGTCACCGATCTCGAAGAGGTCATCGCGCTCGCAGCTAAGCCCGACGGGCTGAAATTGAAAGCCCGGGCCTATCGCAAGCCGGATGATGCACACAGCACGCTGCGGCTGAAGCTGTATCTGCTCGGCGAAGTCTTGCCATTATCCGCTTCTCTGCCGGTGTTCGAAAATCTAGGCATGAAGGTCATCGCCGAAGACGCGTTTTCGGTGACGTTCAAGGACGATGCGGGCTGGAGCCATGACGCGGTCGTCCTCGATTTCGAAATGGAGCGCGCCGACGAAGGCGCCGCGGCCCTTGACGACATCAAGGCGCCGCTGGAAGAAGCATTCCGCGCCGTCGTTTCGGGTGAAGCGGAAAGCGACGGCTTCAACAGGCTCGTACTCTGCGCCGGTCTCGCGTGGCGTGACGTCACGATCCTGCGGGCGGTGACGAAATATCTGCGCCAGGCCGCGATCAATTTCAGCCAGGACTATATCGAGCACGCGCTCGGCCGGAATCCCGACATCGCGCGGCTGCTGGTCGAGCTGTTCCACACCGCCAACGACCCGTCCGGCGACGACAAGCGCGACGCGCGTATCCGTCTGGTGCAGACCAAGATCGACAAGGCGCTGAACGACGTTCCGAGCCTCGATGACGATCGCATCATCCGCCGCCTGCGCAATGTCATCGCAAGTGTCCTGCGCACGAACTACTACCAGCGCAGCGAAGACGGCACGGCGCGTCCGGTCTTCGCGATGAAGCTCAATTCGCAGAAGATCGAAGAGCTTCCTGCGCCGCGTCCCCTGGTCGAAATCTTCGTCTATTCGCCGCAGGTCGAAGGCGTGCATCTGCGCTTCGGCAAGGTCGCGCGCGGCGGCATCCGCTGGTCGGATCGCCGTGAAGATTTCCGCACCGAAATTTTGGGACTCGTGAAGGCGCAGCAGGTGAAGAATGCCGTGATCGTGCCGGTCGGCGCGAAGGGTGGATTCTATCCGAAGCAGATGCCCGTCAATGCGACGCGCGACGAGACGATGGCCGCGGGTATTGCCGCCTACAAGCTCTTCATCAACGCATTGTTGGACGTCACCGACAATCTGCATTCCGACGGCTCCGTCGTGCCGCCGCCGAACTGCCTGCGCCACGATCAGGACGATCCGTATCTGGTCGTCGCTGCCGATAAAGGCACCGCGACGTTCTCCGATATCGCCAACGGGATCGCGGAAGGCCGCGGCTTCTGGCTTGGCGACGCGTTTGCCTCAGGCGGCAGCCATGGCTACGACCACAAGAAAATGGGCATCACCGCGCGCGGCGCGTGGGAAGCCGTCAAGCGCCACTTCCGTGAAGAAGGCCGCGACATCCAGACGACACCGTTCACCTGCGTCGGCGTCGGCGACATGTCGGGCGACGTGTTCGGCAACGGCATGCTGCTGTCGAAATTCACGAAGCTGGTGGCGGCGTTCGATCACCGTCATATCTTCATCGACCCCGATCCAGATCCCGCGACGACATGGGAAGAGCGCAAGCGCATGTTCGATCTGCCGCGCTCAAGCTGGGACGATTACAACAAGCAGCTCATCAGCAAGGGCGGCGGCATCTTCCCGCGCACGCTGAAAGAGATCGTGCTGTCGCCGGAGATGAAGACGCTGACAGGTCTTACCGATGAGAAGGCCACGCCCGCGGAACTGATGAAGGCGCTGCTCAAAGCGCCGGTCGATCTTTTGTGGTTCGGCGGCATCGGCACTTATGTGAAATCGGCGGCGCAGACCAATCTGGAAGTCGGCGATCGCGCCAACGACGCCATCCGCGTCAGCGGCGCCGATATCCGCGCCAAGGTTGTCGGCGAAGGCGCGAACCTCGGCTGCACACAGCTCGGCCGTATCGAATATGCAATCGCCGGCGGACGCATCAACACCGATGCGATCGACAATTCGGCCGGCGTGGACACGTCTGACCACGAAGTAAACCTGAAGATTCTCTTCAGCGGACCGATGCGCCGCGGTGAGGTCACGCAGGACGCGCGCGACGACATGCTGACCGCGATGACCGACGATGTCGCCGAGCATGTTCTGGCCGACAATTACGACCAGACGCTGGCGCTCTCGGTCGCGCAGGCACGCGCGAACAAGGACCTCGACGCGCATGGGCGTTTCATGCGCGAGTTGGAAAGCCGCGGGAAGCTCGACCGCGCGGTGGAATTCCTGCCTGACGACGCTCAACTGCGCGCGCGTGCACAGAACGACAAGGGGCTGACGCGTCCCGAACTCGCGGTGCTGCTGGCTTACTCCAAGCTCGATCTGAAGGACGAGTTGCTGGCCAGCACCCTGCCCGACGATCCGCATTTCTCGTTCGAGCTGGCGAGCTATTTCCCCGACCTGATGGTGCAGAAATTCCGCGGCGAGATGGAAAGCCATCGCCTGCGCCGCGAAATCATCACCGACGTGCTCACCAACCGCATCGTCAATCTTGCCGGCCCGGTATTCGTCTCGCGCATGAAGGAGATGACCGGTGCACCGGGCTCCGAGATCGCGCGTACCTATGTCGTGGCCGAAGGTGCCTTCGGCCTGTCGACACTCAAGGAACGCGTCGATGCGCTCGACGGCAAAGTCGATGCCGCGGTGCAGACGGCGATGTACACCGAGATCGCGGAACTGCTGCGCCGCCTGGGTCTCTGGTTCATCGCCAACGTTCCGGCCGACGCCGATTTCGCCTCGACCATTGCGCTCTATCGCGCGGGACTTGAGAAGCTGAAGGGCCGGTTCGAAGGCCTGGTGTCCGAATACGAGAAGCAGGACACGCTGGACCACATCGCCGAGATGGAGAAGGCCGGCGTGCCGCACGATCTCGCCGACGAGATCGGCGCGCTGCCGCTGTTCGGCACGGCGCCGGAAATCGCGCAGATCGCCAGCAACAAGAGCCTCAGCGTCGACCTCGTGGCCGGCGCCTATTTCGCCATCGGCGCGGAGGTCGGCATCGACCGCTTGCGCGGGCTATCACGGCGAATCGTCGGTCTCGAGCATTGGGACCGCCTTGCGATCCGCCGCCTGAACGACGATCTGTTCTCGGCGCAACGCGCGCTCACCAATGACGCGCTCTCGCTGCTGGATCCGGGTAAAGCGAATGGCACACGCGAAGACGGCGCGGCGGCGGCGAAGGCATGGGTCAAGCAGCATGAAGGCGCATTGGCGCGGGCCAAGGCGTTCCTCGCCACGCTCGAAAGCGCAGGCGAACTTTCGATTGCCAAGCTCACGCTTGCCAACAGCCAGATCCGCGAACTCGCGGCGCGCTAGGACGCCTTGCACGCGCCGTCGTGGACGATCCTAGCGTTTGCGTTTTCCGACACGCAGATGCCGGAATAGGTCTCTTCCTTGCCGGTCGCGGGACTGATCGCGCAGACGGGCTTGTAGAGCATCGAGCACATGTCGCCGCCTTCGCAGGCGCCATCGTGCAGGACGCTCGCGCCCGCATTTTCGGCCATGCAGGCGTTGTTGACGGTGGACTTTTTCCCGTCTTTCAGGACGCAGACAGGCTTTGCAATGCGCGAACAGGCCTTCTGTTCTGCTTGAGCCGCGCCAGTTGCGAGAACTGCCGCGGCAATGAAGGCGAGGAGATGTTTCATGGATGTCTCCAGCAGGCCCCAACCTTCACACTCTACACCAGCGGCGCGCGCTAATCGACCTTCAGTGCGGCGCGGCGCGGAATCTCGACGGCGAAGACCCACGCGTTGCCGATGGAGAGATAAAGGCACGCGATCTCGCTCGGGATCAGAAGATAGAGCGAACGCACATCGCCCAGGATCAGTCCAACGCCGGCCAGTACCGGCAGAAGCGTCCCGCCATAGCCGAGGACCGCGCGTACCGTACGCGGGCCTTTCGAACCCAGCACGCTCGATTGCTCGCTTTCGGGAAAGTGATAGGCAAAGATCGAAACGCCGGTCAGGATCGCGGCACCCGTGACAATGAACTCGCCGCCCAGCACCCATCCGGGCTGCGACGGCACGATGCCGAACAGACCGAGCAGCAGCATCTCGAACTGCATGAACAACGCGATGAAAGCGCGGGAGAGATAGCCGTAGCCCTGCAGCATGTGGCTCAAGCTGATCGTAAGTCCGACGAACAGCAGGCCAGCCAACGTCGCACTGACTGCGGCGATGGTCAGAAAATAGTCGTGCCAGGAAAGTATCGCGGCCTGCATGCGCCGTTCCCCTCATGCGCGAGCTTGCGCAGCATGAGGGGATTCTGAAGCGATGGCTACAGTGGCGCCATGCGGCCCTCGCGTGTTACCGCGGCGCCATTCTGATCGAGCCGTCGAGGCGGACGCATTCGCCGTTGAAATACGGGTTGCGGATCATCTCGAGCGCGAGCGACGCATATTCCGGCGGGTTGCCGAGGCGCGGCGGGAACGGCACCTGCGCGCCGAGCGCCTGTTTCACCTGCTCCGGCGCTGCGGCCAGAAGCGGCGTGTTGAACAGGCCCGGCATGATCGTGTTGCAGCGGATGCCTTCCTGCGCGAGGTCGCGCGCGACCACGAGGGTGAGCGCATTCACGCCGCCCTTCGAGGCGCTGTACGCCGCCTGGCCGATCTGACCATCCTGCGCTGCGACCGATGCGGTGTTGACGATCGCGCCGCGCTCGCCGCCTTCCAGCGGATCGAGCGAGAGCATGCCCTGCGCCGCGATCGCGATGCAGCGATAGGTGCCGACGAGATTGATCTGGATGATGAAGTTGAACGCATCGCTCGGGAAGCGGCGGATCTCGCCGGTCTTCTTGTCGCGTGATGCCGTCTTGATCGCGTTGCCGGTGCCGGCGCAATTCACGAGGATGCGCTCCTGGCCATGCGCGGCGCGCGCCTTTTCGAACGCGGCGACGACGCTGGCTTCATCGGTGACGTTGGCTTCGCAGAACACGCCGCCGAGTTCGGCCGCAACCGCTTCGCCCCTTGTCTTGTTCATGTCGAGCAGCGCGACCTTCACGCCTTTCGCGGCCAGCGCACGCGCGGTCGCTTCGCCGAGGCCCGATGCGCCACCGGTGATGACGGCGGCGATCGAAGAATTGAGTTCCATGTTTCTCTCCCTGAATTTCGCTGGCGGACTCTTAAACCGGCCCGCGCCTCCAACGCAAAGCGTACGCTAGGTAAGCACGATCTGCGTCTGTGTGACGACGGCGACGAGCTTGCCGTCTTCGCGCGTGATGCGCGTGGTCCAGACGGAGGTGCTCTTTCCCACATGCACCGGCGTGGACTCGCCGGTGACCGTCTGGCCGACCTTCGCTGCGCCGATAAAGTTGGTCTTGCTCTCCATCGTCGTCGTGCCGGCACCCGGCGGCAGATTGAGGAACGCACCTGTGGCGCCAAGCGTATCGGCAAACGCCATGATCGCGCCGCCATGCAGTGTGTCGAAGGTCGTGCAGATTTCCGGGCGCACGACCAGCTTGCCCACGATCTTCGCCTTGGTCGCTTCGACGATTTCCACGCCGATCAGCCTGGCAAGCGGCTGCGGCCCGTCCGCGATTTTCTGGTCTATCGCCATGTTTTTCTCCTCTGCCCATCCTAGCCGGGAGCAACCCCCAATGGCCACTTTTCCGCCACGGAAGACAGGAGGATACTGACACATGGCCAGCACCATAGACCTGCCCGATCCATCAGCACCGCAGCTCCCCGCCGTTATCGCGCGCAATGAGCGCACGGTGCGCGAAGGCTTCTGGAAAAAGCTGCTGCGTGTGGCGGGACAAATCCCGTTCGCCGACGACGCGGCGGCCGCCTATTTCTGCGCGACCGATCCGGCGACGCCGAGCAAAGTGCGCGGCGTGCTGCTCGCAGCCCTCGCCTATTTCGTGATGCCGTTCGACGTCATCCCGGATTTCATCGTCGGCCTCGGATTCACGGACGATGCCGCAGTGCTCGCGATGGCGATCGGCCTCGTCGCCAAACACATAACGCCCGAGCACCGCGCGAAGGCGCGTTCGGCACTAAACCTCCCGCCCGAGAAGAAATGAAATACGCGGAGATCGAGAAGTTCTGTCTCTCGCTGCCCGGCGCGACGTTATCGATCCAATGGGGCAGCGAGCACGTTTTTAAGGTCGGCGGCAAAATGTTTGCGCTGATGGGGCCACCGGTGTCACGGCCCCAAGGTCTGTTCTTCAAAGCAGGCGAAGCAAGCTTCGATATCCTCACCAAGGCAAAGAACATCATCCCGGCGCCTTACCTCGCTCGCGCAAGGTGGGTGAAGCTCGAAAAGCTCGATGCGCTCAACACGAAAGAGATGAAAGCCTATCTGAAGCAAGCGCACGCGCTGGTGGCCGCAGGCCTTACCAAGAAGAAGCGCGCAGAGCTTGGACTCGCCTAACGGACTTTGGCGATTCTGGGCGTGAGACTGTCGGTTGTCACGCTTGCCGGCGTACCACCGACAAATTCGATGCCGATTCCCTGATCGTGATGACGCGCGACACGGCCTGCCATCTGACCGATCAATACGAACTCGCCGATCGGCGGCCGCACGTCGGTCTTCAGCGACACGCCGCTCACCGAAAGATCCATCACTTCGCAGGCGACGAACTGGCCGTCGGCACGCGTGAAGCGCGCGATGCCCTTCGTCGGCGTACGATCGTGACGGCGCAGCACATTGTCTTCGACCAACTCGCGATTCATGAACAGGATGAGCTGCTCTGCAATGCGCTCGCGCTTCATCGGGGTGCAGTTGAATCGCACGCCGAAATCGCCCGGGTTGTTACGCATGATGTTGCCTTCGAGACGTCCGAAGCCGTCCACGTACAACACGACCGGCGTGTTCATCTCGAGCTCGAGATCGCATTCGATCGAGGCGCCGCCCGGTGACAGGTCAACAACCTTGCAATGGCATTCGCGCGAATCCGCCGGCACGAACAGCCGTCCGCCCAAATCGACGCGCACGCGCCGGAAGCGGCGGCGTTCCGCCTTTGCCTTCGCGATTACAGGTTCGACATCTTTCATGCGACCAACCGGACCTCGCGGTCCTGCCCTTTCGTGCACAGTCTGTATGAAGGACGGTCAATAGATGGTTTACGTTTACCGCAGTGCGGGCCTCTTTTTTGCCGCGGTTAAGCGCCACTTAACCTTCGGGCGCTCCCGCGCTATAGCAAGCGGGCTGCCGCTCAACGCATCCGGAGACCTGTATGAGCTTTCCCCGCCTTTCGGCCCGTTTTGCCGCCATGTCTTTTGCGGCTGCTTTGCTTGCGGGATGCGTCAATGAAATTGCCCTGGACGATCTCGGG
>Ga0335075_10018187_pt1 | contig 10420 bp, 13 predicted proteins | sample Lox_Sample_24_FD_206723 | JGI IMG/M metagenome (GOLD analysis project Ga0335075, IMG submission 206723) | Soil microbial communities from Loxahatchee National Wildlife Refuge, Florida, United States - Lox_Sample_2.4 | ecosystem: Environmental > Terrestrial > Soil > Wetlands | place: USA... | reverse complement strand
AAGACTAAGATCGCCTTCTTCAGCTCTACCCCTCAGGGAGGTGGCGTGGCTTTGATGAGGCACGCGCTCATTCGCCTGTTCCATTTGCTCGGAGTCGACGCGCATTGGTACATCCCTAGTCCTTCCCCGGCCGTGTTTAGGACGACGAAGAACAATCACAGTGAGTGAGCTCCCTAAGGAGTTGGTGGGGGGACTTCTTATTGAGGAATCCTATCTCGTCCAGACATTCTCCAGGGCGTCGCGGATCCTTCTCTTCGTCTTACACAGGCCCAGCAGGATCAATTCACTCAGTGGATCGAATACAATGCCAAGCGTTATTGGTTGTCCGAGGGCGGTCCTTTGGTACGCATCTGTTCACGCATCGAATCGTCGTCTAACATCCTTTCGCTGACACCCTCCCTCAGGCCCCAGGAGGCGCCGACGTAATCTTCATCGATGACCCGCAGATGCCTGGTTTGATCCCCCTCATTCGAAAAGTCCGCCCAGGCGTCCCCGTCCTCTATCGATCCCACATCGAAGTCCGCAGTGACCTCATTCACATTGCCGGCTCGCCGCAAGCCGAGGTCTGGGACTATTTGTGGAGCAGGATCCAGCACGCCGACATGTTTATTTCTCATCCCGTCGACAAGTTTGTTCCCGATTCGGTCCCGGTCGAGACTGTGGGATTGTTGCCTGCTACGACCGATTGGTGAGTGGTCTGTGAGACGATGTGAAAGGGTTCTCACCGCCTTTTCCTCCGTTCTTGTTCCCACCCCGCAAACTCCGTTCCTCCCCCCCCCTCCTTTTTTTGGATTAATTCAATGTTATTTTGTTTGACAGGCTCGACGGTTTGTCGAAGGTACGTAATTCGTCACATCAAGTGATAGCCGCGGGGCTGTGCTGATTGACTACACCCCGCTTACGGCGACACAGCATTTGGCGCATTGGGACATTCAATACTACATGGGTATCTTCCGCACCCTTTGCTCGGAAATCCGCATGAGCAAATTGCTCTGGCCCGCACGTGAATATATCGTTCAAGTCGCCCGCTTTGATCCTGCCAAGGGGTGAGTCGGCCTCCTCGTCCATGAAAGCGATACTGATGTTTCATTCCCTCCTCTAGTATTCCTGTCGTCATCGGTATGCAATACGGGTAGAATGTGCGTCACTGGGATTGAAAATTTTGGTTGAATAGATTCCTTCGTCAAGCTCCGCCGCAAGCTCGATCTCAAGCTCCCCGCCAGTCAATGCCCGCAGCTCCTCATTTGCGGCCATGGTGCTATCGATGATCCCGATGCGAGCATCATCTACTCCGAAACATTGGCTCTTCTAGAGACGGAAGACTATGCTCCATATGCGTCCGAGTATGTGTGCCAGAAAGGTGGTATTGACGTCCAGTCTGATCTCTCCTTTAGTATTATCGTCATGCGTATCCCCCCAAGCGATCAGAGTGAGTCACCTCACGTGTTGTCTAGTAGGAATCCGGAACTAACGTCCCACAGTCCTCAACGCGCTCATGTCCAGCGCCAAGGTCGTTCTCCAGCTCTCTTCGCGTGAAGGATTCGAAGTGAAAGTCTCTGAGGCGATCCACAAAGGCAAACCGATCATCGCAACTCGCGCCGGCGGTATCCCACTTCAAGTGCAGCATGGCAAGAACGGGTTCCTCGTCGAAGTGGGCGACTCTGCGGCCGTCGCCAGGCACCTTTATCAACTCTGGACGGATCCGATGCTGTACAAGCAGATGTGTGACTACGCGAAGAAGAGCGTGTCGGATGAGGTCGGGACGTGGGGTAATGCTGCCGCCTGGATGTACCTCGCGACCAAGTTTGCGGCGGGTGAGAAGTTGAAGCCGAATGGAAGGTGGCTGAATGACATGATGAGAGAAGATTGTGGTCAACCTTATACGGATGACGAACCGAGGTTGCCGAGGAAGGTGCTCGTCAGGCCTTCTACCACGACGACGGCTGCTGCTGCTGCTGCTGCCGCTGCCGCTACCACTGCCGCCAGCTAGGGATCGCATCGATGGGAAGAATGAAACGAGAAGAGGGGTGGTTATCGAATAAAGCGAAATCGTGTTACATAGAATTTGCCGCCATCCGAATGGCTCGTCGAATGAACTGTTTGTGATTTTCTGCGTAATATCTGGGGAAATATTTGGGATTGCCGACGAGAAATGAGATGAGGTATTAGGCAGTGGGGATGAGGCCGAGCGGTAGTTCTTCACACCAGCACAGCCCCATGGCCATAAGGAAGATGAGTGAACAGCCCAGCTAACACGGCCTGAACGTCACGAATTCAAGATGACCGAGCAGTGCTAAGATCGTTTATAAAGACGTTAGCATCGATGCCCCAGGATCCATTTGGCCATTCTCACCCATCATTGCACCTTTCCTCCCTTTGCAGGATTTGAAAACAAGGAACAAAAAGAAAAGTAAAAAAAGAAAGATATCGGCCATTGTTGACCTTTGGCGATGCTCGGGAGCCCCGCCAGCCATCAATATTATACCTGCGGCCATAGTAGCCTGACCGAATCTCAGACCATCCTCAGCACAGACGAAACCAATGCTCAAACGCCATCGAACAACCCCCTCTTCAATCTGAATTTCAAAGAATTCAAGCGATCGCTTCCGTTATCTGCCACCGCCGTCATAAAATCCTCTCCCACGGTTCTTAGCTCGGACATACTCGAGCTTCCCTCCGCCTTGTCTTGCTCCTTGGCCTCCTCTTCTTCGTCACCAAACCCGATGGCGAATTCGAAGTCGCCCAAAAAGGCGACGACGAGCAATCTTGGTGGGTTCTCGAGCGCCGGCGGGACCTCACTTGCGGCTGGCGCGGCAGCACAGCAACTCCTACCACCACTATTACCACCACAAGCACCAGCAGCACCACTTCTACCCCCGACGAGTCTGCTCCTCAACAAATCGGCCACGACCTCGACCGGGATCTACCAACAGTCGGTCCTGCTCCGTTCCCGACTCCAACGGCTCCCCCCGTTCTCCCAGTTCCTCGAATTCAGCCAGTCCGGTCCGCGCGCGAACCGGGACGTCGTCCAGCAGCTCTGGGAGACGTTCGCGCTCGGGAAGCCGCTCTGCGTGCTCTTCAACCTCCAGGAGCGCCTCCCGCTGGGGCTGAGGATCGTGGAGTACGCAGACGAGGAGGTCGACCCGGACCCGCTCCGGAAGGAGCGCCAGCGCGCGATCGCGCTCTTCATCATGGGCGCGAACCAGCTCAAGAACGCGGGCTGGTGGGAGAAGGACGCGCCGCTGTTCTCGATCAGCGAGCTCGTCGGGGACGCGATGGACACGAACGGGTTCGTCAAGGTCGTCGCCACGGTCCTCTACTTGCTCGACAAACTCCCGCCCTCGATCTGGTCGAGCGCGGTCGAAGGCCCGGCGACCGGGAACGTCCTTTCTTCCCACGAACCCATCTCCTCCCGCGCCGATCTCGAGAGGATGAATGTCGTGAGAGAGTTGATCGAGACGGAACGGAAATACTGTCAGGACCTCGAAATTATGCAGGTCGGTTCTCAATTTGAACCTACCCCTTTTTCCCTTCCGACGTCACTCCTTGGTCTATTTTCGTCTCATTGATCTATCCCTGACGTTCTTTCCCCCTTCCCCTTTTCAGTCATACGCGGAAACGCTCCGCGAACGGAACATCGTAGACGCAGACACGATCCACAATCTATTTCCCGCCCTCGGCAAACTAACCGACTTTCAACGAAAACTCCTCATTCAGATGGAGGCCACTGCGGAGCGCGGGCTTGACGAACAGGATTGGGGCCAGTGCTTTGTCCAGCACGAGCCGGAGTTTGCCATTTACGATGCCTACATCGCGAACTACAGCAATGCGTTGGACGTGGCCGTGGCGGAGCAACAAACGCTCATGGTGAGTGAAAGAGAGAGGGAGCGTGAACCAGAGGAGATGGTTCCCTTTTTTCTTTCTTTTTTTTTGCGCTGTGACTAACATTGGAATTTATTTTTTTTTCCCTTATCCAGGCGGCCTCTAATATCATCAATCCAGTGCAGCTACCGGCCTTCTTGATCAAACCTGTACAGCGCCTTTGCCGATATCCTCTGCTTCTCGACTCGCTTCTCAAGTTTACACCGCGGGAGCATGCGCTATATGACTCGCTTGTCGAAGGCGTCAACGCCGTGAAGCGGATTGCGGATGCTGCCAACCGCGCACTCCGCGAGAAGGAAAATGCGGAAACATGGGAGAACGCGCTGTCCCGGATTCGAGATTGGAAGGGGGTCCAGTTGGACAACACCGGTCCCCTCCTCTTGGATGACCTGTTCAGCGTCTTTGGCGAACGCCGTCCGTATTCTGAGTATCACATCTTCTTGTTCAATCGCATGATGTTGTTGTGTCGCCCAAAAGAGACGTTACAAGACGCTGATACGACAGACAAGGAGAGAAAGGGAGATGGCAAGCCCGCGTCCACCCTCAAAAAATCCCAAAACTCAAGTGCAGTTTCCGTCGCTGTTCTTTCGCCTACACCGAGCACTGGCATGCCGTCGTCCTTTTTCTCGGCCGGGGCTGTGGCCTCCCGCAAAGCGAAGACCCCGCTTTCTATCAGGGGTTCGCTTTACATCCGGAACCTTTTAGAAGTGACGCCCGAAGTCTCCGGTTTGTTTTGTTTTGATGCGTGTTCGTGATAACGGTTTCCTGACATTTTCCATTTTCCCAACAGGGCCCTACGCGATTCACATGAAGTATCGGGATCGTACCGAGGTGAACAATTGGACGTTTAACTGTCGAAATGAGGAGCAGGTCAATCTTTGGTGTAGGGAGATCACACGTCTTCTGGATATCTGGAAGGCGGAAGAGAAGGGCATCCGTCGGAGTGCAAAGGCGACGTTACAGGCGATGAAGGAGCAGACCATCACGCAGCAGTCGAGTGTCGAGTCGCTCGATACTATGCGATCTGCTCCACGACCGGTCCACCCGTATCACTACACATTCGAATCGGCTCCCAACAAGACCCGGGCTCGAAACGGCAGTCTCGATCTTGGGAGCAAACCTGACGTGAGTAACGGAATAGGCAGAAACCGTTCGTGTTCTGTGACAAGCGCTGCCCCGGACACGCATTATCCTCAGGACCAGAACCAAGACGACAACCCACCTCCGGCCAGCAATAGTGTAACTGACCTGGGGTTGTCTCCTGGGCCAGGCAGTTCCAATGGCGATCGAAGTGCCGTGTCGAGCCACGAGTCACCTGCTGCCTTCTCGCCCCATCGTCCTTCGAAGCGGAATGGCCTTTATCACACTCGCACTGCGTCGCAAAACTCCGATATGTCCATCGGCTATGCATCCAGTACCACCGATTTGTCCAAGTTTGCACCTGATAGCGGACATTTGAGTGGCAGAACGAGGATGTCCCCCCTCCCTCCACAATTGCCACCGACTTTGGGACCTCAACCACCCTTGTCGATAGACGAAATACTCTCCCCTATCACGGCTTTGTCCACGACGTACGACCGGTCGCTTCACTCGCTTGGTGATGTCAAGCCTCTCCCTGTTCCCCCCTCCAACCTTCGACAAAGGGTTGGCGACCGCCTTCCTGCACCCCTAGCACCTGCACCTTCACCAGAACCAGAACCAGTTCAAGGCTCCGTTCCAACGCCGCAATCGACACTACCCGAGCTTCCCTCGTTGGACGCGAGAAGGCCGCTATCGAACAGAAAGTCGAACACGCCGTTGAGGGGGCCCAGGGAGCGCGGGCAGGCCGCTCGTACCCCTTCGTCCGCCCATCAACCGGAAGAAGCCTCCGAGGCCATCTCCCGTTCTCGTGCCCGCAGTCTTTCGAATCCATTGGTCAACGGTGCGGTTGTTCCCAAGGTCCCTGGCCCCGACGTGGCTTCTGTCAGCCGGAGCTCTCACAAGCGTCATAGGAGACAAGGGAGCGAGTCCTCGTATAATACTACGGACTCTGCATCCATTTTCACGACATCTGAGACTTCGGGGCAAGGTAGCTCACCGGGTACTCCGCCTCCGTTTGGAGAGGAGAACAAACCTTCTCCCTTCGGCGTGCAGGCTGTTGATCACGGTCGATCACGAGAGCCACATTTGGTTTCTTCTGCAGGGTGTGCGATCGGAAGACGGGCTGTTTCTGGATCGAAGTTGGACTTGCTGGAGAGTCCGCCCGCGTATTATGCGGGTGTAACGCCCAAGACGTCCGGCCATTCTTCGACGGAGACGAGAATGGCCATTCCAGGTAGCGAAACTCGTCTCGAAGATGCCTCGTCTGGACAGTGTTCCAATCGACGTGGGAGGCACTCACACACACGCTCGACGAGTGCCACCGGTATCGGCCGCACCAATCTGGAAGCAGCGCCGACGATTTCGGTTCGGATCCACTACGACAACAGTCGATTCATGCTGAGGATGTCGCACGCGACGTCCCGGCGCGAATTCGTGGAGAAGATCCGTCAAAAGATCCGTCTCTGCGGGGCGGTTCCGCTCCATTCGATCCCATACGACCAACTCGACCCGTCCCAATTCGCACCCGAAGAACGGGTCACGTACCTGAACGAGTCGAACGTCTTCGTCCCGCTCGACAGCGACCGCGATTTCGCGAACGCGTGGACGAGCGTCAAATGCCGGCGGAGGGACTCTGCCGACAACGATATCTTGATTCTCGCAGTGGGTTCGACGGAGCATGTGCGATACTAGCTAACCCACAGTTTACGGAACGGTTTTCGGTATCACTTTTTTCCTTTTTCGCAAAGTATTTTTGTTTTCCTCCTCATCTTCCTCCCATCTATCACTTATTGAATATTATTGACCCGTCTGGCATGCTATGAAGACGGGTCCTCACGAGTTCTGCCATACCGACGTTTCCCCAGACGTCTTGTCTCTCTGTGATTTTGCGAGTTGAAAGGATATCTGCTGTACCTATCTTGTGTGTATATTAGCTGTTATGGAAGAAGTAGACTGCCTTGTGGATATATCGGGTTCCCAAATTACGCAGAGAAACTTTCATGGTGCAAAAACTGGTGCCCTCTGAGAGCTGGACTCCTGTTTCATAGTATTCAGGTTGTATATTACATACAAAGACGAGAAACAACAGAGTGGTGTGTGGTGGTAGAAGTTGCGTTGGACCTCTACAGACTTATATGCCACCCAGGGCCAGGCGACGAAATTCTGCATAAAAAACCAAAAAATGGCGTCCATGCTCTCAGCAGCGGCTGCGCTATTCGCACGCACGAACATTTCTCAAAACTACACGATTTTGTCCCCGGGCGTGAAGGTGGATGTACCCGGGAACGCGGGTCTGCCCTCCTTGCCCGCTGGACCGCCCTTCCGAGCGGGTCTATGGCTCGTCCAGCCTGCGCAGCACAGGCTGAACGGGAAACGGGTCAGCGTCTGGACGTTTGAGAAGCGCGGGCCGGAGACGGACAGGGTTGGAGCTCAGGCGAAGGAGATGGTGCTCGAGGCCCTAAAGGCTGAGGTGCGTTTCGCGAAAAGGAGGGTTCTGTCGCTTTTTTTGTTGATGGCTTTCGTGGGTTTTCTTTTGGTGTTCTGGTCCCCGTGATCGTTTAGGCATCTGCGCTGGGTCGACTGCGACATCCTTCCATCCTAGGTATGCATGCGTTCGTTCCGGTGGACGTCGAAGCGTAGTCGGACCACTAAATATACGTTGTAGAGATGGTAGAACCACTTGAAGAAACTCGTTCAGAAATCACATTCGCCACTGAGCCACTATCGTCCACCTTACAACAGGCGATACCCACTTCTTCCCCTCAATCACGAAATTCGGACGATTCAACAGAACTAGACGAAATAGAGGTACTGTGTTCTACCACTTTTGATCCAAACTAGTGGTCACTGATGCTGCACACGACAGATCCAGAAAGGCGTTCTACAGCTGGCCAAGGGCCTGGCATTTCTACACCAATCAGCAAAACTCGTGCACACAAATATAACACCGTATACTGTCCTAATAAACCTAGCTGGTGATTGGAAACTCGCTGGGTTGGGAATGACGATCCCGCTTACAAACCAGGATGGTACACCGACACGTTGGGAGTTTCCAGAGAGTCATTCTAGTTTGCCACCATTTGTACAGCGGAATTTTGACTACATGGGTATGTTTTCTCTTTCTATTCTGTAACTAATCTGATTACTGTTGACTTGATAGCCCCTGAATATGCCATCGACGAACAAATTACCACGTCGTCGGATCTATATGCGCTCGGATGTCTCCTCTATGCCGTCCATAATAAAGGTGTCCCGCCATTTCGGAATCATTCAAGCCTTAGCACCCTGAAGAGCAACATCCAAAGCGGCGTACAGCTACGAGGAACAGAGGGTTGGGATCCTGATCTACGAGGTGCGTGATTTCCTCTTGTTTCATCTTCAGAGACACTCAAAGGCTCGATTACATCCATGAAAGCCCTCCTCTCGCAGCTAATTACTCGCTCTCCAACAATCCCAGTGCCACGTCCGACACCTGAAACTCTCGTTGCTCACTCCTTCTTCAATTCCCTCCCAATCAGCACTCTCAACTTCCTCGAACGCTCCAACTTTGCCTCGAAAACTCGGGAAGAGAAGGTAGCATTTATGAAAGGATTGACTGGTGTCCTCCCCCAATTCTCTAAAGGACTGAAGGAACGCAAGATACTGAGCGCGCTTCTCGAGGAGGTACGCCACTTTTATAACCCACGCCACGCTGCGTTAATTTTCTGACAACGCCCCCCTATCAGATGAAAGACCCGTATTTATTAACATCTATTCTTCCAAACGTATTTAACATATCCAACGACCTCTCGCCTTCGCAATTTGCATCGCGGGTTCTACCATCTCTGAAACCGCTATTTGCTCTGAAGGAGCCACCGCAGGGTATGATAACCCTTCTCGATAATCTCAAAATGTTGCAAGAAAAGACGGACAAGGCAGTTTTCAAAGAACGTGGGTGATTCCGGTTCTGCTCTGACCATGTAGTTGACCTTATTGGGCCTATGTAGATGTGTTGCCGTTGGTTTACAATGCACTGGAATCGGAACATGCGATCGTATGTGCTCCGCCAATGCCACGAGTCCTGCTCACCAAATCCCTTGACAAATCTGTTGGTGATAGGTTCAAGAGAGGGCGCTAAAGGTTGTTCCGGATCTGTGTGAGACGATCGACTATGCAGAAGTGCAGAGCGTGTTATTTCCGAGAGTGGCGGTGAGTTTGGATACCCCTTTTGGCCGCTCAATTGTATTTATCTACACCGCCCAGCTTGTATTTACCAAAACTCGGATTCTATGCGTCAAAGTCAGCACCCTGGTATGCTTCCTAAGTATGGTCAAAACTCTGGACCAGGTACGTAACACTCTCTATCGATATGAGTTCTCTTTGAATTCTTTCGGTTCGGATTATCACTGACATGTTGTCCGTAGACTAGTCTGACGCAAAAGCTGGTTCCCCTCTTGGCGAAAATCAAGACCAAAGGTGTGCTTTTATGGATTTGTTTGGCCCCGATGAACTCACGAACAAACCTGCAGATCCCTCAGTGATGGTGCGACTGTTCTTCTCACCAGACTGTTGCCATAACCAAGCTAATTCCTCGGGCAGCTCGCAACGCTTGATGTCCACGAGGCCATGGGCCTCAAGGTTGATCGAGAGGCGGTGGCCACGCTGGTGCTTCCGCAATTATGGACAATGTCCATGGGACCTCGTCGGTCTTTCCTGCTTTGCTCACTCACGAATAATCTCTAACTGCCACTTTACGTACTTCATAGTCTTAAATGTCACCCAATTTAATAGGTTCATGAGGTAGATCGTCCCATTCTCCTTGACGGAGTATCGCTAATCCTTCATTTTCAAAGTGTTATTCGAAAGCTTGGCGAACGCGTGGAAAAGGAGCACGGCCGATACCTTCGGGACTCTCAGCGGAATGAGGAGCGTTCTGAGATTGCGGGTCCTTCTGGCAAACCCCTATCCCATGGCACAGGCCAACTAGATTTCCAGAGTCTCATTTCTGGCGCCTCACTCTCGATGGCTACTTCCGCGGCCCAAACCCCTCCTCTTAACGAGCTTTCAAAGCCTACAGTGCCCGTGATGAGCGGTGCCACATCTACTAAGACTACTTCATGGGAAGATGACGTTTGGGGCAGCATTCTAGACGGCGTAGAGGTACGTCTTTGTTTCCTTAGGAGGTTCTTTGCTAATTTCTTGTAGTCCCCACGTGCATGGACGCCAGTTGCTGAAGCGCGAACATCGCTATCATTATCCCATGCTCAGACTACTCAAAGGAATGCATTGTCCTCTTCACCACTAAGGGCAGCGAGCGCTTTGGGGAGCAACAACGCTAACTCAACGCCAAGTGCAACGCCTAACATGTCACCCGTTATCCCTCCACCACCAGGCCGCAACTTATCAGGCACTTCTTTCCACCGTCCACAGTCATCATTTTCCAACGCATCCTCCCTCGCTACCAAACCCACGTCATCAT
>Ga0335075_10018186_pt1 | contig 10420 bp, 9 predicted proteins | sample Lox_Sample_24_FD_206723 | JGI IMG/M metagenome (GOLD analysis project Ga0335075, IMG submission 206723) | Soil microbial communities from Loxahatchee National Wildlife Refuge, Florida, United States - Lox_Sample_2.4 | ecosystem: Environmental > Terrestrial > Soil > Wetlands | place: USA: Florida... | reverse complement strand
GACATGGGTACCTAAGCTTCTGGAAATCTCCGGGGTACTATTCCAGTCGGCAAGCCGTGAGGCTTATGACAAGGGGCTCAGACAATCGTTTAACCGGAAGCGGAACAACACTTGTTCGTTCACTCCCGACAAGAAAGTCGACATCGGCCACGGCAAGAGAAGAGGCAACGACGAAACACGGCATGCAACATTCCACGATCTAGCATTTTACTGTCCTTCTTTCTTCTTTCTTTTGGTAGTTTGGCTACTCCTGACTGGCGTTGCATTCCCCTTAGATACTTGCTGGCCTTTGCAGCTTGGATGACGAGTTCCCCAGCGCGCATCTATTCGCCTTCACGTCCTGCACGACGCTGAATTGAAAAGGCCTCTTGGGGAGTTCTCTGGATCACCTGTGGCACGCAAATCTTGAAATGCGAGGTTTATCGATTTTAGGCCTTTTTGGTCTCGCATGTTTTGCTACAGCATCCAATCTACGACCTCGAAACTACGACGCCCACGATTACTATGTCTTACACCTTGCTTCCACAGTTGCTCCTGCGCAGATAGCACAAAGACTCGGCTTAGTGCATGAAGGCCAACTGGGGGAGTTACAAGACCATCATATCTTCTCGGCTTCAAAATGTGGCGACGATGTTGTCCGCGATGCAATTAAGACGCAGAGGCAGTTACGGAAGCGTGGCTTGGGCGGCGCTGACCTTCTCGATGGAGTGAAGCTCGCACAGAAGCAAAAGTTGAAGCCTCGAATGGAGAAGCGAACTATACCCGACGTACTAGAGGGTGCGAGATTGGAAAACCTGGCCGAAAGACAAGCCGCTGATCCTTCTGCTCTTGCGAAACAATCAGAGGTCGCAAGAGAACTGGATATCACAGACCCAATATTCAATGAGCAGTGGCACCTATTCAATCCAGTACAGTTGGGGCACGATGTCAACGTCACGGATGTCTGGCTTCAAGGGATTACCGGACATAACGCGACAGTTGCAATCGTCGACGATGGGCTGGATATGTATAGCGATGATCTAAAGGGTAACTATTACGCTGATGGTTCATATGATTTCAACGATCAACAACTGGAACCGAAACCCAGACTACCCGACGATCGTCATGGCACGCGATGTGCTGGAGAAGTCTCTGCAGTCAGGAATAATGTATGTGGTGTCGGTGTTGCATATGATTCGAAGATTGCTGGGATTCGAATCCTGTCGAAATCAATTACAGATGCGGATGAAGCGATTGCTATGAATTATGCGTACCAACACAATCAAATATATTCATGCTCGTGGGGCCCACCAGACGATGGCAAATCTATGGATGCCCCTGGCATACTTATCAAAAGAGCAATGGTCAATGCTGTCCAAAATGGCCGAGAGGGGAAAGGCTCCATATACGTGTTCGCCTCAGGTAATGGAGCGGCGAGTGATGACAATTGTAACTTCGACGGCTACACGAACAGTATTTACAGCATTACGGTTGGAGCAGTTGATCGGAAAGGCCAGCACCCATATTACTCCGAAAGTTGCTCTGCGAATATGGTGGTCACATATAGCAGTGGAAGCGGCGATGCTATTGTAGGTCCAGCAACCCATGCAAATAGCAAGATGCTAATCATTGAAATAGCACACTACAGATGTTGGCACAAACCAGTGCTATTCTGGACATGGCGGCACATCAGCAGCTGCACCTCTTGCAGCTGGCATTTTTGCACTGGTTCTTTCAGTCCGTCCCGATCTATCTTGGAGAGACATGCAATATTTGGCGATGCAGACAGCGGTACCTATCAATTTGGATTCCGGTGATTGGCAGACCACTGCCATTGGCAAGAAGTTCAGCCATACTTTTGGGTATGGGAAAATCGACACATGGGCCATTATTGAAGCAGCAAAAAGTTTCAAAAACGTAAAGCCACAAGCTTGGTATTGGTCACCTTGGATCCATGTTAAGCGCCCTATTCCACAGGGAGACACAGGACTTGCGGTGACTTACGAAGTTACGAAAGAAATGTTGCTAGATGCAAATGTTGAGCGACTAGAGCATGTTCAAGTGACCATGAATGTTGATCACTCAAGACGCGGCGACCTCAGCGTGGATCTCATCAGTCCTAATAACATCGTCAGTCATCTCAGCGTCACCCGAAAATTAGACGAGAGTAAATTAGGATATGCTGACTGGACATTCATGAGCGTTATTCATTGGTGAGTTCTCTATTTCATCATGTGTTCTAGGGCTAAGCTAACATCATACCTTAGGGGAGAATCTGGAGTTGGCAACTGGACTATAATCGTTAAAGACACCCAAGTCAACAATCACAATGGCACTTTTGTTGATTGGCATCTAAAGCTTTGGGGCGAAGCTATCAACCCTGAGCTCGCAACACTTATCCCTCTCCCTGAAGAGACAGATGATGACAACCATGATGGGATTGCAACCACCACGCTCGTTGCTACTACGACATCTGTTCCGATCCCAACGGATACCTCTCTCCCTGCCGTATCAACAGATCACCCTGACCGCCCAGTGAACGCCAAACCTACTGGCACAACTGATGAAGACACGTCGCCTACTTCCTCCTCGCCTGCCAGTACTTCCACAAGTGACAAAGAGTCTAGCTGGCTCCCATCTTTCTTCCCAACCTTTGGAGTCTCCGCCAAGACGCAGATTTGGATCTACGGTGCCATCGGCCTCATAGTTGTCTTCTGTTCCGGCCTAGGCGTATACCTCTACATGGCACGACGAAGGCGTCTGCGCAACAATTCCCGCGATAGCTATGAGTTCGACTTGGTTGCCGAGGAAGAGGCCCAAGGTCTGACACAAGGTGGTGCCACGGGCGGCAAGAGACAGAAAAGCAAGCGGAGAGCGGGCGAATTGTATGATGCCTTTGCAGCGGGTAGCGAAGACGAAGACTTCGATGACTTTGATGACGAGGACGGTGAGGATTATCAGGATAATGATGCTGAGGATCGGCACGTTGTTAGGGATGACGATGACGATGAGGAAGTGGAGGGAGGCTCTTCATCAGATGAAAAGGTTGCCAAGAAGAGGTTGTTGGAGAAATAATTGTAACATTGCATCATAGAGGCGTTTGGGCTTTTGGCTCTATTTAACATGCATTTATGGATAGGCTAGCATCAAAACATGATTATGTTATAACCTTGCAAGTATTTAAAAAAGGTTTAAATGGAGGTTTGGAGGGATAGTTTCTTGATTACGGTACCAAAGGTTATGCTCTATGTTAGTTGTTCGGAACATCAGTCCCTCGAATAGCGATATAGCCAGATACTTCACTACAACAAGTTTCCCGCAGCATATGAGATCCTTAAGGCCGGAACTTTGCCACACGATAGAAAAACGCAACCCATATATATTCATGGACGCCAGACCCCCGTTTCCCGCCTCGATAATCATGTCAAGCTGCTAAAACGCCCTCTTTCTCCATCTCCTTCACATACCGCTCCCATGTCTCGATCGTGTTTCCGTAGAAGCTGATATGAGCGTCCGCCAGAGCGTTAAATTGTGTCTTGAACTCCATCCGCTTGATCCGCTCGAAGTCGTGGACTTCCCGTACCACTTCCTCGTCGAAGGCCTCAGTGACTTTCTTAGCTTCTTCCGCCGCCTTTGTCAACTCCTCGATTTTCATCTCTGATTCACGGATGCGCGTGCGACGGGATTGCTCGTGGTCCACGCCGCGTACGTCCTCGATTTTAGAGCGGATGAATCCTCCAGGACCTCGGGAGGTGCCGCCTGAGGAGACGAGTCGGTCACGTTGCGCTGTCATGTCGGCAAGCATGACGGTTGTTTGCTCAAAGTCGACTTGCTTCGACTCCCGAGCCTTAAGTAAGGATTTCACGGCGGTGCTATAGGCCTGCATATCTCGGAGGCTTCCTAGGTAATCTTGGTCTGTATGATCCCTCAGGGTTTTCATTCCTGCAGAAGTATCCTCCACACTAGCAGTGAACGCCAGAACACTTGACTCAACGGCAGGCTCAAGATTGATAAGTTTTCTGAAATGATCTGCTAGCTCGTGGAAATCCTTTTGAAGTTCGTCTTCCCGACGAGCCACTCGTGCTACGATCTTCTCAATATGGCCCAGATCTTCATCAAGTCTATCTGATTTCTCGCGAACTTCAATGAATCGTTTATCAGGTTTGTGAACCTTTGTGAAAGCGTTGATAAAGGTCTCGGTAATATTATCGAAGACACCGGTAGGTCCGGGATCAGCTGAGGAAGAGGCCCGGTGAGGCCTTGACCGCATAATTGCATTCCAATCTTGGCTTTCCAGAAAAATGATGAGTAAGGCGGTACGCCGCAGAATTGGGTGAAGTGTCAAGCGGTTTAGAAAGCGATGGAGAGAGTTTGCTCGGCGGTGGGTGAAATCCGTTCCAAAACGATCCCCGGTAACATACTCCATCTTGTGCTTATCTGGAAGAGGTGGAACAGCGCATGCTGGATATTCTAACGACAATTGATTATACAGGAATACAAAATCGGTGAATCTCCGTCGAACTGTAGTCGTCGGTTTGGCGAAAGAAGCAAACGTAGTCTGTGACAAGTATTAGCAGGCTTCAAAGCTGTTGAAGGGTTGCACACACGTGTGTAGTGACCAGATACGATACAAAGACGTCTTTTGTCCCATCATTCTCCTTGATAGGAGCGGTCACAGTACATTCCAAGACGCCTTCCCCAACACCTGCCAGATCCAATGGGTTGTTAATACCCTTTGGGTGCGCAGCCCCAGGACCAACCCCCTGCCGCATACCGTTTACGTTGCTACTACCAGCTATTTCTCTGTCGTCTATTGAGCTCGAAGTGCTCTTCCGGGATGTAGTACTTTGGGGATCGTTCTGCCAGGAGACGTTCGAGAAATGGTCTGCCATAGCGGGGCTTAGCGGGGTCAGCTGCTGTGTCCCTAAGCGTATGACAGCCTTCGTACTTTCAGAACAAAAGACTAGATCGGTCCACAATCATTCCTCGGTCGAAAGTGGCAAAGTTGTAATGTGAAAGCATTAGATTTTAAGCTTCATACCCTCTGCGTGAGATGAAGCTTGCATCGGCTCCTCGTAACCGCGTCATGGGCGCCTTGGTACTGCGCCAGGCATCAATGGAATAAGCGTATCACAAGCGTGTTGCAGAATATTAGTAGAAAAGTTACAGAAGTTGGATCTTCGATCTTAAAATACAGTACATCCATTGATTGGGAGTATGTCCCTATGCTTGTCCGTCTATGCCAAGTCATATGCAATTCCTCTTCTGCGCCGTCATTCCCAATTGTGTACAAATGAAATGTTGAGATTGCATCCCTCATTTCATTCAGCTCGCTTTCCACTCTTTGCCTGTACCGCCTCACTCTGTGCAAGTTTCTCTGCCTCTGCACTGTCTTGTTCAGCATCGACAGCCTCGCTGAGCTGTTCCCTATTAGCCCCAGTGGACTCAGCGTTTGCAAGACGTTCCTCCTTCTCATCAATGTTATCCACATCACGTGGGGTAGCACGACCCGTCTCTTTATTCTCTTCATCTTGCTCATTTTCCTCTTCAATAAGTTCTTGCTGCTCTTTAAGGACTTCAAGACGCTGCTTATTGGTAGCGGCTCCTTCGGCGTTATGGACCTCGAGCTCAATCTCGTGGAACAATTCTTCTGGAATGGATGACAAGACACCTGTGAGAGCGTCTATCTGACTGGACATTTCTGAATCTTTACCCTGAGCATACATGAAAGCATTGCTCAATACCAGAAGAGTTGATGGTACGCCATACTTGAGTCTGAGATCCAACCAGCATTGAAGGTCCTCCCGTAGGCGTGCTGGAGACCTGCCATGAGTGCGGATGCCACGGCTTGCGCAAGCCATTTGCAACTCTGGCACTGACAGAGAATCGACTCCTTCAAAGCTGATGGCTTTGTCGTCCCGCTTGATCTGTCTCATGCGATGGCGAATCTGGTATCGGAGCATCATGTCTGTTCCAAAAGTATTCAGGTTCATATACTTGCACATACCGACAAGTTGAGGGCGTGAAAGATTGTCCAACGTCAAATCGTCCTTGAATAATTTGCAGACCTTGATGACATCCTCAGCAGTAGGCGCTTCACCAGTTGCCCGAAGCTTGCGGAAGAAGTTTGTGAACTCCTCCTTCTGTGCATTTGCTGGGCTCAATGGAAGACCAGTCTCCTTCAAAGTCTCTCGAAGGAAGTTACTAACCTCCTTTCTCGTTGCTCGTAAATTTGTTGCTTTGGTATCCTTTGACTTTTGGCCCTCATAAGTGCTAGGCAAGAGATTGGGGAACAATTTCAAAGCGACTGGGAGCAGAAGTTCTGCAAATGGCACAATGACAAAGACTGAGAACGGCACGAGACGGGCCAGGTCCTGAACGGTACGTTGGAGCTGTCTGTTCTCCCTGCGACTGAGCTCATACCCAGCAGCCATCTTCAGCGCCAAACGAGTACTGATTTTGACTTCTGTTGCCAGCAATTTTGTACCATCCCAGTAATGCATAGCCTCTCTCTTTATCTTCTGCATGATAGTCAACTTCTTCTCCTCCTTCTTAGCATCCTTCTTTTCGACAGAGTTTTGTTTCTTGTCAGCAAGTTCAGCCAGTGTCAGTTCATCGGTAGCATCGGCCTTTGGTACAGCAGTAGACTCAGTTCTAGAGACTGTGTCGACATTGTGAGCACTGAGCTTAGTCTCGACGCTTGCGGAAGGTATTGCTGTCTTTTCAGTCTCCTTGGGCAAAGGTTTCTTGGCCTGCTCAGTATTGAAGCCGGGTGGCGGACCAGCCGGAAGTACTCCGGTAGTATGCGTGTCTGTTGTCACATGTCTACGTGGGAATAGAATTGCTAGAGCCGGCATCTCTGCAGGCAAGTTTCTGGCATTGCGGCGGAGCAATGCTGTGTATGCTGAGGAAGGTCCCAGAGCAGATCGAGGTAGAGCATGGCCTTTTATGGATCATCAGCGTCAAATCTCTTTGCATATTATCTTTAAGGCTTGGCTCTACTTACGTCCACTCAATAGAGGTGAGTTGATGGCCACATTGCGAACGAGTCTGGAAGATGCACTCATGACTTATGCAGGAGTGTTCCACACACGAGCGCCTTGGGAGTAGAGTTATCTTCCAACTGCGTGTCGTAACAAGTTGGAAATGGTGGGGTACGCTCAATGCTGTCGTACAAGTCTCAGAGGTGATGAAGCTGATCGTCGACGAGAGTCCGTCAACTTTGGAGTTCTATGCACATTATTGCGCTTGATTATTCATAACACGGAACATGCCGATGCACGTGACTTGGTCACAGGAGAACTCATTCCTGGATTTGCATCTTATGGATCGGGGTAGCTATGTGACTCCAGTTTAAAGGCCTATGATTCTTCTATGTCATAATTTTGATTATTCCTAGCATTCGTAATCAGTTGCATTCAACAAATTTAGGCACAGCCCTGCATCCGTGTAATTCCGACTTCCAGCGCGTCAGCCAGGGGAATTTGTTGCCACTAGCGGCACGCTTCAGGCTCCACTGTAAGTCCGAGCTCCCAAACATGTGGGGGATTGACTATGGTACATATCTCGAGCCCGTTCAACCGAATTAGTCAACATCGCACTCATTCAGCTGTTCATTCATCAAGTCCACGTCGCTCCCTCTCTGTTTCTTTCTCGAGTTGTACAATATATCAAACCTATCATAATAGGCATCATGGACATATCTTAGATTTCCTGCCTTGCCGGCCGATAGATCGACCTCGAGCAGATTCGAGCCAGCCGCGGCGTCAGATCCCAAGCAAGACAGAAGTATCGCGCTTTCTTGGCTTCCAGCACCAATATCAGTCAAATTCCATACCTATTTCTTCGGTCTCGTATTCGATGCAGCTCTCACGGGCAGCGCGTATTATCCTAGTTGGTGCTCCAGGTATGTCGCAAATTCACAGGCTATCTATGCAAGAGATCAATATGGGCCTGATGACCAACTGACTTGAATATAGGTGTTGGTAAAGGCACTCAAGCAGAACGACTATTACAAAGATTCCCTCAATTGTCCGCAATCAGCTCTGGAGATCTTCTTCGCGACAATGTCAAGAATCAGACCCCGTTAGGTAATGTTTAAGGCGAGCACATGGCAAGGCTCTCGCTGACAGCTATATAGGCATCAAAGCTGAAAGAACAATGAAATCCGGTGCCCTTGTTCCTGATGCCATGATCCTTCGCCTGATTCTGAACGAGCTCAAGACCCGAGGTTGGCTCTTCTCCCCGGGCGGTCCCGAAACACTTACTCTCTCGTCCGCAACCGCGACCGCGACAGCCGATGACTTTGATATGGACCCCTATATTAACTCTCCCATTCTAGATCAATTTTCATCTCCGCCTTTGACATCTGAGGATCCTTCCGCCTCGTTCATCTTGGATGGGTTCCCGCGCACGCACTCGCAAGCTACCCAGCTCGATACGCTCCTACCTATCAATTTTGTGGTTTCTCTCAAGACGCCATTCTCCATTATTCTTGAGCGTATCGCTGGCCGCTGGATTCATGCGCCGTCCGGACGGATTTATAACACGACGTTCAACGCTCCCAAGGTCCCTGGACGCGACGACGTAACAGGAGAACCATTGACGAAGCGAGCGGATGATGACGAGGAGACCTGGCAGGCCCGGCTAAAAAAGTTTGAGGAAACCAGCGAGCCTCTGTTGGAGCATTATGCGAAGAAAGGCGTTTTATGGGAGGTGCAGGGCAACAGCAGCGATGAGATTACACCTAAGTTATATGCAGAGTTTCAGCGGCGCTTTATTGGGTGATAAAGCCTAGAGTATTCTTTCGGATCTTATTCAAGATGGTTTGACATTTGAGAATTACCGGTGGCTTGAGGCTGTATGATTGTTAAAGTACTTACTTATAGATGTTTTATAGCGTGTAGTCCTCTAGAGAAGTTCTACAGAAATCTTCTCTGCGAAACTATTATTGATGTCGGTGATTCCGCAACAGGAAACCGCGGCTTCCTGATTAGGGAATCCCTCACTTAAGGCCGCTGTGTAGCAACGCGGCCGCTAGCGCCAGGCCCCTCCAAGCTTAGGTATAAATCCAGCGCTGCTTCCCACCTCCCTCGCTGCTCTTTCTTTCTACGCAACTCCCAACTTCTCTCACAATCCAACCACCCTTGCTACCGTATTGCCTCAGTCTCACCTCGATCCGGCGCTAACGCCTGTACCGCCCCCTCAAATCGCCATTCGCATGCCCTGGTCTGCCCTCCGATTTACTTGCAACGCCGTGACTTACCCTTCTCTTCTCCACTTGCTGGTATCAGACTCATATTTAATTGCTAACGATCCTTGCCCAGTTGAACTCATTCTCGCCGACGCTCTACAGCTTGGCTAGATCTGCAGCACAAGCCAGCTCTATCGGTCGCCCGAGATCCAATCGTCTTGCGCTCGTAGTATATTGCCCTTGTCAAGTATTACGCCCGTCAACAAGGCTTCCTTCTTCCGCTAACAGCTGAATCCTTCGAACGCCGACCATGCTTCATGCAAGGATCCCTCCCGGCCTGCGTTGGCAGTTCTGTGGTCTGGATTGCTGGGCGTAAAGTGTCCGAATACAAGGGCTTGGTCCGGGGGCTTTGAAAGGCACAGAGATGGTCTGGTACATTCCAAGCATTCCTGCGCTTACGGCAACGCCGGATTCGTGATGACGTGGCAATGTCAGAGAGAAACAGCGCTTTCGTCGACAATATCTGCCTCCGCGTGCATGAGTGGCGCAGGTGAGATTTGCAGGCCTAGAAAACTGGTCAACACTCCGCGGATCTCTGTTGCCGCCACATTTTTGGAGTCTCAGCTGACTGGTGTCGCTTCCCGACGTGGACGAGTTGGTGGAGATAGGCAACTGCGCCGAGCATGATCCAGGATAGGTGGCATGGGACTAAGCACTTCAGACAGGAGTTTATTGATCAGCTGGCCTACTACACATAATATCCTTCATCTTTCTGCCATTCTAGGCGCCCCTTGCTGGGATTATCGACCGGCATGCATGAAGCAGAAAACCTTACCGTCAAGAAGAAAGCTCGTCTTGTGGATCCGATTCGCTAGCTTACGAAGGCTTAGCTCTGAAACCTGCTCGATATGAAGAGACGCGGAGCAGGCACACTCGGCCCTTCTGCAACTTTGCCTATGCCTTTGACTGACGGATGGAGCACCGTCCGGTGATATCTTTGTTGAGATTGCGTACCCCTTGCTTACTCCTACCTCGCTAGTGTCTCCTTTACCTCCTAGAAGATCGAGAGACAAAAGTGCAATCGATAAAGCTGAGGTCATGATCGAGCTGGAATAGTGGTTTCGGGAGTGGTGATGAGCTTGGCGTCTAGCGAGAATTCTACCATTGCGTCATGCCATGCGGACAGCGTCCCTGCCTGACAGGGGATCCTACAGTAGAAATGGGAGCCGGCACGGTTAGGCAGGATCT
>Ga0335075_10018185_pt1 | contig 10421 bp, 9 predicted proteins | sample Lox_Sample_24_FD_206723 | JGI IMG/M metagenome (GOLD analysis project Ga0335075, IMG submission 206723) | Soil microbial communities from Loxahatchee National Wildlife Refuge, Florida, United States - Lox_Sample_2.4 | ecosystem: Environmental > Terrestrial > Soil > Wetlands | place: USA: Florida... | reverse complement strand
TGCCCTCGGGCGCGATGAATCGTATGCGGTACGGCAATGAGTTCCTTGGGTCCTATTTCAGTTAAAAGTGGACGGATTGCAGCGTCCGACAGATTTCTGGGTGTGCCACCGAATCAGCACCAAGACAACACACCATGGGTAAGCCTAGAAATCACCGCGGTAGCTATCACAGGAGATGGCATGAATAGTACATCGGGTTTCTGAGGCGGTACGCTCCGAAGCATGAGCTGAGGAGCAGGCAGGGTGTGGGCTGGATTGGTCATGTGAGGCCGATGGACCTCGTACAGGAGATTAGTCAGACCTGCAACCGAAGCGTCACCGTAAGGCCATTGCGGACCTTGTATGGGAGAGTGGTGATCGCCGCAGAGCGCGTCTGCTCCACAGCGCGAGGAGAGAAGACGATGAAGCGATACCTGGGAGTAGACCTGCACCGGACGCAGTTCACAGTGTGCACGCGGCTGGAGAGCGGGCGGACGTATCTGCGGCAGTGGCCGATGCGGGAGCTGAAGCTGTTCGCCGCGCAGTTGAGGAAGGACGACGAAGTCGCCGTGGAGGCAACCGGGAACACGCGGTTGTTCTATGACGCCATCGTCGCGAAGGTGGCCCGGGTAGCGGTTGTAAATCCGAGCCAGTTCAAGGTGATCAGCCAGTCGGTGAAGAAGACGGACAAGAACGATGCGGAGCTGCTGGCGCTGTACCTGTCGAAAGAACTATTGCCGGAGGTGCGGATGAAAAAACGCGGTCAACGAGAAGTCGGACACCTGGCCCAGACGCGCGACCTGCTGGTGAAACAGCGTTCGGCGCTGAAGGCCAAGATCAACAACATGCTTTCTGCCGAGGGGATCAACCTGAAGCGCGAAGCCCTGTCCAGCAACAAGGCGCTGGATCGCGTGCTGGCCCTGCCGCTGTCGCCGCTCATGCTGGCCGAGGCGCGCGTGCTGGCCGGCCAGATCCGCAGCCTCAGCCAGAGCATCGCGGAACTGGAGAAATTGCTCGAAGAAGAGGGATCGAAGCTGCCCGGTCACGACAACCTGATGAGCATCAAGGGCGTCGGCCCGGTTTCGGCTGCCGTGCTGCTCAGTACCATCGGAGACATCCGCGACTTCGAGGAGCCCGGCAAACTCGCCGCCTATCTCGGCCTGGTTCCCAGAGTCCAGAACTCCAACGAAACCGAACGCTCCGGACGCATCACCAAGATCGGCAACAAACTTGCCCGTACCGCTCTGGTCCAGTGCGCCCTGATCGCCAAACGCTACAGCCCTTTCCTCCAACAGTTCTATCAACGCATCCAGCGAAAGCGAGGCGGCGGAAAAGCCAACATCGCTCTCGCCCGCAAGTTCCTCGGTGTCCTCTACCACACCCTCAAAAACAACTGGGTCTTCGAGGACTTCCCAAACTTCGTACTGGCCTCCTAAAACAGGCCATAACTAAAGCATGGGAGGTCACCATGCTACGCATGATTCACCAGTTCCCCAGGCGATTCACATGATCCAATCAGTCTTTCGAAAATCAACGTGGTTGTCTCTTGCCATCGGTATATGGCGCCCGCGTGTTCAACGCATATCGAGCATCTGGCCTGCTACTTCTCGCGTACTGATCGGTCGTGCGCAGCATGACTACATGCAGAGAGATGCAAAGCCTTTCTCGGCGCCTGTGTCACCTGGCTTTCTGTAACGTGTCGCCTATGCCCATGTGACACAACCTGCCCTGCTTGCACGGACTTGCTCTTGGTTAAGGGAAAACAAATCCGCTCGGAATCGCACGGGCCACGAATCGACAGGCAATCCCGCGTGCCCGTCAAACCGGCACACCCCGTCGAAGGTCGCGTATCTCGCGAGGCTATCGTCGATAGAGAGGAGTGCCGTGCACAACTCGACCGCATTCTTTCAAGTCGGACCTTCCAACGGCCGAAACAATTGAGACAGTTATTGGTATATATTACGACTCACTACATTGAAGGCAGGCGCGAATCTCTAAAGGAGTACACGCTTGGGCTTGAGGTCTTCAGGCGCAAGGCCTCGTTTAATCCTGCATCCGATCCCATTGTTCGGGTGGAAGCGTCACGCCTGCGGCGGCAACTCGCAACATATTATCAGCGGGAAGGCATCAACGACCCAATATGGATACATTTGCCTCGCGGAACATATGTGCCTTCGATCTCGGCGCGTCCTCTGGGAGCCCGCGACGCATTAAACGTCCAGTACCAGAATGAGAATGCTGTTCTGATCCTGCCCTTTGTGCTCTTTCAAGAGCACAAAATTAGTTGCGGTGCCGCTACAACGATCCTCACTGATCCCCTGATGCATGGATTGACCCGACGGAGTTCTCTTCGGATACTTCCCCGGCTCTTGGGAGTCTTCGACGACCCTGCGCCGACACAAGCGCACATAACCATTCCGCAGGACATCAGATTCATAGTAGAAGGATCAATCATGAATGCCAATGGCAAGTCTCGGATTTTTGTTCATCTTGCAGACATGCGCACACGGCGCAACAGATGGTCAGCGCGATATGACGCGGATGACATTTCTCTTTTGGATACACTTGATGAAATCTTAACGGATCTGCTCGATGAACTCAGGCTCGCAGCCGACGAACCGACACAACCTGTAACAAATGAGTATCCGTAACAGTTTATCTGTTACTGGCCGCTTTCTGCTTATGTGTGGCAGACTGTCCATGCTCGGTGAAGTTCTCCCTTTGGATCCGGGCGGGCTGTGGGGTGGGACTCAGGCAGGCGGTAGCCTGTTCAATCCCAAAGAATGACACCCCAAAAGCTCTTATCAATTGAGCGGCGCTACAACCCAGGTGAATCGCTGACAACGCTGACAGAAGGCGGATTCTGAACGGACTCATAATCTCCAGTCAGCCTGCGGACACCCAGAGTAGATATATTTCTTTCATTCGGATTACGGTCACAAGATAGATGACAACCCTAGAGAATGCGCATGGTGCTCAAAGCGATTGTTGCGAATGAAGTCGTTGCTGGAGGTACTGATGGCGCTCGATGCACCTAGCCTAAAATGGTACGCGGTTCAGGTTACCCCAAAGCACGAGCACAGTGTTGCAACAGTGCTCTCGTACAAAGGCCACGAGAACTTTTACCCGACAATAGTTGCCAAACACAGATGGTCAGACCGAACAAAAATGGTGATCGAACCATTATTTCCGGGCTATCTCTTTTCCCGCGTCTGTCGGTCATCCATCGCAGCAATTCTTCAGACTGCGGGGGTGTTGCGGGTCATCAGTTTCGGGGGAAAGCCTGTTGCCGTCGCCGACGATGAGATCGAATCAGTCAAGATTGCACTTCGGTCGGGAAGAATGGTATCAACGTCTCCCTATGTTGCTGTGGGCCAACAGGTGGAAGTCGTTTACGGTCCACTTATGGGACTCCGGGGATTGGTGACTCGAGTTAAGCATAATACGCGAATCGCGGTCTCAGTCGAATCGATCATGAAGTCGATCTCCATTGAACTTGAGGCTTCGGACGTTTGCATCGTTGGTGGCAATTCAGGAACCCACGCGTGCAAAAGGGTTGAATATGCCTCGACCACTCAGGCAAGCATTTTCCGCGGTAATCATTAGCGCGCTCCTGGGAGAGTAGGTTCCGAGCCTCGTAGCGGACAACTCTGACAACATGCGCATCTTGCTTGTTACAAATGCTTCTTATTTGCCTACACATGGCGGCTCCACTCGTTGCAATCGCAGTTGGCTTGAGCGGATGGCAAAAAATCGGCACGAATGCATGGTGCTTTTCCCTGAAACAGCGCCTGTGGCAGAAGGATACCGGCGTCGCGTTCAGCAGGAGCTATCTGCGGAAAGCGTTCCCCAGACCTCAAACGGAACAATGCTCATTCCCAAAATGTGGAACGGCGTCAGACTCATAACGAGCGAGGCTTCCTTCTCGACAACACAGATACTGGAGGAAACCTTACGTCACATAAAGCCTGACTATGTCCTGGTCTCTTCCGAGGATTTCGCGCAGAGGTTGTTGCAAGTGGCTGTGACTTATGAGCCAAGAAACACCATTTACCTCGCCCACACTCCCCAAATGTTCCCGTTCGGCCCAGCGGCCATGCTGAAGAGTCGCTCCGGAGCGGCTGCTATCCAGGCCTGTAGGGGTGTGGTGGGTATAAGCAGATTTACACGTCGGTATTTCGAGGATTTCCTTGGCTTGACTACCAATGTCGTATACCCTCCGCTAACCAATCCAACGTGTCATTCGTCGGATGTGGTTCGCCGGAACGGCTATGTGACGATGGTCAATCCCTGCACGGTAAAAGGTATCGATATATTTCTCGAACTTGCCGCATGTTGCCCCGAAACAAGTTTTGCGGCGCTACCAGGTTGGGGAACTACGACTGAGGATATCGTCCGGCTTCGCGGTGCGAATGTCACGGTTCTTACGCCTTGCAAGGATATGGATGAGGTATGGTGCAAAACAAGGGTGTTGGTGGTTCCCTCGCTGTGGACGGAGGGATTCGGACTCGTCGTTGTTGAGGCCATGTTGCGTGGCATTCCGGTGCTGAGCAGCGATCAAGGCGGATTGAGCGAAGCAAAGCTAGGCACGCCGTATGTTTTTCCAGTCAATCCAATCCGACGCTATAGTGCTTCGATCGATGAATGTGGATTACCAATAGCCGAACGGTCCGTGCAGGATGTGCTTCCCTGGGTAGTCGCGCTTAAAGAATTGATGAGTAGCGACGACGTATATACAAAAATGGCTACAAACGCAAAGGTTGTGGCAGAAGCATTCGTCTCGTCCATTGATCGGGATGGTCTTGAGAGAGTTTTGCTCGACAAACTGCAAAACGGCTGACTGGTATCGGCTTCAATTGCTTACATTGATTCGCGTCATCTCCCTGATATGAAACGACCAAAACTCTCTGTCCTGGTAGCCACCAAAGATCGCCCGAGCGAGTTAGCGCGGCTTCTCGGAAGCCTTGAGGAGTGCCAACGCAGTGATTTCGTGTTTGAAGTCGTCATCATATCGAATGGCAGCCATAAGGAAGATCGAGAGGTGCTTGAAGCTGCCTGGAAAGGCTTTACAGTAGTGCCCCTCTATGAGAACGTGGCTGGTAAATCCCGAGCATTGAACCACGGGCTCGATGTGTCTTTGGGGGAGTTGATCGTGTTTACGGACGACGATATTGTTCCAGATCCCAGTTGGCTTATAGCAATATACCGGGGTTCATTGCGGTATCCAGCAGCGAGTGTATTTTGTGGACCGATCATCCCTGTTTATCCTCCGGACATTCCGGAGTGGATGCGATACCATCGATACTCTGACGCGATGTTTGCGAGATTCGAGCCGAACCTCCGTGAAGGCACGCTGCCCGATACCATATTGCCATTTGGAGGAAATTTCGCAGTTCGCAGATGTGCAATCCAGGGTCATCGCTTTAGTCTGCAGTTCGGCCCATCTGCGGATAATGGTCCTCTCTTGGGAGAAGATGTTGAATTTCTTCATAGATTGCGGTCAGATCACAAAGAATTCATATTTCTGCCGGATGCTGCTGTCAGGCACATGATCGTCGCGTCTCGGACGAAACGAGCTGCGCTATTTGAACGGGCATTCCACATCGGCCGGTCCATAGCGTTACAAGATGGCAAGCCTCGCTTCCGGGAAGCTCCGATTTTTCATCAAGAGGATAAGCTGAATTCTGAATTGGTCGCATTCGATATCGGCGCGCTTCTGAATTACTACTGCGGGCAACTGGACGCGTGTCGCAATCTCTTCGGAGCCACATATGAGCTGCAGCTATGGCAAGCATTACACGGCCTGCATCTGGAACAGCACATAGCCTCTCTCTGCAAAGCGGCCCTCGAAACCATATCTGCTCCCATCCGCAACTAACTTGCACCAGGTTCAATTCATACTGTCTGTATAGACTCGCAGCGTCCTCGGAGCTGCTTCGCAATGATCAGCAATCCAAACTCATTCCATATGTTCCGGTTTTCCAGCATCCTGAGAATTCTTCTGATCCTTATTGCGTGCAGCATTAACGCACGTTCGGCATGGGCTAGAGTTCTCACTGGATGGCTCGAGCATTCGGCTTACAGGATCGACATCCCCAACGAGCAATGGAATGGCAGTCTCATCATCTACTGTCGGGGACTAACGCTTGAGCCTCCGAAGCCGAGTGAGTTGGTATTAAACCCGGCGCTAAGCTCGTTATTGCGAGAGGGCTTCGCTGTCGCACAGGCGGGATATTCCTCTGCTGGCTGGAATGTGGAAGATGGGCTTCGTGATACGGTTGCATTGCAGTCGTACTTTTATAGCCACATCGCTAAGCCGAAAGCGGTCTATCTTCTCGGCGAGTCGCTTGGCGGTTTTATCGTAGCCTCGCTGCTGGAGCGCGCAACCGATAGTTATAGTGGCGGGGTTGCATTGTGCGCCCCGCTGGCGCCTGCCACATGGTTCATCAACGGGCGTCTACTCAATCTCAGAGTGCTGTTCGATTTTTATTTTCCAAAGGTTTTACCAAGACCAGATGATGCGGCTCAACTGCCTCAGGGAGTGGACATCTTCAAAACAGCAGATACCCTCCTGCTCGCAAACCCGAAAGCTGCGACGCAATTGGAGCGCTATGCTGGAATGTTGTCCGTCAAGGATTTGGCTGCTGCAATCGAACTTTATACGGTCGTACTAACGGATATTCGCAGCCGGGTCGGAACGACTCCCTTTGACAATCGTAATGTGATCTATTACGGCTTTCCGGACGCTCTCGGTGTGAACGCAAACATTTCCCGATACATCCCAACTTTATCGGGACTCACGTACTTTCGCAAAAACGATCGGCTAACCGGTGCTCTCAGAGAGCCACTGATAGCTCTTTATCCGGAATACGACCCCATTGTTCCCGCCTCAATAAGCGACCACTATGTCCAAATGGTCGATGATATGGGAACGGAAGATTTGTTTGTGCGTCGGTTGGAGCCGGGGGAAGGGCACTGTGATCTTTCTCCCTCCGAGATAGTCAAATCCTTCCACTATCTGGTCAAATGGCACTCGACTGGATCAAAACCTCTGCCCGGCCTTCGATAGTCAACACGTCTGATATCGCTCGTTGCCAAGGGACCGAGGGGCCAAAAGGATCCACAAAGATGCAGACTCTCGTTACGGACGAACTCGTATATCTACGGCCAGATACGATGCTCGAGCCACTGGTCGATCGCTGGTACGCATGGTCGTATCTTATTCCTCCGGTTACGGCGGCACGGAATATTACTCATCGCCACCTCCAAATCATCGACTCGTATCTGAGCGCGCCTCATGTGCACGCCGCTGCGGTGAAGAATCCGAAAATGCTGGGAGGACCGTTTATCGATTACGACGGTGGCCGACTGGAAGAGATTCGATCACTCAAACAGAAAACCCTGCAAAACTGTGGTGGGTTGATTAGGCTTTCCTCTGCCGTTCAGGAACTCGGGGACCTGCTTCGCAGCGAAGCGAAAGGAGGGTCGCTTCATCCGCTGTATCCACGAATACCGGAACCATTGCGCGGATTCGTCGAGCTCGTCTACGACTTGAACAGCCAGGCATCGTTTCGGCTCATTGAGCCGCTGCTATATCGGAGTGCGTTCTATATGCGCTCGCTTCAGAGTCTGCTTCTCTCGACAACGAGCTCTGATGACCGCCCGTTCACTCTAAGCACTCCTCGTTTGGATAAGGATGATGCAGTACATATGGAAATACCGTTTGAAGATGTGGTGGTGGATTTTCTCGCTGAACTGAAGTCAAGGCCGGTACGATTGGCCGACGTGAGAGATGCATTGCCTCTGGACACTCGCGACATCGAGCGATTCGATGCATTTCTAACCAGGATAGCGCCCCCTCAATATAGTTCATACACCGGACGTGGTGCGCGATGGCGCTACTTCGGGCACGCGTGCATCTTGCTCGAGACGGGGTCGGCGAGCTTTTTGTTTGATCCGGTAATCAGCTACAGCTATCAAACAAGCTTACACAGGTATACATATAGCGACCTTCCTGCGGTGCTCGACTGCGTCTGTATCACGCATAATCACCAGGACCATATTCTCATGGAAACCCTGCTTCAACTTCGTCATCGGGCAAAGTACATCGTCGTTCCGAAATCTGCCGGATCGCTGGAAGATCCTTCTTTAGCTTTGATATTGAGAGCTATCGGTTTTCGGAATGTGATCGAACTTGGAGAAATGGAAGAATTGCAAATCGGCGATATTAAGTTGATTGGCGTCCCATTTTTTGGAGAGCATGCAGATCTGAATATTCGCAGCAAGTTAGCTTATCTTGTCCACGTCGGTAGGCATAGTCTTATGTTCGCTGCGGACTCGTGCAATATTGAGCCCAAGGTTTATGAACACGTACAGAAGAGCGTGGGCCATGTAGATGCTTTGTTTCTGGGGATGGAGTGTGATGGCGCGCCGCTGAGTTGGCTGTACGGCCCACTGCTTACACAACAGATCGATCGAATGAGTGATCAGTCACGGCGTCTGAGTGGATCAAATTACGATCAAGGGATTGATATTGTTCGTCGCTTCGGTTGTTCCGAGGTATATGTCTATGCGATGGGGCAGGAGCCGTGGCTAAATTACATCATGAGCATCAAATACACGGATGCCTCGAACCCGATTATTCAATCGAACAAATTGATCGAGGACTGTATTGCTCATGGAGTGAGAGCAGAGCGTCTGTTTGGGGAGAAGGAAATATTTCTTGATAGCTGATTTGTGCGTGAGCTACTCGAGACTGACAGATCGCGCAATACAAGTGCCTCTGAACAAGAAAGACTTCTTGTGTTCTCCATGCAGAACCCGTGGTTTGAAATTCGACGCCCGCGAAACGAATGTCCGTTAAGGCTTTTTTGTTTTCCTTTTGCTGGAGGAAACTGTAGCACGTATTCCGAATGGCCGGAGGCATTGGGAGATTTAGCCGAAGTGATTTGCGTCCAATTGCCGGGACGGGGCATTCGGTTCAATGAGAGGCCCTACACCAGGATGGAGCCCTTAATCGACGCTTTGGTTCCGGCCTTCCGCGGCCTAGGCGGCAATCCCTTTGCTTTCTTTGGACATAGCATGGGAGCTTTGATCGCGTACGAAGTGTCATGTCGCTTGCGGACCATAGGTGTCAGACAACCTGTGCTGTTCTTCGCTTCCGGAACCGAGCCGCCGCACCTCGTCCAACAAGGGGAGGGCCTCTATAGGTGGAACGACGTTGATCTTATAGCTCGATTGCGGCGTCTTAATGGCATGCCGGATGAGATTTTAGAGAATAGGGAGTTGGTTGATCTGCTTCTGCCGGTGATTCGAGCAGATTTTGAGCTTACTGAGACGTATAAAGCATCCGAGTGTCCCGGATTTGACTTTGCGCTCGGCGCGTTCGGTGGATCGGATGATCCCGAAGTTTCTCCACAAATTATTACCCGATGGTCAGAAGTGACGAGTGGAAAGTTTCAATTCACTACAATCCCCGGTGATCACTTCTTTTTGAAATCGAGACGAAGTGAGTTGCTGGACGAAATTAGAAAAATGATAGGTGCCTGCGTGAATGCGTGAATAACGCCGCGCTTTCGTGCCACAGATATCCCTTTGCGTGGGGAATCGACCCGCGCAGCAAACTCTTCGGCAAAGGCGGAATGCCGAAAGTTGAGATGAATCAGAACTCTCCCATGAAACACATTCAGCTATTATCCGAACTGTCTCCGAAGGAACAGTCTGCGCTCCTTGCCTCGGTTCATGGCGACGGAGTAGGTGAAGTCAGGCGACTTTCTTATGGTCAGGAGCGGTTGTGGCTGCTGGAGCAGTTGTCGCCGGGGGACGCGGGATACAACATATCTGCGGTGGTGCGTCTGCGAGGCGTTCTGGAGGAGGAGGCGCTTTCCTGGAGCCTGAGTGAAGTGGTGCGCCGCCACGAGGTTCTGCGGACGGGCTTTACGGCGGTGGACGGGGAGCCGGTGCAGGTGATCGAGGCGGCCGAGCCGGTCGCGTTGCCGGTGGAGGATCTGCGGGAGCGGAAAGAGGTTGAGTCAGAGGTGCGGCGCTATGCCGATCGGGAGGCGTTGGAGCCGTTCGATCTGGGCCGTGCGCCGTTGCTGCGTGCGCGTCTGCTGCGGCTTGGGGAGCGGGAGCATGTGCTGCTGGTGACGATGCACCACATCGTGAGCGACGGCTGGTCGATGGGGGTGCTGGTGCGGGAGATCAACGCGCTGTACCAGGCGCGGCGGGAAGGGCGGGAGGCCTCGGCGGCGCTTCCGGCGCTGAGCGTGCAGTACGCGGATTACGCGCGGTGGCAGCGCGAGTGGCTGCGGGACGAAGCCCTGGAGAGCCGGCTGGACTACTGGCGGGAGCGCCTGCGCGGCGTCGCCGCCCTCGAGCTGCCCACCGATTATCCCCGACCTGCCGGCTTCGCCGCGCGTGCCGCGCGTGTCGCCGCCCAT
>Ga0335075_10018184_pt1 | contig 10421 bp, 11 predicted proteins | sample Lox_Sample_24_FD_206723 | JGI IMG/M metagenome (GOLD analysis project Ga0335075, IMG submission 206723) | Soil microbial communities from Loxahatchee National Wildlife Refuge, Florida, United States - Lox_Sample_2.4 | ecosystem: Environmental > Terrestrial > Soil > Wetlands | place: USA... | reverse complement strand
ATTGTGACTCGGTTCGCAGATGTTGGTCCCAGATGCAGCATGGTTCGCAATCAGTTCGACAGGGCGGCCTGCCTCCATCTATTGATTAGGGATGGATTGGTCCGTGATTGGACTAGCAGGGACTTGATTAAGCCAGCATAAGTGTGTACGGGGAGAGGAACCTCATAACTTTAGCCAGCAATGCCGGCCAATCCCGCACAACCAGGTATTGGGGCCGTCGACCGTGATGATTAGAATGAAGAAACAGTAAGAGAAATGTTCCCGACGCCATGGAGCCGGCAACAGGCGAGCCCGACCAGCTGGTGTGGAAGCACCCCGGGAGCAGGGATAGTGAGAGGGGGCCCTGGTCATTATTGGACTGTACCCTTCCACACCGAGGCGGGCTGCCCATGGCCGCCTTTATGGCACCCAATTTAGCACCCGTACTCGACCAAATTGGACCGATGTGCTGCTGCCGGTTCCGACACCATATCTGCGCCATCCCGATTTCGAGAGCAAGGCAAACGCGCCAAAGCGGACGCCTGGGATCCAATTTACCATGTCGTACGGGCTACATACTCCATTATGCGGTCTCAGCATGTTAGCAGAGATGAGTGTCCGTTGGGGACGGTATTGTAGCTATGATCTGACAGCGAGAAGTTGGAGGGTAAGCTCGCCTGTTCAAGATGATAACCAGAGACATGGCGCCCGGGGGGGAGATGTGATGGAAAAGCACCTTCATGGATGCAGCACAAACCATGCCAAGTATAAGTCTCTGTAGGCGACAATAATGTCTCAATCAGGCTATTCCCCACTCCTTTTTGCCGCCAGGGATAGAGGGTGCTCGCGGGATTTTGTTTCGTGGCGTGAATGTGTGCATTAGAGGTGGACCAGCGTGGTTAACCCGCCATATCCTGCGACTCAAACTATCAAGCTTAAAATTGCTCACGGCAAAAGCGCAACATATCCCAAGGTGTTATGCATTCGTCCGTGTGAAAGCATGATCGACAATCATCTTCAGGGCCATGGACAAATCATCTTCTTTTGGAGAGATCATGTAGCAGTACTCTGTACAGAGAGCGGTGGCTTTGTCTGTGTCTGCAGAAGATGCACGGTCCTGCCAGTTGATACTGATCCTTGACTGGTGCTGCGCGCTGCGCATGTTTGCTACTGCTGATAACTCTTGAGTACATACCTTGAAACGCAACATGCTTCAACAGTGGTGGTGGGATGGAAAGTATCAATCCAACTGCATCGGGCGGTCGTCCGACTCATTGGCCTACGCATCCACGCACTCTGTCATTGGTGCTCGCATCAGGGGTTGGCACTGAAAGTACCTTCTGGCCCGCCCAACCATCCCTTCCACATCAAACAAACGACTAGAACTTCAACACTTTACTGCGTAAGAACACCCCTCCAAACGATTAATTGTAGGCAGCATACTCGCAAGAGAATGACGTGTATCTAAGATACCAGATACTGCGTAAGTTAAGACAGGGCTGCAGGCGCCAGGCCCACAACGGAGGCTTATCATACACCTCAATTCGCTCCCTTCTTCATAACGTACCACTGCTATTGGACTATGACCAGCCCTTGACACTGCAAGAGCTTGCAAGAAGCTTGGACAGTGCTGCAATCTTACTCGGCACATCCTCGAGACTCGAGCTGCTGCAGATCGCGGATCCCTGTTATGCACGGTCACTGGGCCCGCAAGAAAAAGGCTTCTGGAAAGGCGCTAGAACGAAACCTTTTTCGATCCTCGAACACCCCCCCTGCTGGCATGCTGCATGTCTAGCTGACGTCTTCTCTGTCAGCACTACAATATCAAGCCAGCCAACCATACCGCTGGAAGAATGCAGCAATGTGACCTTCTTGCCTGCACTTGGTCACGGATGGAAGTCTGTAATCCCTGCATAGAACCTCAAGAAATACCTTCCGTGCAGTTTCCCGTTTCTGCGATGCATCTCGGACAATTCATGCTGCCTGGCGCACCACACAGCAAGCTTTACGATGGTTCTATTTGCCCAATATTCGAGTACAGGATGCTGATAAGATCGGTTGACAGTGAGACATTTTCGGCAAACCGGGTAAAATGACCTGGCAAATAAACAATACGGATCCTTGGTAGTATCTTTCTCCTACCGTCTTACCATTCATTCGGCATCAAAACCAGCATTTCGTGTCCAAGGTGGCATTTCCCTTCGGTGGGGGATGTGATCAGCGTTCAGCTGTCATGGGTACCATATCTCTGATGGTGGCGTTACTACCTAGGCTCTCCATCCCACCAATCTCGTCTCAAATTTTTCTACTTCCCCCCGATATTGATCGACACATGTTCTTTCTACGTGTCGAAGGACAGATTGTGGATTCGGCATGCATGTGCCTCTCCCGCAGCCTCGTAGCTTGGCAAGGATCTCGATCCTATCCAATGGCGCTTTGATATCCTAGTGTAGATTAGTAAGTAAGGCAGACTGCCTCCTATACGTGACCATCCGAACTCATAGAGCCTCAGGTGATCTGAGGCATCCGGCGTATAATCGCAAGCCTATCGGAACGAGTTACCCATTTAATGGTTTCACAACACTCCCTGCTATTTTACGAAATCTAACCCTGGTAGTGAAAGACATCGCCCACAGCTACATTCCGCCAAAGCTAGGCGACCACGACATATCACAACAGCAACTAGCAACGGCAAGCTAGGCAACGGCGAGTATTAACATGGACTACCCATTCTCTCCACCAAAGTAGGTTATTCCCATCATGGAAGGTGGACTGAGTTACCGCTTCGGTCTCAAACCGCCCCCCTTCACCTATGGCTACGAGCAAGATATACATGTGCACATACATAAAGTAGGTCAATGAAAACCTTGTCCGGAAACGCCGATGATGACTGGTGGGTTGCAATGGCACTCCAAAAATGTGATTTGCACATATACAACATACAATAGCACGTGGATTGAAACGAAGATCTTGCACTGAGATCAGACCACGACGCCGCTTTGAACGGCTCACAACATCCCATACCACGCGGATTAAGAAGACCTCTGCGACGGCCTTGCGGGGGGTAAGAACGCGACGAAGCAGGCAGTGCATGCAGCACCATACGTGAACGGTACGGCCGAAGGACGAAGTGACATCCTTCATTCCATTCCTTCCCAAAGAACAAGCCCCCTCCACTCTTGCTCTGACACCCTGCTTGTTTGCTCCCCTCCTATCAATTCCATTTTCCCACTGAGGCGCTCACTCTCCGCATAGATGGGGGTTTTCAAACACAGGCGGTAAGAGGTTATTAAGATGAACGACTTGCGCCAGATGTGTCCAAGCGAGGGAAGAAAAATTGCCAAGGTACCGAGGTAGTACAGTCTTATGTAATCAACTTTATTGGCTGTATATTAGGCTAATATATAGATACGTACATCGGGTCGAACCAAGTGTCGCGAGCAGTACCTAAGCAACCAATATAAGTCTACGTGATTCGCAAATAACTAGACCATGCTAATGATAACTCCATACTACATAATTCATAAGCTGTTACCGTTATTGATGCCGTTGCCATGGGCGGTAGAAGAGTTTCACAGGCCAATATACTCTTTTCGGGTCAATATGGCAATGGAACATAACGTTGAAGGCTGCACACAAGTATCTACACATATATATCACCTCAGATCACGAAGGCGCAAGAGCTTTAGTCTTATAAGAATGAAATTTTTGTACAGGCCAGAAGTGCATGATGTGAAAAATCGCCAACCTTTACAGTACTTACAAGAAGCTGGATCCCAAGTGCTCCAAAAATCCCAGTCTCAACCCCGTAACAGACCATTCCTTCTATTGTTGTATTCCTAGACATGCAAATAAGTCGATCAAGGCAGCCTCTGACCCACTCACCAGTGATCACTCTTTCCTCATCCGTTCCCCCGGCGCTCGGTACTCGAAGTGACTCTGAAACAAAATGGCTCTGATTAACGCAATGTGAAAAACCACCATGACTTATCTGAAGTCTTCTGAGATAACGTGAACGAGTTCTGAGTACTCAACTGGAAATATACGTTCAAAAAGCCGAAATACGAGACCTCAGGCGCAGTCGAGAGGTCAGATGGAAAGTCATAATGACGTTATTGGGCAATTTCTGGGCGATTGGGATATTATGCCTGCACTCTCTCACCTACTCGTCGACAACTCCAGCTACAACGGGTGCCTGAGTTGCATCGACGAGTACAGCTTCATCCTTTCCATCAGGGACGAATGCGTACCTGGGCATCTTAGCCATTTTCTCTTCAGGGCTGACCTCGTTATCTGAATAGACCATCTTCGTGTTTTTGTCCTTCTCTTTCTTCGCTTTCTTCTCAGCGGCTTCGGGCTTCTCATTCGATTCTGGGACAGGAACAGGCTCGGGCGCTGGGGCGTTGGCTTGAGTGGGTGCTTGGACAGGTGCTTGAACCGGTACCGGAACTGGCGCTGCAACTTGAGCTGGAACGGGTGCCGACTGAACATCTCCCTTCTTCGGTGGCCGAATTCCAGCCTCTGCCATCCTAATGATTTCATCAATATCGTCAGGTGCTCTCGCTGCACCAGAGACCAGGTCATCAAGCGATGATGCATTAGCCCCATATTCCGAACTGTAACCCTGAGAATGAGGAGGATACGCTGATGACATAGCTGAGTTTTGATGGTCCGGCCCATTCCATCCATTAGCACCCCAACCACCGTGCTGTTGGGGAGGTGGACCTCCTCCCTGTTGCATTTGATATGATGATACCGGAGGTGGTCCGAACGAAGGACGTTGAGGGAGGCCCGGTGCTTGTGGTAAGCTGGGCGGCCGGTTTGGAAGAGAGTGTTGGGGAGGAGTATGTGATATCTGTGGTTGAAATGAATTATATGGGCTGGATTGTGACCCAGCTCCAAATTGTGGAGGTGGCCCATTTTGAAAATTTGTTGGCTGCTGGTATCCTGGAGGAGGGAATGATTGCTGCGGCGGATATTGCTGGTTTGGTGGGAATTGTGATTGATTAGGGGGGTATTGAGGAACTGAGGGCGAGTATCCAGGTTGTTGGGAGTAAGGCTGTTGGTAAGCTACCGTAGACGGCGCATATGGTTCTTGTGAAAATGAGCCATAATTCGCACCTTGTGAGTTACCATACGGGACTTGAGGGGGGGCGAATGGCGAACCGTTCTGGAAGAACCGAGTTAGTCATAAGTATCACAGCGAAAGTCGTTGGAATCTGACTTACAAAAGCGCCAGGACTTTGTGCAAGTGCTGGGCTCTGCGCATTACCAGGCGTGTTGCCCCCACTACTACTTCCGGCGGCTTGCTCTGCTAATTTCGCTTTATGCTCTGCTAACCTCTTCTTCAGCTCTGCGGGTGATTCGAACTTAGGCTTTTTGGATTGACCACCTGCAGCAGCGCCAGGTCCAGGATTTCCTGTTGCTGCACGTCGCTCAGCTTCAGCTTGATAATACTGAGTGATGATGCGCTGATTGTGGGCTTGTAAGACATCGTCAGGGATCCCCTCCATGCCAAAGATCTCTACGTCAAGTGATGAACGATTCCCAAGCGCATTCTCGACGCTAGTGAGAGTCTCCTTATGGACCTGATTCATGTGGACGGAAAGACCTATGTAGACGTGAGTCTTGGTTATCTATTTTTCACCCTGTGAATCTTTACCTCCAGCAGTGTTGAGACGTCGGCCACAGCGCTCACACTTAAAGTGCTTGGCCTTCTGATGAGATATAAGGATCTTCAGATCATCGAAATCACGTTCACCTATCGAATGTCAGTCCAGTTCTAAATTGAGCAGATGAGGGCTCATACAGTAATAACAGAAGGGTCGTGCCAGGATCTCCTCAATATCAGGATGGCCACGCTTCTTCTTGCCGCCCGCCATATCGAAAGATGTAGAGAGGCTGTGAGGGCGGAATGAAAGGGAAGGAAGAGGAGTCGATGTTCGTTGCTTGTATCGAATGAGGAAGGACACAACTTCGCAGATCAAAGTTGCCCCAAGCTGAGATTAACGATGCACGCTACCGCACTAGCGTGGATTAGTCAGCAATCTTTCCCGCGGAAATTTCTCGTACCTTAACGAACTAGTTGCTCCCTGAAAGACATTAAGGAGATTCTCCAAAAAGCTTAAAGCAGACATTACAACTTCAAATTTTATCCCCCTGGTATCCAGGAACGAATTAATATGGTAAGAGAGCTATCGGAATGGCTTCCTCTGATGAAAAGTGGCAATGAACTCGGGAGATAAGCGCAATATGGACGTCGCAGCACCATGACCAGTTACTCAGCGATCAGCATCGAAATGAGATCTTCTCACGAAGGCCCATTAATCTCTTCGCGTCTTGTGTTGAGATCATTTGGGGATTGGGAAGGGTTTAGTCTTGACTATTCCCCATAGAGGAGGCTGCAATAATAATACAGGACCTTCATAGTCCACACTCGTACTCTTCATGACCTCTCACACGAGTGTGGCTCCTTGTGTACCTACATAAGATAGCACTTGACCAAGAAATTAGCTACCACAATCAAGCTATTTTCAGTGGGAGGATGCTTCTGGTGTTAGGAGATAAAAACATCAAGGAGATCATCGAATTATCTTATAAGTCCGTCTAACACTGACTTGTTGTGCTTTCGCAATAATTGTCGTGTCAAGCACCACGTGTAGCATTTAGCAGTATTTGGGTCGCTAATTGCTATGCTCTAAGATGTTACGATCGCTTGATTTGGGTTGAACAGAAACAACGTCATTTTGTATTGACAGGTCCATAACAACCCCCGAAGTTTTCTTCACAGCTTCAAAGTAGGCCCTTCCATTTCTTTTCCATGTGAAACATCACATGTTGATAGAAAGAAAGGCTCAGATCAATTTACTATACCACGCAAGTCGGCCTTCTCTGCCAGCTTTCCAGTTATCGCACTAGAGTACGGCCCGCAGTAGCCATGTCTTCCCAGCACAAGCAAGAAAAGCCTCATGAAAGTCATCCAAAGTTTGGGCATTTGCCATTGAGTACCAGTGGCCCACAGGATTGTGCATTGACAGGATCGGCGCTTTTGAATACTTCATACTTCAACAAAGGCGCTGCCTTCCCGGCCAATGAGAGGAAAGAATTCAATCTTACGGGACTACTCCCTCAGCATATAGCCACACTCGAAGAGCAAGTCAAGAGAGCATATCAGCAGTATAGCACACGAATTAATGACTTGGCCAAGAACACATTTATGACTTCCATGAGGGGGCAGAATGAAGTACTATTCTATCGAGTATGTATTCGCGGTATCTCCCATTTCTGATAAGCACTCTGCAGTAACATGAAAGTGTATTGCATCAGTTCGTGGATATTTAGTACATGAGAATTAAATTATCATAGTTTCTTATATTTTCCAAGGTATATTGTCCATGAACCATCTTATTAGGGCTGACTGAGTTCTCTTTTTTCTCTTTTGAACCGACCAGATTAATGTGATACCTGAAAATAGATTCTCATGCAGTATCACCTTATGTGGAAATGACTAACATCAATGTAGCTGATCCAAGATCACTTGAAGGAGATGTTCAGTATCATCTATACACCTACGGAGGGCGATGCGATTCAAAATTTCTCTAGGCTCTTCCGCAGACCTGAAGGCTGTTTTCTGAACATTAATGATCAAGATCGAGTCTACCATGATCTGGCTCAATGGGGAAATCCAGAAGACATAGATTACATCGTGGTTACTGGTAATTTGAACCTACATTGTCATGTCGCCTTGCTCTCGCTAACATTATTGAATAGATGGCGAGGAAATCCTTGGTATATGACAGCGAACATTACACCACCGACTGCAGGTCAAACACTAATTATGATATAGGTATTGGAGACCAGGGCGTTGGTGGAATTCTAATCTCGATTGCGAAACTAGTTCTAACGACTCTATGTGCTGGCATCCATCCCAACAGGACCTTGGCAGTAGTTCTTGACTGCGGGACGGATAATGAGGGACTACTGAAAGATGAACTCTACCTGGGTCTCAGAGAGGAACGAGCTCGGGGAGAGAAATATGACAAATTTGTGGACACATTTGTGCAATCCGCAAGGAAACTATACCCACGAGCATATATCCATTTCGAGGACTTTGGTCTCATTAATGCCCGCAAAGTACATTCGACACTCTTTATGTACTGACCGAAATCCTGCTAATCAGATCTTAGATTCTGGACAACTACAGACCTCATATTGCCTGCTTCAATGATGATGTCCAAGGCACTGGGTGTGTCACCTTGGCCGCAATCATGGCCGGGCTACATGTGTGTAAACTGAAACTCAAAGACATGAGAATGGTTGTCTTTGGAAGCGGAACTGCTGGAACAGGTATTGCGGATCAAGTTCGGGATGCTATTGCTACCGATAGCAATATATCAAAAGAAGAAGCTGCTAGGCAGATTTGGTAATATCCAGCCGGCGTAGTTGAATCTCGGATGCTAACAAAATTCATAGGTGCGTGGACAAACCAGGCCTCTTAGTAAAAAGCCACGGAGACAAACTCACCCACGCCCAAGTCCCCTACGCCCGAGACGACAAAGAATGGGAGGGCAAAGACCATTCCGACCTCCTGGGCGTCATCAAAGAAGTCAAACCGCACGTCCTAATCGGCACCTCCACGAAGCCCAAAGCCTTCACCCGCGAAGTCGTGACCGAAATGGCCGCTCACGTCGACCGTCCCATCATCTTCCCCCTCTCAAACCCGACTCGCCTCCACGAAGCTGATCCCAAAGACATCAATGAGTGGTCCAAGGGCAAGGCCCTCATCGCAACCGGCTCGCCTTTCCCGCCTGTCACCTACAACGGGACAACATACGAAGTCGCAGAGTGCAATAACTCGACTTGTTTCCCCGGCATCGGGCTTGGCTGCGTCCTTTCCCGCACCAGACTGCTCACGGACGCGATGCTCGTCGCGGCCGTGAAAGCACTTGCCGCCCAGAGTCCGGCTCTTAAGGACCCTGACAAAGGCCTTCTCCCAGACGTCACCGATGTGCGGGAGATTAGCGTCCATATCGCGAAGGCCGTCATTCGCCAGGCGGTTGAGGAGGGCTTGGCGCAGGAGAAGGATATCCCCACTGAAGACGCTGATCTGGACGAGTGGGTGAGGGAGCAGATGTGGGACCCGATGTATAGGCCACTAAGGAAGGTGGAGCCTAAGAATGCGAGCAGGCACGCGAGGGGCGAGATGGGCATTGCTGGAGCTGTGAAGCAGGCTTGAGGTAGTCATGGCCCATCGAGCAGAGCAGATTGTGGGAAGAGATTTTTTTGCGGAGTCATTTTAATTTTTGTTATTCTATCTGCAAGACCAACGACGAATTGGCTATTTCAGTCTTACACGTCCTTCTAAATTATTTACAATACTTGAAATTCCAACCATCAATTATGCTTCATTCTCCCCTCCCACGTCCAGCCCTCACCAGTTACATTGTCTAACCAAGTAAGCACCGAATTTCTACAGCCCCCGAGTGCTTCGCTTGCCTCATCAGCCTCAAGCTCTTCAAGACATTTCAAGTTCTCCTGGAGCTCCGTCTTGAATTTGAGCACTCTGTATTCAGGAGGATTTCTAAAGTCGACCTTGTGCTCTGATTGCCATCCCTCACACGCCGACATCTCATCGTCAACATCACCTTCCGAGTCTCCATTGGTGGCAGCGGTATCTTCATTCATGACAGAGGCGGGGGACCCTGATGCGTAGCCTGAGTCGATGCTATCGTTGGTCAATCCCTGCTTAGAATGGATCTTGCGGGTTGAGCTCGACTGGCTGTCCAGATCGGGCTTTGGGATTACAAATCCTGGCCCTGTTAGTCGGGGTTTAGACCAAGGTTGGATGGGGCGGTAGAAAGTGGGCTTCAAAGGCTGTTGGTGATCCTGAAGAGCGAGGTTGACAAGTGATGCCTCCTTGTCGAGCCATCCGCGGGATTGCTGAGTTTGATTCTGAAGGCTATATGCAGTGGCAGCGAGGGACGCTTCAGCAGAGCGATGCTCTTGGTTGATGGTGACATATGAAAGCTGACCCGAATTGTATTCGTGATAGTGTGTAGCTCTTGTGAGACTTTTTGAACTGTCCAGGCCGTTTGGGTGACCCTGATTGGTATGATAAGTGCTAGGTCTTGCGGAGGTCCATTTGGATCGCTGAATCTCTTGTCCCATCCAGAAGGCTCTGACAAGAGATTCCTCCGGAGATCTGTTCTTGAGCTCATCTTCAATCCGTCGAAGGTTGTGCATTAATTCATGGGAGAGCAAATTCCCCTCATGGTCATGCCATACGATACCCGAATCACCAATGACGGAGGTTAAGAGGTTGGCACCATCTTCATGGGCGGCCTTGAACTTGCTCATCATTTCAAGAGCACGGAAGACTCGGTTGACTCTTCCTGTTGTTTGTGAATCATCGTGATCAGCGGTATTTTGGGAACGGAATTCAT
>Ga0335075_10018183_pt1 | contig 10422 bp, 9 predicted proteins | sample Lox_Sample_24_FD_206723 | JGI IMG/M metagenome (GOLD analysis project Ga0335075, IMG submission 206723) | Soil microbial communities from Loxahatchee National Wildlife Refuge, Florida, United States - Lox_Sample_2.4 | ecosystem: Environmental > Terrestrial > Soil > Wetlands | place: USA: Florida... | reverse complement strand
AGATGGTCCGCGGCCATCTCTCCGATCTTCCTCTGGTCGCTGAAAAAATACGGAATCCCGGCATTCTGCGGATACCAGCCAAACCCTCCTCCAAATCCGACTGTGGGCAACTTCGAGCGCAGAACTGCGGTCGCCACGTTGGGGTCATCGAAATCCGCAATGATTCCGTCACCCCGCCAGGAACGCAGAGCCGGAAGACGCTGGTTCTTGAGAGCGTCCTCCTCCGTGAAGGTGATAAATTCGGTGCTCTGCTGCATATACAGCGCGACGCCACTGATCACTTTCAGGTCGTAGGGAAGCTTTGCGTCATAGATGAGAGCTACATGTCGCATGGTTTGTGACGTTCCTGGGAACTTGATTGGATCGCCAGTCGGACCCACGCCGCCTCAACGCAAATTTATAATATATTTCCTTATTTATGTAAAGCAATCCTCTTGCCCCCTCGATACGCGCCTTGTTAATCTTCTCGCGGCTTGAAGGACCAAAACAAAACCGTGCACGCCAGGATCGAGCGGGCCGCGGGGACTGCAACCATCCATTCGTATGGGCTGTGCGATGGGCCGACCATCCGCCCCTGGTCGCCGAAGTCGCTGCACCGCCTTTGACGGTTGGAGCGGATCGACCTTCGTACTCATCACGGATGCCGCTTGTCCAAAGGGTCGCCGCTGCGGATCATCCGGTAATTGCCACTAAGGCTGGCAATCGCTGGCAAAAGAACAGAGATAAGGGAGGAAAGCTCGATGCGCCCGGGTTCGCTTGTTGGTTTGATACTTTTGGCTTCAGCAGCAGCCTCCGGTGCCCAACAATCCTTGCACGAACCGGGCGGCCAGGTGACGGTGCAGTGGAAAAATGCGCTGCGGACCTCAGATACGACGCCAACAACGCAGTACCTCGCCAACGCCCTCACGGTTCCCGGCAATCCACTGAACCGGCCCCTGTTGGACGATCTGCGGGCACTTCATACCAACGACACACGATTGCAGCTGTGGTTCTCCGTTCCCCTCCAGGCCGTCCCCGAATTGAAGGAGCCGTCCGCGACCCGGACGTATTGGGACTTCACACATATTGACCCGGTTGTTAAGAGTTTCTTCGCGAATACCGAGGGAAGGCGCCATGTCAATATCGGGACTATTCCCCGCTGGATGTTTCGGGTGCCTCCGGTGGCGTTGCCAACCGATCCCGCAGCCTCATTTTATGGCTATACGCGCGGCACAAACGGAGACCTGTTGAAGGATCCGACCGGCCAGCAGTTTGCCGAATACCAGGCACGCATTTTCCGGTGGTATACCCAGGGTGGCTTTACAGACGAGCTTGGGAAATACCACCACTCCGGGTATCACTTCAAAATCGACTACTGGGGGGTAATGAATGAATCCGTCTTCGAGAACCATCTGACGGTGGAGCAATATACAAGACTGTATGACGCTGTAGTCGAGGCGATCAGGAAGATCGATCCGCATGTAGAGTTCTTCGGACCGGAGGTGGTCGGCGCGCAAAATGTCATTCCGTGGGCACGCTACTTCCTGAACCACAAAAACCACAGCCCCGGTGTCCCGATATCCTGGTTCAGCCTGCATAACTATGTGGTTGCGAAGAACGACCCCAATGATTGGCAGTCAAAGTATTTCACGGGTTCTTTATTCCCTAAGTCGTTCGGAGCCACCGCAGCCGGTTTTGTCGATCTTCTGCATCAGGTTATACAGCTGCGACACCAGTTATCCCCCGCGACCAGGATTGCCATCGATGAGCTGGGTACCTTCGATATACCGCAACAGGCGAGTGGCGGTTCACCAGCCTCCGCAAATCCCGCCGGAACCTCAGACCCATACAGTGCTTACAATCCGCTCTACTGGGTAGCGTCCGGTGCCAACTGGGCTGCGAATTTCGTTACCGCAGAGCGCCTTGGCATTCCTCTCATCAGCATGACCCAGATGGTTGGTGCTCCAACGCAATCCGAATCGTGCTCCATGATCAATTGGGATACCGCCGTACCCAATGCTCACTACCGCGTTCTTCAGCTCATTAACAGCAACTTCGGACCCGGAGACACACTTGTGGCAACGAGGTCAACTTCGTCTGACCTGTGGGCCCAGGCGTCGATCACCGCTCATGGACGAAGGATTCTGCTGATCAACACCAGCAATAAAGCTATCAGCTTGCGGCTTCCGGCAGGGTTGGGGACAAACGCGCTGAAACTCACGACTGTGGACGAGACATCGGGCGAGCAGTCTCCGCGAACGACTTCTGTTTCCGGAGACCAGATCGCGCTCGCACCCTTTGCCGTGGCCGTAGTTGCGAACCAGTAGAGCAGCGTGTGATGGATCGGTGCGATTCGATACCGGCGTCGACGGGCGGTTACGGCTGTTCAGCAGGATTGATGTCTAAAATGCGGGGACCTATCAAAATCGAGGCATCTTTGGCTTGCGCCAGCGTACGTCACCTGGAGAGGGACCTCCGCGAGCTTGAGGCTGCCGGCGTCGATTGTTTTCACTTCGATATGATGGACGGTAACTTCGTTCCTAACTTCGCCCTGAGTTTTGATATTCTGAAGGCCGTCCGGGAGATGAGTGACACACCGGTTGTATGTCACCTGATGATCGACCAGCCTGAGAGGTACATCGAGCGAACTGCCGCGCTGGCCCCTGCTTATATCTCCATCCACGTGGAAGCGACTCGGCATGTGCAAAGGGTGTTACAGCAGATTCGAGCGGCAGGCATCAGGACGGGAGTGGCGTTGAACCCAGCAACCCCGCCTTCAGTTCTCCATTATGTCCTTGAAGATGTCGACCTGATCACGGTCATGACTGTCAATCCGGGCTTTGCCGGTCAGAGGCTCGTGCCGTCGACAATAGGGAAGCTTGCTGACCTACGCGACCTTCTGGATCGGGCGGGGCATACGTCTACAGAACTGGAAGTGGATGGCAATGTGAGTTTTGAGAACATTCCGCAGATGCTGCACTCGGGAGCGACCATGCTCGTTGGAGGAACGTCGAGCCTTTTTTCTCAAACACAAACGATCGCGCAGGCGACCGCAGCTATGCGCAAACTGATCGAGGACGCTGCGGTCATGCATTAAGAGGCACGGAGCCCTATCCTCTGCTACGTGCTGATTGAGAAGGAGATATTGAGCATGGTTGTGGTGCAGTCCTATACAGTGGCAATCGGACTTTGCGGTCTGACGATGACCTGCTGGGGATCCCATGCGAATACATTGAAGATGGAGCCTGCCAGCTATTCATTCAGTCTCTATTACTGGGATCAGGCGATAGGCTATCTCCTGCTGCCCCTGATCGTCGGCCTGACATTCGGCTCCCTGGGTCACACGGGACGCAGCCTCATAGAAGACCTGATGCAGGGTAGCCTGAACAGCTACTCGATGGCAGCTCTCGGGGGAGTCGTCTTCAATCTTGCAAACATCCTCTTCATGGCTGCAATCGCGATCGCCGGTCTCGCGGTTGCCTTCCCGATCGGCATCGGGATCGCCCTCGTGGAAGGCGTGGTGATCAATTATGTGGCGGAGCCCCGAGGGAACCCAGTACTTTTGTTTATTGGCGTTACGCTGATTACGCTCGCGATCATCATCGACGCCCTCGCGTACAAACGTCTGAATCGCGATGCAGGTGGCGATGGCATTGTGAAAGGCGTGGCGCTTGCCATCGTCGGCGGCATCCTGATGGGAGTCTTCTATTATCTCGTGCAAAGATCCTTGTCGGAGAATTTTTATCACCTGAAGCCGGGAAAGTTCGGCCCCTACGCCGCCGTTGTGGTATTTGCCGCAGCGTCGCTGCTGTCCAACCTCGCCTTTAACACATGGCTCATGGCGCGACCTTTGAAAGGGGATCCGGTCCGCTGGTCCGCCTACGTGAAAAAGGGCACCTCGCGAGCGCATTGGATCGGGGTTTTCGGGGGACTGATTAACGGGACCGGGACTATGAGTAACGTTCTTGCTTCGCAGGTGGCGAGCCCGGCCATCGCCTATGGGCTCGGGCAGGGCGGGACGATGGTAGCCGCGATCTGGGGTGTCTTCGTCTGGAAGGAATTCAGGGGCGCGCCCCGGGGGACGGGTGTGATGCTAACCGCTATGTTCCTCCTGTTCATCAGCGGTCTCTCCCTCCTTGTGTTTGCGAAACTCTAACCACGAAAACCAGAGGAGTCCCTGTGGTCGCCATCAAAACGGACAACATCGCGTGCGTGTTTCATGAGAAGGATCAGCCCGGCTCTCAAGCGCCTACGCGGCACGCGTGCGGTTCGATGATCAACTGGGATACGGCAGCGCCTAACGCCCCCTACTGGGTTCTCTACCTCATCGACCGCAACTTCGGTTCCGGCGTCAAGCTGGTTGCGATCACCTCCTCCTCGCCCGATGTCGTTGGTCAAGCCTCCATCACAGCCAAAGGGCGCAAGCTGTTACTGATTAACATCAGCGATCACGCCGCTGTGATCGCTCTCTCCAACGGTTTTGCTACCGGTCCGATGAAGGCCCAGGTGGTCGAGGAGAGCTCGGGCGAGAATCAGCCTCGAATCGACCAGCCCGTCGGATCGTTGATTCAGCTCGCGCCCCTTGCCGTGGCTGTTCGTCGACCGCGCAATAACTCCCGCGCAGGATCGCTCGCCCGGGGACCGGCGTCGTATCTCTTCACGCAGCTTGCAGCTTATGACGCGTCGGTGTGGAGCAAATCTGAAATGAGGAGCCGTTCATGCGTTTGATCCTCGCGCCCGCAATCTCTGTATTTTTTTTCGCGTCCGTACCTCAGGGCAACGGTCAGTCCGCCGCGGCGCCAATTGCTGTCTCCGCTCAGTGGGGTCACATCACTCGCGTCTCTGTTACCGTACCCACCACGCAGCACCTTGCCAATGCCTTCACTCTACGCTCCAGCCCGCTAAACAAACAGTTGCTGACTGACCTGCGCGAGCTGCACACGAATTACACTCGCCTTCAGCTTTGGTTCTCGGTCCCCAATCAGGTAGTCGCGGAACTGAAGCAGCCTACCGCCAGCCAGACCTTTTGGAACTTCCAGTATATGGACCCGGTCGTGGAAGATTACTTCGCCAACACTTCCGGCCTGCACCACGTCAACATCGGCACGATTCCGCGTTGGATGTTCAAAGTACCCGACGAGGATATTCCCACTGATCCCGCCGCTTCCTACTATCCGTACACCAAGGGAACTTCGGGCGATCTGTTGAAGGATCCAACCGGGCGGCAGTTTGCCGAATATCAAGCTCGGCTTTATTCCTGGTACACGAAAGGTGGCTTCACCGACGAGATTGGCAAATTCCATAAATCCGAGCACCACTACAAGATTGACTTTTGGGGCGTCCTTAACGAACCCTCGTTTGAGAACCACCTGACCGTAGAACAATATACGAAGGTCTACGACCAGGTCGTCCTCGCTATCCGCAAAATCGACCCCAAGGCGCAGTTCTTCGGTCCGGAGATCCTGGGACCGACAGCGGATTGGGCGCGTTACTTCCTGAATCCCAAAAACCACGATCCTGCGGTGTTGCCGATCCAATGGTTCAGCTTCCACAACTACACCGGAGCTCCCAACGATCCGCATGCATGGCAAGCAGCCTACTTCACCAATCCGACCCGTGGATCAGCCAAAGCCTTTGCCAATCTGTTGGCGCAGATCGTGCAGATTCGCGACCAACTTTCGCCGCAGACCAAGATCGCGGTCGACGAGCTAGGAACTTTCGATATGCTCAAGCCGGGCGCGCGCGGAGCCGCGGTAGATGATCCCTACGGGGCGTATAACCCCCTCTACTGGGTTGCCACCGGCGCCAATTGGGCGGACGATTTCATCGCTGCCGAGAATATGGGCGTTCCGGTCATCAGCATGACTCAGATGGTGGGTGCGCCTACCCAGTCAGAGTCCTGCTCCATGATTAACTGGGATACAGCGTCACCCAACGCCCACTACTGGGTCCTCTACCTTATCAACCGGAACTTCGGTCCCGGCGACAAGCTGGTTGCGACCACCTCCTCCTCGCCCGATGTCGTTGCCCAAGCTTCCATCACGTCCCGGGGACGCAGGCTGTTGCTGATTAATACGAGTGATCATGCAGTTCAGATCAGTTTTTCTGGTCTCTTCGCTGCCGGTCCTCTGAAGGCCCATCTGGTCGACGAGGCTTCGGGCGAGAATCCGCCGCGCGTTGAATCCCCCCTGGGAGAGTCGATATCGCTCGACCCCTTTGCCGTGGCAGTAGTTTCAGATTCCGGACTATAGCGAAAAAGGAAATCTTGATGATTGCAATTGGTTCGGATCACGCCGCGTTCGCTTTCAAGGAAGAGATCAAAGCCTGGCTTTTCGAGAGGGGTTACCAGATCATGGATTTCGGCACCTTTGGACTGGAGCGCGTCGATTACTGCGACTTCGGTTTTGCGGTGGCGGAAGCCGTGGCACGCGGCGAGTGCGATCTCGGGCTGCTGTTCTGCGGCACCGGCGTGGGCATCTCCATTAGCGCCAACAAGGTTCACGGAATCCGCGCCGTAGTCTGCAGCGAGCCTTACTCGGCCAAGCTCTCGCGCGAACACAACAACACCAATATCCTGGCCCTTGGCTGCAGGGTCGTGGGTATCGAGCTCGCTAAAATGATTGTGGATATCTGGCTCAACACCGCCTTTGAAGGCGGACGGCACGCAAACAGAATCGCCAAGATCGCTGCGTATGAGCTACGACCCGCTCAATGACCTCCTCAGCTATTCCACATTTTGGATCGTAAGTCCAAAATGCGAAGTCGCGGTTTCCTTTTGCGTTTTTTCGGAGGGATTGTATGCTGCACGTTGGCGTCGATATCGGCGGCACCAATACGAAAATCGGGCTGCTTGACCGACAGGGCCGTATCCTGGCCCGGGACAAGATGAAAACGGAGCCCGGCCGCGGGAGTCAAGCGATCCTTGAGTCCATCGTCGAACGCATACACGCGCTGCTTATCGCGTTCTCTCAACATTCCCGGAATGTTGCCACCATCGGAGTCGGCGTCCCCGGGACCGCCGACGACAAAACTGGCGTAGTGATATATGCCCCTAACCTTTTCTGGGAACATGTCGCGGTTTGCGCTCCACTCAGGCAGGCATTTTCAGCCCCCCTTTTCCTCACGCAGGACACGCGGGCAGCCGCCTGGGCCGAGTATCTGGCCGGCGCTGGCAAAGGTCTCCGCAGCGTGGCCAGCGTCACGCTGGGCACCGGCATCGGCTGCGGCCTGGTAATGGACGGCAGGATCTTCCACGGCGCTCTTAATACCGCTGGCGAGTTCGGCCATCAGATTGTCGAGCCTGGTGGCTATCGCTGTAACTGCGGTCGTCAAGGTTGCCTGGAGGCCTACGCCGGCGGACTGGCCATCGTTCGCGAGGCCCACAACAGGATTCCGAACATTAGCGACCTGCTGGGCAAAGATGCTTCGCAGGTTAGCGTCCGTGATGTTTATATGCTCGCGATGCAAGGGAACGAGCAGGCACTCGAAGTCGCGCGGCGTGTCGTCCGCTACATCGGAATGGGGCTTGTAAATCTCATCAACCTTAGCGGCGTGGAACTCATCTGCATCAGCGGCGGAATCAGCAACGCGCCCTCGGCACTGCTGATGGATCCGCTTGTCGCGTTCGTACGCGCCAACGCTTACGTTTCAATCGCCGGCAAGGTGCGGATCTCCCTCTCCGTACTGGGCGAAGACGCACCACTAATCGGCGCCGCACTGCTCTATCGCGAAGAACGGACCTGAATTCCGGCGGAATCTCTTCGTGCTTTTCACCTTAATCGATTCTCGGGATCGGCGGATACTCGGGAAGGTTCGCTTGCAGACTGGTACACACGGTCAACCGCCTCATGGTCGAGTCAACCCGCATGAGATGCGGTACGGCAGCCTTGTCCCGTGGCCTGATGGGACTTTGGAAGAGTGGGAAGAAGGACACTCCTGCCAAGATGATAGAGCCGAATCGCGAGAAGAGGTTGATCGGAGCGGGATCGAGACGTCCTGAAATTCGCAAGAGGCCAAGGCGTCGTATGCCGCCCATGCCGCTGGCTGGGCGCTTGAGAGGGTTCGCTACATAGCAGCTTGACCTGCACACCTGAATCCGCACAGAAGCCGATCTAATGTGCGGAAGATGGTCGAGGCGGTGATGAGCCACCAGTGGGCACGTTTTGCCCAACAGGCTCATTCGGACCAAACAGGATCGCTCGCGGCGCATGTCAGCAGTCTACCGCGTTATTCGCCTTTTGTTCTCCATGGACCGCTCCTGCCTTTCAGCGAAGGGCGACCCTTCCGCCTACGGTAGTAGACCAGCCCGGGCGCCGAGTGGTCCGCCGGCGCCAGGGTTGGGGCTAGTTGAGGGTCCTGAATTCGCCGATCGCCGCATCCCATTCGGCCAGTTCTTCGGGCGTCAGGTATTGGGCATTTTGCGCCGTCACAATACGGCCGGTCTTCTTCATGGCATAGAGGATCTCGGGCCGAATGTTGGCTTCGCGCGCCGCTTTCAGAATGCTCGCCAACATCGAGCTCGCGACGGGTTCGGGCATCGGCTGGGGACTGTCGGCGGTGGGATCGAAAAAGACCGGGTCGTCGGGCCCGGGATCACGGTGGTATTTTTTGCGGAAGGCCTTCAGCTGCTTCTTCAGCAGTTTCGCCGTTTCCGGGGATATCGGGATTTTCTTGTCGGGCATACTGCCCCTCCAGGTGTTTCAGAATTTGGCCGGGACTCGTTCATCCCTTCCATCTGCACTCTGGGAAGCAGGAAGAAAAGCGGCGAAGTTCCACAAGGGTTTTTTGTCGTTGTTCGGCTGGAGCCATCCGCCAACTTTCTCCATGGGCAACGCGGCAATTCCGGTAAGAGGCAGGGGAAAGTTCGCCACTTTTGCCCCGGGTCGCCAGAATCTATTGCGATCGGGAAATTCCGGGTGGCAAGGACCATGTTTTTCGCAGCCGGTCCGGCGCCTAAACGTCGGACCGGTCTTTTTTGCCGTTTACCCTTGGTTCAAAGATGACCATCGCCAGCCAGATCATAGAACCCCACCTCCCCTTTCCCGCCGTCTGGCTTCTTCATGGCAAGGGAGGGTCCCCCATGGGCACGGTGGCAAAGATCGAGGCCGCGCTGGAGGTGCACTGGCCGGGCCTAGACTATGTCCGACCCCTGCTGCCACACCATGATCCATCGACGCGAGCTGAGGAAAGCGTTGCGATGCTGCTGCAGCAGGACATTCCGCAGAGTGCTGTGGTCTTCGGCGTTAGCCTCGGTGGTCTGGTCGCCGCACGGCTCCAGGAGCTGGGGAGGCCAGACCTGCAGGTGATCGCCTTAAGTTCGCCGACGTGGGCCGACGGCGTATGCCTCACGGCCAGAGCCGCCCGGAGGATAGCCTTCTATTCGTCGGAGGACTCAGTCATCCAAGACCGCGTGCGCCAGTGGCCTCAATTGGCATCGCTGCAAAGAGACGTCGATTGGCTGACGCACGACACCGACCGGTACCTGAAGGAAATCGTCCGGCTGTTCTCCTGGTACCTTGGCGGAACGCTCTCCGAACGCGTCGATGAGATTCGAGGCGATTTTCGGACGCAAGAGGAAGGAGATGCAATCGTTTGGAGGTGCATGGCGGAGCCCCGTGACGCGATCGAGGATTGGTCCCGACCCTGGAAAAATGGCCGCCCACGGGATTTCGCGGAGTTTGGACTCGCCATGCAGGCTGGATTCGACTGGGATACTGCGCTCGGCGACTGGTTACATGACTTCGTGCGCCTCAAAGACCCGCGCTGCCTCGCAGCAGAGCCTCCGCAGTGGATGTGCCGCGAGGATCGGGCATTCCTGGCCGGCGTGGCGGAATTCTTCGCTCGACGCTTCTCCTTGCCACGGCCTGAGTGGGTGGACAAGGAGGAATACTTTCTTCCTGGGCTCGAGTACCTCCACTACTGCCACACACGCGGCCTCGAACCAGATGATCCCGGATTCATGTGCTGGCCCCCTTTGGACGATCAGGCTCTGTATCGCAAGATGGCCGAAACACCGAAGGAGCTCCTGAAAAGGAACGTCGTTTTCGATGCCCGTTCATTGACGGTCCTCTAATCCTGGAGGTACTGGCCGGAGGTCCAAATCTCCACAAATTTTTCGCCGGAAAAGTCAGCCCTACTTAGGCCGAGCTCCAGTTGGCGGATTTCCGGCAAAGCTCCAGAGGGGTGGAGGGGCGACGCCATCTGGACATCGTGGCGCTGGCGGAGCTGAATGGCTGAGAGTGGGAGTGCAGGGAACGTACAGGTTCCCGCGTGGATTTGGATTGGGTCTTCGTCATTGTGTTTCCCCGACAGTGGTTTCGAGGCGGGATTGTTAACCGCTTTCAACTGGAATCTGGCGAACTGCCGGGAAAACCGCGAAGTTTCGGTTGCGATGCTGGGAACTCAGGGAATTTTGGATGGTACGCGCGCGATCGCTGCACAGAG
>Ga0335075_10018181_pt1 | contig 10422 bp, 7 predicted proteins | sample Lox_Sample_24_FD_206723 | JGI IMG/M metagenome (GOLD analysis project Ga0335075, IMG submission 206723) | Soil microbial communities from Loxahatchee National Wildlife Refuge, Florida, United States - Lox_Sample_2.4 | ecosystem: Environmental > Terrestrial > Soil > Wetlands | place: USA: Florida... | reverse complement strand
CGCGCTGGACCAGCGGTGCGCAGGCGGCCGCAGTGTCGAGGGTGTCTTCGCACGCGGTGGACGCCGAGGCGGCGGCGCAGGCCTGCAGCTGGCCAGCGGTGGCGTCGCAGCTGATCGCCTGGATGACGTCGCACGGGGTGGTCGACTGGAGCGCCAATTCGTTGGGCTCCTGGAGACAGCCGGCGGCGGCGATCTCGGCACGGACGTCGTCGCACAGGGTTTGCATTTGCGTGGGTGTCAGCTCGCCGAGCGGCGTCGCCTCGAGCTCGGGCTCTGACTCGGCCGCTGCCCGGCAAGCGACCACCGCCGCCAGTGTCATGCCGAGCGCGGCGAGTCTGCCGCGCTGGGCACCGACGTCGCGCCCCTCTGCCTGTGCCTTCACGCTCATCGCACCCCCTGAGCTGGTGATCGCATCAGGGCCGGCGCGCCGCAAACGGTTTCGAGCGAACGGTGGCGTCGCGGCGGTGACCGTGTCGGTGGCAAGGCGCCCTCGAGTTGCTGGTTGACAACATCGCCCGCCGGCCTCGCATCAAGCGGGCGGTGCCGCGCGCCCTCGGCCCGATGCCACGAGCTGCCGCTCGATCGCGAGCAAGAGGTCGGCCGCGACAGGTGGCTTTTGCATCAGGCGGTTGGGAACGCGGGAGAAGAAGTCGGTTTCTTGCTCGGTGGCGGCGCCGCCGGACAGGAAGATGATGCGGGAGGCGAGGTCTGCCGAGCGGGCTTCGACCTCGGAGTGAAACACGAAGCCGTTGATGTCGGGCATGATGAGGTCGCAGATGATGACGTCGAACTCGGGCTGTGTTCGCATCAGGTCGAGGGCGGCGCGGGCGCTGTCGGCGGTGACGACGTCGTGCTTCTTGCCCAGCATTCGGAGCAGGACACCGAGGACGTGGGGGTCGTCGTCGACGACCAGGACGCGGGCGCGGATGCCCACCAGCTGGCCGCGTTGCTGCTGGCGTGCCGAATCGGCGTCGGCGATGGGTAGGCGGACGACGAAGCGGGAGCCTTTGCCGGGTTCGCTCGTCACGCCGATGTCGCCGCCGACCTCGGTGAGGATGCCGTGGCAGACGGCTAACCCGAGCCCGCTGCCGGCGTCGGGTGGTTTGGTGGTGAAGAAGGGGTCGAAGATGCGCTCCAGGATGTCCGAGGGTATGCCGCAACCGGTGTCGGCGATCGCGACGCGAATGAATGGCCCGTCCGGATCGGGATCGACGTCGATCGTGATGCTGAGCTCGTTGCTGGCGGTGTCCGTCTGGCTCATCGCATCGGTGGCATTGTGCAGCAGGTTGAGGAAGATCTGGCCGAGTCGTCCTTCGTCCAGGTTCGCTCTCGGCACCGGCTGGAAGATGCGCTGGACGTGAGCGTGGCGGGCGATGGTGGAGTGGGTGACTCGCAGCGCCCACTCCATGCGCGCGGTGACGTCAGAGCTCTTCTGTCCCGAATCGCGCCGGGAGAGGAAGCGCAGGTCGCTCACGATGCTGGCGACGTGGCGGGCCCCTTGCTCCACATCCTTCGTGAGGTCGTTCAGGCTTTGTAGCGCGTCGCGCGCCTGCGCCAGGTTGTCGGGCGTGGGCGCGTTGACGAGGCGTCGCAGTCGCTCGATCTCTTCCGACACGAACTCGAGGTTGCCGAGCACATAGGTGAGCGGGTTGTTGATCTCGTGGGCGATGCCCGCCGTCATCACGCCGAGCGACGCGATGCGATCGGCGATCGCGATCTGCTGCTGGGCGCGACGCTGCTCGGTCAGATCTTTGATGATGGCGACGGCACCGGAGATGTTGCCGTGTTCGTCGATGATGGGAGCCACCGTGTAGTGGACCGGCAGCTCGCGTCCCGCGGCGATCAGGGCGGTATTGGCGGGGCAGCGCGCGACGAGGCCCGTCTCGAACACGTGCAGCAGCGGGTCGGCGATGGGTTCGCGCGTGTTCTCGTTCAACAGGCGAATGAGGCTGCACAGTGAGCGGCCCTGCAGAGCCTCTTCGCGCTCGGCGAGCAGCTCGACGGCGATGGCGTTGAGTAGGACGACCCGCGCGTCGGGGTCGATGGCGATGGCCGCGTCGCCGATCGCTCGCAATGTGGTGGTGAGCCAGCGCTCGCGGCGGCGGAGCTGCCGTTCGAGGCCGTGCCGGAACAGCGCGACCTCGACGGCGCTCTTCAGCTCGACCCAGCGAAAGGGCTTGAGGAGATAACCGAGCGCTCCGGCGTGCCTCGCCCGCTCGACGGTGCGCTCATCGGCCTGGCCGCTGAGGAACACGACCGGGAGGTCGAAGCGCTCGCGAAGCATGCGGGTGGTGTCGATGCCGTCGAGGTCACCGCCGAGGTTGATGTCCATCAGCACCAGATCGGGCAGCCGCCGCTCCGCTGCAGCGATGCACTCTGCCGCTGAGGCGACCGACGCCACGACCTCGTAGCCCATCCCCTGGAGGGCTTCGACGAGCATCTCAGCGGCGGACGGCTCGTCCTCCACGACCATCAGGGTACCCGGCACTCGGCCTCCCGGGGGGTTGTCAGGGCCATCCTCGATCTTACGGCAGGCGCGTGACGGGCACCTGAGGCCAAACGCGCTCAATCGTGAGCGAGCGGGCTCGTGCCCCAGCGGAAGTGCCCGCTGCGAGACATTTGATCTCGATCGCTGGAGCTGGCTGCCGCTGCTGCGTCAGTGTCGCTCGTCGATTGCAACTCCGCTGGTCATTCCAGGTCGGTGGGGGCCGTCGCCAACCGTTCCGGAACGAGCACCGCACACCCTGTCGACGGGCACGCGACGAGCACATCACCGATTGACAATATTGCCAGTTGGCTATATTCACACTCTGGCATGAAGGCGTCGCCCGTTCATTCCTCCAAACCCGCTCGGCTCGATGCGCTGTTCGGGGCGCTCGCCGATCCCACGCGGCGGGCGATCCTCGCGCGTCTCGCGCTGGGCGAAGCCACCGTGTCCGAGCTGGCAGAGCCGCATCGGCTCACGCAGCCGACGATTTCGAAGCACTTGAAGGTGCTGGAGGCGGCGGGGTTGATCTCGACGGCGCGCGATGCGCAGCGGCGGCCGCGCCGGCTCGAGGTCAGCGCGCTGGCGGCTGCGGACGGCTGGTTCGAGCCGTTTCGCAAGCTGTGGGAGGCGCGCTACGGCGCGCTCGACCGCGTGCTCGAAGAAATGGCGGATGGCGCGCCCCCGCCAGCGATGAAGAAGGCCAAGGCCAGGAGAAAACCGTGATGACCGCGAAACCCCCAGCATCCACGATCAGCATCACCACCCCGTCAGACCACGAGCTCAGCTGGTCGCGGCGGTTTCGCGCGCCGATCGCTCGCGTCTTCGAAGCGCTGACGCGGCCCGAGCTCGTGCGGCGCTGGCTGCTCGGGCCCGAGGGGTGGTCGATGCCGGTGTGCGAGATCGATCTCAGACCGGGCGGGCGCTATCGTTATGTGTGGCGGCGCGATCGGGACGGGCAAGAGATGGGCATGGGCGGTGTGTTCGAGGAGGTCTCCGCGCCCACGCACGTGACGTTCACCGAAGTGTTCGACGAGGCGTGGTATGCCGGGCACGCGCTCGGCCGCTATCAGCTGGTCGACGAGGGGGCGACGACGCTGCTCGTGCAGACGATGAAGTATGAGTCGCGGGAGGTGCGCGACGGGGTGCTGCGCTCTGGGTTCGAGGCGGGCATCGAGAAGAGCCACGAGCGGTTGGAGGCAATTTTTTCGGAATGATCGCATCCGGCGCAGGCAACCGCGAGCCAGGGAGCGCCCGCTCCGGCGCCGCTCGGCGAGGGCATCGGCTGTTGCACCGACAACCCTTAGCATCTCGATGGGGCGTGGCCACTGGTTTGCAGTGGATGTTTGAGCTCTGTGACCGACAGGCCGTCTCCGACGCGGAGCGTGCACCGGCGCCCGCCCAGGTGGTCGCAGGTGGTCACGCCGCCGATCAGGCCGCCCGCTTCGTCAATCCATTCATGACGAGCCATTTGTAGAACGCGTCGAACCAGCCGGTGCTGGTCGTCTCCTTCGGATACATGCCGAAGCCGTGGCCACCCTGCCCGTAGAGGTGGAACTCAATCGGCTTCTTCGCTGCCATCCAGCTGTCCACCAAGCCCATGCCGCGGCCAGCAAACAGTGGATCGTCCGCAGCGAGGGCCACGAAGAGCGGCGGCGCCTCGGCAGGAACGGTGACCGCGTCGAGCGGCCCGTAGATATCGCCGATGAAAGCGGGCCTCGCGTCTCCGCCACCCAGCGTCGTCGCCATCGTCAGCATGGCACCCGCGGAGAAGCCGACCATCCCGATCCGCTTCGGATCGATCTTCCACTGACCCGCCCGCGCGCGGACGAGCGCGAACGCGGCGTTGGCATCGGCGATCTGCGGACCGAGAGCGGCGACCCGATCGCTGAAGTTCGTGCGGGGCCGCGGGGGTGCCGGACGGGCGAACTCCTCGAGGCTGGCAGGAGTCTGTTGCAACCGATACTTCAGCACGAACGCTGCGATGCCGCGAGCGGCCAGCGCCTTGGCGACGTCCCAGCCCTCGTTCTGCATCGACAGAGTGCGGAAGCCACCACCGGGTGCAACGATCACCGCCGCGCCCGTCGCCTTCGCTGGATCTGGCAAGAATGGCGTGAGCGTCGCCTCCGTCACGTTGCGGGCAAACGAGCTACCGAACTGGCTGTGCCAGCTCTCCTTGACGGCGGCGCCCGGAAGCGCGCCCGTCTCGAGCGGGATCGCGGAGGGCTGGGCTGGAATGGCCATGGGCTTCATCGCGTCGTCCAGTGCCGTCACGGGCTGGACCGAAGCCAGCGCAATCAGGGCCGTCGCAAAGCAGTGCAGGAGTGTCTTCCGCATCGTCAAACCTTTCTCAAAACTGGGAGAAGAACGCCCAGATGGGCTCTGCCGAGCCGGGCGCGGGGGTGTGCCCCCCATCGAACTCACACCACGTGACCGGCGCCCCTTCGGCGCAGCCTCGAAAGCTGAGGCAACCATCGACCTCGACGGCCGACGCCTCTGGATCGCAGCCGTTTCGTTCGACGAATACATTGCGACCCATGATGCCGTTGGCGAGTGGCACGACCGTGTCGTCGACGCCGTGGAAGCCGAGCATGGCGATGGGAGCCGATCCATCTTCACAGCCGCTGTACAGCGCACCCGACATCGGGGCTATGGCACGAAAGACATCGGCACGCGCGCAGCCGACCGCGAGCGACATCATGCCGCCGTAGCTGAAGCCCGTAGAGAAGATGCGGCTCTCGTCAATGCAGAGCTCGCCCCGAAGCCGGTCGAGCATGGCGTCGAGGAAGGCGATGTCACGCCCGCCGGTGTTGGCCCAGCCCTCGTCGACACCCTCGGGAGATACGAAGATCGCCGTCCCCTGCGCCAGCCGCTCGAGGCCGTAGAATCCGCCACCAAAGCCGTTGGCGACCTGCTCCGCCGAACCCCCGCGCGGATGCCAGCCGAAGACCAGGCGATAGGGGCGGCTCGCATCGTAGTCCTCGGGGAGCTCGAGGATGTAGTCGCGGGCCACGTTCGCGACGTCGAGAGTGAAGCGCCCGCTCGCTACCGCTGCGGTTGAGCCGCAGCCCGCGCTCGGCACCGGCAGTCCCGATTCAGCGGGCTCACCCGCCGCCGGTAAGGAGTCGGGCGTGGAAGGCGGAGACAGCACGACGTTCGTCGGTTGGCTTTCGCTGCCTGGGCCCGATGGGGAAGCCTCGCTGGGCTCGGAAGCGGTCGCCGGCGGCTGCGCGCTCGCGCCTGCCGCGCTGCTCGGCGAGGTCGTGTCCACCGGGTTTGGCAGGGCGAGCTCACCCGCGTCATTGCTGCCACACGCCAGGGCGAGCCAGGCGCCCATCAACATCAACGATGTGGTAGTCGCGAGATGCTGAGCCATCGAGATCTCCTGTGTGAGTAGGGCGGTACTCTATCGCAGGTCGACTCGTGGACGAGCGCTGATTCACGCCGCTCGGGTGCGTCGCAAACAGAGGGCTCGGTGTCGTGTTCTGATACTTTCCAGCTCGGATCATCGTCGAGCGCAACGCTCGAGAACGCTGAGCTCGCTCGCCACTCCGATGAGCGAGCACCGGACCTAAAACGACAGTTTCGTCGTCGCGTTCCGATACCTCACCAGGCCAGGCCTGCTACGGCGGGCCGCAATGTTCGCGGACCAGTGCGAGCAGCACATCGGGAGCGACCGGCTTCTTCACACAGGCGGCCGCGCCGCGGACGTCGCGCGCATTCATCGCTGCAGACAAGACCACGATCGACAGGGTGGCGGCGCGCTGCAGGGTGCGCACGTGCTTCAGGAACATCTTTCCATCCATGACCGGCATCATCATGTCGAGCAACACCAGGCAGGGTTCGTCGGCGCCCGAACGCAGTATGTCCAGGGCGGCTTGGCCGTTCTCTGCTGCCAGGGCGCGATAGCCTTCGCGCCGAAGAACCTCTACGAAGAGGTCGCGGAGGTCTTCGGTGTCTTCGACGACGAGCACTGTTTTCATGCGCAATCCGGCGGCCACGGCATGGTGACTTGCAAACGTGACCTGCAATGCAAAGGCCGTACCGGGCGCGGGGCGCGGGGAGTCAGTCGCTGCAGACTCCCCTGCCCCAGCGTGGTCGGCCCGCTGCCGAGGCGAGCTCAGGGGTCGTTGCGCCCCAGCAGATCGCGCGCGCCTTCAGCCAGCTTGGCCGTGGCGACCGGATGAGCGCCCACCTGTTTACCGATGACTTGCCCCACGCGCTGGCCGACGCTGCCGCCGGCGCTCTGGAGCTGTCGTGTCAGCCGCTCGCGGGTGCTCGCCGGCGCGAGCAGGACCGCCGCTGTTGCACCGATCGCGCCGAGCGCGACCCCCGCGGCCAACCAGGCGATGGGGCTCGCTGCGGGTTTGCGCCGCAAGCCCAGCCCGAGAAGCGCCGCGGCCGAAGCGTTCGTGAGGGCTCGCGAGATGAGGGGCGACACATTGTTGACGAGGGGAGCGAGAGCTGGAGTCTGCATGCCCCGTTGCGTTGCAAGCCGCGTGCAAGGTCGATCCGCGGGCGACGTCACCTTCGGATGCGGGGGAAAGCTCCCCGAGACGGACCGGAATGGCGTGCAATGCCGGCGCGAAGGGGCGCCTTTGCCTGTCAGTTTCGGTCGCTCGCCATCGCTGCTCGGACGACGCGAGGGCCGCCGCATCGCGAGCGACGTGGCCTCCTGACACGCGCCATCCACGTCGGCCCCGAGTGCTCGTTCGAGGCAGGCGGCGACGCAACGCGCCAGGCGCAGCTCATGCGGGAAGCGTGAAGTGAATGGTCGCTCCTCGGTTCACTTCGCCCTCGGCCCACGTGCGGCCGCCGTGACGTGTGATGATGCGCCGAACGTGCGCGAGCCCGATGCCGGTACCCTCGAACTGTTCCGAGGTGTGCAGTCGCTGAAATACGCCAAACAGCTTGTCGACGTACTTCATCTCGAACCCGACGCCGTTATCCTTGACCCAGATCTCGACCTCTCCGGGTGCCTCCGCTGCGCCAATCTCGATCGTCGCCTTGGGCTTGGGCCGGCTGTATTTCAATGCGTTGCTCAAGAGGTTCTTGAGCACCAGGCGTAGCAGCGCCGGGTCGCCATTCACGTCGGGGAGTGGATGGATCTGCCAGTCGACGTCGCGCCCCGCCGTCTCGGGTGCGAGATCTCGACGGGTGTCGTTCACGAGCTGGACGAGGTTGACTCTCTTCTTGGCGAGCTCGGCTCGCCCCAGCCGGGAAAACGCGAGCAGGTCGTCGACGAGCTGCCCGCCGCGTTGCGCCGCCTCGGTGATGGTGGTGAGGAAACCTTTGGTTTTCGGATCGAGCGCGTCCTTGGAGAGGTTCTTGTCGAGGAGCTGGGCGAAGCCGAGAATGTGCCGCAGCGGCGCGCGCAGATCGTGACTCACCGAGTAGCTGAAGGACTCGAGCTCTTGGTTGGCCTGCTGTAGCTCTGCCGTCCGTTCGAGCACCCGCTGCTCGAGGGTGCGATTGAGCTGGGACATCACCTCCTCGGCCGCCTTGCGCTCCGTGATGTCGACGACGCTGCCGACATAGCCCAAGTACTCGCCGTCCGGGCCGAAGCGCGGACTGGCCGAGTCGATCGCCCAGCGGTACTGCCCATCCTTGCGCCGGAGGCGGTAATCCAGGCTGAAAGGGGCCGCGTCGGCGTTGGCGGCGAGGAAGACGTCGGCGGAGCGTCGAGCGTCTTCCGGGTGGACCGCGGAGAGCCACCCCATGCCCAGGCCCGTCTCCTCCGTCTGACCCGTGAACTCGTACCAACCCTTCGAGAGGTACGTGCAAACACCCTGCGGATCCGTGACCCAGAGCATGATGGGCGCGTGGTCTGCCATGTTGCGGAAGCGCTGTTCGCTTTCCTCCGTGGCGCGGCGCAGCCGATCGTTTTCCAGCAAGCGACGGACCCGCGACAGGAGCTCCTTCGCCGCGAAGGGCTTCACGAGGTAGTCGTCGGCGCCGGCATCCAGCCCCTCGACGCGCGCCTCCTCACCGGCGCGTGCGGAGAGCATCAGGATGGGCACCGTCCGAAGCGCGGCGTCTTGGCGCAGGGCTGCGAGAAGCCCGAAACCATCGAGCTCGGGCATCATGACGTCCGTGAGCACCAGGTCGGGACGATCCTTTCGGGCGGCATCCAGCGCGGCTCGACCGTTCGCGACCGCGGTGACCTGGACGCCCTCTTGCCGCAGCAGTCGCACGATGTAATCGCGCATGTCGCTGTTGTCGTCGGCGACGAGCACGCTACCTTCCGCGCTCGCGGCGGCGACAGTCCGCGATGGTTGTTCTGCAGCGGCGCTCTGCTCGGATGGCAGCCAGAGCAACGCCTCGTCGACGTAAACGCCGCCGCCCGAGCTCCGCTGCGGCTGCTCCGTTTCATGCACGGAGGCCGCGTCCAGATGGGCATGGCCGGCGGGAAGCGACACGCTGAAGGTGGTGCCCTTGCCTTCCTGGCTTTCGACGCGGATCTGGCCGCCGTGCAGCTTGACGAGCTCCTGCACCAGAGCGAGCCCGATGCCGCTGCCTTCGAAGGTCCGCCCTTTCGCGCCTTCGACGCGCTGGAAGCGCTCGAACAGACGGGGCAGCGCCTCGCGAGGAATGCCGGTGCCGGTGTCTCGCACCGACAGCTCGGCGTGGCTGCCCACCCAGCGTAGCGACACGGCAATCTCGCCCTGAAACGTGAACTTGAAGGCGTTGGAGAGGAGATTGAGCACAATCTTCTCCCACATCTCTCGATCGACCCAGACGGGCTCGGGCAGCGGCGGGCAGTCCACGATCAACGCGAGCCCGGCCTTGTCGAGCAGCGAGCGGAAGGAGCTCGCCAAGTCCACCGTGAGCGCTGCCAGGTCGGTGGGTGCGAAGCTGGCCTTCGCTCGTCCCGCCTCGATGCGACTGTAGTCGAGCAGCGTATTGACGAGTTTGAGCAGGCGCTTACCATTCCGATGGACCGCCTGAAGGTCTTCACCCGTGAGCGCTCGAGTCGGCGACGCCAGCGCGTCCTCGGTGGGGCCCAGCATCAGCGTCAATGGCGTGCGGAACTCATGCGACACGTTGCTGAAAAACGCCGTCTTGGCGCGGTCCAGCTCGGCGAGCGTCTCCGCCCGCCGGCGTTCGAGCGCGTACGCCGTCGTGGTGGAGACGGCATTTGCCACGTGGGATGCGGCGCGCTCGGTGAACTGCCGATACTCCTCGTCCACGGCGCGCCGTGGGTTGATGCCCAGCACCAGCGCGCCCACGGCGCGAACGGAGCTGCCCGACAGGATGGGAGCGACCAGCGCCGACGTGGCCGGCTCGGGCCACGCACCGCCGGGAAGCGGACCCAACGACTCGTCTAACGAGGTGACGAGCTCCAGATGCCCGCTCTCGCGCGCTCGACGAATGGGCCACGGCGACTCGGCCCCTTCCGCCAGCGACACGCGCCGAGGCAGGGCCGGTGTTCCGGGCTCGAGCCCCGAGAAGCCCGCGAGGTGAGCGTGCTCGCCCGCCTCATCGATCAGGTAGAGACCGCAGAACGGCACATCCTCGGTGGCAGCGCCGAGCGTCTTCGCCGCGAGCTCGCAGGCCTCTTCGGGCGAACGCGCTCGAGTCGTCTGATCCAATAGCTCGCGCAGCGCTCGCGTGCGCCGCTCGGAGATGACGCGGAAGGTCGTCTCGATGACGGCGTTGAAGACGCCCTCGATGCGTGCCTTGGCGCCTTTGATGGGGGTGAAGGTGAAGTTGAAATAGCACTCCTCGGTGTACCCATGGCGCCGCATGAGCAGGAGCGAGTCCTCCGAATAGGTCGCTTCGCCGTGCGTCATCACCTTCTCGAAGAGCGGAGCGATGGCATCCCAGATCTCGGGCCACACCTCGACCGCGGGGCGACCGAGCGCCCACGGGTGCTTGCTGCCCAGAATGGGGCTCCAGGCGTCGTTGTAGAGCAGCGCGAGCTTTGGCCCCCAGTA
>Ga0335075_10018180_pt1 | contig 10423 bp, 10 predicted proteins | sample Lox_Sample_24_FD_206723 | JGI IMG/M metagenome (GOLD analysis project Ga0335075, IMG submission 206723) | Soil microbial communities from Loxahatchee National Wildlife Refuge, Florida, United States - Lox_Sample_2.4 | ecosystem: Environmental > Terrestrial > Soil > Wetlands | place: USA... | reverse complement strand
GAACACCGAGTAGTCAATTCCGAGCTCCTCGCAGCGGAACACCACCTCGGCGCCCTCGCTGCGCCCGATCCAGTTGCGCTGCATGGCCTTGACGTGCTCTGGCCACTCGATCGCGTCGAGGTCGTCGAGCAGCCGGTCGGCGTAATCGGTAATGCGGAAAAACCATTGCTCCAGCTGGCGCACCTCCACCAGCGCGCCGCACCGCTCGCAGTGGCCGTCGATCACCTGCTCGTTGGCCAGCACCGTCTGATCGTTCGGGCACCACTTGACCGCGGCGGTCTTGCGATACGCCAGTCCGCGCTTGAACAGCTGCAGGAAGATCCACTGCGTCCACCGGTAGTACGTCGGCTCGTGGCTGGCCAGCTCGCGGCTCCAGTCGATCGAGATACCCCACCGATGGAACGCCTCCCGGAATGTGGCGATCGACTGGTTCGTCGCGTCCCGGGGATGCACGCCGGTCTTGATCGCGTTGTTCTCCGCCGGCAGACCGAACGCGTCGTACCCCATCGGGTGCAGCACCCGCCGGCCGGTGCGCCGGTGGAAGTGGGCGATCGCGTCGCCCAGCGAGTAGTTCTTCAGGTGCCCGATGTGCGGCTCCCCGCTCGGGTACGGGAGCATCTCGAGCACGTAGGACTTCTCTTCGCTGTCGTGGCCGTCCGGGTCGTTCGAGACCTCCCACGTGCGCTCGCGCGCCCAGATCTCCTGCCACTTTGGCTCTATCTGCGTGGGGTCGTAACGTCGCTCGGACACGGGAGTAGGAGGTTACTTCGAGAGGGCCCGACGGCGGCGCCCCCGCCAGCGCCCGGTCCCCCGGGCCCGTCTGCTCCTCCCGAGCCGCACCTCTACCATGCCCGCGTGGCCGAGAACGCCGGCTCTGAGCGCCGTCCCCCCAGCGCAGCCGTCGCCGCGGAGCGCGTCGCCGCCATCGTCGCCGCCGCCGAGCAGACCGCCGAGAGACTCCGGCTTCAGGCCGAGCAGCGCGCCCGCGACCGGATCGCCGAGGCCCAGCGCGCCGCCGACAACCGCGTGAGCGCCGCCGAGGAGGAGGCGCTGGAGATCGAGCAGCTGGCCCAGACCGAGGCCACCCGCATACGCGAGTCTGGCCGCGCCGAGGCGGAGGCGGCCAAGGCCACGGCGACCAACGAGGCGCTCCAGATCGTGGCCCGCGCCGACGAGAGCGCCGGGCAGATCGTTCGCGAGGCCCATGAGGCCGCCGCGACCACGCGGGGCGAGTCCGAGGAGCGCGCCCGCAGCCTGCTCGATGACGCCCGCGCCACCGCCGATGGCGTCCGCTCCGAGGGCTTGGAGCTCGTCTCGAATCTCCGCGAGATGAGCAACTCGTTGCGTGCGAACGCCGAGCGCCTGCTCGGGGACGTCCAGCGCGTGCATTCGCGGCTGGTGGCGCAGATCGAGCGGGTGGAGCGGACGGCCGGCGGTGGCGGGGCGGGGTCGCGAGGGGCCGGCGCTCGCGGACGGGAGCGCAACGAGCCGGCCGCGGATGGCGAACGCGTTCCCACGGCCGTCGATGACGGGCTCGACGTCCCGGAGTTCATCCCGCCGGTGTAGTCGCCTTCGAATCGACATTTGCCTGCATCACGCAGGTTTTCCGTCCGATGCTTATGCGAACATATGTTCGTGATGAATTCGAACGACAAGGGAGCGATCGCCGAGCAGGCGATCGTCCTCGCAGCGACCAAGCTGGGCATACCTGTGCTCACGCCAGTCGCCGAGCACGGTCGCACCGACCTAGCGCTTGACATCGGCGGAGACCTGTGGCGCGTCCAGGTGAAGTGGGGTCAGCTGAGCACGAGCCGCGACGTAGTAATCGTCCGGACCGGCACATGTCGATGCACACCCCGTGGGTATGTCCGCAGTACCTACAGCGAGGAGGAGGTTGACCTCTTCGCTGTCTACTGCGGGGAACTTGACCGCTGCTTCCTGCTGCCCGCCCCGCTGCTGGCAAACAGGAGCTGCATCTCGCTTCGCCTGACGCCGCCCCGCAACGGGCAGCAGGCATGCATTAACCTTGCAGACAAGTTCACCTTCAACGGGGCTGTAGCTCAGTTGGCTAGAGCGCGACACTGGCAGTGTCGAGGCCGGGGGTTCGAGTCCCCCCAGCTCCACCTCCCTTCCGCGCCCTCCTTACCATCGACGGACTTGCTCTCGGTGGGGGCAGACGACTTCCGTATCCGGCTCGGCCACTGGATCGATCGCGTGGCCGCCGGCGAGCGTCTGCTCGTGAGCCGGAGGGGCACGGCAATGATGCTCGTCGAGAGCGCAGACGGGAGGCTGGCGAGTTGACGATCGCCCGCCTCCACCTCACCCCCCTCGCTCGCTCTTCGCCGCCTCGAGCGCCGCCGGCGGGTCGAGCCCCCCACCCCGCCGCACGAGCTCGAGCGCGCGGTCGGCGAGCTCCGCCGCCTCCGCGCCACCGATCGACTCGTCGCGTAGGGCGAGCGCGAGCAGCACCTGGCGTAGCTGATCAGCACTCTCGAGGTCCGGTGGCGGGCCGGCCGGCGGCAGCTCGCGCACGGCGGCCAGCAGCCGGGGTGCGCTCGCGCCGCCACCGAACAGGCGGCCCGGCGCCTTGTCGGGGATCGTCGCGACGATGGCGCCGGTGGCGGGGTTGACGAGCGCGACCTTGCTGCGCAGGCCGGCGCGTTCGAGCGCGAGCCGGTAGCCCGACAGCCGCAGATACCCGAGCTGGGCGGCCAGCTGGACGAAGGCCAACGCTTCGGGCTCGTCCTTGAGGCGCGGCTGATGCAGCGAGATCTGGGTGCCGGCGTCGGGCAGCGACGGGTCGGGCTCGGGCGCAACGAGCAGGAACGCGTGCGATCCCAGCCGGCCGGCCCCCACGCCACCGATGTCAACCAGCAGCTGGTAGCCGCCCAGTCCGAGCGCGCCCGAGATCCCGGGCGGCAGCGGATGCGCGGTGAGGTGTCCGGTGGCGAAGCTCACGATCCCGGGCGCTAGTTGTCCAGCAGACCGCCGACGATGCCGCCGAGCAGCCCGCCGCCGCCCTGGCGTTGCTGGTTGCCGCCGGCGCCCTCCTCCATCGGCGGATGCAGGTACGCGCTCTGCAGGCCGACCCGGCCTGGCCCGGTGAAGCGGTTGAACACGAGGTTGCCGGCGCCGCTCATGAAGCCGGTCTTGAAGCCGTACACCTCCTGGGACATCTGCACCGAGTGATCGCGGAATACCCAGCCGCCAGGCTCGATGTCGATCGACTCGCCCGGCTCGAGCTGCTTCTCGAACACGTTGCCGTAGCCATGGATCCAGACGACGCCCTCGTGGTCGCCGGCGAAGAACTGGTCGACCCAGAAGCCGCCGCCGTAGAACATGTTCGCGAACCCCTGCTGGCGGCTGTAGTCGTACTGCACGCCGCCGGTCGCGGCCAGGAACTGGTGCTCGCGCACGACGATTCCCTGACCAGGCTGGAGATGAAGCGCGACCACGTGACCCGGCGCGTCACGGCTGAATGCGACCTCGCCGGCCGATTGGATCTCGAGCATGAGCAACGGCATCCCGCCGAACACCCGGCGCTTGAGCCCCTTGCCCAGGGGGTGCAGCCCGATCTGCAGCTGCGGGTATTTCCACAGCAGCACGTGGTGCTCGAAGTAAACCGGCACCTGGCCGTCGAGCGCCATATGCAGGACCGGGACGAGCTCGCCCTCCAGGCGGTACCTCACGCCTGGGGCGGTGCCCTCCAGGATTTGGGTCGGCAGGATCTGGGGTGCAGACGGCATACGTTCTCTCTCCGTTCGGGGCGTCGCGCTTAGACCGGGTAAGTAGATTTTCTCGGCGGCGCCTGACGGCGGCGCCTTGCCCGGCGAGACGCTATCGCGCGACCGGGATAAGCGGCGATAATCGCACCCGCATGGCGACGATCTACATCACGGGTCACCGCAATCCCGACGCCGACTCGATCGCCTCGGCGATCGGCTACGCCGAGCTCAAGAGCCGCGTGGACACGCGCAACAGCTACGTGCCGGCGCGTTTGGGCGAGGTCAACGCCCAGACCCGTTGGCTGCTGGATCGCAGCGGTGCCCCGTCGCCGCGCTTCCTGCCCCACGTGATGGTGCGCGCCTGCGACGTGATGCAGTCGAGCTTCCCGATCGCCACCGTCGGAGCGCCGATCCGGCAAGCCGGGCTCGAGATGGCGCGGGCGGGCCTGGAGCTCGTCCCCGTGGTCGACGACGACGGGGCGCTCGTCGGGGTGATCACCGAACGCGCACTCGCGCGCCGCTACATCCGCGAGACGCGCGAGGCGTCGACTCTCCAGGACGCGCCGACCAAGGTCTCGGCAATCGTCGAGGTCCTCGGCGGCCGGCTCCTCACCGGCGAGGACAAATCGCTCTCAGGCCGGGTGTGGGTCCACTCGATGGACCCCACACGCAGCGGCGCGTCGCCCGGCGACGTCGTAGTGCTCGGCAACCGCGCCGACGCCCAGCGCCTGGCGATCGAACGCGGGGCTCAGCTGCTCGTGCTCTCAAATGACTCCGAGCCGGATGCCGAGATCCTCGCGCTCGCCCAGGAGCGCGGCGTTGCCCTGATCGTCTCGCCGCTCGACAGCTACGTCTCGGGCCGGATGATCACCCTCGCCGCGCCGTGCGACGCGCTCATGGAACGCGATCCGCTCACCGCCACGAGCGAATTCCTCGTCGACGAGATCTCCGAGCAGATCAAGGAGAGCCACTATGGAGCCGCGGTCGTGATCGACCCCCAGCGACGCCCGGTCGGATTGGTCACCCGCTCGGACCTGGTCGCGCCACCCCGCCGGCGCGTCCTGCTCGTCGATCACGCCGAGCAGGCGCAGAGCGTCTCCGGCGTCGAGCAAGCCGAGATCGTCGAGATCCTCGACCATCACCACATCGGCTCGATCGAGACGCGGATCCCGGTCACCGCCACGTTCGACCCGGTGGGCTCGACGGCGACGCTGGTGGTCGAGCGGTTCCGCCAGAGCGGGCTCGAGCCGAGCCCGCCGACCGCGATGATGCTGCTCGGCGCCGTGATGTCCGACACGATCATCCTCAACTCGGCCACGACCACGGATCGCGATCGCCGCGTCGTCGAATACCTCCAGCGGGTGCTGGCGCTCGACCCCATGCAGTACGGGCGCGAGATGTTCGAGGCCACCGCGGACGTCTCAGAGGTCAGCGCGGAGGAGATCATCTCGCGTGACGCCAAGCAGTACCACGCCGCGAGCGGCCATCAGATCTGTATCGCCCAGATCGAGGTCGTGGGCAAGGCGCTGCTCGAGCGCACGGACGAGCTGATCGCGGCCATGCGCAAAGCGCGCGAGAGCCGCGAGCTCCAGCTTTACGCGCTGATGGTCACCGACGTGCTGAGCAAGGGAACCGATCTGCTCGTCGCCGGCGAGGTCGGAAGCCTGGCGCGCTCGTTCGGCGTGACCGCGCACGACAGCACGATCGAGCTACCCGGGGTGATGAGCCGCAAGAAGGAAGTCGCGCCCAAGCTGCTCGCGGCGCTGTAGCTCACAGCACGACGCTCAAAACGAGCCGCACCCCCAGCACGAGCAGCCCGATCGCGAGCAGCCGCTGGATCACCGTCCCGCTCAGGCGCTGCGACAGCATCGCGCCAAGCTGAGCGCCGAACACCACGCCGACCGACAGCGCCGCCGCGCGTCTCAGCCCGATGCCGCCATGGAACGTGCCCGTGACCACGTGCGTGAGCGTCGCGACCAGCGCCATCCACGCAAGCACGAAGTGCGAGGTAGCGGTGGCGACATGGGTCGGGAAGCCGAGCACGGTCACGAGCAGCGGCACGTGTACGACGCCACCGCCGATCCCCAGGAAACTCGACACGAACCCGACCCCGACGCTGAAGATCGCACCGACCCGCACGTTCGCGTGGTAGCGGTATTCCGTCCCGCCGCGGTCGACGATCGTCCGCGCCACGCCCCGATCGGGATGCCCGCCCGCCGGCTGTTTGCGACCTCGCACCAGCCACCACGCCAGTCCGGTCAGCGCCACGCCCATGATCACGTCGAACCCCGGCCTCGAGACTGAGTTCGCGAGCAGCACTCCGAGCACCGCGCCGGGCAGCGTGCACAGCGCGAACACGATGCCCGACCGGTAGTCGATCCGCTGCTGGCGTGCGTAGGCGACCGAACCCGAGCCCGCATTGAAGAAGACGACGATCAGGCTGATCGCCGTGATCAGCGCCGGCGTCGTGCTCGGGTAAACGAGCAGCAGGACCGGAGTCAGGATGAAGCCGCCGCCCGCTCCGACGAGCGTCCCGAACACGCCCACGCCGAAGCCCAGCAGGCCCAGGAGCACCGCGATCAACAGCGTGAAGTGCGGGCTTGTCACCGCCCGCCCTCAGCTAACTGCCGTCCCGCGCCACCACCGTCGATCGTGGCGGGGGCGGCGCGTGGACACTACGGGAAGCCCGCTCCCACCGCCAGCGCGGGCGCCTCCCCCCACAGCTGCTCGAGCCGGTAGTACTCGCGCGCCTCGGGGACGAAGACGTGCACGACGACATCGAGGTAGTCCATCAGGATCCAGCGAGCGCCCGGCAGTCCCTCGACCCGCCGGGGCAGGCGTCCGTGGGACTTCATGCCCTGGTAGATCGCGTCATGGATCGCGCGAGTCTGCCGCTCGGTCCGGCCGGTGCAGATCACGAAGTAGTCCGTGTAGCCGATGATCTCCCGCAGGTCGAGCTGGACGATCTCCAGCGCCTTACGGTCGGCCGCGAGCTCCACGATCGACTCGGCCATGTTCTCCGGGGTCATCGTCTCGGCGAGCTGCTCCGGCGTCATTGCGATCTTCCTCCAGCCTGGGTCATCTCAGCAGAGCGTAGCCGCGCATAAAGCTGGTGCTGATTGATGTAGTTCACAACCTGGTCGGGGACGTAGTAGCGAATCGGGTCCCCAGCCCTTACCCGGTCGCGGAGCATCGTCGAGGAGATCGCGATGCGGGGCATCCTGAAGAACCGTGCCCGCTCCCCCCCGCGCAGTGTCCCGAGTGCATCGTCCACCGCGGCGCGCGGGGTGCCCCTTCGCCTGGCCACGGCCAGCGTGGCCAGTGAAAGCACCCGCTCGGGCTCCCGCCAAGTCGGCAGCCCTGCGGCGATGTCGCCCCCGACGATCAAGAACAGCTCGTGATCTGGCGCAGAGGAATGCAGTTCCTGGAGGGTATCGACCGTGTAGGACGGGCCCTCCCGGGCGACCTCGAGGTCGGATACGTCGAACCGGTGCTCGTCGCCCTGGATGGCCAGGCGGCATAGCTCGAGGCGGTGCTCCGCCCCCGGCTCGTCCTCGACGGGCTTGTGCGGCGGTATCCGGGCAGGGATCAGCGTCACTCGGTCCAGTCCAAGCTGCAGGTACGCCTCCTGGGCGCAGATGAGGTGACCTAGATGTGGCGGGTTGAAGGTCCCGCCCATGATTCCGATCCGCACAGGCTCCTAGACTGCCCGGCCGCCTCAGCCCCGAACCTGGCCGGTTCCCTCGATCAGGTACTTGAACGTGCATAGCTCGCGCAACCCGATCGGGCCGCGCGCGTGCAGCTTCTGCGTGGAATTGCCGATCTCCGCGCCCATCCCGAACTCGCCGCCGTCCGTGAACCGCGTGGACGCGTTGACGTAGACGCACGCGGCGTCCACCCCGAGCTCGAAGGTCCGGGCGGATTGCGTGTCTCGTGTGACGATCGCCTCGGAGTGACCGGAGCCGTAGTGGTTGACGTGCTCGATCGCCTTGTGCACCGAGTCGACCACCCCCACCGCCAGGGTAAGCGCGTGGTACTCGGTCGCCCAATCCTCCTCGGTCGCCTCGGCCACCTCGACCGAGCCCGGCGCGAAGTTGCGCGCGCGGGTGTCGGCGCGGAGCTCGACTCCCGCGTCGGCCAGGGCCTCGAAGGCCGCCGGCAGGAACTCGCGCGCCACCGCCTCGTGCACGAGCAGGGTCTCGGCCGAGTTACACACACCGGGTCGCTGGACCTTTGCGTTGAGCGTGATGGCCAGGGCATCCTCGAGCGAGGCACTGGCATCCACGTACACATGGCAGTTTCCCGATGCCGCGTAGAGCACGGGCACCGTGGCCACGCCCTTGAGCGCCGCCTTCAGGCCCTCGCCGCCGCGCGGGATGATCAGATCGACGACGCCGCTCTGGGTGGCGAGCTGCTCGAGCTCCTCGTGGCCGCCGCCGGAGACGAGCGCCATCGCGCCCTCCGGCAACCCGGCCGCCAGCCCGGCTTCGATCGCGACGGCGGCCAAGACCGCATTCGAGTGTGTTGCCATCGATGAGCCGCGCAGCACGATCGCGTTGCCGGACTTCAGGCACAGCGCGGCGGCGTCGATCGTCACGTTCGGGCGAGCCTCGTAGACGACGGCGATGACCCCGAGCGGTACGCGGACCTTGCGCACCTCGAGCCCGTTGTAGAGCCGGCGCCCCTCGATCACCTCGCCGACGGGATCGGGCAGCGCGGCGATGTCCCGGACCTGGTTAGCGACTACCGCCACGCGGCGATCGTCGAGCGCCAGGCGATCCATGAGGGCGTCGGTCAGCCCGGACTCGCGCCCGGCCTCCAGATCGCGCGCGTTGGCCTCGAGGATCTCCGGCGTGCGCTCGATCAGCGCTGCCGCGATCGCCTCGAGCGCGTCGTTTTTGACCCCGGAGGGCAGGGCGGCCAGCTCCGTCGCCGCCCGCTTGGCGGCGGCGCAGATGTCAGCTACGGATGCCGGCGTGATGGTCGCCATGGTTCTCGCTCGACAAAGGTTACGCGAGCACGAAGTAGTCCCGGTGGACGGCCTCCTCGGTGGCGCGGGGTAGCCGCTGGCGCACGTCGGCCGACTTCAGGCCCCGGACCCGGCGCAGCTCGCCCGCCGAGTAGTTGCAGATGCCCTTGCCGACGAGCTCGCCGTCGTGGGCGATCTCGACCGCGTCGCCGGCGTCGAAGTCGCCTGACACCTCGACTATCCCGACCGGTAGCAGGCTGGTGCCACCCTCGCGCAGCGCGCGGGCTGCGCCGGCATCGACGAGCACCCGCCCACGAGTCGGCTTGGCGTAGCGCAACCACAGCTTGAAGCTCGAGTAGCGCCCGGCGCGGGCGGGGAAGCGGGTGCCGACGCGCTCACCCTGGGCGGCCGCGAGCAGCGCCCCGGGGGTCTGGCCGCTCGCGATCACGGTCGGGATCCCGGCCGCGGTGGCCATTTCGGCCGCCACCACCTTGGAGCGCATCCCGCCCGACCCGAGCGGCGAGGTCGCGTGCCCGATCCTCAGCTCCTCGAGCTGCTCGAACTCGATCACCTCCGAGACGAGCTGAGCGTTCGGATCGATCCGCGGGTCGGCGGTGTACAGCCCCTCGGCGTCGGTGAGCAGAACGAGCAGCTCGGCCGCGATCAGGATCGCCACCTGCGCGGCCAGGAAGTCGTTATCGCCGAAGGAGATCTCGTCGGTCGTGGTGGTGTCGTTCTCGTTGATAACCGGGGTCACGCGCCACTCGAGCAGCTTGCGCAGCGTCTGGCGCGCGTTCAGGTAGTGGGTGCGTGCGCTCATGTCGAAGAAGGTCAACAGCACCTGCGCGGTCTGCAGGCCGCGTTCGCGCAGCAGCTCGTCGTAGACCTGGTAGAGCTTGCCCTGGCCGACCGCACTGGCCGCCTGGAGCTCGTCGATCGCCCGGGGTCGCAGGGGCAGCTCCATCACGCCCATCCCGCGCGCGATTGCCCCACTCGTGACGACGACGAGCTGGTGACCGGCGCGGTGCAGCTCGGCGAGCTCGTCGCAGATCCGGGCGAGGACGTCGGTGCGCACCTCGCCTCGGTCTGAGGCGACGATGCTCGAGCCGAGTTTGACGACGACGGCGGGCACGGCCCGAAGGTTAGGACTCGGCCGCCGGCGCGGCCGAGCGCTACCTCGTCAGTGCTGTTTGCCCTTGCCCGCTCGACACCACGCATTGGCCGGCACGTGGCCGCACACGTTCGGCATCGTCGCCAGGTGCTTGGGCAGCGGATGCATCACGACCTTCTTCCGCCGCGGGTATTTGTCGCCGGGCTGGCATCCGAACCCCGGGCCGAGGATCTGGGTGTCGCACGCCGATTCGTACAGCAACGTCTGATTGTTGTTGGCGGCAATCTGCCCCCCGCACGTCGGCTTGCTCTGCTGCAGGCCGGCCGGTGAGCTCGCGAGGGTGCCGTCCGTATCGACATTCGACGCGAAGCAGTCCGACGGGCCGCCGATCAGCGTGAGCTCGGCGATATCGCCGTTGCTCGGGTTGCCGTAGAACCCATCGTGGGTGAACGTGTTGCCGATCATCGCGTCGCCGGAGTCCTCGTAGTAGCAGCGGATGACCACGGGCAGGCCGAACAGCGTCACCGAGTAGTTCGGTGTGCCGCCGAGGCAGGGAATCGCGTCCTTGGGCGGTGTCTCGAGATCGGGATAAGGAACGAACGCCGCTCCCCACGCGCC
>Ga0335075_10018179_pt1 | contig 10423 bp, 8 predicted proteins | sample Lox_Sample_24_FD_206723 | JGI IMG/M metagenome (GOLD analysis project Ga0335075, IMG submission 206723) | Soil microbial communities from Loxahatchee National Wildlife Refuge, Florida, United States - Lox_Sample_2.4 | ecosystem: Environmental > Terrestrial > Soil > Wetlands | place: USA: Florida... | reverse complement strand
GCTCATGTCCCACTCCCACGACGAGGAGTGAATCTCGGGGTCGTTCATCCAGTCCCACTGGCCGTGCATGACGTTGTGGCCAATCTCCATGTTCTCGATGATCTTGGCCACGCCGAGGGTCAGGGTGCCGGCCCACCAGGCCGATCGCCGCTTGCTCGCCGCCAGCAGCACCCGGCCCGTGACCTCCAATGCGCGCTGTGCGGCAATGGTGCGGCGGATGTAGCGGGCATCGCGCTCGCCACGGGAGTCCTCGATGTCCTGGCGGATGGCGTCCAGCTCGACGCCTAAGTTTTCGATGTCGGCGTCCGTCAGATGCGCGAATACGTCTAGGTCGGTGATAGCCATCGCCTCGCCCCTTCCGTAGTCTTGCAGTTCCGTACCTACGCTATCGTAACCTACGAAACCGTAGGTTACCAGCGGGTAACTCCTAAACGTCGAGTACGCAATCGCCCGAAGCGGCCGAAATGCAGGTCTGAACCCGCGTTCCCGGTTCGTGTTCCACGCCGGTTCGCAGGTCCCGAACATGCCCTTCCGCCAAGCCGACGACGCAGGATTGGCAGATACCCATCCGGCAGCCGAACGGCATATGCACGCCCGCCTGCTCACCGGCGTCCATCAGCGAGGTCGCCGCGTCGGCGTTGACGCTTTTCCCGCTCTTCGCAAACGTTACCGTCCCGCCGACTCCGGCCGGTGCGGCACGCGATACCGCGAAGCGCTCGAGGTGTAACCGGTCCCCGATGCCGGCCGCCGTCCAGGCCCGCTCGGCGGCGCTGAGCATGGCTTCGGGTCCACACGCCCAGGTCTGCCGGCTACGCCAATCCGGCACCTCGGAGTCCAGACGAGTCAGGTCCAGCCGACCCTGGCTGCGCGTGGTGCGCAGCTGCAGCCGGTATCCCGGATGGTCGCGGCCCAGCTGGTCGAGCTCGGCGCCGAACATCACGTCGTCCGCGGTCGGCGACGAATGCAGATGGACCACATCGGTGATCTGATCCCTGCGCACCAGCGTGCGCAGCATCGACATCACCGGGGTGACGCCCGATCCGGCGGTGATGAACAACACAGCCGGCGGCGGTGGGTCGGGCAGCACGAAGTTGCCCTGCGGCGCGGCCAGCCGCACGATCGTTCCGGGCTTGACGCCACCCACCAGGTGGGCGGACAGGAAGCCTTCGGGCATCGCCTTGACCGTGATGGTCACCGTGCGGGCGCTCTTGACCGGGCTCGACGTCAGCGAATACGAGCGCCACCGCCAGCGACCGTCAACCAGCAGCCCGATCCCGATGTACTGGCCCGGTTCGTAGTCGAAGCCGAAGCCCCAGCCCGGCTTGATGACCAGCGTTGCGGAGTCGTGCGTCTCGCGTCGGACCTCCAGGATGCGACCCCGCAACTCCCGCGCCGACCACAGCGGATTGGCAAGGCGCAGATAGTCATCGGGCAACAGCGGCGTGGTGATCCGCTCGGCAAGTTTGCGCAACGCATGCCGAGCGGGATGCAGGTAGGTGCGCCGGACGGTCGGAAGCGGGGTCTCGACGACCTCCGCACGCGGCCTGGAAATTCGCTTACTCATTGCAAACCTACGGTACCGTAACCAAGCGCTCACAGCAGTTCCAGCAGGAACGGCAGCTCCTGGGTGGCATACCAGGCCAGGTCGTGGTCCTGTGCATCGCCCACCGTCAGCTCGGCGTCTTCGTCCCCGAGGTCGGCTTCGTCGATCACCGCGACCGCTGCCAGCACATCCGCCTCGGCGGCGGCATTGTCGACGTAGGCGGCGGCGACATCGTCGATCGACACCGCTGCCCCGATCCGCACGACGGCGTCATCGAGATCCGGGCGCAGCGTCACGTCGCCGGCATCGTCGACCTTGGCGACCAGCACCGCCCGCCGCGGCGGCAACCCTGCCCCGGCCGGCTCGGCGGCCAGCAGCCGCAGTGAGGCCAACGCGGCCTCGCGCAGTGCGACTTCGCCGAGCTCGTCGTCGTCACCCTCCGTGTACGCCTCCCGCAGTCGGGGCGTGACCGCGAACGCTGTGCCGTTGACCGGCCGCAACGACTCATCGGTGACGAGCTGCTGCAGCATCGCCAAGGTCACCGGGACATAGATCTGCATCAGTTCATTTGGCCTGGCTGATCAACGTTGCGACGTGGTCGTCCACGTAGGTCGACAGCTCGCGCGGGGGCCGCCGATAGTCGCCGCTCACCACCGGATGGTCGGGCAGCTTGACCTTCGGCAGCTTGACGGCGCGATAGTCGATGGTGGACAACAGATGTGCCATCATGTTCAGCCGTGCGTGCTTCTTGATATCCGATTCCACCAGAAACCATGGGCTGTGCGGCTTATCGGTGTACGCCATCATTTCGTCTCGGGCGCGTGAATAATCGTCCCACCGAGTCAGCGATTCCACGTCCATCGGGCTGAGTTTCCATTGCCGCACCGGGTCATTCCGCCGCGCTTTGAACCGTCGTAGCTGCTCCTCTTCGGATACCGAAAACCAGTACTTGCGCAACAGAATCCCGTCCTCGATGAGCATCTGCTCGAAGATTGGTGTCTGCTGCAAGAACAGCGCATGCTCTTGCGGCGTACAGAATCCCATGACTTTCTCGACCCCGGCCCGGTTGTACCACGACCGGTCGAAGAGCACGATCTCCCCCTTGGTGGGCAAGTGCGCGACATAGCGTTGGTAGTACCACTGCCCGTGTTCCCGCTCGGTCGGGGCGGGCAGCGCGGCAATCCGCGCGAGGCGCGGGTTGAGGTATTCGGTAATCCTTTTGATCGTGCCGCCCTTGCCCGCGCCGTCACGGCCTTCGAAGATGACCACCAGACGAGCGCCGGAAAATTTCACCCACTCCTGCAGTTTCACCAATTCCGTTTGCAGCCGGAATAACTCGGCTTCGTAGACTTCGTTGGAGATTTTGGGCTGCGTCTCCGGCGCCTGCTGCGAATTGCTCACCATCGAATGGTAGGTCTATTGCGCGGCTTCCAGCAGTTCATCGAGCGATTCGGCGAGCAGTACCGGTAATACGTCGACATCGCTCATCGCGTCCCGGTCGGCGTTGATGCCGAAATACAGCATGCCGTTATAGGAGGTCACGCCGATGGCCAGCACCTGGTTGTTGAGCAGCGGTGGTACCGCGTAGGTCTCGAGCAACTTCGCGCCGGCAATGTACATCTGCGACTGCGCACCGGGCGCGTTGGTGATCAACAAGTTGAATAAGCGCGGCGATAACCCGGTGGCGACCCGAATACCCATGGCGTGCAATGTCGGCGGCGCAAAACCGGACAGTGTGACGATGGTTCGGGCATCGACGAGGCTTGCCGCGGTCGGGTTGGATTCGGTGGCGTGCGCGATCTGCGATAGGCGTACGACCGCATTGCCCTCCCCTACCGGCAGGTCGACCAGGAAGGGCGCGACCTGGCTGATCGCCCGCCCGCGGCTCGACGAGTCGAATGTCTCGTCGACGTAGACCGGCAACGGCGCCATCGCCCGCACGGTAGCGGTCGGCGCCGCGGCCTCGCCGCGGGACAGCAACCAGTTGCGCAGTGCGCCGGTGATCACCGCCAGCACCACATCGTTGACGTCGCAGTTGTAGCGGGCCCGAATCGTCCGGTAGTCCTCCAGGTTTCCGCGCGCGACGGTGAACCGCCGACTGCGGGAAACCCTGGTGTTCAGCGGGCTGCTGGGCGCCGTGCCCCGGGCGAGCGTGCGGGCGACGTCGAAGAGCCGCCGACCGACTTCGATCACTTGGCCGGAATTGGTCACCAGCTCGGTGACCCCGGTGCGCACCGCCCTCAGCTGCGCCCGCGGGCGGGTGGCCCAGTCGCCGACGGCGCCCAACAACAGCTGTGTGGCACCGGGTTCACGGCCGGGTACCCAGATGTCTTCGACGAACGGTGGCGCGTCCTGGTTTCGGTCGGCGATGACGTGACCGATCTCGACCGCGCCCATCCCGTTGATCAGCGACTGATGCGACTTGATGTAAAGCGCGAGACGGTTTTTGGCCAAGCCCTCGACCAAATACATCTCCCAGAGCGGCCGGGACTTGTCCAGCGGTCGTGCGGCCAGCCTGCCGATCAGTTCGTGCAACTGCTCGTCGCTGCCCGGCGACGGCAGCGCCGAGCGCCGAACGTGGTAGGTGATGTCGAAATCGCGGTCGTCGATCCACACTGGACGGGCCAGCCGCATGGTGACTTCACGGACCTTCTGCCGGTAGCGCGGCACCTGCGACAGCCGGTGTTCGACGGCGGCCAGCAACGTCTCGTAGCTCAACCCGGCACGCGGCTCACGCAAGATCGACAGCGATCCCACGTACAGCGGGGTGGACGTGTTCTCCAACTGGTAGAACGACGCGTCCGAAGTAGACAACCTCGCCACGTCGCCTCTCCCCTGGTAATCCCGCTGCGATTGCGCCGACCGATCGGTCTGCCGCTCACGGTAGCCGTGCACGCCAGCCCGCTGCAGCGCGGGTACGCGCTGGCGGCGATTGTGCGATGATCGTCACACGCGGCGATCGCAAGCGCGGCGCAAGCCGGGCGCAGCGGGTCGCCGCAGCACACGCGGCGATCGCAAGCGCGGCGCAAGCCGGGCGCAGCGGGTCGCCGCAGCATAAATGTCTGCCACTCTCCAGCAGGCCTACTTTTTCGGCCCCTTCGTAAGTATTGGGAGAGTGCGGTGTTCACCAGACCGAGTCAAAACGACAGTGACGCGTTCGCGGTCACACCCGTCGTCGAGTATGAACCGCCGGCGCGTGATGTCCGGTATTGCCCTCCACCCTCGCGGACGGCACGCCGGCGCCCTAACGCACGTGTGCAGCAACGACATTCGAGTCAACACCCGGTGGCCGACGGATCATCGACCACGTCGGTGCAGCTGCGACAGGCCGGGTGCTTCGCCGACGCGGCGCTGCGCCGGGTACTGGAGGTGATCGACCGTCGCCGCCCGGTCGCGCAGTTGCACGGGCTACTGGCCGCAGGACTCGTCGACTCGGTACTGTGCGCCAATCGGCTGACCGCCGGTCATGACGGGGCAGCGGTGCTGCGCCGGCTGCGGCTGCAGGCCGCGGGCACCGCGGCGGCCGAAGTATTCGGCAGCTACAGCCGCGGGCGGCGCATCCACGCCATCGCCTGCCGCGTCGAACGGGTCGCCGGCGGACGATGGCAGGTGGTCGCGCTGCACATCGGCTAGACCGCTGCCGGCGCGCTCTGCATCGTCGCCGGGCGTGACCCGCCGCTGAATCGCGTGAGCACCGGCCCGATGACCGCGACGACGAACACGTAGGACATCGCCACCGGGGCCAAACCAGGTATCGATGACCCGACCAGACCGATGATGATCAACGAGAACTCGGCCCGGGCTATCAGGGCGGTGCCGGCCCGCAATTGCCCACGACGCGCCACACCCTCGCGCCGGGCGGCGAACATCCCGGTCGCCACCTTCGCCACGCCGGTGACCGCAGCCAACGCGATCGCCACCGGCAGCGCCGGCACCAGAGTGCGCGGATCAACGCCGATTCCGACTCCCAGGAAAAACACCGCGGCGAACAAGTCACGCAACGGCCCCAACACCTGGCGGGCACGGTTGGCCGTCTCGCCGGTCAACGTCAGGCCCACCAGAAACGCGCCGACCGCTGCCGACGCGTGGACGTGTTCGGCCATCGCGGCCACGATCAGCGTGACCCCCAGCACCCGCAGCAGCAACTGCTCGGAATCGGGGTGACCGACCAGGCGTCCGAAGTAGTGGCCCCACCGATACGAGACGGCGAACGCGATCCAGAAGGCTAACACCGCGACGACCATGCCGGCGAGGGCCAGCAGCCAGGTGCCACCCGACGCCAGCACGGCGAACATCGGCAAGTAGGCCGCCATGGCGAAATCCTCGAGCACCAACACCGCCAAAATGGCCGGCGTTTCACGGTTTCCGACCCGATCAAGGTCCTCAAGCAGCCGCGCGATCAAGCCAGACGACGACACATAGGTCACGCCGGCCAGCGCGAGAATGCCGATGCCATTGAAGCCCAACAGCCACCCGGCGATGGCTCCCGGCGTCGCGTTGAGCACGATGTCGACCAGTGCAGAGGGAACGTGATGCTTCATGCTGCTGGCGAATTCCGCGCTGGAGAACTCCAGACCCAACGTCAGCAGCAACAGCACGACACCGATCGGCGCCCCGGTTTTGATGAACACGCTGGCGTCGGTCACCGGCTGGATACCGCCCTTGCCGAGCCACAGCCCGGCCAGCAGATACAACGGAATCGGCGACAGCGCGAACCGGCGAGCGCCCGCGCCCAGCAGAGCCAGCGCCGCTAGGACCGCGCCGAGTTGCAAAAGCAGCGGCGCCGAAATCTGCACGGACTCAGCCCTTGTCGACGAGCCGCTGCACGCCCTCGATGCCGGCTTCGGTGCCGACCACGATCAATACGTCTGCGGCGCGCAGTATTTCGGACGGCGCGGGCGAGGCGAGCACTTGCTGGTTGCGCACGATCGCCACGATCGACGCACCAGTGCGGGTTCGGGCACGTGTATCACCCAACGGCCGGTCGACAAACACGCTGCCCGGCTGGATCGCGATCTGACCGGCCTCGAGGCCCGGTATCTCGCGAGTGAGCTCGGTGAACCGCTCGGCGATTCGCGGTGCGCCGAGGATCTGCGCGACGGCATCCGCCTCCTCGTCGGTGAGACGGAAGACCGGCCGCGCCTCGTCGGGATCGTCGCGGTCGTACAACACCACATCGAAGTGGCCGCCGCGTCGCGCGATGATCCCGATCCGCTCGCCGTGCTGGCTGGTGAACTCGTACCGCACGCCGATGCTGGGCAGCAGCACCTCTTTGACGTCCACCGCCGTTACCGCCTTCTGGCAGATTTCGGCTTGGCGTGCCGGCCCTGCCGTCGCGCGGCTTCGCGTCGTTCACGTCGACTGCCGCCGGCCCCGGCCGCCGCCGGCTGCCCGCCACCGTTGCCCTGCACTTGCGCCGAACCGTCCTCGGCGGGACCGGAATACGTCAGTGCAGGCGATTCGGTGTCAATTCCCTTGGCGCGCAACGCTGTTGCCTGCTCACGCGGCTCGGCCGACGCCCCAGCGGTCCTTTGCTGCGCTTTGGCCGCCGCGGCGGTGGCGAACTCCGCCAATTCCTCCGGCTCCTCGACCGGTCCGACCTGCGGGGCCGGTACCGCCTCGACCGAGACGTTGAACAAGAAGCCGACCGACTCCTCCTTCATGCCGTCGAGCATGCCGGTGAACATGTCGAAGCCCTCGCGCTGGTACTCGACCAGTGGGTCGCGCTGCGCCATCGCGCGCAGACCGATGCCCTCTTTGAGGTAGTCCATCTCGTAGAGATGCTCACGCCACTTGCGGTCGATGACGTTGAGCAGGACGTTGCGCTCAAGCTGGCGCATCGCGCCCTCGCCGGCGAGTTCCTCGAGCTCGGCCTCCCGCACCGCGTAGGCACGATCGGCGTCTTCGACCAGCGCGTCGAGCAGTTCCTCGCGGGTCAGCTCGCCGGGCTCCCCGACCGCCTCGGAGTCGATCAGGGTGTGATGATCCAGGCCGACCGGATAGAGCGTTTTCAGCGCCTCCCAGAGCTTCTCCAGATCCCAGTCCTCGGCGTAACCATCGGCGGTTGCGCCATCGACGTAGGCGGTGATCACGTCGACGAGCATGTCGTGCGCCTGCTGCTGCAGGTTCTCGCCCTCCAGGATGCGGCGGCGCTCTTCGTAGACGACCTTGCGCTGCTGATTCATCACCTCGTCGTACTTGAGGACGTTCTTGCGGACCTCGAAGTTCTGCTGCTCGACCTGCGTCTGCGCGCTCTTGATCGCCCGGGTGACCATCTTGGCCTCGATCGGCACGTCGTCGGGCAGGTTGAGCCGGGTCAGCAGCGATTCCAGCGCCGCGCCGTTGAAGCGGCGCATCAATTCGTCGCCCAGCGACAGGTAGAAGCGCGATTCGCCGGGGTCACCCTGACGGCCCGAACGGCCGCGCAGCTGGTTGTCGATGCGGCGCGACTCGTGCCGCTCGGTGCCCAGCACGTACAGCCCACCGGCCTCGATCACTTCCTCGGCTTCCGCCGCCGCCTCGGCCTTGACCACCGGCAGCTCGTCGTGCCAGGCCTCTTCGTACTCGTCGGCCGTCTCGACCGGGTCCAGGCCTCGCTCACGCAGCCGCAGGTCGGTGAGGAAGTCGACGTTGCCGCCCAAGACGATGTCGGTACCGCGGCCGGCCATGTTGGTGGCGACGGTGACGGCGCCGCGCCGGCCGGCCTGCGCGACGATGGCGGCCTCTTGCTCGTGGTATTTGGCGTTGAGCACGTTGTGCGGGATGCGCCGTTTCTGGAATTGGCGCGACAGGTACTCCGAGCGCTCCACGCTGGTGGTACCGATCAGCACCGGCTGGCCCTGCTCGTATCGCTCGCTGACGTCGTCGACGACGGCGATGTACTTGGCCTCTTCCGTCTTGTAAATGAGGTCGGACTGGTCGGCGCGGACCATCGGTTTGTTGGTCGGAATGGTCACCACGCCGAGCTTGTAGATCTCGTGCAGCTCAGCGGCCTCGGTTTGCGCAGTACCCGTCATGCCGGAGAGCTTGTCGTAGAGCCGGAAGTAGTTCTGCAACGTGATGGTGGCCAACGTCTGGTTCTCGGCCTTGATCTCGACGTGCTCCTTGGCCTCGATGGCCTGGTGCATGCCCTCGTTGTAGCGGCGGCCGACCAGCGTGCGGCCGGTGAACTCGTCGACGATGATCACCTCGCCGTCGCGCACGATGTAGTCCTTGTCGCGGGCGAACAGCTCCTTGGCCTTCAGGCAGTTGTTCAGGTAGCTGACTAGCGGCGAGTTGGCGGCCTCGTAGAGGTTGTCGATGCCGAGCTGGTCTTCGACGAACTCCACGCCCAGCTCGTGCACGCCGACCGTGCGCTTGCGCAGGTCGACCTCGTAGTGGACGTCTTTTTCCATCAGCGGCGCCAACCGGGCGAACTCGGTGTACCAGTTCGAAGCCCCATCGGCGGGCCCGGAGATGATCAGCGGGGTGCGGGCCTCATCGATCAGGATCGAGTCGACCTCGTCGACGATCGCGAAGTTGTGGCCGCGTTGGACACAGTCCTCCTGCGAGTGGGCCATGTTGTCGCGCAGGTAGTCGAAACCGAACTCGTTGTTGGTGCCGTAGGTGATGTCGGCGTGGTAGGCCACCCGCCGCTCGTCGGGGGTCATCTGCGCCAGGATCACCCCGACGTCCAGGCCCAGGAAGCGGTGCACGCGGCCCATCCACTCGCTGTCGCGTTTGGCCAGGTAGTCGTTGACGGTGACGATGTGAACGCCCTCGCCGCCGATGCCGTTGAGGTAGGCCGGCAACACCGACGTCAGCGTCTTGCCTTCGCCGGTCTTCATCTCGGCGACGTTGCCGAAGTGCAGCGCCGCACCGCCCATCACCTGCACGTCGAACGGGCGCTGATCCAGCACTCGCCAGGCCGCTTCGCGGGCTACCGCGAAGGCCTCGGGCAGCAGGTCATCGAGGCTTTCCCCGTCGGCGTGCCGCTTTTTGAACTCGTCGGTCTTGGCCCGCAGTTCGGCATCGGTGAGTTTCTCGATGTCGTCGGACAAGCCGTTGACATAGTCGGCCACTCGCTTGAGGCGCTTGACCGTGCGACCTTCGCCCAGGCGCAGCAACTTATCCAGCACAGCTTTGTCCCCTACGGATCGGAGTCTTTTGCGTCCCCCATCCTAGGTGACGAGCAGGCAATAACCTGGCGAGCCTGCTTGCCGTCACTCCAGCCGGATGAGCCCATAGTCATAGGCGTGCCGACGGTAGACCACCGACGGCCGGTCGGTCTGCTTGTCGTAAAAGAGGAAGAAGTCGTGGCCGACCAGCTCCATCTCATACAGCGCGTCGTCCACTGACATCGGCTTGGCCGGATGTTCCTTGGTGCGCACCACCCGGCCGGGCTCGTGGTGCCCGTCGCCGTCGTGGTCGGCCGCGCCGTTGGTCTCGGTCTCGAAAGCCGGTGCGGGCGGTATGACCGCGGTCGCGGCGGCCAATGAGACCGGGGTCTTGTCGCCGTAGTGCACTTTGCGGCGATCCTTGACGCGGCGCAGCCGGCTTTCCAGCCTGGCGACCGCGGATTCGAATGCGGCATAGAAGCTGTTTGCGCATGCCTCGCCGCGGACTACCGGCCCACGGCCGCGAGCAGTGATCTCGACATGCTGGCAGGACTTGCGTTGACGGCGGTTACGTTCGTGGTCGAGCTCGACATCGAACAGGTAGATCGTTCGGTCGAATCTCTCCAGGCGGGCGAGTTTTTGCGAGACGTAGATGCGGAAGTGGTCGGGAATCTCGACGTTGCGGCCCTTGACTACGACCTCGGCGTGCAGTGTCGGTTCGTCGGGCTCGTCAGCTACTGCCGGCAGTTCATCGACCAGCTGATCAAATTCCACGGTTTGCCTT
>Ga0335075_10018178_pt1 | contig 10424 bp, 11 predicted proteins | sample Lox_Sample_24_FD_206723 | JGI IMG/M metagenome (GOLD analysis project Ga0335075, IMG submission 206723) | Soil microbial communities from Loxahatchee National Wildlife Refuge, Florida, United States - Lox_Sample_2.4 | ecosystem: Environmental > Terrestrial > Soil > Wetlands | place: USA... | reverse complement strand
CGCTCGCGCGCCGTGGGGGTCCAGGTCGCGACCATCATGGCTCAGGCCAACCGCGCGGCACACGCGGTGTCCCGGCTGCTAACCGCCTCCGACGGCCATGACGGTGACCAGGGCATGGCGGCCGAGGAGTTCCGGACCTACACGATGATGCTGCTGTCCGTCGCGCCGGTGCTGATCGACGACAAGACGTCACGGGCATTCCTCGAGCGAGCACAGCACCTAGACGGCGAGCTGGCCCGGGCGCTGAGCATGCTCACCGGGACGTCCGGCCGGCCGGACGCGGAAAACGCCGCTCCGGCGGCGCGGATCGACAAGGCGGTACAAGAGGTCAAGTCGGCGTCGACACCGCTGCTGCGGGCCCTGGCTCCGGAGGTCCGGTCGGCCGTTCGCGGTGACGATCCCTCCTGAACGGCCACGGTCAGAGGGCCAGCACCACGATCGGCGTGGTTGTCGGCGCCGGCACGCCGCCGGCCGGCTCCACCGTGACTCCGAACGCGTCGCCGCCCGTCAGTCCCGCCGCGAGCACCGGGGCGGTGACCCGGACCTGTCCGGCGGGTGCGGGCGGGACCAGGCCCGCGGGCCGCGCGCCGCCCGACCCGATAAACCACAGCTCGTACACCGACGTCGGCGGCAGCATGGGCAGCCCGGTGCTGGTGAACACCACCGTGCGCCCGCTGTGCGACGCCACCACGGTGGCCGTCCCGCCCGCCGTCGTGGCCCCGGACACGATCCGCGCGTCCGCCGCCGACAGCACGGCGGCGATCGCGGCGTCGACGTCCCGCGCGCTGCTGAGCGCGCCGACCGCGCCGAGCACAGCCGCCTTCAGCGACGGCGGGGGAGTGACAGCGGCCGCGCGCCCGAGCTCGGTCGCGGTCGCCGCGAACCCGCGCACCTCGTCCGGGCAGGTCCGGCAGGTGCGCAGGTGCCGTTCAAAGCGGGTGAGCTCGGCGCCGTCGAGCGCGTCGAGAGCGTAGCCGGCCGCCAGGTCGTGCGGCCGCCGGAAGAACGCGATGCCAGGGATTCTCACCAGCTCACCCCCAGGCAGTCACGGAGTCGCTTCAGCCCGTCGCGGATCCGCGTCTTGATCGTCCCCAGCGCCACGCCGAGCGCGGACGCGACCTGCGGGTAACTGTAGCCCGAGTAATACGCCAGCGTGATCGACTCCCGTTGCAGTTCGGTCAGCCCGTCCAGGCAGCGCCGCACCTGTTCGGCCTCCAGCGACGCGGCGACCGTCTCGGCGACCTCGTCGCCCGCGGCCACGTCCGCCGTCGCGGCGCGGACCTCGCGCTGGGCCGAGGCGGTCTCCGACCGCACCCGGTCGACGGCCCGGCGGTGCGCGATCGTCAGCACCCAGGTCATGCCGCTGCCCCGGGCCGGGTCGAACCGCCCCGCCGTCCGCCAGACCTCCAGGAGCGCCTCCTGGGCGACCTCTTCCGCCTGCGCGGAATCCTTGAGCACCCTCCTGATCAGCCCGAACACCGGCGGAGCGACGCGGTCGTAGACCGTCTCGAACGCCGCCTGATCGCCGTCGGCCACCAGCGTCAGGAGCGCGCCGAGATCAACATCGCCCGGCTCGGCCGCGGCCGGCGATGGTCCGGGCCGGATGGGCTCCATGCCACGTGCCTCCACACAGGTAATTCGGCGCCGGTGCCGAAACGGATTGGCCTGACTTGCCGCGCGATACGCCGTAGCGAAAATCCTACGGATCCAGCGTGGTCCGTACCCGGTTTTAGGCACCCGAGCATTCGCCGCGCCGGACCGATGACTTCCGATCACGGGCCTCGTCAACGCTGGCATGAGCTTCTCATTCAAGAAGGTAGACGTCATCAACCTCTTCGCCGAGGACCTGGCCGGAACCAAGGCCTTCTACCAGGAGGTCCTCGGTCTGCCGCTGGCCTTCCAGGACGACACGATCGCCGTGTTCAAGCTCGAGAACACCATCGTCAGCGTGCGCGACGTGTCCGAGGCGCCGGCCCTCATCGCGCCCAAGCAGGTCGCGAGCCCCGCGGCCGGGTCGCGGTTCGTGCTCGCCATGTTCACCGATGACGTGGACGCGGCGTGCGCCGAGCTGACCCGGCGCGGTGTGGTCCTGCTCAACGGGCCGACGGACCAGCCCTGGGGTACGCGTACCGCCAGCTTCGCCGACCCCGCCGGTCACATCTGGGAGATCGCCCAGGATCTGGACGCGCAGTAATTCCCGCCCGCGGCGTCAGTCGCGTGACCCGGAGAAGATCCGCAGGAAGAAGAAGAACACGTTCAGCACGTCGAGGAAGATCGACGCCGCGATCAGCGGCGCGGAGTTCAGGTCACTCGATCGCCGCAGCCGCTGGAAGTCGCCCATCGTCAGCGCCGCGAAGATCACCAGGCCGAGGATCGCGTAAATCAGCGACCCGTGCGGGATGTGCACGAAGATCAGCACGATGCCGAATATCAGCAGCGCCAGCAGCCCGAAGAACCCCACCCGGTAGATCGCCGACAGGTCCTTGTTGGTCAGGAACCCGATCGAGCCGAACACCCCGATGAACAGCGCGGTCGCCCCGCCGGCCTGCCACAGGATCTGCGGGTTGGTGGACGCGTACCAGTAGAGCGTCGGCGCCGACGCCACGCCCATCAGCACGCCGAAGATCACCAGCAGGATCGTGGCCGCCGCGGGGTGCCGCATCGCCGCGAACCGCATGATCATCAGCACCACGAAGGCGGCGATCCAGGCGACGATCACCGCCCCCTCGCCCAGGTTCCGCCCCGCGTAGGCGCCGGCCGCGAAGAAGCCGGCCGTCATCGCCACGAGGAACATCGTCTGCCCGAACAGGGTCCCCGTGCGACCCTGCGTGGCATATCCCTGGTAAGCCGGACTCGCGTACATAAGACTCTCTCTCCCCGGTGGGTTTCTCTCCCAATCGATACCCAGTTAATTATCCCGAACGGACCGTGGGTTCCCGCCCTCGCCCGCCATTTCTTCGTCAAATCTGCAGGATGGGAGTCCAGGTCAACCGGTTCCAGAAACGCCAGCCTAGGCTGGTGCGCATGAGCAAGCTTCGGGTTCTCTTCATCGGCGGTACCGGCGTCATCTCGTCGGCCTGCGTGCGGGAGGCGGTTTCGCGGGGCGACATCGACCTGTACGTGCTCAACCGGGGGCGGTCCGCCGCCCGGCCGCTGCCGGCCGGAGTGCGCGAGCTGCGGGCGGATATCAGGGAACCGCGGTCCGTTCAGGATGCTCTTGGTGGTCTTGATTTTGACTGCGTGGTGGACTGGGTGGCGTTTACCCCGGAGCACGTGCGCACCGACCTGGAGCTGTTCCGCGGGCGGACCGGCCAGTACGTGTTCATCTCGACCGCGTCGGCGTACCAGAAGCCGCCGTCGCGGCTGCCGCTGACCGAGTCGACGCCGCTGCGGAACCCGTACTGGCAGTACTCGCGGGACAAGATCGCCTGCGAGGACCTGCTGGTCGCGGAGTACCGGGACGCGGGGTTCCCGGCGACGATCGTGCGGCCGTCGCACACCTACGACGCGACCAAGACGATCCTGTCCGGCGGGTGGACCACGCTGGGCCGGATGCTGGTCGGCAAGCCGGTGATCGTGCACGGGGACGGGACGTCGCTGTGGACGGTGACGCACAACACCGACTTCGCAAAGGCGTTCGTGCCGCTGCTCGGCAACTCGCGGACCTTGGGTGAGGCGTTCCACATCACCTCCGACGACGTGCTGACCTGGGACCAGATCGCGTACACGCTGGGCGCGGCGCTCCGCGTGGCGCCGCGCCTGGTGCACGTCCCGTCGGACGTGATCGCGGCGGCCGACCCCGAGTGGGGGGCCGGGCTGCTGGGCGACAAGGCGCATTCGACGGTGCTCGACAACGCGAAGATCAAGTCCGTGGTGCCCGGCTGGCGGGCGGTCGTCCCGTTCGAGCAGGGCGCGCGGGAGATCGCCGCGTGGTACCTGGAAGACCGGGGGCGGCAGGTCGTCGACGACAAGCTCGACGCGCTGATGGACAAGCTGGCGGCTGACTTCGGCGTCTAGCGGGACTCGATGCGGAAGATCGGGTAGCCGGGGGCCATCTCGCGCAGCCGCTCGTCCGGGGCCTTGGCGGTCACGCCGTCGAAGAAGACGCCGGTCTCCCACCGCCACCGCTTCAGGTAGGCGCGCAGGATGGCGGGTTTGTCGTCGTCGGCGATTTCCGTCGCGCTGAACGGTTCGACCTTGCGGCCGATCCGCAGCTCGCCGGTGCCGACCGCGCGCAGGTTGCGCACCCACTGGGTGTTGCCGCGCGGGGCGACCAGGTAGCGGGTGCCGTCCGGCAGGTGCAGCGGGTTCACCGGGGTTGACCGCCACTCGCCGGACTTGCGGCCCATGACGTACAGCACCCGCGAACCGTAGACGCTGATGCCCATCCTGGCCAGGCGGCCGACGGTGTCGTTGAAGAGGTTGGTGGCGGACTTCGGCTTGACGTAGCGGGCGTCGATGGCGTTCATGGGTTTCCTCCCTGCCGGTCTTGCTGCCGGTCTTGCTGTCTTGCTTTGAGAGCACTGCTCTCTGTTAAGATCAGTGAACACGACTCGGTGCGGTGGTGTCAAGAGCAGTGCTCTCGTTTTTGTCCGCCGCTCTCTGAATACCCGAAGGGAGGCTGATCCGCGATGAACCAGCCGGCCAGCGTCGCGCGCACCGCGCGCCAGCGCGCTCGCGCCGAACTGACCCGCGAGATCACCGAGGAAGCCCGCCGTCAGCTGGCCGCCGTGGGCGCCGACGCCCTCTCGCTGCGCGCGGTGGCCCGCGAGCTCGGCATGGTCTCCTCGGCGCTCTACCGCTATTACCCGAGCAAGGACGACCTGCTGACCGCGTTGATCATCGACGCGTACAACGCGATCGGCGGGGCCGCGGAGACGGCGACCGCGTCCGCCGCCGAGAAACCGGGCCGCGTTCGCTGGATCGCCGCCTGCCACGCGATCCGCGCCTGGGCGGTGGCCCACCCGCACGAGTACGCGCTGATCTACGGCTCACCGGTGCCCGGCTATCGCGCACCGGAGGCGACGATCGGCCCGGCCGCCCGGGTGGCGCTCGCGTTCGCCGGGGTGCTGCGGGACGCGCTGGCGAGCGGCGAGCTGGCCGGCCTCGACACCGGCGCCGAGGAGGTGGCCGAGCCGCTGGCCGGCCAGGCGGCGGCGCTGTCGGCCGCGCTCGCGCTGGCAGGCGGGCCCGCCGTTCCGGGCTACCTGCTGGTCCGGGCGGTAGTCGCCTGGACGCAGCTGTACGGGATGGTCAGCTTCGAGCTGTGGGGGCAGTTCGTGGGCTCGTTCGAACCCGCCGACGCGGTCTTCGGTTACGCGGTGTCGGAGCTCGCCGCGTTCGTCGGCCTGCGCTGACGCCGGTCTTCCGCCGCGGCGGCGGGGTTGCTACACCGACTTGGCGATGAGCTCGTCGGCGACCCACCGCCCGACGTTGGCCGGGTAGGGCTGGCTTGGCAGGCCGAGGGTGATGTGCCGGAAGCCGGCGTCGAGAGCTTCGCTGATCGCGTCCCGGGTGCTGCCGGGCTGGTCATACGAGACACCCAGATGAATCGAGCGGGTGACGGCCCCGGGATCGCGGCCGGCCTGCGCGCAGTAGCGGTCCAGCAGCGCGCTGCGCCGGGCGGCGTCGGGGATGTCGTGACCCGGGATGTTCCAGATGTCCGCGTGCTCGGCGGCCACCCGGAGCACGGCCGCCGAACGTCCGGCGACCAGGATCGGCGGGTGCGGCCGCTGTAGCGGCTTCGGGTTGCCGAACGCGCCGGTGAGCTTGATGTGGGCGCCGTCGAAGTCGAACGGCCCGGTTTCCGTCCACAGCCGCCGGATGACCGTCAACGCTTCGGCGAGGTCCTCTACCGAGTGCTTGAAGTCGTGGTAGGGCAGGCCGTGCGCGTCGTACTCGCGGCGGGCCATCGGGATGTCGGGGCGCGAGCCCGCGCCGATACCGAAGACGAGCCGTCCGCCGGAGACGATGTCGACGGTCGTGGCGATCTTGGCCAGCATGGCCGGCGGCCGGAACCGGTTGCTGGTCACCAGCAGGCCCAGGCGCAGCCGCCCCGTCTGGGCGGCGAGGGCCGACAGCAGGGTCCAGCCCTCGAAGATCGGCCCGCTCGGGTCGCCGGCGATCGGGAAGAGATGATCGAACAGCCACCCGTGCTCGATTTCCGGTATCCCGTCGGCCTCCCGCCAGACCCGCAGGATGTCCTGGTAGGAGACCTGCATGGGGGCGGTCGTGATGCCGAAACTGGCAGCTGCCTGAGACATGACGTTCTCCGTGTGGTGAAGTAAGCGTGCGCAGCGCGGCTTGGTGCTGGCTGGCCGGATGAGGCATGCTGTTAGAAGCGGAACCTGGTTCCGATAACCACGATACGGAACGCTGTTCCGCTTGGCAAGCAGGGTGATGGAGGTAGCTGGGCAGTGGTCAGCATCGAGAGCGGATCGCTGGCGGCGGCGCCGCGGAAGCGGGCCGACGCCCGGCGGAACGAGGCGGCGCTGCTGGACGCGGCGGCCGCCGCGTTCGTCGAGTCCGGCGTCAACGCGGCCGTGCGCGACATCGCGGCCAGGGCGGGCGTCGGTGTCGGCACGATCTACCGGCACTTCCCGACCCGGGCCGACCTGATCGTCGCCGTCTACCGGCACCAGGTCGAGGCCTGCGCGCAGGCCGGCCCGGTCCTGCTGGCGGACCGCGCTACGCCGTACGGCGCGCTGGCCGAGTGGATCGGCATGTTCGTCGACTTCCTGGTCACCAAGCACGGCCTGGCGGCGGCGCTCGGGTCCGACGACACCGGCTTTCAGACGCTGCACGCCTACTTCATCGAGCGCCTGGTCCCGGTCTGCGGGCAACTCCTGGAGGCCGCCGCCGCGGCCGGGGAGATCCACCCCGGTCAGGATCCTTACGAACTGATGCGCGCCATCGGGAGTCTGTGCGCCGGGGCCGGCAGCGATCCGCGTTACAACCCTCGTCACCTGGTCGAACTGCTGATCGCGGGACTGCGCGCCCAGTACCGATCCGGCTTACTCGTGGGCCATCCGGTAGGCCTCGATGGTTTGCAGCTTGTGCCAGCGAGCGTGGGCTTCCACGGCGGCGGCGTCGCCGGCCTCGAGCAGCTCGATGAGCCGGGCGTGCTCGCTGATCGCCGCCTTGGACCGCTCGGGCAGGTAGGTGAACATCGTGTCGCGGATCCGGTCCAGCCGCTGGTTGGTCTGCTCGAGCAGCTCCAGCAGGTACGGGTTGCCGCAGCGGGCCGTGATCGTGGCGTGCAGCCTGCGGTTGAGGCGGCTGAACCTGGCCATGTCGCCGTCCGCGGCGACCTCCTCCATCTCGGCCGCGAGCTTGCGGAGCTTGGCCAGGTCGGACGGTCGCAGCTGAGCTACCGCGTCGGCGGAGGCGGCGCCCTCGAGGAGCGCCACCGCCACCATCTGCTGCTCCCAGGTGGTGGCGTCCAGGGGCGCCACGATGGCGCCGACGTTTGGCTGGAACTTGACCCAGCCTTCGGCCTCCAGCCGCCGCAGCGCCTCCCGGACGGGGATCGCGCTCACCCCGAGCTCGCGGGCGAGCGCGTCGATGTTCAGCCTCGCCTTGGGAGCGAACGTGCCGGAATGAATCCGGTCTCGCAGAACGGTGTAGGTCCGCTCCTGTTTATTCACCCTTCAGAGGGTAGCCGCGCGGGATCGGCAGGCCCTCGGAGTGTGACAGACTGCCACCAAATTGCTCGCTGTTGCGACGATTTGCGATTATCCGGCGACACAGTTATTCGGCGACACAGCGGTTCACGCACTCGCCGAGGCCCTCGATGTAGGTGCGCATCACCTGGCCGTCCTTGAGGTAGACCGGGGGCTTGCGGGCGTCGCCGACGCCGCCGGTCGTGCCGGTCAAGATCAGGTCGCCGGGCAGCAGGGTGATCGTCTGGCTGGTGTAGGCGATGATGTCCGCCGCGCTGAAGACCAGGTCGGAGGTGCGGGCCTGCTGCATGATCTCGCCGTCGACCTCGCAGCGGATCTCCAGGTCCCTGGCGTGGTCGACCTCGTCGGGCGTCACCAGGTACGGGCCGACCGGAGTCGAACGCTCGAACATCTTGCCCGCCTGCCACTGCAGAGTGCGGCGCTGCCAGTCGCGCATGGAGACGTCGTTGGAGGTGGCGTAGCCGGCGATCGCCTCCAGGGCCTCGGCCGCGGTGGCCCGGTAAACCGGCCTGCGGATGATGACGGCCAGCTCGACCTCCCAGTCCACCTTCTCGCTCACCGACGGCAGTACCAGGTCATCCCCGGCGCCGGTAAGCGTCTGCGCGAACTTCGCGAACAGCGTCGGGTACTCGGGCAGTTCGCGCCCGGTCTCCTGGATGTGCGTCCGGTAGTTGAGCCCGACGCAGATGATCTTGCTCGGGTTGGTAACCACGGGGGCGAAGTCCGCCTCCGGGACCGGTACCGGCGCGGCACCGGCGCGTTCGGCGACGCGGCCACCGTCGCCGGTCGCGAACATCGCACCGACGTCGCGGGCGTCCAGCGGGATCAGGGTCTCTCCGTCGAGTCGCGCCGCGGTAGTGGCACCGGCGCTGGTGCGAAGGGTGGCGAAGCGCATGGATGTGACTGTAGTACTTACGCTGGCGCGGGGGTCCGCCGGCCGGTAATCGAGGCGGGCCGGATCCGGACCCACGTCTGGTCTTCGGCGGCGCCCCACGGGGCGAGCCCGAGCGCGTCGAGCCGCGCGACCTCGTCGTCCGACTCCTCGATCTCGGCCAGCCCGTTGACCACGACCGACCAGCCCGCATGGGTCGCCGCGTCGTAGGAGTCCGCCTCGAACCCGACGTAGTGGCCTACCTCGATGCTGCCGAGCTTGGAGCCCGACCCGGTCCGGAAAAGGATGTCCTGCCCGTCAACGAGGAAGTTCACCGGCAGGATCACGCACTCGCCACCAGCCAGGAACCCGATCCGCCCGACCGGCACCGACTCCAGCAGCCGGAAGCATTCCGCCAGGTGCAGGATCTCCAGCCCGGCGTGGTCGGTCGCCAGCTCTCGCATCATGCCTCCAATGGGCGGGTCAGACGATGCTCCTGCGCCCCAGTATCCAACCCGTGCGCTTGGCGCGCACAGGGACACACGGCCACCAGGTCCACGCCGAAGGTCCTCGAAGATAACAGCAAGAACCGCTACGCCAACAAGGATTGCGCGGCGTGCGGGTCGGCATCCGGACCCGAACGCCGCGCAATAACGAAAGCGGGCGCGAAGCGGCGAGATAACAGCAAGAAGCGCTGCGGCGCTAAGCACGGGCGGGGAGGAGCGGGCATGGGGTGCGGCGGGCCGCGGCTCGTTCCGGATAAATTTTCTTGATTGACGGCCGGAATTGGTTTCCCCGCCCCGGGAGAACATGTTACTGTCCGGTAACATGAGCGAGCCGACCCCGGGGTTCTCCCTTGAGCTGAGCAGCGACCTGCGCGAGATGCGCGACTGGGTGCATGAGTTCGCGGCGTCGGTGATGCGGCCCGCCGCCGCCGAGTGGGACGAACGGGAGCAGACCCCGTGGCCGATCCTTCAGGAGGCGGCCAAGATCGGGCTGTACTCGCTCGACTTCTTCGGTGCGCAGTTCTTCGAGGGCTCCGGCCTCGGCATCCCGGTGGCGTACGAGGAACTGTTCTGGGGTGACGCGGGGATCGGGCTGTCCCTGGTGGGATCCACGCTCGCCGCCGTGTCGGTCGTGTCCAACGGGACGCCCGAGCAGATCGGGGAGTGGCTGCCGCAGATGTTCGGTGACGCGACGGACGTCAAGCTGGGCGCGTTCTGCTCCTCCGAGCCGGACGCCGGCAGCGACGTGGCGGCGATCCGCACCCGCGCCGTCTACGACCAGGCCAAGGACGAGTGGGTGATCAACGGCGTCAAGACCTGGGCGACCAACGGGGGCATCGCCAACGTGCACGTCATCGTGGCGTCGGTGGACCCGGAACTCGGCTCGCGCGGGCAGGCGAGTTTCATCGTGCCGCCGGGTACGCCGGGGCTGTCGATGGGGCAGAAGTTCAAGAAGCACGGGATCCGTGCCTCGCACACCGCCGAGGTCATCCTTGATGACGTCCGGGTGCCGGGCGGCTGCCTGGTCGGCGGCAAGGAGAAGCTCGACCGGCGGCTGGCCCGGATCCGTGAGGGCGGGCGCGGCGGCGAGCAGGCGGCGATGAAGACCTTCGAGGCGTCCCGCCCGTCGGTCGCCGCGATGGCGGTCGGCGTCGCCCGCGCGGCCGCCGAGTACGCGGCCGAGTACGCGCGGACCCGGGTGCAGTTCGGCAAGCCGATCGGGCAGAACCAGGGCGTCGCCTACCAGCTCGCGGACATGGCGGCCGCCGTCGACGCGGCCCGGTTGCTGACCTGGCGGGCTGCGTGGATGGCGGCGACCGGCAAGCCGTTCGACCGGGCCGAGGGGTCGATGGCGAAGCTGGTGGC